>ERZ887942.363-NODE-363-length-37957-cov-8.147222_pt1 | contig 37957 bp, 41 predicted proteins | sample MGYA00521099_ERZ887942 | MGnify/ENA primary metagenome ERZ887942 (study PRJEB32303, sample SAMEA104408605) | aquatic metagenome | biome: Brackish water; feature: Pelagic; material: water | place: Baltic Sea | collected 2014-06-07T06:48:00 | depth 16,251 m ... | reverse complement strand
CCTATGACATTACCGTCAATGGAAAAACGACCCAAACTTCAAAAAGCAACTATACGGTTTCTTTAGAAAAAGGAATAAATCAAATCTCAATCTCAACGGGAATTGAATGCCAGGGATGGTTTCAAAATACTTATCTCAACTCATATGAAGTGAAGTATGCGCCTAACCCATTTAAAGAGGAATTACAGCTTTATATCGGTGGAGCAGACAACATCGTTGAGATCGAAGTCTATACAACCAATGGACAGCTTATCGAGTATCAAACTGTAAATTTACCTTTTGGTGTACGAACCTACACCCTGGAAACGGGTGCTTACAAACAAGGGGTATATATTGTTAAAGTTACCTCTACGTCAGTAGATCAATCCATACAAGTTATTAAAAAATAAGGATGAAAAAAACAATTGTCTTTATAGGGGGTTTACTTATGCTGCTCAGCGGATGTGCTAAGGAGGTCCGCCCAGTAGATCCACAAGCGGCTACTCTGCTTAGTCCAACGAATGATGAAACCTGTCTAGATGGAAGCTCCATCAACGACACTCAGAGTAATTTAGACTTTAGTTGGTCCGCAGCTACCAATGCACTTTCTTATGAAGTTGTAATAACCCATTTGCTTACTCAGACCACACAAACCTTTGCCTCCACAACCAATAAAAAAACGATCACTCTCACGAAAGCAGAGCCCTACAGTTGGCTTGTTCGAAGTATCGGGGAGGAGGGTTCCGTTCCTTCTGAGAGTGTCCAATGGAAGTTTTATTTAGCAGGGGATGCAGTGGTAAATTATGCCCCTTTTCCCTCGGAATTAATTTCTCCCCCTTCGGGTGCAAATATTAATCCAGACATTAATCATCTGGTCATACTCAATTGGACGGCTTCCGATGTAGATGGAGATCTACTGAAATTTGAGGTGTATCTAGACAAGTCCTCAGCAACTACATTAATCACGGAAGTGGAGTATCGAGAAAAGGAAACAAGTCTAGAAGTTGAAGTAGCCAACAACACTACCTATTACTGGAAAATAATCGCAGTTGACGCCAATGGAAACCAATCCAGTTCTGGGGTCTATGCCTTTAGAACCAATTAAGATAATCCCCACATAACTCACATACCCATAAACAAACACCCCCACTAAAGGCATGACTAAATTCCTTGTTAAGTCAATGATGAAAGGGTTTACAATGGATTTAAATCGGTCACAATCTTGTGGACGTGGGGGTATATATTATAGCAAGAGCCCTAACCTTTACAGAAAAACCATCCTATAAAAAACCCATCTCCTTCTTTGGGGTTAGAAGTGACTGAGAAGTTTTTAGGGTTTAAAATTAGTTTACCGTACAAACACTGTACAATAATAAAATAAAAAATCCCTAAACAATTGATATACAATTGAAAAGGGATTTAATAAGTGGAGAAGATGGGACTCGAACCCACGACCTCTTGACTGCCAGTCAAACGCTCTAGCCAGCTGAGCTACATCCCCGTTCTTGGACAGGAGGCAAAAATACAACAATGGTTTAAATTTAGAAACCCTCTTTCCAATAATCGTATTATATTCTATTATCTTTATTGCCATGTCTGCTTCAAGTGTAAAATGGTTATGGGTACTTCTGCCCTTATTTGCTGCAGGGTTTGCCCAAGGCGATGCCAACTTACTGATGCAATACAACAAAGGTCCAGATCTGGATGGTTTTTATCGCAAATGGAATTTTGATCTCCACTTCCACGGGGTTTATGGTAACAGCCAATTAGAATATAGTATTTACAAAATTTCATACTCCGCTGGCGTTTACATTCAGTACAAGTTTTCCAAAACTTTAGCTTTAAATTCGGGTTGGGATTATTTCAACCTCAACTATCAATACGACTTGACCCGCAATCAATCTCATGACCAATTGAGCTACCTAAGCATGCCGCTCACCCTACGCGTTTTTCCTTCAAGAAAACTTCATTTTGAAACGGGCCTGCTCTACAATCATCTTCTCACTGCACAAAACAGCGAAATTGTGGACTTCAGAAACCAGAGTACCACCTATCCTCAAGGAAGATTCAAAAATGCCTTTGGTTGGCTGTTTGCGGCACAATACAATGTTTGGAAAAAATTTTCCCTATCCACCCAATACCGTTTTTATAAAAAAGCGTCGGATCCTCTGAGTGATCAAACAAATGATTTTAAAGCTTTTCTAATCGGCGTTCATTATTGGATACTGGATCCCAAAAAAAAGCCCCTTTGATCTGCTGCTATAAAAATCTTGCTATAGAAATGTTGAGGTAATAATGTCGTGAACCTCTTTGTAGCCCATTGTCTTTCGAAACACTGTTCCAAAGGCTCAAAAACCTCCATTTTTGGGAATACAATGCAAAGCCTAACTCTATACTGTTTTTGTAGGGTATGTGGGTCAATACAAAAGGGGCATCGTTGTCGAATAAACTTCCCGATATCATATAATCGTGATATCGGTACTCTTGCCGAGTCCCCAAATAAATTGCTCTAGCCTTGCTTTGCATTTCCAAAGGATTTCCCAAAAAGGAAAGAGCCTTTGAGGACCCTAGGAGGAGGCCCAACCGTCCTCCAGTCGCTATCCGCTGGGTTCCCAAATTCCCAAACATCTCATACAACAAGGCCAAACCATTGACTAAGGCCAAACGTTTTTTGTGCATGACATTAAAGTTGGTATGCAGCCTTTGGGGAAGGGCCTGTTCCCAGGTTACATCTGGCAATCCCAAAACCTTATCGTGATAAAGATTTTGGAAAAAAGGCGCCAACGAGGCTTTGCCCGTGATGCCCAGCTTGATCGAAGCTCCCCAAACCGAGGTTGCACTATGGTATTTTTCGAAGGCGCTTTCCAAAAATAACCAGCCTCCAAAAGGGTAATCAAACTTACTGACGTCTCGAATGTGCCTTTTTGAAGGGGTATAGATTTCTTGACCAAGAGTCCAATGAACATATTTTTGGGGAAATGACTCCTTTTGATCTTTTGCTTCTCTCAATTTTCCAAAACTGATAAAAATCCCACTGGAATAATACCAGTCTCGATTAAAATAAAGATCATTATCCACAGATAAATTCACATATTGCTGGGAAAACAACGGCCCACAACAAAAAAAGGTGAAAATCAAAATAGGCAAAAAGATGTACTTCATTTGCATAATCTGAGCTGAATGTAATGAAGATTTTTGAAAATCGCTTTTAAAATAATTTTCAATTTGAGCAGAGCCCTCCAAAACAAAATAGATTGGCTATTTTTGAATAACCATGGAAGGAAGTGTTCGTTTAGCAAAAAAAAATAAAATCGGCCGGATATTGTTTTCTCATCCTAAAGGAAACAGCTTGCCTACTTCATTGTTGCATGAACTCAAACACCAATTTGAGACGGCAGATCGGGATCCCGACATAAGGGTGATTGTTTTGGAAAGTGAGGGCAATGCCTTTTGCGCTGGTGCTTCGCTCACTGAGTTAAAGCAAATAAAAAATTTGGACCAAAGTACTGCCTTCTTTATGGGTTTTGCCCATTTGCTCAACACCTTAAGAAAAATGTCCAAATTTGTTTTGGCCCGAGTGCACGGCAAAATCGTAGGAGGGGGGGTAGGATTGGTATCGGCATGCGATTATGCTTTTGCTACCGAAGCTTCTTTAATCAAACTCTCCGAACTTTCCATTGGCTTGGGGCCCTATGTTATTGAACCTGCATTGAGTCGTAAGATCGGTACAACGGCTTTTGCTCAATTGTCGTTGGATGCTGTTTCGTGGAAAAAAGCCGAATGGGGTTTTGAAAAGGGACTTTATGCCGAATATTTTAAAGACGAAACCCACATGGATGAGGTCCTTAACCAGAAAGCAGCACTGCTGGCAAGCTATGCCCCTGCAGCCACCAAAGAATTGAGAAAATTGCATTGGAAAGATACCGATCATTGGGGCGAGCTATTGCCCAAAAATGCTCAAATTACTGCCCAATTGGCTCTTTCCGATTTTACACAAAAAAGGATCAAATCAATCTAAAATGGATAAGAAAGTTCGGGTGACCAAACAATTCAAATTTGAAACCGGACATGCCCTCTACGGCTATGACGGACTCTGTAAAAATGTTCATGGGCACAGTTATCAACTTGACGTTACCGTAATAGGGCATCCCATAGAAGATCCCGAAGCGGTAAAAAACGGAATGGTGATCGATTTTGGAGATTTAAAAGCCATTGTCAATCAAGAAATCGTTCATCCCTTCGACCATGCTACCGTGCTCAATGTTAGCTCCCCTCATAAAGAAATTGCGGACGAAATGGAAAGCAGAGGGCATAAAATCTTAAGAGTAAACTACCAACCCACCAGCGAAATGATGATTTTGGATTTTGCAGTAAAACTTCAAGATAAATTACCTAAACATTTGAAATTGTTTTCATTAAAACTGAGAGAAACTGCAACAGCATTCGCAGAATGGTACGCTGACGATCACTGATTGAACGCCCATTGATTTTGAGGATTGTGTGTCCGAATAAAGTTTAAAATAAAAAGGTAGAGTATATATACTAACTTTTTGTTAGAATGCATTTTAACACACAAAATCATTTGTTTACTGAGACGTCTCTATAAAAAACTTTAGATCTATTGAGACCAAGCCGTTGGTTTTCGATCCCATCGGTGTTTTTTGAGCTCGTTGTAAAGTATTTTATCCATGGCCACTCCATCGCTACAATCGATATTGGCCTTTACATTTTTTGGTTTTCGCATCCCAGGAATCACTGTTCCAACGGTTTTATTTTCCAAAATAAACCTCAAAGCCATTTGGGCCATATCCATCCCCTCAGGCACCAACGGTCGAAGGAGGTCGGCTTTATCCGCACTTGATTTTAAATTTTCAGGAACAAAATAGGTCCCCCGCCAATCGCCTTCAGGAAAAACGGTGTCTCGGGTAATGTTTCCTGTGAGTGTTCCTTCATCAAAAGGAACACGGGCGATGACGGCAATATCATTTGCTTTACAAAAAGGGAAAAGCTGGTCTTCGGGCGCTTGATCAAAAATATTATAAATGACCTGAACCGCATCGATCAATCCCGTTTCCAGCGCTTTGATCCCGTTTTCGGGTTCCCAACGGTTCATACTGATGCACATAGCCGCAATTTTTCCTTCTTTTTTAAGGTCTTCCACTCCCCGTTGCCATTCCTCTTTCTCGGCCCAACCGTCGTCCCAAGTATGGAATTGCATCAAATCGATTTGATCCAAACCCAAATTGGTTAAGGTCTTTTCGGTGTAGGCTCGTAAATGTTTTTCGGGATAAGAGGCCTCAAACGTGTACTCGGGTGTTGCAGGCCATTTGAAATTCATTGGAGGAATTTTACTGGCGGTGTACACTTTAGTGGCTGGATGGGCTTTCACCAATTGGCCCAGCAATCGTTCACTGTGCCCTTCTCCGTAGCCCCATGCGGTATCGAAAAAATTAATTCCTCGCTCTACCGCCAAGTGCAGGGATTGCATGGATTGGGCATCATCCGACTCCTTCCAGCCTCCCATACCCCACATGCCGTAACCGATTTCACTCAGTTGCCAATTCGTTCTTCCAAAACGTCTGTAAATCATATTGCTCTGTTTTTTTAACTTTTAATGGGAGTTCTTCAAAAGGTATGTGTTCAAAACCCCAACTGATTTAAATCTGCCTTGGGTTTTGCAGGAACATTGGGATCGGAATCGTTTTCGTTTTCGTCGCAATCCAGAGGAATCGTTACCACTTCGGGGCGTACAAATTCTTCTTTAGAAATCCCTAATTCCTCGTTTTCGTAAGCTGCTTTCATGTAGAGCCCCCATATGGGTAAAGCCATGGTCGCTCCTTGTCCGAATCCAATTTCCTTAAAATGTATCGAACGGTCTTCTCCCCCTACCCAAACTCCCGTCACCAAGTTGGGAACCATTCCCATAAACCAACCGTCACTCTGGTTTTGGGTTGTCCCTGTTTTTCCCGCAATGGGGTTTTCGAAAATATAGGGATATCCGCTTACTACTTTTTCATAAATATAATTAGTCTTTTCCAATCCTGCATGTCTGAGTCGCGCTCCAGATCCATGCTCGGTGACTCCTTCCATAAGGTTGACCGTTACATAGGCTGCTTCCTGACTGATTACATCTTTGGTTTTGGGGACTACTTCAAACAAAGCCATCCCATTTTTGTCCTCAATACGGGTAATGACTATGGGCTGAATGTAAATTCCCTGATTGGCAAAAGTGCTGTAGGCCCCTACCAATTCAAAAAGGCTAATGTCGGGGGTTCCCAATGCAATAGAGGGAACATTAGGAATGTAGGAAGTAATCCCTGTTTTTTTGACCAAATCAATTACTGGACCCGGCCCAACCCTATCCATGATTCTGGCACTGATGGTGTTGACCGAATTCGCCAAAGCATTTTTTAACGTTCGTGTGAGGCCATAGCGGTCCCCCGAATTTTTGGGGCACCAAGGGTCTATATTGCCGTGTCTCATCGCATCGATGCAATACAGCGCATCGGGCAATTTATCGCAGGGTGAGAGTTTGAGCTGATCGATGGCCGTGGCGTATAAAAAAGGTTTGAAGGTAGAGCCAATTTGTCGACGGCCTTGGTTGACTTGATCGTATTGGAAATGTTTGTAGTTGAATCCTCCTATCCAGGCTTTAACATGCCCCGTTTGAGGCTCCATAGACATCATGGCGGCCCTGAGGAAATGTTTGTAATAACGAATCGAATCCATAGGAGACATAAGGGTATCGATTTCGCCTCTCCAACTGAATACCTGCATGGGTACGGGTTTGGAAAAACTCTTCAACAGGGCTTCTTCGTCCATTCCCGCCAGTTTGCCTTTTCGCCACCGTTCACTTCGGTAGGCCGTTCGGGTCAAAAGCGTATCGATTTCGCCAGGACGCAAATCCAAAAAGGGAGCTGTGGGATTCTGCCTTTTGGTATTTTGGCGAAAAAACTCTTTTTGTAAATTCTTCATATGCTCCGAAACGGCCTCCTCGCCAAGGACCTGCAAACGGGAATCGATGGTGGTAAAAATTTTGAGACCGTCGCGGTATATATTGTATGAACTGCCGTCGGGCTTAGGATTTTCTAGGATCCATTTTTTCATAAATTCTTGAAGGTAGGCCCTAAAATAGGTCGCCAAACCTTCGCGATGGGACTCGGGGGTATAATCGATTTTTAAGGGCAATGCCGATAAAGAGTCTTTTTCGTGCTCGGTGATCAATTCATTTCTCAGCATTTGGCTAAAAACCACATTTCTCCTTTCTTTTACCATTTGGGGTCGGCGCAAGGGATTGTACAAAGAGGAATTTTTGAGCATGCCGACCAGAGTGGCCGATTGTTCGATGGTCAAGGCTTGAGGGGTGGTGTCAAAATAGATTTTGGCGGCCGATCGAACCCCATCGGCATTGTATCCGAAATCATAAACATTGAGGTACATGGCAATGATCTCATTTTTGGTGTAACGCCTTTCCAATTGAACAGAAAGTACCCACTCTTTTATTTTTTGAATCACCGCCTCTTTTTTGTTTCGGGATCGTACCCCAACAAAGAGCTGACGGGCCAACTGCTGAGTGATGGTACTCGCCCCTCCTTTTTTGCCCAAATACAATAGGGCCCTAAGCGTTCCCCGCCAATCGATTCCCGAATGTTCGAAATAGCGCTCATCCTCGGTAGCGATCAATGCATCGACTATATTTTGAGGCAATTCATCGTAGGTAATGGGAGTACGGTTGTCGTTGAAATAAAATTTTCCCAATATGACGCCATCCGAAGAAATGATTTGTGTGGCCAAATTGGTCTTGGTATTTTCCAACTGTTCTAAGGGAGGCATAGGGCCTAAAAAACCCAAAGCCGCAAGGCCAAAAACACCTACTACGGACAACAGTCCGGTGAGAAATACAATCCAAAAAGCCCTGATGAACTTTTTGAAATCGTTTTTTTTCGCTTTATTCTTTTTGGGCCTACTCATCTTTATTTATTTCCTCCACAGCAAAACCAACCCCCACAATTCCCTCCAAGGCATCCAAGGCTTGTTCGTTGCCACTGAATCTCAATGCGTGTTCCAATTCGACCTTGAGATTTTGTGCTGCAGGCAGTTCGTAATTTTCTTTCCACCACAGTTTACTTTCTTTTACTTCCAAAAACCCTTTGCCCAACCAGTTCCCTTGTGCATTGGCCATGGCGTATTCCAAAGTGTCGCAAAGCAAAAGAGAATCTCCTTTTTTTAGGCGTGCGATCAAAAACAAATTCGAAAAAGGATAGCGCTGGTTGTTGCGAATATAGATCATCATATTAATGGGTTGCGGGGCAATCGAATCCAATTCAAAAACAGCCTTTTGGGTGGATTCCCAACGCTCGTCAAAATTACGATAATCCATAAAAAGTTTAGGTTCTTGACAGGCCATAAGACTGATCAATATCAAAACAGATGATATAAGGGGCTTCTTATGCATTGCTTTGGGGTCGGTTGGGCTTTCGTTTTTTCTTTCTTTTATTTTTGGATCTTTTGGGCAAATCAAATCGGTTCAAACTGTCTTGACCCACCACGTTTTCGAATACCGCTTCGGGTACTTCAGAGGCATTCGTTGATTCGTTGGTATATTCCTCAAGGCTTTGGACTTTTTCTTTCTTATTGTTTTTATCAATGATCTCAAGCGCCGAATCCAAAGACAATTGATGCCAATTCATCCACTCCCCTTTGTAGGCATACCACAATTGTTCTTTAAAAATGTCCATCTTTTGGAACACGGCGACCCCTTTTTCGGTTTGAAGTTTGAGTTCGGGTTTGGGAAAACTCTTGAGAGCAGAACGGTAAGCATCCAACTCGTAGTTCAAACAACATTTGAGTTTACCACACTGTCCTGCCAATTTGAGTGGGTTGAGGGAGAGCTGCTGGTAGCGAGCGGCCGAGGTAGAAACCGAACGATAGTCGGTCAACCAAGTCGAGCAACACAGCTCCCTTCCGCAGGAGCCTATGCCTCCCAATCGGGAAGCCTCTTGTCGTAGCCCAATTTGCCGCATCTCGATCCGAATGGAAAAAGCTTGCGCCATATCTTTGATCAACTGTCGGAAATCTACTCGATTTTCGGCGGTATAATAGAATGTTGCTTTTCGACCGTCTCCTCTGAATTCTACATCGGAGAGTTTCATTTCGAGCCCCAAACCAATGGCCAATTCTCTTGCCCGTTTTTGGATTTTCGGCTCTTGGTCTCTCAGGGCATGCCATTTGTCAATTTCCTTCTGGTTGGCTTTGCGCACTATTTTTGAGATCTCTTCACTGTCTTCGGCAACCTTTTTCTTTTTCATCTGAAAGCGGACCAGTTCGCCTGTAAGGGTAACCAATCCCAGGTCGTACCCGCTTTCTTCTTCGGTGATTACAGGATCGCCCACGGCAACAGAAAGGCCTTCGGCAAGGGTAAAAAATTCTTTTCTGCTGTTTTTAAAACGGACCTCCACCATCGAAAAAGGAGCTTTCCCAGAAGGGGTTTCCATATTGCCCAACCAGTCAAAAACGGTCAGTTTATTACAACTATCTGTCCCACAGGTACCATTACTTTTGCATCCCCTGGGGGATCCATTTCCACTACTGGCACATGAAGCACAACTCATAGATTTTATTTAATGCTTAAATATAAGGCTAATTCGAAGGATAGAAGAAGCGCCTAATCCTAAATTAATGTTTAAATTTTAAAACTTCGGAACGGCCTTTTTTGAATATTTTATTGCTGTTTTGTTTTCCTTTTCGCAATTTTTTTTGTTCTTCCAAAGGCAAATTGACAACATCTTGGCAATGGTTGGAACAACAACTTTGCATTTTTTCTCGACAGGAGTCACACTGAATGAACAAGAGGTGGCACGCCTCATTGGCACAGTTCACGTGCATGTCGCAAGGGGCCCCACACTGGTGACATTGAGCGATTACATGCTCACTTACTCGCTCCCCTCGGCGCTCATCAAAAACAAAGTTTTTGCCAATAAAATGGTTTTCTAAGCCTTTTTTATTGACTTGACGGGCATATTCAATAATGCCTCCCTCCAATTGATAAACTTTTTTAAACCCTTTATGTTTAAAGTAAGCACTTGCTTTTTCACATCGTATCCCTCCGGTACAATACATCAACAAGGTTTTGTCGTTTTTATGATCGGCCAGGTCTTTTTCTATCAGGGGGAGCGATTCGCGAAAGGTGTCAACATCGGGCGTAAGCGCTCCTTTGAAGTGACCGATCTCACTTTCGTAATGATTTCGCATGTCCACACACACCGTATCAGGATCGGCCAACAAGGCATTAAAATTTTCGGCATCGACATGAATTCCTTTTCGGGTCACGTCGAAAGTATCATCGTCAAGTCCATCTGCCACGATCTTTTCACGGATTTTGATGGTCAGTTTTAAAAAAGAAGCATTGTCGTGTTCTATGGCAATGTTGAGGCGTACGCCCGCCAAAAAGGTAATGCTGTCGAGAAGGTTTTTAAAATCGTCGAAACGGGGGGCAGGAACCGAAAGCTGTGCATTGATCCCCTCATGGGCGACATAAATACGACCCAAAACATCCATTTCGTTCCAGTGTAAAAACAAATGATCTCTAAAAATTTGTGGATTTTCGATTGAGTGGTACTGATAAAACGAAAGTGTAAGCCGTTCTGTTCCCGCTTCGGCAATCAATAGGCGTCGTTCTTCAGCACTCAGTTGGTTATACAGTTGCATGCTATATACTTTTTAGGTGTTGACAAAACAAAAATACGGAAATTTAAACAACTTACAGGGTGTCCGCCGCTGGTTGAAAGGCTCGAATGCCTTCATAGAAAATAGTGAGATAAATGTATTTAACATTGATTGTCAACAGTATCCCTCCTAAATTTTTTCAGGGATGGGTCGGGGGATCCGTTCTAACTGAGCATCCATACCTCCAAAAAAGTCTAATACTGCCCGAATAGGTATGGGATATATTCGGTAGAAGTTCCTGTCCCCCCAGCATATCGTTGACATCGACTACAGCCAAGGTGTGAAAATCCGAATTCAAAAAGAGTTCTGGGGCTTCTTTAAGGGTCATCCTAACTTGAATACTTTTGGTTTTCACAACATGATCTGATTTTTGCCACAAATTACCTCCTCAGCCTCCTTGGCTGTTTCATCGATAAATCATCCGTTTTTTCGCGACCATTCCTTCACCAAACCTTTAGTGATATTGTTTCGGTCAAAATATTGTAAAAATGCTCTTTATATTGTTAATAATCCTTTTCCCCCCCTATTGTCCCTCATGCTGATAAATAGTAAATTCGTAAAAAATAGTACTATGGCAGACGCAAATGAAGCAAAAAAGAAAGCCTTACAGCTCACGCTGGATAAGCTCGACAAGACCTACGGCAAAGGTGCCGTAATGAAAATGGGGGACGAAGCCATCCAAGAAGTAGAAGTTATTTCTTCGGGATCGATTGGTTTGGATTTGGCCTTGGGCGTAGGGGGTTATCCCCGCGGGCGGGTGATCGAAATATACGGTCCGGAATCTTCGGGAAAAACCACCCTTACCCTGCATGCCATTGCCGAGTGCCAAAAAGCGGGCGGTATCGCCGCCTTTATCGATGCAGAACATGCCTTTGACCGTTTTTATGCCGAAAAGCTGGGCGTCGATATCAGCGAACTCATCATCTCCCAACCCGACCACGGGGAGCAGGCCTTAGAAATTGCCGACAACCTCATCCGTTCGGGAGCCATCGATATCGTAGTAATCGATTCTGTCGCGGCCCTAACCCCCAAAAGTGAAATCGAAGGCGAAATGGGCGACTCCAAAATGGGACTCCACGCCCGACTCATGTCGCAGGCCTTGAGAAAACTCACTGGATCCATCAGCAAAACCAATTGTACCGTTTTCTTCATCAACCAACTCCGAGAAAAGATCGGGGTGATGTTTGGCAATCCCGAAACCACCACAGGAGGAAACGCCCTTAAGTTTTACGCTTCCGTCCGCCTCGATATTCGCCGCTCTACCCAGATCAAAAACGGCGAGGCTGAAGTGATGGGAAACAAAACCCGCGTAAAAGTGGTCAAAAACAAAGTGGCTCCGCCCTTCCGCACCACCGAATTTGATATCATGTATGGCGAAGGCATCTCCAAAATAGGAGAAATCATCGACCTAGGGGTCAACTATGAGATCATCAAAAAATCCGGCTCTTGGTTCAGCTATGGCGATACCAAATTGGGGCAAGGACGCGATGCCGTCAAAGAGCTTTTGGAGGACAACCTCGAGCTAATGGAAGAATTGGAAACCAAAATCATGGATACCGTCAAAGCGGTGGAATAGATTTTTTACACGCCCACTACAGGAATTGGACCTTTCTACTTTTAAAGAAAAAATGTCGGCCCTGGCCCTTGCACAAGAGCCCTTCTTTTTCCTGATCGACTTCGAGTTGCAAAAGCCCTTGATCTGTCCTTTGGAACAGGCCCAAGCCTTGGGCTTTGAATTCGAAATCAAAGGCTTCCGCAATTTCGAGCCCCAAAACCGAAAACCCACTCCGGCTCGACTGTCCATAAATCCCATTCCCCTAACCGACTATGCCCAAGCCTATCAAAAAGTGGTAGATGAAATCTATCAAGGAAATACCTTCTTGCTCAACCTTACCTTTCCCTCGGTCATCCAAACCCCACTGGATTTGCAAGACGTTTTTCACTGGGCCAAAGCTCCCTACAAACTACTGCTTCAGGATCAGTTCGTGGTGTATTCGCCCGAGTGTTTTGTGAAAATCAAGGACAACTACATTTATTCCTATCCCATGAAAGGCACCATCGATGCCCAACTACCAGAGGCAAAAAATAAATTGGAAAACGATCCTAAGGAAATCAACGAACACAATACCATTGTGGACCTCATCCGCAACGATTTGTCGAAAGTGGCCAAAGAAGTTGAGGTGACCCGATTCCGCTACCTCGACAAAATCAAAACCCAAAAAAACGAAATCTACCATACCAGCTCCGAAATCAGGGGAAAACTCCCCACCGATTGGAAAGCCCAATTGCCCGAGCTGCTCCTGGACCTGTTGCCCGCCGGTTCCATTTGTGGAGCTCCCAAAGCCAAAACCGTTTCCATCATCCAGCAGGTCGAACAAGGCCCCCGAGGCTATTACACGGGGATTTTTGGCTATTTCGACGGTGAAAACCTCGACAGCGCAGTCAACATTCGCTATCTGGAAAAAAAAGACGATCAACTCCTCTACCGCAGTGGGGGGGGCATCACTTTTCTCAGTGATTTGCAATCCGAATACAACGAACTGTTAGAAAAAATCTATGTACCCGTTGTTTGAATCCCTTTGTGTGCAAGACGGCCAAATACTCCACCCAAAGTGGCACCAATTGCGCTTTCAAAAAGCCTACCAAAACTATTTTGGTCCAACTCCTCCCTTCGACCTTTTGGAAGCCCTCGAAATCCCCCAAAATTTTAGACAAGGAAAGGTCAAATTGAAAATTCAATACAACGCCACCAGAAGAGATCTGCAGTTTCAGCACTACAAAATGCAAAACATCCAAAGCATTCGATTGGTTGCTGCAGACGATTTGGATTACTCCTATAAATATAGTGAGCGAGAAAAATTGGAATCTCTATGGGCTTTGAGGGGGACATGCGATGATGTATTGATTGTTCGAAAGGGTTGGGTTACCGACAGCTCCTATGCCAATGTGGTGTTCTTCGACGGGCGGGAATGGTGGACCCCAGAAGTTCCCTTGCTGGAAGGCACTTGCCGCGCCCGACTCTTGGCCCATGGCCAAATAAAAAAAGCGGCGCTTAGGGTGGAAGACATCCAGACATTCAGAGGGCTAAAACTCATCAACGCCCTCAGAGACATGGACCAACCCATGATTCCTATTGAAAACTTGACGTTCTAACTCACTTTGGTGACTTTTTTCCAGACTTCGATGGCTTCTACAGCCGTTTGTAAAGGATCGTTTTGCAATTCCGAATGAATGAGGTTGAAGGTTTTTTGTTGAAGCTCAGGAATGTGGTCTTTAGAAAGCCCTTGGGTGGATAAAGGGGGGTGAATGTCTACTCGAAGGGTTCCAGGATAGCCATGAGTGGAATACCACGGGAATTTTCTTTTACAATCCAAAAAAACCATTGGACAAATGGGCAACTGGTGATCGATTGCAATTCTAAACGCCCCTTTTTTGAAAGGGTTCAACAGTATGGTTTCATCCAAATATTCTTTTTCGGGAAAAATACACACACTGTAGCCTTGATCCAAAACCTTTTTGGCGCGACCGTAAACTCCATAGCGACTTTTGGTGCTGCCCCGATCGACCATAATGGCGGCACGCTTGAAGAGGTAGCCAAAAAACGGGATTTTGACCAGTTCTTTTTTCCCCACAAAAACAAAGGGATTGGGAGCGGAGGCAAACATCAGCATGATGTCGATATAACTGGAGTGATTCGCAACGAGTAAATAACTTTTTTTGGGATCCAAATGGGTTTTAACGTTTTTTTTGATCCTAAAACCCATCCCCAACAATACAAATCGAGCCCAGATATTGCGGGCGATCCAAAAAAAAGGACGGTAACCGTTAGGAAAAAAAAGTAAAAGAGCCAGTAGGGGAAACAGCAGCACCACGAGTGTGGAAGCCAAAAAATAAAACCAAGTTCGCCAAAGTACAATCAGAAACCTCATCTGGGTATAAAAATACATTTTCTATAAGTGGAGCCATAAGGAAATGACGCAAACTTTGTGCAACCGTGGAAAAAAAATATCTTTGCAGGAAACCATTAACCCCTTGTATGGCAAGAATTTTGACCGGAGTACAATCAACAGGCGTTCCGCATTTGGGCAATTTACTCGGAGCCGTGCTTCCCGCCATCGAAATGGCGAAAGACCCCAAGAATGATTCTTTTTTGTTTATTGCCGACCTGCATTCCATCACCCAAATCAAGGAAAAGGAGCAATTGTCCAAAAACACTTTTGCCACCGCCGCTGCTTGGCTGGCTTGTGGGTTGGATGTTGAAAAAACTGTTTTTTACCGTCAGAGCGATGTGAGTCAAGTCACAGAATTGGCGTGGTTTTTGAGTTGTTTTTTTCCGTATCAGCGGCTCACCCTTGCCCATTCTTTTAAGGACAAGGCCAATCAATTGGAAGACGTCAACGCCGGTTTGTTTTCCTATCCAATGTTGATGGCTGCCGATATTTTGATCTATGATGCCGAAGTGGTTCCCGTAGGAAAAGATCAGTTGCAACACCTCGAAATGACACGAGACGTAGCCGCACGATTCAACCACCAGATGGGAGAAACCTTTGTGCTGCCCAAGGAAAAAATACAAGAAAACACTCAATATATTATTGGAACAGACGGCAATAAAATGTCCAAATCCAAAAACAACATCATCCATATTTTTCAGTCCGACAAAGCCCTGCGGAAACAAATCATGGGAATACAAACCGACAGTAAAACCCTTGAAGAACACAAAGATCCTGAAGGCTGTAATGTTTTTCAGCTCTATTCCCTTTTGGGGTCACCCGAGCAAATTCAAGATTTGAGAACGCAGTATTTGGCGGGTGGTATGGGCTATGGTCATGCCAAACAAGCATTATTTGATCTGATCCTAGAAAAATTCAAAACGGAACGGGAAAAGTTCGATTACTTCAACGAACATCCTCAAGAGGTTGAGATTGCACTGGCCAAAGGGGCAGAGAAAGCCCGCAAAATTGCAGACGAAGTGCTGCTGAGGGTACGCAGAAAATTAGGGTTTTAAATCCATTCAAAAAACTTACCGGGCAAGGGCTTTATACAACCTTTCATCTCCAATTTTAGCAATAGCGTAGCAGTTTTGCTGACAGAAAATTGGGTGGCAATGGCGAGGTTGTCCAAGCTTTCTTGAGGAACCGACTTAAGACAATCGAAAATGGCTTTTTCGTCTTCGGACAGTTCAACGAATAGTTTTTTTTGGACACCCGAGCTAAGGGGTTCAGGAGTCCAACCCATCCCCTTGATGAGGTCTTCTGCTTTCGTTATCAGTTGTGCTTTTTGGGTCTGAATCAAATGGTGACACCCTCGGTGGAGGGACTTGCCCACGTCGCCCGGAAAAGCAAAAAGCTCCCGATTGTATTGGTGGGCAAAATGGGCTGTAATCATACTGCCCCCTCTGAGCTTGGATTGAATGACCACAGTAGCGTGAGCCATGCCGGCTATGATGCGGTTGCGAATGAGAAAGTGTTTGCGATCGAATTTCTCCCCTGTCGTAAATTCGGAAACAAAACCACCCGTTTCTTTTATTCTATTTACATAAGAACTGTGCTCTGGGGGATAAATTTGATTTAAGCCGTGGGCCATGCAAGCGAGGGTACTCAAGTTGGACTTAAGCGCTTGATCGTGGGCAATGATGTCTATCCCTCGAGCAAAGCCAGATACGATGATGGGACTATGTCCTTGCAGTCCAGCGATCAAATCTCGACACAATTTCTCCCCTTGGGAATCACAGGAACGGGTGCCTACAATACTGATGAGTTTGCGTGGTCCAAAGTTGATGTTTCCTTTATAAAATAAAACCAAGGGAGCGTCTGGACAAAAGGCCAATGTTTTGGGATAATCGGCATCTCCTAAAAATAAGGTTTTAATCTGATTTTTGGCAAGGTTTTCTTCCTCTTTGTAAACCGTTTCGGCATATTTTTTCCAGTTTTTGAGTTGCCGTATTAAAGCTATACCGATCCCCTCAATGTTGAGGAAATCCTCTGGAGACCGATCGAATATGGCTTGCGGACTGCTGCTGTATTCCCATAATTTTTTGGCGCTAATATGGCCCAATCCCGGGATCATTCGCAAAAAAAGACAAGCTTGTAGGCGGTTCATGGGTTAAAAGATAACATTTAGAGCAGCATAAATATACTGACATAAAAATTCATGCTTTATAAAGGAGAGAATTATTATTATATTTGAAGATGCAAATACAACAATATATTAAAGAGTTGTTGTACCTACACGAATGTGTTACGGTGCCTAACTTTGGTGCTTTTCTGACCCGTACGGTCAATGTAATGATTCATTCGGAGACAGGGGTTTTCAGTCCCCCCCGAAAAGAAGTCAGCTTCAACCGTCTTTTGAAAAGCAACGATGGTATATTGGCGCATTACATGGCGCAAAAAGAACATGTTTCCTACGAACAAGCCTTGAGAAAAATTGAAAAAGAGGTAGTGGTATGGAAACAACGATTGAATACGCAACATTTAACTTTTGCAGGAATAGGAGAAATGCGCCTCAATCCGGAGAAAAAAATCAGTTTTTCACCCTATGGAGTCATTAATTTTGATCTGAACTCCTTTGGATTGGGTGATTTTATAAGAAAAACAATCCTTGTCCCAACCTTCAAAAAAGAAGAACCTCAAACTCAACCCCTACCCATCATGGAAAATCAAAACAAAGAAAACTTGATGTTTACCCCATCAAAAACCGAAAACGAACGTTCTCCCATTTTGCGTTATGCTGTCATTGGAATCATTGGAATTGCTCTCGTTGGAATTTCTTACTATTTTGGTGATCAGTACTTGACCAACGAAAAAGCAAAGGCTACAGAAATGGCGCAAAATAAAATCAAAAGTAATGTTCAGAAAGCCACTTTCGATTTGGGAGCCTTGGCCGAAGTCCATTTGGATTTGGAAGCTACACCAGTAGAGAAGGCATCCACCCCATTGGCACAGCCCTTTTATAGTGTAATTGCTGGATCTTTTCGATCACTGGTTAATGCCGAAAGAAAATTGGCCCAATTAAAAGCAGAAGGTTTTGATGCCGCTTTTACTGAGGTTAACCCCGACGGGCTCAATCGGGTTGCCTATGGTCGTTTTACTTCCAAGAGAGAGGCCTTGAATTTGCACAACTATATCCGCTACGCCCTCCAAGAAGAGGTATGGTATCTCGAGGAAAAATAGTTTACATTTTATAAATCCAACTTTTGGGATTTTGAGGCTTCAATTCATTGAATACACTGAATTGTAAGGTGGTTTTCCCTGTTTGGGGATGGGTAAAAATTTCCCCTATGGGTTGCTTTGCCTTAACTTTATCCCCTTTTTTGACATAAACTTTACCCATGTTTTTGTAAGTGGTGATGAAATTACCATGCTTGATCAAAATGGTGGGATTACTGCCTTTAAAGCTCAACACGGTCATGATTTCCCCTTCAAAAACTGCTCGGGCCAGGGCATTTGGTGTGGTCGCTATGGTTACCCCATTACTTTTGATCATGGTCGTTTTGACGACGGGATGGGGTTGGGTCCCGAAACGCTGAATCACAATTCCTTTTTCAACGGGCCAAGGCAGTTGGCCTTTGTTGGCCACAAAATTTGCCGCCAATCGCTTGGCCTCGGGCGTGAGGGCAAATGCATTTTGAGTTTTTGTACCGGCCGCTTTGTTGGAAGCCGCTATGGCCTCCCGAATCAAGCGTTCAATTTCGCCATCGATTGCTTCCGATTTGCGTTGCTTTTGTTTGATTTCACTGGCCAAAGAACGGGATTTACTTTTTAAACTTTTTATCAGTTTTTCCTGCGACTTTCGCTCTTGCTCCAACAGCTGTTGTGCCTTTCGATTTTCATTGACAAGTGCTTCTTTTTGAACTTTTTGCTCCAATAGACTCTTGTTCAAGGATTGTAAGGTTTGGGTTTTTACCGCAATTTCTTCTCCTTGTTTTTTTCTAAAACTGGCGTACTGTTTCATGTACTGCACACGCTTATAGGCCTGTAAAAAGTCATCGGAAGAAAATAGAAACATCAATCGATTTTGGGAAGACTTGCTTTTATAGGATTTTCGGATCATATCGGCATAATCTTTCTTTAAGGCTTCCAATTCGTTTCTCAAGTTGGAGATGTTCCTCTGATTGATATTGATTTGGCGGGTGAGCAGGTTGGCTTGTTGGTTATTGACATTCACTAAGTCACTTCTCACGTTTATTTTAACGTTAAGGTCCTCCACTTGAGAAAGTACGGATTTTTCCTTTTTGGTATTATTAAATAGCAGGCTATTGATTTGTTTGATCTCGGCCTGAAGTCTTTTTTTTTGGTTTTCTAATGTCTTTTGACGGGTAGCATTGGACTGTGCCATGCCTAGGGAGAAGAAGAAGAGAAAAAAAATCACACAAAGCGGTCTGAGTCGATGCATTACATTTCTATGGGTTGGTAGTCTAAAGGAATGTCAAAAGGGATGCTGATGCGGTCGGGGAATTCCACGCGGGTGTATTCCAATTTGATTCGGGTCAAATCGGAACCGTCAAAGAGAGAAATTTGAACTTCCCCAGGGACAAATTCGCCTTCCAATTTTTGATGGTTGGAATACCTTATCGTCAGGGATTGTTGGGTGCCTGGAACCATAAAACGCTGCTCCAATAAAAGAAAGCTATTGGGATCAAAAAAGAAAGTGGGCCGGAAGCGTATTTTATTGGATTGGGGGGTTAAAACGTAATACTTAGGATGGGAGATGGTTTCCCACCTTCCCCTATTGATATCGGCCAAAGGAAGTCCCATCAAAAGGTTTTGAATGTCTTCAAACTCAAAACTGGTATTGAATTGTCGATTGATAAATGATACATCTCCCTCAAAAAAAGTTTTTTGAAATTTTTCGTAAAAAGAGACCTTATCGGGAGTGATCAGAAGTTTGGCAATAGGAACGATCATATTGGCACTCATCCAAATTGCTTTGGATTTTTCGATCCTCAGATTGACAATGATCTGTTGTGTGCGTTTGCCATTGTCGTAGGAGGCTTTAACGCGGGAACGGAATTTTTTGTAGACCAGTTGATTTTTGGTGATGGATTTGGACAATTCTTTGGTTTCAATATTTTTCATAGGGGTCTTGGCGGGGGGCAATGCTGGAGATTTACAAGACGCATACAGCAGGATCGCTGATACCCCTATCAGTTTTATGCGTCGAAATGAATTAGGGTCGAATCTCATGCCTAAGATAATTCTGAAAAATCGCCAATAGAAACAAAGTTAAAGTTTCCATTGAATCTAACATGATTGCCGATCATGGCTTCTTTGAACTGGGCATTTTGAATGACAGAATGTTTTTGAACCAAACTGTTGCTGATGGTGGAGTTTTCGATTTGAGTGCCTTCACCCACAGCAGTATGAGGTCCCACTGTAGTGTTTTTTAAAACCACTCCAGGTCCAATATAACAAGGGGGTATGATTTGACTGTTTTCTAAAATGACATCCTCGGCGACCAATTTTTGGCCTTCTGCCGTGAGAATATCCAGCATTTTGGCATTGGTTTGGAGGGTGATTTTGGGTTGGCCACAGTCCATCCATTCGTTGACGGCTCCTGGGGTAAAAACAGCTCCTTTATCCATCATGGATAGGATCCCTTCGTTGAGTAAAAATTCTTCCCCCTTTTTGCGCGCTTGAGCCATACTCTTTGCCAATTCAGCTTTGATGGCCGCTCCCTCTTTGAAATAATAAATGCCTATCACAGCCCAATCTGAAATGAATTCCTGCGGCTTTTCGACCAATGCTGTAATCTGATTTTTATCATTCATCTTAACCACTCCATAGGCTTTAGGATTCTCCACTTTTTTCACCCAAATCATCCCATCCACCGAAGGATCGAGTGAGAGGTCGGTGCGGATGAGGGTATCGGCATAGGCCACGATAATGGGGCCGGACAATGAGTCGGCTGCACACATCACAGCATGCCCTGTACCCAAGGGTTCCAATTGACGGTAAATGGAAGCTTTGGCTCCTAAGGCTTGGGCTACATGTATCAATTCTTCCTCAATGGAAGGGCCAAAAAAGGCAGGATCACCCAATATAAAGGCGACCTCCTCTATGGGTTGATCTACTACCTTTGCGATTTCATTGACCAGTTGAGCCACTATAGGGGCTCCTGCAACGGGCAGCATCGGCTTGGGTACGGTGAGACTGTGGGGCCTTAATCTTGAACCTCTACCAGCCATGGGGACAATGATTTTCAATGTTTTATATATATTAGTTTAAACAAAAACTTCGGTTCATTTTTTTCCTGTACTGCCAAATCCTCCCTGGCCTCTTTCGGTTTCGGGAAGGTTGTTTACGGACTGCCACTTCACCGTGCTGTATGGGGCCACAACCAGCTGTGCAATCCGCTCATGTGGATTGACAATGTAGGGTTCTTTAGAGAGGTTGACCAATATAACGCCAATGTCGCCTCGATAATCCGCATCTATAGTCCCTGGAGCATTGAGTACGGTAACGCCATGTTTGGCTGCCAGCCCACTTCGTGGTCGTACTTGCGCCTCATAGCCTTCGGGTAAGGCAATGGACAAACCTGTAGAGATGATTTTTCGCTCTAAGGAATTTAGGGTAATCGGCTCTTCAATATTGGCCCGTAAATCTGTCCCAGCAGCGAGCGGGGTGGCATATTGCGGCAAATCGCCTTGGCCGGAAAAAACTACTGGAATCTCTATCATTATTCTAATTTACTCAAAAATACGAAAAGCACTTTGAAACCTTGACTTGTCTTTTTGTAGTTACTCATTTTTATTCCATTCTTTTCTCCTCTGTCTTTATGGAATGGGCAATAGAAGAGAAAAATCAGTCCATTAGGGATAGGATTTCTTTCTTAGAAATGCGCACGAAGGTGTTTTGGGAATATTCGTCTTTTTCGAAAACAATTCCAAGGTCGGCATTGTCTAATAGGCATATGGCAGCATAGGCGGCCGCACCGGTGTATATGGTTTTTTCTGCTGCCCAAGTTTTTCCATTGTCCATACTGATTTTGAGGGTAAGGTTTTTTCTTTGGGTAGTGTGGTTGGCATTGACAAATAATAATATTCCTTTTTGGGATAAAGACGGATGATCGATCCAGCGTATGATTCCAGCGTTACAACCAGGATCAACCAGCTCAAGGTCGGGTTGGGAAGTCCATGTATTTCCTTCGTCTTTGGAAATAAAAATTTGCCGATATCCTTTCTGGTTGAGCCTGCTATTTACCATCCAACTTCCATCGCTAAGTTCAACGATCTTGGATTCGTCTGCAGGAATAAGAGGGGTGTCGATGAGGTTCCAACTCTTGCCGTGATCGTCACTTCTGAATACATGAAGCCCACGATTGAGGTTGACCAAGGTATGGAGAAGGGTTCCCTTGCGGGTTTGAATGCCCCTTCCGGAAGTGATGAATTTAAAGTCTTTATGCCATTCGGGTTTTGAAATTTGGGCACTAATGTCAACTGGATTCGACCAACTTTTTCCGTTGTCCACACTTTTAACGTATTTCAGACTGTAAACCTGTGGGTCACGATCGAGGTCCATATAATTGAAAAACATAAAAATGGTGTTGGTGATTCGGTCAACAATCATGGAAGGATCGGAAGCGGATTGTCCCAGAGGATAGTCTACTAGCCTTTCGATGGGCGTCCAAGTTTGACCATTATCGACGCTTTTCCTGATAACGATGTTGATGTTTTTGTTGTCTCTGAGGTCGGCACAAGAGGGGATTCTTTCGTCTATGGCAACAATCAAATCACCATTAGGGGCAGTTACTATAGAAGGAATTCTATAGCAAGCAATGTCTTCTTTTTTGGGAAAAAGATCTGTGAATTCAAGTTGCTGCGCTCCCCCCAAAAAAAAGCTAAGCAAACAGCTTATCCCAATCAAATGACGATTATAAAAGGCTCTATACTTTTTCATACCCGCTTGAAATTACAAAATTGAATTAAAGGAATTTAAAAAAATGAAGGGTCAGTTGTAAACAAATTCCACCCCCAAGCCTCAATGAGAATTAATTGTTCAATGCCTCAGCCCCACCCACGATTTCGAGAATCTCGTTGGTAATGGCTGCTTGTCGCGCCTTGTTGTAGGTGAGCTTGAGCTGATCTCTGAGATCGGTGGCATTGTCGGTTGCTTTGTGCATGGCGGTCATACGGGCACCGTGTTCGCTGGCAAATGAATCTCTAATGGCTTTATAGAGCTGTGTTTTCAAGGATTTTGGCAGCAATTCGTCCACAATGGCCGCTTGACTGGGTTCGTAGATGTAATCTGCTGCGGCTTTCTGGGTACTGTTTGCATGAGCAACAATGGGGAGAAATTGCTCTGTGGTAACAATTTGCGTAGCCGCATTTTTGAATTGATTGTACACGACCAAAACCTTGTCGTATTGTCCTTCGGCAAAAGCCTGCATGGCTTGAAGGGCAATCTCTGCGGTATTGCCAAAATTGAGGTCTTCGAAAATGGCATCGTGACGGCTTTTAATGGGCAAGGTTTTAGAAAGAATGTCTCCTCCTTTTTTTCCAATTCCCATAACCTCAACTGTTTTGTGGGCATAATCTTCCTTAGCCAACCTGAGGGTCTCTTTGATGACGTTGGTATTGAAAGCCCCACACAGTCCTCGGTTGGAGGTAATGGCAATGATGAGTATTTTTTCCTCCGTACGTTGTGCGGTATATGGATTTTGCCCCTCTCCATCAAGGCTTCCGCTGAGGTTTTGAATGAGCTCCGTCAGCTTATTAGCATACGGTCGCATGGCTGTAATAGCATCTTGGGCTTTTTTCAACTTAGCTGCCGATACCATTTTCATGGCACTGGTGATTTGCATGGTCGAAGAGACCGAGACAATACGATTCCGTATTTCTTTTAGATTGGCCATCTACTCAAATGCTTTGGAGGTTTCTTCGGCTACAGTATTTAAAGTGTCGAGTATGTTGTCGGTCAACTTACCTGCTTTAAGCTCAGCCAATACATTTTTGTGTTGCTTTTTGAGGGTGGACAAAAAGGCGGTTTCAAATTCTTTGACCTTTTCGACCGGAACTTTTCTCAATAAGTTTTTGGATCCTGCGTAAATAATTGCCACTTGTTCCTCAACGGTAAAGGGATCGTTTTGTGCCTGCTTTAAAATTTCAACATTTCGACGTCCCTTTTCGATGACATTGCGTGTGGCGGCATCGAGGTCGGAACCAAATTTTGCAAAGGCTTCCAATTCACGGAACTGCGCTTGATCTAATTTCAAGGTTCCCGCTACTTTTTTCATGGACTTGATCTGTGCAGATCCCCCAACCCTTGATACAGAAATTCCTACATTGATCGCAGGACGTACCCCCGAGTTGAACAGATCGGATTCTAAAAATATCTGACCATCGGTAATGGAAATTACGTTGGTAGGAATATAGGCCGAAACGTCACCCGCTTGGGTTTCTATAATGGGTAAAGCCGTAAGAGAACCTCCTCCTTTTACTTTGTCTTTAAGCGAATCCGGAAGGTCGTTCATTCCCTTTGCAATATCGTCATTGGCAATTACTTTGGCTGCACGCTCGAGGAGTCTGGAGTGAAGGTAGAATACATCCCCAGGATAGGCTTCACGTCCTGGAGGACGACGAAGAAGAAGGGAAACTTCACGATAAGCAACCGCTTGTTTGGACAAATCATCATAGATGATCAAAGCGGGACGACCTGTGTCTCTAAAATACTCTCCAATAGCCGCTCCAGCAAAAGGGGCATACACCTGCATAGGAGCAGGGTCGGAGGCATTGGCAGCTACAATAGTTGTATAGGCCAACGCACCTTTGTCTTCCAAAATTTTTGCAATTCCAGCTACTGTAGAAGCTTTTTGTCCTATGGCCACATAGATACAGAACACCGTTTCTCCTGCATCGTAAAATTCTTTTTGATTGAGAATGGTATCGATACAAACGGTAGTCTTCCCGGTTTGACGGTCACCAATCACCAATTCTCTTTGTCCTCTTCCCACAGGAATCATGGCGTCGATGGACTTGATTCCCGTTTGTAAGGGTTCATTTACAGGTTGTCTGAAAATAACTCCCGGGGCCTTTCGCTCCAAAGGCATTTGAAAAGTATCCCCTTCAATAGGTCCTTTTCCATCGATGGGAATACCGAGTGTATCCACCACTCGACCTACAATGCCTTCTCCTACATTGATGGAAGCAATTTTCTTGGTTCGCTTGACGGTGTCTCCTTCTTTAATTTCTTTGGAGGGTCCTAATAATACCACCCCAACATTGTCTTCTTCAAGGTTCAAGACCATTCCGTCTATTCCATTTTCGAAGGTTACCAATTCGCCGTACTCAGCATGGGTAAGACCGTAAACTCTGGCAATTCCATCTCCTACTTGGAGTACCGTACCCACTTCGTCTAAAGAAGCGGTGGCTTCAAAACCTGCCAATTGATTTTTTAATATTGCTGAAACTTCAGCGGGCTTTACATCTGCCATATTTTCTTTTTTTCTGAATTAGGATGTAATCATTTCTCTTCTCAAGGCCTCCAGTCGATCTGCAATACTTGCGTTGTATTGTAAATCTCCTACTCTGAGGATGAATCCTCCTTTTAGGGAAGGATCAACTGTATTTTTTAATTCTACTTTTAAAGGAGTCAAGGACGCTGCTTTATGGAGCATTTCTTTTTCCAAAGCTGGAGTAAGGGGAACCGCAGTAGTAACAGTGGCGACTACTTTCCCTTGGTGTTTGTCGAACAGCTCTATATAGTGGTGTGCTACACCTCCCAGGATGCCTTCCCTTCTGTTTTTGGAAAGCAAATCCAAAAGCTTGTTGAGCATCTCTGATGCGTTGGGGAAAATTTCCGCGACGATCTTTTTCTTGATAGAGCTGGGTAAAACAGGACTGTTCAACGCTTCATCCAGATCAGGATGGTTGACCATGATCGATAGGACGTTCTGCATTTCTTCAACGAGCATATTTTCCTTTTGGTTGTCGATGGCGAATTCCAAAAGGGCTTTTGCGTATCTGATAGAGGCTCTACCTGTTTTCATAGTGTAATTTTATAAAGAAGCGTCTTTGATGAGTTTCTCCACCAGTTGGGCTTGTTTGTCCTTACTGGCCAATTCTGTATCAATTACCTTCTCGGCTATATCCAAAGAAATTTGTGCCACCTGATTTTTGAGCTCATTGAGAGCGGCACGTTTTTCATTTTGAATGGATTCTTGAGCTAAAGCAATGATTTTGTCTGCTTCAGACTTGGCCTCTGCTTTGGCTTGGGCAACAATATCGGCTCCAGCTGAACGGGCTTCTTTCAAAAGGGCTTCGCGTTCTGCTCGGGCTTCTTTCAAAATTTTTTGGTTGTCTTCTTGTATGGAAGCCATTTCTTTTTTGGCTTCCTCAGCTGCATTGATGGCCTCTTTTATAGAAGTCTCTCTTTCATTGACGGTGTCCAAGATAGGTTTCCAAGCAAACTTTTTTAAAAGTAAAACAAGACCTATAAAAATGAACAGCTGCCAAAAAAACAGACCAAATGAAAATTCATTGATTAATTTTTCCATCCTTAAAAGATTTTAACCCAAGCAATAGTCCTACCGTTGATGGGTTGATGAACACGAGTTGTTTTAGACCGCAAACAATGCCGCAAAACCAATTCCCTCGACAAGGGCTGCTGCGATAAGCATTACCGTTTGAATTTTTCCTGTAGCCTCAGGTTGGCGACCGATGGCCTCCATGGCTCCTCTTCCGATAGATCCAATACCGATACCTACTCCGATTACTACTAAACCTGCTCCTACTATTGCTGGAATTTCCATAATTAACTATTGATTTAAATTATACATTTTATTGTTAGTGATCCTCATTTTCATCGTGTTCTTCAACGGCAAAACCAAAATATAAAGCCGATAATACCGTAAAGATATATGCCTGCAAAAGGGCAACCAATATTTCGATGATGGATATGGAAAAAGCCAATACAAATGAAAGGCTGGACCCTATCCAGTTTTTAAATATAAAAATAAGGGCGATCAAACTCATCAAAACAATATGACCTGCCGATATATTGGCATACAAACGAATCATTAATGAAAAGGGTTTGATGATCACCCCTAAGAGTTCTATAGGAGCCAAAATGATTTTCATCGGCCATGGCACGCCTGGCATCCAAAAAATGTGCTTCCAATAATATTTCTTTCCAACTAAAATGGTGATGACAAAGGTAATTAAGGACAAGCAAAAGGTAATGGCAATGTTTCCTGTAACATTAATCCCCAAGGGAGTTAGGCCTAAAAGATTCAAAAACCATATGAAGAAAAATAAGGTCAAAAGGTAACCCATAAATCTTCGGTAATGTTTTTCCCCTATATTGGGTATGGCGATTTCGTCTCTTACATAAATCACAATGGGTTCAAAAAAGCGTCCCACTCCTTTAGCGATCATCCCATTCTGTTTGTAGGATTTTGCTAAACTGCTGAACAATAGAAACATGAGGAGGGCCGTAAAAAGAATAGAAATAACATTTTTTGTGATCGAAAAGTCAATCGGCTTAATGTTGGAGGGGTGTTGGTGATCATCATAATCGATGGTCCCTTGGGCATCGGTTCTGTATATTTTTCCGTGGTAAAGTTTGTAATGATTCCCCCCAGCTTGGACAATGCTTTTCCCATGTTTCAATTGTGAAGAGGAAAAAACCTTTAAACCTTCATCCCAGAGAATAACAGGCAAGGGCACCCCTATGTAAACCTTTTCGCCGGTTGACTTGTCTTTGTACGATAGAAGGTTGAAGTCGTGAGAGTCCTCAAGGTGATGGAGGATGTAGGCTTTTATTTCAGATTTGAGGTCGTTGGATTGGCCGCTCTCTTTGGTGTTGGATTCTTTTGCGCTTAAAGTACTGTATGAAAACAGTAAAAGGCTGATTAAAAAAAGGTGCAATCCTCTGGGCATAATGGCCAACAAACTTATAGTTTTATTAGTCGTGCAAATGTAAGCCATTAGACTTTTAAATAAAATACTTTTAAAATATATTTTTTAGTTTTCAAAAAAATCACGCTTCTTGATTTAAAATTTTTATCAATTGGCGGATTTCTATGACTGATGCGACTGTGTAAGGAATAAAAAAGATAAAAAATCCTTGCTTGGGTTCAAGTCCATGAACGTGAAAGCTCGGATAAATAAAAGCGTAAAATAATAAAAACTTTAACCCGCTTGTCATTAGAAAAATCCATCCCAAAAGAGTAGGGCTCTGTTGGGAAACCCAAAGGAGTAAAATAAGAAAAGCTAATGCAGCAAAAGTGTTGAAAATATAGCATACGACTAATAGATCCTTTGAGAGCGAGGGTCCAAAGTGGTCAATTATTTGGAAGTGAATCCAAAATAAAATTGCCATGGACAAAAAAAGCTTTATCGAAAATCTAACCACAGTAGAAATCACAGATTTACCTTCTATTACCTTGTTTATTGATCAGTAGTACAACCAACACCAGTCCTATTGTAGAGGTAGTAAGAGTGGGCCATTTTGAAGCAATGTCCCATTTTTGTTGAATCCAACTGCCAAGAGATATCATGAGGTACATGACTGTTCCTATTTGGAAGGCCAGTCCAGAAAAAACCAGCCAATTTCTAGGCTGTTTTTTCATGGGTATCGTCCGACTTTTTAAGGAACTTAAGGTCGCCTTTGTTCCCCTCTTTATTCATGGAACAAGTGGCGTTGAGCGTGGCGCCAGACTCGACAATCAATTTGCCAATGACCACATCCCCTTCGATAACGCTTGAAGACCTGAGACTCAATATGCCTGATACATTCAAGTTTCCATTGATGGTGCCTTCTACATCGGCGTTGGAGCAAGCTACCTCTCCTTTGACAGAACCCTCCTTACCGATCACAACTTTTCCTTTGGTTTTCAATGATCCATTTAAAGTTCCATCTATTCTAAAATCTCCTTCAGAAACTATATCACCGTTTACAGAGGTAGATTTTTCAAGGCGACTGTAATGGCCATTAATCTCGTTATTTTTCATGGGTAAAGGGTGTTTTGTTTAACAACATGTTTTTGTAGTCGGCAGATAAAACTACAAAATTATTTATATTTAATAATTCGTCTTCTCTTTCTTCGAAAATCTTTTTCCACTCATTGAGTTCTCTCCTGCTCCTGATTCCGTGCAATACCAAATAAATTTGGTCTTGATCAAAACGGTCTTCCGATAAAAACCATCGGGTGTAGGGGATTTCTTTCAGAGCCTGCTCCAGTTTGGTTTTGGTTATCTTCAAGGAAGTGGTGTCTTTGACCTCAAATGTGAAAATCCATTTGTAATTCAAATATACCTTGCTTTCTTTTTCGATGGAATCGGTCGGTTGAATAAGCTCTATCATTTGTTGTGCCCTTAATGCCTCTGGAGAATTGGGATATTTTAAAGAAAGTTTTTTTAATGCATTTTCCCATACTACTCTCCCTTTTAATCGGCCTTCGAAATTGGCCATCAAAAGATCGAATTTGGGTTGTACGGTGGTTCCACTTAGCAGTACTCGAAAAGATTCGGCTTTGTCGGTAAGTTCATCAAAATCGCCATTATTATAAATTTCGAGTAGATTCTTATAAATGGTTTCAGGAGTTTGAAAATCCGATTGATTAAATGTTTCGGGATTACTGAGTATTTTGCTAAAAGGAGAATCGGGATAGGACAAAACAATGGTGTTAAAATAGTGCTCTGCGGTTTTGGGGTTTACTTTCTCATTTATTTTGTAGAGATGATAAAGTGCAGGGGCAGCCATTTCATCGGGAGGGTCAAGAGTGAGCAAGTGCTTGAGTCGATCTTTTGCCAGCTCATTGTTTTTAAAACTCTCTTTATAGATCATCCCAACTTGTAGGTAAGCATTTTGATTAAGTTTTTTAATGCTATCGATTGCCTGGTCCGTTTGGGGTAATGCATTGACATAGTTTTCGGGTTTTTCAACAAAAAAGGTCTTCGCGATCTCTTTTTCATTTTCTTGAACATTATTGGACTCTTCGCGCACAGAACGAATGACTGCAGCAATGGCCCAATTCTCTGTATTGGGTCGATCGCCCCATGTGGAGAGGAATTTTTGTTGTCCTTGTATCACAAGTTTGGGGTTATAAAAGTAAAAGGCGTTGGCTTTTGAAGATTTGCCAAAAAAGGGAAAAGCACTTTTTTCTTCTGTAGATATTTCTCTCAATGCGCGTGTCTGTTTCTCTTGGATGTAATTTTGGAAATACTCTATTTGAGCCGATTTATTTAGAGAGGTGAGGTACAGCAAACTGTCTGTTGCCTTAATGATTCCTTCGTATTTGATTACGTCGTCGAGGTTGTCTCTTTCTCTTTGTGTTCTCCTTTTGACTAAGGTTTCATCGGGTAAAGTTGTGAGAAGGCTATCGAGGTAAGAACCCGTAAGTACGTATTGGCCTCTGGCAAAATTAAAGTCAGCCAAATCTCGGTAATTGGCTTTTTTGGTGGGGAAGTCTATGTTTTCCGACTTTAAGGATTGATGGAGATGGTATGCGCCAAGACTGTCTTGCTTTTGCAGAAAATAGTGGATTCCTATAGCGCGATTGATCGAATGATCAAAAAGGTAGTTTTCAAAATCTTTAGCGAGTTTATTAAAGGACTCTATAGGATCGATACTGTCCTGAATGCTTCTGATTTGGAGTCTTTTGATTTGTGCATTAATCCAATATTTGCGGTTGGTTTTTCGCTTCAAGCCCACAACCTGTTCGAAAGCCCAAAGTGCGGAATCGGGTTGCTTAAGGTTTTCATAGAGTTGGCCTGTCAAAAAATAGTAACGCCCTTTGTCGTGATTGTTTCTGGCAGAAAGGGCGGCATTTCGGATGTAATAAAGGGCAGAGTCCAACTGCTGGGTATTGATGAAAGCTTGTGAAAGGGTGGCATTGGCTGAACTGTGGAATTTACTTTTTGGAGTAATCGATCGGGCCAAACTTCTGAGATTTTTTATAGCAAGCTGATCGTTTCTCAAACGAATATTGGTTTTTTCACGCCATATTCTCCCTTCTATGTAGGTGTTCTTGTCGGCATAATTTTCCAACAAAAAATTAAACGCTTCCAAGGCCGGGAAAAAGCGTCGGTCAAAATAGCGTGATTTTCCCAAAAGAAGATAGGCCTCGTCTATTTTGTTGTTGCGCTGAATGTTATTGATGTTCATGGAATGCTTTTGGATGGCTTTGACAGCCTTTTCTTCGGCTCGGTCAAACCCTGGCACTATGGTCGTTTGATCCATTCGCTCTCCGTTAATGGCTATAGGCTCCACTTCCAAAAGCTCGAAAAAATTGTCGTCGTGGGCTTGCTCCAAAATGGATTCGCCCACTTTAAAGGCTTCCTGCCCATTGAAGAGGACATTGTACTTGGTGTTTAGGGAATGATATCCCCGATTGAGCATTTTGTTTTTTTGTGTAGAACAGCCCCAAAACAATAGCATGACCATCATTCCCCCTGTCCAAAAATGTATTGCCTTTTGCAATGGAAAAAGTTTATACTTATAACTCAAAAAGCATTGATTTAGTATTTTTAAGTCTTAAAATAGGACTCCAATTTCGCAAAAGTATCTGAATCGGTGGTTAGATCTTTTAGGACTACCCCTTTTTCTAATAAAACAATCCTATTACAAACTTCGGTAATATGGTTTAGGTCGTGACTGGAAATCAAAAAGGTAGTAGTCGTGTTTTCAATATGCTTTTTTACAATTTCTTTAAAACGAATTTGAGAACTGGGATCAAGATTGGCAAAAGGTTCGTCTAATATCACACACTCTGGATGGCCCAAAAAAGCAGCGATCAATCCTATTTTTTTTTGATTTCCTTTGGAGAGGTTGCGAATGTATTTCTTTTGACCTAAGACTTCACCCTTAAAAAATCCTTCAAACTGCAGAAGCCAACTGTCCACTTGAGATTTTTTCACCCCTCTCAACTCTCCTACAAAATAAAAGTATTCCTCGGGAGTGAGATAGCCTATGAGAAAATTTTCGTCTATAAATGCTGAAGTATGTTTTTTCCAATCTTCGCTTTTGTTTACGGTAATACTATTGTTGATTACTTGTCCTTCATTGGGTTTAATAAGATCCAAGATGAGATTAAAAAGAGTGGTTTTTCCTGCGCCATTATTGCCTACCAATCCAAAACTTTCTCCTTTTTGGATGGTCAATTGATCGATATTGAGGACTTCTTTGTCTTCGTATTTTTTGGAGAGCTTTTCAATCTGAATCATCGGTTTAATTTTTTAAAAATGCTTCAATGGTTTTATACTTCCTATGACTATAAATTTTAGCGATATGGTTGAGAACATACTTCTTGGTAACCATCCCTAAAATACCGGATGCCGATAGCGCCAAGAAACCGGCAGATTCACCCATAAAAAAATCTGCCATAAAGAAAATCAATACAGGTAGGCCCAATTTAGGGATCGTAAACAACAGCTGGGTAAGGCTGAATGCCTTAGAATTGGCAAATGCTCCTGCCTTGACGTTAAGTTTTATGGGCAGGTGATAGTACGCTCCTGAATAAAGATTGATATAACACCCTATTCCCATATTGTAAAGGGCTCCACTCACAACGTAAAGAAAAATATTCCATCCAAAAAAAAGATAAAAGGTAGATACGATCAAAGAGATCATTACAAAAACGACCATAAGCCACCATTTTGAATCCAAATATTCTCGATAAGTGAGGTTTTGGGTCATCAACAATGCGTAGTATTCGCTGTCCCATGAAGGAACTTTTTGACCATAAGTGAAGGAGAATCCCCCTGTGATCATGACGGAAGCAAAAACTAATATTATCGAATTGGTGTTGTACATCTCCATCGAAAAAAAGAGCAGTCCATAGAAAAGGAACATAAATGAAACTAAGAGATCTTGTTTGGGTCTTGTATTGCGAAAAAGAAGTCTTAAATCGTTTTTCAAAAAAGCCCCTAATCTCCCATAGCCCCCCAAGAAAGCAAAGCCTAATTGCCTTACTTTTTCGGGTTTTTTGGCCAAGCCCAAGTCTAAATAAAAACGTGCCCTTAAATATTGATAAGCAAGCTTGTACATTAAAAATAGAATAGCTGAGGTGACTAACAATGAAATCGGATTTTGCTCTAACCATTCTATTCCACGGGCAAAGGTTTTGGTTAGAGAAAAATCGGTATAAAACTCGAGTCCAACTCCCAATACGGTCAAAATAAGTATCGAAATAAAAAAGCGATTGCTTTTATTGACCAACAGTATCAAATAATTCAAGATCAACGTAATGCATAAAAGATGAATAAACCACGTTCCTGAAGTCGTCCAAAAAGTTCCTTCGATCACCCTTACGACTGCAACGGGAAGGTACAGCAACCAAGGGGTGAAATTATAAGGACTTAATAGAGAGCGGAGCAACAAGTTGTTGAGTAGGGTTCTCTTTTTAATCGGCAAGAGAATCCACGATTGAATGTGAGTTGAAGGGGGTTGTTGGAAAAAAAAGCGCGCGACGCATTCAATCAGGAACAAAAAAAACACTCCTTGATTGATTAAATCTATGGTCGAATGATTCGGAAACATTTTTTTCAAAATGTAATAAATGCCAGGACCCAAAGCCACAAGATACATAAACATGAACAGAACCATGAGCCCTATGAAAATTTTTGCAATGGCTGCAACTTCCCACTGAGGAGCTCTAAAAAACGCCTTAAATTCAAGCTGCCAAAACTTTAATATTGTCATTGTTTTTTTTTAAAATAACTTTGCAAATAAAATAAGCTATGCCAGAGATGCATCCTCTTGTGATTTCAAAAATCACCAAAAATACTCCAAATGCTGTTTTAATTTCTTTTGAGGTCTCCGATGAAGAAAAAGAAAGGTTTAGATTTGAAGCGGGGCAATACCTGACTTTGGAAGCTAATATAAACAAAAATCTTGTGAGAAGGTCCTATTCGATCTGTAGTGCTGAAGATGAAGGATTACAGGTGGGCATCAAAGAAGTTCCAGAAGGTATTTTTTCGACTTATGCCAATCGATCTTTGGGAGAAAAAGAGCGTTTGATGGTTGCCCCCCCCGAGGGTCGGTTTCGTTACAAATCTAAAGACGAGGCCCAAACACTCGCTGCATTTGCTGCTGGAAGTGGGATCACGCCCATTATGTCCATTCTGAAAACCATGCTTTTGGATCATCCCGAAAACCGTTTTCATCTGGTTTATGGGAATAAAACTCCAGAGGATAGTATGTTTTACAAAGAATTGAAAGCTTTAGAAAATACATTTGAAGGTCGTCTTACCATTCAGTGGGTTTTCAGTCGCGCCAATGTGGACGGAAGACTTTTTGGACGTATAGAACCGGGTGTCGTAAAAAATGCCCTAAAGCAGATGGAGAAAATCGCAGATAAATTCTACCTCTGTGGACCGGAAAAAATGATAGAAAAAGTATCGAATACTTTGACGGCAAGTGGGGTCGAGAAAGCGGATGTTTTATTTGAATTGTTTACTTCCTCTTCTGAAGTGGAAGAAATAAACGGTGAAAACAAAACTGCGTCTATAGAAATCATCTATGATGAGCTTACACACAAAATTGAAAACACAGCAGGGAAAAGCGTTCTAGAGGCTGCCCTTCAAAACAAACTGGATGTCCCTTATTCTTGCCAAGGGGGCGTTTGTTCGAGTTGTATTGCCCGTATCAAATCTGGAAGTGCCGCCATGGCCTCAAATCAAATTCTTACCGATCAGGAAATCGAGGAGGGATTGATTTTAACCTGTCAAGCCCATCCCACTAGCGATCATTTGGTGGTGGATTACGATGATGTTTAAGGTTTGTTATTGCAGTAACGACAACGTTTTTTCAATGACTTTTTTAGGATCTAAAGATCTGAAAGCTTCATCATAACCCTTCGGAATCTTGTTTCCGTAAACCGAAGTAGGAATTAAGGGAAATTTGTTTCTGTCCAATATAAGGGCGTGATTTGGCGGTTGATTGAAGGGAGAAAATCCACAAAAGGGATGGGTCATGCCCCAAAGGGTGAGTACCCGAATTCCCGTATTGGCTGCCAAATGTCCATTGGCAGAATCCATAGAAATCATTAAATCCAAATGGGCCATAAGATCTATTTGCTCCCTTAGATTAATTTTTCCAACCGAACTGAATACATTGGTGAACGCTTTTTCCCACACCTCCAAAAGTTCCTTTTCTTTTTCACCTGCTCCAAAAAGAAAAATCTGGTGCTCTTTTTGTAAGAAATTGATTACTTGCTGCATAAGATCAAGAGGGTACATTTTGCCCCTGTGTGCCGCAAAAGGAGCAATTCCAATCCATTTTTTTTCGTTGGTTTGAGGAAAGGGTAAAATTTTTTGTGAGAGTTCTTTTTTTTCGGGAAACTCATGTTGATCCAAGGAAACAGGAAAGCCTAATCTCCTAAAGACATCTGCATAACGATAAACGGTTGGGGTAAGGGGTTGAAACTTTTTACTTTTTCTTCGTACGAGTGCTCTTTTTTCTCGCCGCCCTTTGTCAATGGTTTTGACCTTGTAGCCGTGAAATCTAAAGATAAATGTAAGGAGATGTGTCCGCAAAACACTGTGCAAATCTGCTACCGCAGTAAAAGGAATTTTCTTGAGTTCTTTGAATAAAGTCCAAATCCCTTTTATGCCCTTGTGACGGCTGTTGAAATCGGTTGGGTAAAAATGAAAGTTTCTAAATTCTTGAAATAATGGAGCTCCATGAGGTCGACTTACAAAAGTAACTTTGAGATTGGGGTAGGTTTGGTAAAGAGCCCTTATCACCGGAACTGTTATGGCTACATCTCCTAAAGCAGAAAATCGAATTAACAGCAGGTGCGGGTCTTTCATCGCTGTCTATGATTTGTCCTTGTACAACACAGGGTTGGTGTCCTCATCGTTGTACATTTTCATTTGCTTGTACACCTTCATGTATTTGGATCCAGTTGCAATGTCTTCGAGGAGTTGATCTATGGCCAAACTGAGATCCTCTCTTTGGGAGAGCAGTACTTGAAGTTTGGCATGGCATTTTTTCCGATGCGATTCGCTGGCTTCTTGGCGGTTTGCTTCTTCTTCCATATGGTAAATTTTTAATTCCAAAATAGAGAGTCGGTCTAATGCCCAAGCAGGGCTTTCGGAATTTACCGTTGCATCCTTTTGCACAGTTGTGTCTTTGTATTGGTGGAGAAAATAGCTGTCGATGAATTCTACTGTATCCGTGCGATCTTGATTGGAAGCGTCAATCAATCTTTTGAGTTTCATGCCTTCAACTGGATCAATTTCTGGATCTCTGATGAGGTCTTCATAATGCCATTGTACGGTGTCAATCCAGTTTTTCCGATACAATAAATATTCTAATGAATCGGTGGGGTATGGGTTCTCAAATACTTGATCTACCTCATCTATAAGGTGATATTTATCAATACTTTCTCTGAAAATTTTAATGGAAATCTGACTTGAAGTATTTTGGCTCATGTTTGTCTTTTTCGTTGGAACGAAGATACAATTTGATCATTAATGTTTTTGGTTTGGAAAAGGCAATTCTCCAAATATAATTCTAAGGTAGAAAAAGTTTGAAAAGAATGATTCCAAAAAACAAAAAGGTTAGTAATGTGTTTTTCATAAAATCGGATGAAATATTTTCGAGCAAAACCCCAAAAAAATACGCGACTGGAATAAAGCTAAAAAACCAAGGTCCCTCTCCGGATTTCAAAACTAATACTTCATATGCCATACTAAAAAAAAGCCAAAAGGTCATGTATAGAAAGCCTGAATACAGTTCAGGAAAAGCAAACTTTCTCGACCTTCTCGGAAATCTAAAAATGCAAATTAAACCCGAAATGATGAGCAAGGCCAACCAAACCCTTTCTTCAATAGAAAGAGCCTGGACGCTTAATATATCCCATTGAACAGAGGGGGTTGTTAAATCCGACATAATTGAGGGAAAAACGTTTATTATAGCCCTAAAAATGAAAGAAATCAATGCTATTGGTAATAATAAAGCCATGAGATGTTTATTGTCTTTGAGGCCTTTTAGGAGTATAACCATAACAGGGAGGAAGAAGAAAACCGCAAAAATAATGTTGAATTGTATGCTTATGGATATGATAAGGGAAAGGTCTAGAATCCCCTTTTCTGAGTTCTTAGAATGAAGAGATTGAATAAAAGCAAACTGGCCATAAATCAATAAAAATAAAAGAATTGCAGGGAATGCTTCTAATTGGAATGGAAACGGGGAAAAAAGAAAAATAACGGGGAAAGCGATGAGGTGGATCCCGTCAAACTTTCTTCCTTTAATTTTGATTTCTTGTGCGGTAATCAGCCACATGGATAAAACTATAAGGCCAATATTCCAAAATATTTCCGTCCAATAAATGGAGGGCCAATTCATACCCCCCACATATAAAAAAGAAAAAAATACAGCAAAAATGACAAGAATGAGAGATATTAGGTGGGTTCTCGAACCAATTGTCTTAAATATCTTTACTATCATTCCCTATTTTATTACTTTTGCAATATAATTAAAGTGCTCCTAATGAAAAATTTTTTTGAAGCCATAGCCAGTTTGTTTAACGAGCTATTATTTATGCCCTACCAAATGCTAACTCAGCTTGAATCTTTCAGTTGGTGGTTGGCCAATGGAGTGACATTTGTTTTTTTAACGATAGGATTTGTCGCTGCTGTTTATTGGATCAACCAATTGCGACAATTCGACAAAAGTGGAGAGGAAAATAAAGATCCTTCTGCTCATTCTTTTTTATAGATCGAATCCAATATCTTTTCGGAAATACATTCCTTCGAAACTTATTTTTTCCATAAGCTCGTATGATTTTTGAACGGCTTCTTTGTGATCGTCTCCCAAGGATGTGACGGCCAAAACCCTTCCTCCGTTGGTGAAAATTTCTCCTTTTTGAAGGGTTGTCCCGGCATGGAACACCATAGTATTGGAGGTCGAAGGCAATCCGTCTATTCTTTTTGCTTTTTCGTATGCTTGAGGATACCCTCCAGAAACGGCCACCACTGTAGTTGCGCTTTGAGGGTCAACAATAAGTTCTACCTCGGCAAGTTTACCCATGGCAGTGGCATATAATAGTTCTGCCAGGTCGTTTTTGATTCGGGGTAAAACCACCTGAGTTTCGGGATCGCCCATTCTTACATTGTATTCGATGACAAAAGGAGCATCTCCTACGCGAATTAAACCAATGAAAACAAAACCAACATAGGGAATTTTATCTTTTTTGAGTCCCTCCATAGTAGGTTTTACGATTGTTTCCTGAATGGCATTAACAAACTTTTCGTCTGCAAAAGGGACTGGAGAAACGGCTCCCATCCCCCCTGTATTTAATCCTGTGT
>ERZ887942.362-NODE-362-length-37986-cov-20.692020_pt1 | contig 37986 bp, 23 predicted proteins | sample MGYA00521099_ERZ887942 | MGnify/ENA primary metagenome ERZ887942 (study PRJEB32303, sample SAMEA104408605) | aquatic metagenome | biome: Brackish water; feature: Pelagic; material: water | place: Baltic Sea | collected 2014-06-07T06:48:00 | depth 16,251 m ... | reverse complement strand
AGGAGTTGATCGTGGTCGCCGATCTCGAGGCCTTCCGGACGAATCGCGCCGGGCGTGATGCCGCTGGATTTGACGACGAAGACGAAACGCCTGGGGAATCCTTGCGCGTTGCCCGCCGCGTGCGCCTCCATCTGTCGGAGAAGAGGAGTGAGCGCGGCCCCGCTGGCTCCGAGCATGATGCCCTTGGTGAATTTTCTACGTGAGGTGATCATTTGCGGTAGAGGAAGGAGTCGGAGGTGAGCAGCGAAACCAACAGTTCACTAAATTTCCCGCCGCTGTCGAGATAGGATTTTTCTGCGGCGATGAGTGTTCTGGAGTCGCTGAGCATTTCGTTGCGCCCCATCCAGTAGCGGAAGCAGTGCCGGATGATCGATTGACGGACACGAGTGGACTTTGCCAATTTGGTTACAAGTTCGTTGGCATCCTTGACCGGGCCGTCGATACCGGCCTCCCCGGTGCCGGTGATCTTGCCGCTGGTATCGAAGGAATATTCGACGAGTTCGCCTTTTTCCAAACCCGACTTGATTTTGTCCGGCGTGAGCATGGTCTCGAAGCGTTTCTGCTTCTTGTGGTAATACATGCCGGTGCGAACCCAGCCGCGATCGGTGAAACTCTCGAAGGGCATGCCCAGTGGTTCGAAGTGTTTGTGGCACTTCCAGCATTCGTCTGCTTTGGTGACTTCGAACCGCTGGCGCAGCGTCTTGTCATGATCCTCGGGGATCTTCGCATCGACCCCGATCGGCAGGTCCGGAACATTGCCGGCGAGCAGGTGGGTGCGAATCCAGATCCCGCGGTGAACGGGATCGTTCTGGTCGTTTGTCGAGTGGGTGATCAACCAGCTGAGGTCATGGAGCATCCCGGCACGGAAAGTGTCCTCGGTGAGCTTGTTGGATTTCTTGATCATGTCGACCCGCCACGCATCGGCCTTTTCCTTCGGCTGGGTTTTTAGTTTTTTGGCGTGCCGTTCATCGACCATCTTGAGGAGCTGCCTTCGGCTATTGTTGAAGCGTGGCGAGGTCAGGAGTTCTTCAAAAACACGGGTGTCCTCATTGACGATGGCGGCGATGTGGCCCTGGGGTGCGCCAATCAAGGCCCGGCCTCCCATGCCCGGGCCGGGGCTGTCTTTAAAAGTCCCTTCGGCCCTCGGGTAGAGGAAGAATTCCTCAAAAAAACGAACAATACGCGGGTAGTAGGCGAAGCCATGTTCGCCTTCCTGGATCATGCGGTGAAAGGCGCTGGCGGGAAAATGTTTGCGGATCGGCGGGGCTCCGGCGGCGATCATGGCACGCACGACCTCTTCGACTTCGGCCTTGTTGGTGAGCTTCCCGGTTTCGTATGCTTTTTGGATGATGGCGTTCTTCGTTGGCGGGGAATCGGTGAGGGCGTAGGAGAGGGCAAAAGCGATTTCCTGGGGCGAGAGCAAATGCCGCCCGTGTTCGTCGGCGGGGCCGCGGCCGAGTTCGATCCGGTAGACGGCTTCGCTGGAGAGATAGATGCCCAGGAGGGTGGTCTTGAGCCCCGCTTCGTTGCCTCCCTGTGCGAGGTTGCGCTCCATGAAGGCGAGGTATTTTGGAAACTCGTCTGCCGTGATCGGCCGGCCACAGGCGCGCTCGAATTCTTCGCGGATCACGCGTTCGAGAGCCTCGTGTGGGGGTCTCCCCTGCGCTTCGGAGATCGCTTTGAAGCTCCCCTTCCCCGGAAGATGAATCGGTTTGCCCTTGTTGGGGCCGTAGGTCATCGGGGCCAGTTCGCGATCATGGATCTGGTTCGCAATGATGTCCGAGAGCGCGAGCTGAAGGGCGAGGAAGCCGGCCTCGTCCATGACCTCCTGGTCGGCAAAATCGCGCAGACCGCTGGACTTCGATTTGTAACTGACGGGCTGGGCCTCGATTCCGCCCGCGACCCGCTCCTGGTATTTTTTGCCCCCGTAAATGTGCGGGCTCATCCTCCAGAGGCGCGACGGAGTGAAGGGCGGAGTGGTGATCGAGCCGTCGAAAAGGAGTTCGTGGCTCACCCGGTTGCCGAACTCAGGCAGCAGCATGCGCGATTCGATTTCGAACCCTTTGCCGGCGGCCTTCAGTCCGTCTTTGATCCAGGTAACGATCTCCTGGCGCCCGGCGGCAGTCGGTTGGGGCTTTTTTTCGGGCGGCATCGTGCCGATCTCCAATTGCTCGAGGACGCGCTCCCACAAGTCGACAGAATCGCCCTTGGAGAAATCGCCAGCGAGGGCGTGCAGGTCGACCTTCCCCTTTTGGGTGTCCTCGTCGTGGCAGTCGGTGCAGTTCGTCTCCAGGAACGGGGCGATGCGTTGCTTGAAAATGCCCTCGTCAGCGACAAGCAGGCTCGCCTGGGCCAGCAACGCGACCAGAAAGGGGGTTGGAAATTGAATGTTCAAGAGTCGGGGCAAAACTTTCAGGGCCTGAATATTTAGCCAGAAATGATTGCGGAGGAAGTCACAAATCGGCAACAGGCACGTCCTTTAGAAACGATTCCTCATCTCGAGCCCGCCCACCCTGACAATTTTAAAGTGCCTGTTTGGCGGAAATGGGAAAACGCCCTGCAGATGCAGTTCGTTTCTTTGTTCGCTTTTCTCCCCTCTCCGATCCTTTCAATGACGCGCTCAACCCCAAAAAGAAATTTGCCAGCAGTGGCTTGGGGCCTTTTCAAAGCCCGTCAAGCCGACTATCGTGACTCCTTTCCAGAACCTAAAACCTTGAAACAATTTCTTACCACTGCCTGCACTTTGTTGGGCGCTGTCACGCTTTGGGCGGAGGCCGGGTCTCCCGAACCGGTAACGCTTAAAATCGAGTCCCTCGGCTCCATCGAAGGAACCGACAAGTGGGACTGGTGGCAGGCACGCACTGCCTTCGTCCCGGGGGAGGCCCCGTTCTGGATCACGACCATGTCGGAGACCGGCAAGCGTGTTTCGCACGACTTTCACGACGTCTACCAGTCCCTCAGCCGCGATGGCGGAATGACCTGGAGCAAGCCGGAGCTGATCAGGTCGCTCAGTCGCATGAAGCAGCCCGATGGCTTCGAGGTGTCGCCAGGTGACCTTTGGCCGACCTGGCATGCGAAGTCGGGCAAAGTCCTCACCACCGGGAAGACCTTCAACTTTGCGGAGGGCAAGCATGAGAAGCGCCTTCGGGAGAAGGTGTCCTACGCCGTGATGGATCCCGTGACCGGTGCCTGGGGGCCAATGAAGTTCCTCGCTATGCCCGGGAAAGATCACGCCGGCCGGCCCATCACGGCCTGCAACGCGGGAAACAACCAACGGGTCGATTTGCCGAACGGGGAGATCCTCTTGCCGGTGCGCTACGTGGCGGACGTCAAGAAGCACAACTACACCAGCACGGTGGCGCGCTGCCGCTTCGACGGCGAGACGCTCACCTACCTCGAGCACGGAACGGAGTTGAACATCCCTCAAGACCGCGGCCTCTACGAACCATCGTTGACGGAATTTAAAGGACGCTACTTCCTCACCCTGCGGGCCGACCACTCCGCTTATGTCACCAGTTCAAAAGACGGGTTGAAGTTCGACCCGGTCCGCGAGTGGACCTTCGACGACGGGAAGCCGCTCGGCAGCTACAATACGCAACAGCATTGGGTGACCTGCGCCGGAGGGCTCTTCCTCGTCTACACCCGCAAGGGCGCGGATAACGACCACCTGTTCCGGCATCGTGCCCCTCTCTTCATTGCGCAGGTCAATCCGGACACCTTGCAGGTGATGCGGGCCACGGAGCGCGTCCTTATCGCGGAGAACCACGCTACCCTCGGAAACTCCGGCGTCTGCCGCATCGGCGATCACGAGAGCTGGGTCACCTGTGGCGAAGGCCTGATGCGCCTCGGCAAGCGCAAGGAACAGCGCAACAAGGTCTTCCACGTGAAGATCAGTGTGGAAAAGTGAGTCCGGAAACCCCGATTTCACGGTGTGGCAGGCCATCAAGGAATGGATCCCCTACGACAACCCGGACCTCAACAGGATCAACCAGGAACGGAACTCCCGTGCTGACATTGACAGTAATAGTGGACACTTCTATCTTCTCGAAGCATGGAAAAAACACGCCATTTTCACGCAACGGTAGCTTGCTTTACTCTATTCTTTTCCGCCTTGTCGGCGGTCTCGGTTGCCGACGATAAACTGTCCCCGTTCATCGGAGCTCCCGTCTTCGGCAAGCAACGCCTGTTCGACGATCAGCGCTACCCGAACGTGGTCGTCACGGTGAAAGGAACGGTCCTGGCGGTCTGGGGAAATGCCGGCGTTGCGGTGCGTCGGAGTGAAGATGGAGGAAAGTCGTGGGGCCGCCCCATCCCGGTGGCCCGTGCCGGTTACCACGGGGGAGGCACGATTGTCGATGCGAACTCGGGAGACATCCTGGTCTTCGTCGAAGAACGGCAACCACCCGCGCCACTCACTCTCTACCGTAGCCGGGACGATGGCCGTTCGTGGCAGGCGGAAGCCACGGTGATCGCAAAGGACGTGAACGGAAACCAGCCTTCGATGCACATGAACGAGCATGGCATCACCTTAATGCGTGGTCCCAACAAGGGGCGTTTGTTACGTCCCACGCGATACTACGGACCGAAAGATGGCGAAGAGAACTGGCCCCGGCAGTATACCAACGCCATCTACAGCGACGACGGTGGTCAGAACTGGAAGACCAGTGGGCCCTTCCCCGAGAAGGGAACGGGTGAAGCCGCGCTGGTCGAACTTGCCGACGGACGGGTCTATTACAACTCGCGCGTTCACTGGCCCAAACGGCCGCGAAGCGGTCGTCGCCGCGAGGCGTGGAGTGTTGATGGCGGTGTCTCCTGGCAGAACTGGAAAATTGTCGAAGCGCTCCCTGATGGCGATCAAGGACGCTCATACGGCTGCATGGGAGGTTTGGCCAGGTTGCCACTCGATGACCGCGACGTCTTGATCTTTAGCAACCTCGATACAGAGGCCTCGCACCGTGAACGCGTGACGGTGTGGGCCAGTTTCGACGGCGGAAAAACCTGGCCCGTCAAGCGACTCGTCGACGAGGGTCGGAGCGGCTATTCGTCACTCGCGGTCGGTCGACCCGGCACCTTGACGGCAGGATGGATCTACTTGCACTACGAGCACGATCCCTTCAAAGGCTCCCACTTGGCCCGCTTTAACCTCGCCTGGATCCTCGGCGGCAAGGCAACCGGGGATGGCGAAATTCCCGACCTGAAACTCAAGTGAGAGGAATCGTGGAGCCAGATTTAGGTTTCACGCGCGCACCACTTTGTTAGTTTCCCGGCATGTCTGTGTTCAGGATGGCCTTCGTCTCTCTTGCAATTTCTTGCGCGGCTCTTGCGTCCCCCATCGAACTCAAGGAGGGCGACGTCGTTGCCTTCGCGGGTGGCACGGATCTGGTCCGTCTGCAAAAAGACGGTCGCTTTGAAGCGGCCCTCACCGGGAAATTCAAAGCGGCGAGGCCGAAGTTTCGCGATTTCGCATGGGACGGCGACACCGTGAGTTTTCAAACCACGGTGCGCGAACGCTGGCGTCCGGACGCGTTCGGGGGCTGGGATGATCAGATGAAGCGATTCGGCGTCACCATGGTGATCGCCCAGTTCGGTAAGATCGAATCGCTCGCCGGCAGGGAGAGCCTCGACGGGTTCATCGCGAATTACCGAAAGCTTCTCGATCAACTCGGTGCCAACGGCCGGCGGCTGGTCCTGCTCGAGCCATTCGATTTTGAATGGGCCCATGCCGATGATGCGGCACTCGGGGACTACCGTGCCGCGGTTCGTGCTTTGGCTGAAGAACGCGCGATTCCCTTCGTGTCCCGGGACGAAATCAAGGCGATGCAGAAGGAGGCGCCACCGAATCTCACTGCAGCGGTCAAAGAGAAGCACCGCCTCTGGTATGACTACTGGCGGCCGGCAAACTGGAAGTGCCTCTTCGGCGACGATTCAAAACGGATCTTCTCCAATGCCGCCGGGGGCCTGCCGTCGTTCAAAGAGGAGTGGGAGACCTTCCCGGCGCTGATCGCGGCCGCCGAGGAGATGATTTTCAAGGGCGAGGTGCCCCAGCCGAAGCCGGCACCAAAACTCACGGGGTCGGACGAAGCGGACATCGGCAAGGAGATGGCCCAATTCGAGGTCCTCGACGGGTATGAGGTGAACTTGTTCGCCGACGAACGACACGGCGTCGCCAACCCGCTGGCAGTTCGCTGGGACGCGGACGGGCGCATGTTTGTGGCCTGCTCCGAGGTCTACCCGCAGATCGAGCCTGGAGTGATGCCGAACGACAAAGTCATCGTCCTGCGCGACCTCGACAACGACGGGGTGGCCGACGAATCGAGGGTTTTTGCGGAGGGCTTGAGCGTTCCGACCGGGATGGAGGTCGGCGGCGACGGGGTCTACATCGGCCACAACACCGAGTTGGTGCACTTCGACTGGGAGGGCAGGCGCACGCTCTTGCTGAGCGGCTTTGGAAACGGTGACTCACACCAGACGAGCAATGGTTTCGCGTGGAGCCCCGGCGGCGAACTGTGGTTCAGTCAAGGCGACGGCATCGAATCGCGCGTCGAGACGCCCTTCGGCGTGTCGTCGTTGTTCCAGGCCGGCGTCTTCCGCCTACGCCCGCGCGAACTGCAACTCGACCCGCTGCTCGACGACTTCATGGGGCCGGGCAACCCGTGGGGCATCGGCTTTGACGACTACGGGCAGAGCTTCGTGATCGATGGCGCCGGCGGTATTTCCTATCTGACACCGGCCTCGGTGCCGGTTCACCGTCGTCTGCGCCTGCCGCGGATTGGCGACCCGGGCGGCTACGCGGGCATCGACGAACTTGGCGACGGCACCTTTGGGGTGGGCGACTACAAAAAGAACCAGGTCACGCGCTTTCGAACACCGGAGGACGGCGCTGGTTTCAAAGTGGAATTTGTCGAACCGCTGCTGCGTTCAAAGCACCGCAACTTCCGTCCCATCGACGTCAAACTTGGCCCCGACGGCGCGATCTACGTCGTCGATTGGTATAACCCGATCACCTGCCACCAGGACGACTTCTATCGTCACCCGGAACGCGACAAAACCCACGGGCGAATCTGGCGGGTCGCGAAGAAGGGCAGTTCGGCAAAGACGCCGCAGCTCACCAAGGCATCGGAAGTTGACCTGATCGCCGGGCTCAAGTCCGACAACCAGTGGCGGCGCGAGAAAGCCAAGCAGGTGCTCGCCACGCGCAATCTTAAAAAACTGCCCGATACGGTGCGGGAGTGGGAGGGGCGTGACCTCCTCGAAGCGGTCGGGCTTGCCTTGTGGTGTGGTATTGAAGATCGCCCGCTGCTGGAGCGTCTCCTCGCGTCCGACGATCATCGCTGCCGTGCCTATGCGGCACGCATTGCCGGCCGCTGGGGGCATCACGATCTTCTCGAAATCGCGGCCATCGACGACCACCCGCGCGTGCGCATGGAGGCGGTGCTCGCCGCCGGGCAGATCCCCGAGGCCAAATCGGTGCTGGTGGCGGCCTCGGTTGCCGGGCGGCCGATGGACCGCTGGATCGAGTACGGCTTCAAGCAGGCCGTGCACCACCTGAAGCGGCATTGGGTCCCGGCCGTCAAGCGGGGCGAGCTCGATTTCGGAGATCGCGGCCAAGGCCTGGCGCGGGTTCTCGGCGAGGCTGATTCCAAGGAGTTGTTGGGCGGGATCCGCCGGGTGCTCGAGGACGGGGGGATCGAGCGCGGGGCGAAAGTGGCTCTTGCGCGCGTCTTGCTGGCCGTTGGCGAGCCGAAGGACGCCCGCTTCGCGCTGGCGCTGGATCCGCCGGATGCCGGATTGCTGAGCGAACTCGCCAAGCTCGCCCGGCCCGGATTCGCGCATCTTGACATGCTTGAGAAGGCCCTCGCCGCCGGCGATGATGCCGCGAAGGCTGCGGTTTGGGATCTGGCACGCGCCTGGAAGGAGGAGGAGCTACGCGGGGCCGCGCGGACAGCGGCCTCGACCGGAAAGCCCGGCAGTGCACTGCGCGCGGCCGCGATCCGCGCTTATGGGGCGCTATGGGGCGAGGAGGCGATGGAGCAACTCAATCAGTATGCGCAAGCCCACGAGCCAGCGGCCTTCGCGGCGATGCTCGACATCGATCCCGACACCGCGGTTGTTCGCGCGGCGGAAGTGCTGGAGCGCATTCGAGACACCGGAGCTGTCGGCGGGATCTTTGCCGCGTTTGTGGCCAGGGATGGCGCAGCCGGGAAGTTGGCGGACCAGCTGGAGGAGAGGGCGATCGATAAACGGCAAGGGGCAATCCTGCGCACCCAATGGCTCGCCACCGGGTTCGTCGAGAAAGACCTCGGCGCGGCGCTCGACCGGCTCGCTGGGGTGGGAGCCGGTGCTTACGAAGATAGCGACGAGTTGATCAACGAACTCGTCGCCGCCGCGCGCGTGGGCGATGCCGCGAAGGGCGAAAAACATTTCAACGCAGCGGAGATGGCCTGTGCCTCGTGCCACAAAGTCGGTGATGTCGGCGGCATGATTGGTCCCGATTTATCGGCGGTCGGCAGCGGCGTTCCGCAGGAGCGCATCGTGACCGAAGTGCTGTGGCCATCCAAGCAGGTGAAGGAGGGATTCGCCCTGCGGCGTTTTACCAGAAAGGACGGCACGGTCTTGCAGGGCTACGAGCAGAAGAGCCGTGACGAAGGCGTGGTGCTAATACGCGATTTTGCAACGGGTGACATGATGGAAGTCCGCGCCGATGCCATCGTAAAGCGCGAGAGCATCGGAAGTCTCATGCCGCCGACTGCGCAGGGGCTCACGCCGGAGGAAGTGGCTGATTTATTGGCTTACCTGTTCGGGCTCAATGGGGGATAACCGCGCTGCCTTTTGTTCCCGTGAAAAAACCTGAAAGCCGTCTTTGAACATCGAATCTCCATCCAAACCCATTCAACCCATTCCATGAAAAACCTGATCATCCCTCCCCTCATTCTCCTTTTCGGATTGGCCCTCGTTCTTTCCGGTGACAAAGGAAAGTCAAAGCCGACCCACAAATTACTCCCCATCCCGGACAAGCTCGTGGTCCTGACCTTCGACGACGGCAACAGGTCCGACTTCACCAACGTCCCCAAGGTGCTGAAGAAGCACGGGTTTGGGGCCACCTTCTATGTCACCGAGGGATTGGGCTTTCTCAAGAACCCGCAAAACTACCTCTCCTGGGAGCAGATTCGCCAACTCCACGAGATGGGCTACGAGATTGGAAACCACACCCAACATCACCGCAACGTCACTCGTTTGAAAGCGGAGGAGTTTTCGGCATCGCTCGCACACATCGACAAGCGTTGTGCCGAAAACAAGATCCCCAAACCGGTGACTTTCTGCTACCCGGGATTTCAGGACAATCATGCCTCGGTGAAAGTGTTGGAGAAGCACGGCTTTCTTTTTGCCCGGCGCGGCGTGGGGCCCGAATACCAGGACCCCGGCAAAGGAGCAAGAGGTCCGGCCTATGATCCCAAAGTCGACGATCCCCTCCTTGTTCCCACCACCGGATACGCCGGACCCGATTGGAAAATGGAAGACCTCAAATGGGCGGTCGATCAGGCCCGGAACGGAAAAATCTCCGTGCTCTGTTTTCACGGCATCCCCGCCATCGAACATCCCTGGGTCAACACAGACCTCAGAGATTTCGAAAAGTTCATGCAGTATCTCAAGGAGGAAGGCTGCACCGTGATTGCGATGCGTGATCTCGCCAAATATGTCGACCCCACTCACCGCCCCCACAAAGAGGATCCCTACCAACCGATTCGCACCCGTGTCGCAGAGATGAAAAAAAAGGCTGCTGAAGAGAATTAGATCGGGGAAGCAATTCTCTGGCATTGTAAGCTTCCAGGGATAGGCTCGACCCTGCAAATGCGGGAAAATGTGACACAGGAGATAATGAAAGACCGCATCATCACTTCATCGAATGAATTCTGGCAAGGGGCCTTTGCCTTGAGCGTGGCGATACCGATGAAGATTCAAGGAGGTGTTACGAAGCTTGCTTTCGCTATCGCGCTGATCTTCCCGGCGACAGCACAGGCGGAAGAGCTTTCTGCAAGTGTGGTCGATTTCGAGAAAGGGATTCAACCCATTTTTGAACAATATTGCTACGACTGTCATGGTGGTAAAAAGACCAAGGGTAAGGTCGATCTCACCGGGTACGAATCATGGGCGGATCTCGAGGAGAACCCGCAATTGATCGAAAAACTCATCGAGGCATTGGACAAAAACGAAATGCCTCCCGAGGAGAAAAAGCAGCCCGATGACAAGCAACGAAAGTTCATGGTGTTGGAGCTGGAGAAGGCCTTCAAAAATGCCGTGTCGCCCGACCAGCCGGTGATCCCTTTGAGACTGCGACGCATGAATCGCTTTGAATATGGCAACGCGGTCAGGGATCTCTTTGAGCTCGATTCCTGGGTCTATGCCATCAACGATCGCATCATCAGGAATCATAACGATTACTTCAGGCCGGAATCAGGCCGGATGCCCGAGGTCGTCAGAGTCGGCAATCGAATCATGGGGCTGCAGCAATTGCTGGAGAATCGCTTGCTGGGGGTGGTGGCCTTCCCCAAGGATCCTCCGGCAGAAAATGGTTTTAATAATCGTGGCGATCATCTGAGTCTGACGCCAGTCCTCATGGAGTCTTTTCTGGAACTGAGTCGGTCCATCGTGAACGCGGAAAATTTCGAAAAGAACTGCCGGGTTTGGGATGAGTTGTTTGCAGATCCCTCGAGCACAAAACGGAAGACCCGGAATGCCTCCATTGCCGTCGACAAATCCGTCGCGGCGCGCAGCACCGGACTGACGATCAGTGCCTGGATCCGCCCATCCAAAACGAGCGACCAATGGCAGACCATCGTCCGCCGGGAGGATTCGTGGCGACGCCAATTGTTGAGCATCGGGAGGACGGGTGATACCTGGGGGCTCTGGATGGGGCTCGGCATCGCAGGGCAATACGAGGAATTCGGTGCCCCGGTGGATCGGAAAATTCTCGGCGACGGGAAATGGCATCACGTTGCCGGGACATTCGACGGGAAAGAGATTAATTTATACCTGGACGGAAAGCAGATCGGCAGCAAGGCGATTGCCGGCAAGCTCCATACGCAAAGCACACAGCCGATGGCGGTCGGTTCGCATGGCAACGAACCTTTTCATGGAGCTCTGAACGACATTCGTCTCTACCGATCCGGATTGAGCAAAGATCAGATTCAAAACATCGCGTCCGGGAATGAGGGCGTCGCCAAAGAAGAAATGATGGGCAGTTGGAAATTGCCCGGGGAGGATCGTCCAAAACTCAAGGAGCCGGTTGAAAAAATTGCGCATCAGCGAATCGAGAAATTTCTTTTAAAAGCCTTCAAATCTCCCGCCGATGAAAAAACGCTGAAGCTCTACACCGGGTATTTTGACAAACAGTTCAAGGAGAGCGGTGATTTCACCCGGAGCATGAAGGGTGTGGTCTCGGCGGCGATGGCTTCTCCGAGGTTTATTTTCGTTCACAACGAAAGAGATGAGGCGTCCCCCCATCAGGCCTCCTTCAATCTGGCCACGCGTCTTTCGCTCTTTCTATGGAGCTCTATTCCCGACGAGGAACTTCTGGAACTAGCCGGAAAAGGGAGTCTTTCCGACCTCGAGGAGTTGAACGGGCAAGTGGATCGCATGCTCAATCATCGTCGTGTGAAAAACTTCTGCGACAGCTTTGCGCCCCAGTGGTTAAAGTTAAACAATGTGGTATCGGCCTCCCCTGATTTCAAAACGCACCGGGAATATTACTTTGGTGGCGACGACAAAATCTCCTACAAGAGAGGGATGCATCTGATGCTGGAGCCGCTCTTGAATTTTGAGACCGTCTTCATTGAAAACCGGCCAATTACGGAACTGGTGGATTCCGACTTCACCTACCGCAGTCACTTGCTGGGCGAATGGTATCAAGGCAGGGCGGCGACCTATGGCATCAATGTGAACCTGCGCGACATTGAATACACCCGGACGCCGCTCACCGACCGAAGATACGGCGGCGTGATCACGACCGGAGCGGTGATGGTGATGACCTCAAGTCCGTTTCGCTCACTGCCAATCACGCGGGGTTCCTGGGTCTCTTCGGTCATTTTTAACGATCCACCCCAACCTCCGCCAGACGATATTCCTGACTTGCAGGCGGATGACATCACGCTCAAAAAGGAAGGTTTGACGGTCCGTCAAAAACTGAAACAGCACAGCAGTGACACGCAATGTGCGGGCTGTCATCAAAAAATCGATCCCCTTGGGTTTGTCCTGGAAAATTACGATTTGCTGGGTCGGTGGAGGGACGATTACCGAACCGGCTTGAAGGTGGATGCGAGCGGAAAATTATTTGGCAAGCATGAGTTCAAGGATGTCGTTGGATTCAAGGACGCGGTCCTCGCCGAGGAAGAGGTATTTGCGAAGGCCTTCGTGGGTCACCTTTTATCGTATGCCCTGGGGCGGGAACTGGATTTTGCCGATCGGATTGCGATCGGTGAAATCGCAGAGGCCAGCAAAAAAGATCACTACCGAATGAGAGCCGTCATCAAAAACATTGCGGTGCACCCCATATTCACCCAAATTACCAAGCAATGAAATCCCTCGACCGACGCAAATTCCTCCTTGGGGCCGGCGGCAGCGTGATGGCTCTTCCTTGGCTGGAGCTGAATGCCGCGGAACCGAAAACAAAGAAAGAGAAAGAGCCGCCCTTGCGTTTCGCCTCATTCTATTCGCCGATGGGCTTTGTGAGGGATCACTTTTTTCCGGAAAAGGACAACCCTGACTTTCTCTCGATGCCCACCCTGAGCCCCCTCAAAAAAGTGGGCAGTAAAGTCACCCTCATCACCGGGTTGTCGAGGGTCAATGTGAGAGGGGTCGATGTTCACAATCAATGTAGCTCCTGCTTCCTCTCTTCGGCCGATCCTCATGGCAAGCTCAAGTCGCCCTACCCGATGGACCGAACGCTGGACCATCTCATCGCAGACCAGGTGAGCCATCGGACGCCGATTCGATCCCTGGAGTTGAACTGCAATAGTTTCAAAGACCTCAAGGAATCGATCTATTTGGACAACATCTCCTGGTATGGCCCGGAGCATGTCGCAACCGCGATGAAGGATCCGCTTCAGGTCTATCAACGTCTTTTCAAGACGAGCAACTCGGACAAAGACATCACCGATTTGATTTTGGCAGATGCCGCCAACTTCAAGAAGAATCTCACCCATCAAGACAAGGACAAGTTGGATGAATACTTCGATTCCGTGAGAGAAATCGAAAAGCAGATTGAGAAGTTGAACAAATACTACCGGGTCCACAAGAGAGCGGACGTAACGGAACCCGATGAGGAGCCCATGACCCGCGGGGAATACATCAGACTGATGGGCAAACTTCTGGTGGTGGCATTTCAAGGCGACCTGACTCATGTCGCCACCTTCATGCTTGCGCCCGAGAGGTGGGGTTCGCCGCAACTCTTCCATGAATTGAACTTTGCCAAATCACATCATGGCCTCACGCACGGCCAGAACGACCAAAGTGTCAAAAAATTCCTGGTGCAAGTGGACCGTTTTTACGTGGAGTTGTTTGCGGAAGTTCTGGAGCAGATGGATGCCATCACGGAGGGGGAAGGGACGCTCCTGGATCATTCCATGGTCACCCTGGGTTCGGGATTGGGTGATGGTCGGGATCACACCATGAATGAACTCCCCATCATCGTGGCCGGTTCTGCCAACGGGAAACTCAAGACAGGCGGCATCCTCAATTGCCCTGAAAATACCCCTCTGGCAAATCTCTGGTTGTCACAAGCCCAATTGATGGGGACGGGCATGAAGCAGTTTGCCGATAGCACCGGCCCCTTGAACGGCTTGCTCGTTTGAACCGAACCCGAATTACGGGAAAACGCCAGAGTAGCAACAAGGTCGGAAAAAGACGGTCAAACCAATGAGCCGATTTCTCCTCAGACACCTGGCGATGGCATTTTCCATCCTGGCGATTTGCGCTGCACAGGAAGGATTCGTTCACCCCGGCCTGCTCCATAGCGAGACGGAGGCGAAACGCGGCGAGAAATGGTTCATGGAAGCATGGCACCCGACGATCGAACACTACGCATATTTCGCAAATGGGAACCGGGAGACCGCCGCTCTTCAGACGAAGATGGCAATCGCTGTTTTCTGCAACGACCGCCAATTATTCGAGGAAACGGTTCGCTACGCGGTAAACGGAGCGGGCAACGGCAGTATCCCGCACATGATTGTTCATCTCCTGACTGCGACCAACGAGGCAGGGAGCAGCCCACGCTCGGCAGTCCTCGCCGCAAACGCCGGACTGCCGAAACCCTGGACGTCTGCCGATATCGGAAAGGTTGGTACGCCGGGTGACACCGGGTTCAACGGAACCACTTTCACCCTCGAAGGCGAAGGACACGACATCGGCGGGACCAGCGACGGATTCCACTTCGCCTACGTGCCGTTCACCGGCGAGGGCACGATCACCGCGCGCATCGTCCGCCCGATGAGTTCGCAGTGGACGAAACCGGGGGTGATGATGCGAGAGACCCTCGACGCCGATTCCCGCCATGCCTCGGTCTTGCTCCTTCCTCACTGGAGTGGTGCGCTCGTCTCTCGAATGGAGAAGGGCGGCGAGACAAGCACGACCGGGGCACGACACCTCGGTGAAGCACATGTCATCAAGAAGAACCGCCTCAGCACGCCCTACTGGGTCAGATTGATCCGATTCCGCAATCGCTTCACCGGATACATGTCCGCCGATGGCTTTCATTGGCAGGAACTCGGCTCGCAAGAGATCGAGATGGGATCGACCTTCTACATCGGCCTCCCGGCCTGCTCGCAGCTCGAGAATGTCACGACCACGGTCACCTACGACAGCGTGAGCATCCCGACGTGGCGCGCTCCTGTGCCAGAGAGCGACAGGCTCATCGCGGCACGCCCCGAGCCGCGATGGCACAAACACGCCTGGCTCGAGAGACATGAGGGATTCAATGCGCGGGTAAAAAAAGGGAAGGTTGACCTCCTCATGATCGGTGATTCCATCACCCATTGGTGGGAGAAGGAGGGCGAAAAAGGCGGCAAAAAAACCTGGGATGACTCTTATCGAAAGCGCAATGCCGTGAATCTCGCCATCAGCGGTGACCGCACCGAACACGTGTTGTGGCGCCTGGAAAATGGCAATCTCGAAAACATCTCGCCCAAGCTCGCCGTCCTCATGATCGGGACCAACAACCACATGAGCAGCCCGCCCGAAGTCACCGCTCACGACATCGGCCTGATCGTCGCTAAAATCCGGAATAAGCTCCCGCAGACAAAGGTGCTTTTGCTTGCCATCTTCCCGCGGGGCGGTGGTGATGACGACGGCGCACGGCAAAAGAACATGAAGGTCAACGAGCTCATCGCCGACCTTGGCGATGGCGACATGATCCACTTTCTGAACATCAACGAGGCCTTCCTCAACGGGCGGCGACTCAAGCACGACCTCATTCCCGACGGAACCCATCCGAACGCAAAAGGCTACGCCGCCTGGGCCGAGGCCATGGAGCCGAAGATCAAGGAATTGCTGGGCGAATAGCGCCGGGGGTTACCGCGGGACCTCCCCCTCCGGGTATTCTCGTCGGGGCAGTCGGGGCAGTCCCGATGAAGCGGACTTGTTGTGGTGAAGGTCCCGATAGCATCACTGGTTTTTTGGACCCGTGCGCACTTGATAGTAGCGGGTCCCGGCAGTGGCGGATAAGGTGTCATTGAACCCGGCAACCTCACTGGTCGCGAGGATCGAGGTCTTCACCTCGATCCAATTGATGAGATCGAGCGAAGTCCAGAGGGAGTAAGTCGCTCCGCTCACTGCCTCCCAGCGAACGAGATTGCCATCTTCCCCTTTGATGACTTCGGTAATGCTGAATGGCGGGTGCTCATTGCTGGAGTAGTCGACGACGAGATTGGAAAAGCGGATCGTGCCTTCGTCGAAGGTGGCATCGTTATCGTCTTGATCGAAAGGGTCGTCGTCGTGAAGCATCACACCGAAGCCGTTCAAACTTTCCACTTTGCCGTTGGCCCAGACGTCACTGGCACCCGGGTTGGATTCACCGTCGATGACCCCGGTCGTCTCGTTGTAGACCTCGAAGCTGTGGGTTGAGGAATTCCCCTCGTTTTCCCAGGTGAACCGGTATGAAAGCCCGGTGTCGGAGATCCGCTCAACCCGCATCGTGAAGGTGTGGACGATCCCGGTTTCCGCCAGTGGTTCTCCCGGGTGATGGGCCTGTCCGGCACGGGAATTGCCGCCTACCGCCAGACTGGCGAGGTCGTTTGCATCGAAGGTGCCCCCGGGGCTGACGACCGGATCAATTCGGAATTTGATAAAGTCGCCAACGGTCTCGCGATTGGGGTTGGGGCCGATGTGGACGAGCGAAAACATTTCGGAGTTCGTGTTGGTATCGAAGAGAGAAATGTGGAGATCGCCGCGGTTGCTCTCGGAGATCTGCGTGAGTAATTCGAGGTCGAAACTAATCTGCACGGCATCGCCAACACCCGTCATCTTCAGATCTTCAAAGACCTGGTAAACACGCGGCCGGACGGCGTTGCCTCCGAGGAAATCGCCGGCGTTCGCGGGATCCGGGACAATCGTTCCGCGGATATCCGCGATGGTCAGCTCAAAGCCCCCTGCCGACTGAGCTGCGATGGTCGAGATGCCTTCGGGATTGAAAAATGACCATTCGTCAGCCAGTGGAATTGGGCGGGCAAGCGCCGTGGCAATGAGCGTGAGCGAAACACCCACCTGAACAATTCGTCTTGGGAGATCCACCAAACGGTGGCGGTTGCAATTCATCAACTGCCTTTACCAAAGACACTCTTTTTCAGCAATAGGATTTCGGATGTTGGAAAATCTGAAGCGAAGCGGCTTTAAGGGACACCACCGGACGGTGCGGGGAATGCCCTACTCCTTGGCGGGAGCAGTGGCCGGTAACTTTTCCTGTTTCAGGTAGGCCACCAGATCGGCGATTTCCTCTGGCGTTAAAAGACCATCGAAAACCCGGGGCATCAGGGAGACGTTGGCATACTTGGCCGATTTGATTTCCCGAATGGGGATCGCTTGCTCTGCTCCCGGGGCCGACGCGAGAATCACCTGATCGACGGTATCCCGGAGAATCAGGCCGCCGGTTTCACCTTTGTGCGTCCGCACCGTCACCAGTTCGTAGGAGCGGGCGATGGAAGAACTTGGATAGACGATGGCCTCCAGGAGATCCCGTTCACTGCGGATGGAGCCGATGCCGGTGAGATCCGGGCCAAATTTCACGCCCTGATCACCGAGGACATGACAGGTGAGGCACAGGGATTTGGCGGCATTGTGGAAGAGCTTCCGGCCACGCCCGGAATCGCCCTTCGGTAGCAAGGCGGCAAGGTGATCCAGCCGCGTCTTTTGGAGAGTCCATTGTTCCTGATCAGGTTCCACGACATCCGCCGGTTCAATTTTTGGCAGGGCAGGCTGCGGCGCGTTGCGCTGGTCGACCTCATGCATGAGCCGCACCTGCTTCCCCAGCGGATTGTCTGCGGGAAGGTTCCCGCTATCACCGATTTCATAAAGCGCATAGATGACGGCATGCCGCAAAAAGGCATCCAGATCTCCCGAACCGGCCTCCAACAGAGCGGCCACCGCCCTGCGGTCCCCGATTCTCCCCAGCGCCATCGCGGCCAAGCGACTTTGCGGCGCATCGCCGCCAGCGAGCAGTCCGATCAACACTTCCACCGCAGCGGGATCGCGCCACAGCCCAACGCTGTGAAGGGCGGCCGCGCGAACATCGGAACGTTCGTCGTTTAGAAAAGTTCGGACCGCTTTTCGGGCCGGCCCTCCCGGAATACGATGGAGCGTCCACAGGGCGGGAAGGCGGGCCTTGGCGGAGCGCAGGTCATCGATGTTGTCTTCGTTCGCAAGCACCCCGATGGCCCGCTTGACCACCTCGGGGCGGGCATCAGACAGCCAGGCAACCGATGGCTGGGTCCAATCAAGTTCGAGCCCGCGGGGGTCTTTGGGAGCGACCGGATCCTCTTTTTGAAGCCGGTAGAGGGCGCCCAGAACATGGGGCTTGGCCACCTTTGAGGTTGGACAACAGATCATGTACCAGCTGCCGGTGTCCGCCACCAGCAGGCTGCCGTCGGCATCTTCGATCACATCGGTCGGATGAAAATCGCTTTGATCGCTCTCGAGAAAGGAACTGGTGTCCGCACTGTAAGTCGACCCGTCCCGGGTCAGGCGATGCCTCGAGATCCGCCGCAGGTTGAAGTTGGCGCAGAGCAAATCGCCCCGCAGGCCGAGCGCGTCGTTTTTGGGCATCACGATTCCCGACGGGGCGGCGGGTCCCATCTGGGCCAGGATCGGCAGCAGGCCTCCGGAAGCCGGGTGCGGTGAGAGAACGCGCTCGTGTTTTTTGCCATACATCCCGCCGTAGACGGCATGGAGAATCCCGTCACGTTTTCCCGGCCCGGAAAGGTCAAAAAAGGTTCCGCTCAGAAATCGCTCTCCGGTTTCGTTAAAAGCGAGTCCGACGGGATTGTCCATCCCCCCGGTGATCACCACCTCCAGATCGCTGCCGTCGGGTCGGGCGCGATAGATATGAGAGGCGCTCGACTTGAAGGTCCTGCCATTGCCGAGCACGTGGCTCTGTGGTTCGAAGGCTCCCTTGCACCAATGGAAATACCCGTCCGGCCCGAGGTAGGGCCCGTGCATGTCGTTGCCGCAACTTCCGATGGAGCCGCCGTCGAACCAGACGGTCCGCTCATCGGCCACGTGATCGCCATCGGTATCGCGCAGCTTCCAGATGTGCGGCGGGGCCCCGACGTAGACGGCCCCGGCGTGAACGAGGATGCCTTCCGGAAATGGCAGGTGTTCGGCAAACACCGTCGAATCATCAAAAACGCCATCGCCATCCCGGTCGACCAGCCTCAGGACACGGTGCTTCGGGTCCTTAAGCTGGGCCGGGGCCTTGTCGGTGTTCCCGGAGCTATCGGTGACGTAGAGGGCACCCTCGTCATCGAAACACATGTGAATCGGCCTCTCCACCAGGGGTGGTGCCGCAACACGTTTCAAGGCATAACCCGCGGGGATCGTAAAGGTGTGCGGGGCGAACGTGACCTTTTCCACACCGCACAGCTGCGAACCGGCGAGCAAGGCCGGGAGGATCAGGCAGGCCGGGAGGAGGGGAACTTTCCGATGAAGCATGGTTCATTCTGACCAATTTATCATTCTTCGTCTCCTGTTTTCTGTCTCAGCGAGACCTCGTCGTCATTTTCGGGGATCGCGTCCAACGGCGGGGGTGATTGAGTGCGGAAAACGATTTTTAAATCATGAAAACTTTTCGTTCATTCATGACATGCTTAAATCACGGGCCGAAAGAAAGGAAGGCCGCTCGACCCGAGGCGGCATGACCTGCCGGCAGAATTCCGGAGCCCGCTGGCGTAATCCCACGTCCCGCTTGCAAGGAAAACCGACCGTCATGACCAGCAAGCGAAGAATCATCACCGGATGGGCTCTGACCCTCGCGGTCGCGCTCTTACCGGGCGCACCGGCAAACGCGGGCGGGCCTTCCGATTTTGAGCAGTTGGTGAAGCCCTATCTCGAAGACAACTGCACCCGTTGCCACGGTTCAAAAAAACAGAAGGGCAAGCTGACCCTCCACACCATCACCGACCAATTCAAAACCGAAGCCGGGGTTGAGCGCTGGATCGAGGTCTTGAACATGTTGTCGTTTGAGGAGATGCCGCCACCCGAGGAGGAAAAACAACCGGACCCGCTTGCCACCGCCCGGATTGTGGACTGGATCAAACAGAGACTTCACGAAGCCGGCAAGGCGGACGCCTATCTCAAAAAACTCCTGGCACCCGAATACGGAAATTGGGTCAGCCACGAAAAACTCTTTTCAGGGGAAATCAAAACGCCTCCTTTTTCGCCGTCCCGGCTGTGGCGATTGAGCCCTGCCATTTTCAAGCAGCAAGGATTTGGGCGCGCTCAAAGCCCCTTCACCTATGTCACTCCCGAGACGGGAATCCGCGACTACGCGGCGATGTCAGCGGTTGATCAAAGCACCGTCCAGACGATCCTCATCAATGTCGGTCAATATCTCGAGGATCGTCAGCGGAGAGGTGAATTCAAACGCTTTGCAGACGGGCAACCAAGCCCCCCGGACCAGGTCCTCACCGACACCGTGCGCGCCGAGTTTCGCAGAGTGATCGGACGGGAAGCGAACCTGCAGGAGCAATCCAAGTATGTCGGATTCCTTCAGAAAAACATCGCGATCGGAGGAAACACGGAGGGCCTCATCACGACGATCAAGACGATGTTCCTGAGCCCCGAAGCGATCTACCGGATGGAATTCGGCCTCGGAAAAAAGGACCGACACGGTCGACGTCACCTGTCGCCACGGGAGATCGCCCACACCCTTTCCTACGCCCTGACCGATCGGGGTCCCGAGCACACTCCGGCTCTCAAGAAGGCCTTGGCGGAAGGGAAGCTGGCGGAAAAAGAAGAGGTCGCCAAGGTCATCCGGGAAGTGCTCGATCAGGAACTCGCAACGGGACACTGGTCCCGCCGCCGTCTCCCCCGCATCATGCGATTCTTCGAGGAATATTTTGGATTCGACCGGGCTGGCAGCGTGTTCAAGGACAACGAACGGAAAAGCAGCGAAGGGATTCCCCAATGGAATACCGACATGTTGATTCACGATGCCCGGATGTTGATCGAGTATCACCTCAAGCGTGATCAGAACGTCATCGCCGAGCTCTTGACGACCGATCAGTACTTCGTGGCCCATCCCGGTGACAACCGGTTTGCGCGCGAATTCTATGATGAGAGGATCGCCGAATACACCGCCGCCGGGTATGTGAGCATTCAAGTCGCGAAGAAAAAGGAGGAATTGGACCGGCAGCAGGAAGAGAGGAACCACTCGTCAGAGGAACGCAAAAAACGCCTCGATCAGGCCCGTCAGCGGGCGGAGCTCAAAGTCACCCATGTGAAGACGGCCTTGAAAAAAGGCCTCAACCCGCACCCGAACTTTCCCTTTTCGGACCGCTCCCGTGGCATCGCGGACCTGATTTACATCGAACCTTACAATCTCCCCAGCAGTGGCGGGGCGTCTCTGCAACGCTGGCAGTGGCCGATCGCACAACCCTTCGAAATGCCCGGGGGCCAGCGGGCCGGCCTCCTCACCCATCCGGCCTGGCTCGCCACCCACTCGCTGAACGATGGCAACGATCCCATTCGCCGGGGAATTTGGATCCGCGAAAAGCTGCTCGCCGGAGTGATCCAGGACGTCCCCCCGGACGTCGATGCCAACATCCCGCCGGATCCCCACAAAACCTTGCGCGAACGGCTCGACATCCTCCGGGAAGAACGGTGTTGGACCTGCCATCGCAAGATCAACCCGCTGGGAGAAGCTTTTGAAATCTTCGACGACTGGGGACGCTATCGAAGCAAGGTCTATTTCGATGAGGAGAACAAACTCCTGGCCCGCCGCGATGCCGCCTTCGATCGAAAGCTCGCAAAGGGCACGCTCACCGCCCGCCCGATCAATGCCTCCGGAGCCATCACCGGCTCGGGAGATCCCCGGGTCGATGGTGAGGTTCAGGACGCCATCGAACTGATGCATCGCCTGGGCCGCTCCGGGCGGGCCAGACAATCCTTCATCCGCTATTTGTTCCGATACTTCATGGGAAGAAACGAGATGCTCAGCGATTCAAAAACCCTCATCGAGGCCGAACAGGCTTACCTTGAAAACGGCGGAAGCTTCAAGGCGCTGGTCGTTTCATTGTTGGGCTCGGACTCCTTCCTTTACCGCCGCTAACGACCACCCGGATTCAGACCAATGACACAAACAAGACGACGTGCAATTAAGAGCCTCTCCATGGGCGGGGCCTCGATGGCGATGGCTCCCTTTTTACGCTCACTCCAGGCGCACGCTGCCGGAAAGGAAGAGGGGCTTCCAAAGCGATTCGTTTTCGTGGTGAAATCATCAGGAGTCGAGAAATTCAACCTCGTTCCCGGGGGAATCGAAAACCACTTCCTTGGTGCCGACGGAGAAAAACTCGGGAACAGAGGTCGCAAACCGGGCGAAGCCATCAACGTCTCCCTGAAAGACCACAAGCTCCCGGAAAAGCTGGCCGCCCTGGAACGGTTCAAGGATCGCATGACGATCATTCAGAGTTTGTCGGGCGACACCTTTCGCGGCAATCACACTTCGGGCTTCGGGGCCCTCTCCTGCCATTTTTCCGAACGGTTTGCCATCGCCCCTTCGATCGATTGTCTCCTCGGGCAACACCTCTCCGCCGGCCCCTACCCGATGTATGGCATGGCATTAAAGGGTGGCCTGCTGGAAGCGGGCGGGAAACCCGACGACAGCTATTGCTACCCCAACCTCTCGGCCTACAAGGGTGGCATGCCCGTGGCCTATCAGGCCTCGCCCCGAAAGGCCTACCTCGAGTTATTTGGTGCTGCCGTGGACACGCCGGAAGAGCTCGCGCGAAAACTGGCCCTCAACGGCAGCATGATGGACTTCCTGAAGGACGACGCCCGAAGAATCGAGAAACAGCTGACCTCCGAAGATAAGGATCGCTTCGCGGTCTACACCGACTCCTTCGAATCCTTGCAGAGGATCGAGCGGGAGAAAGCCAAGCTGGCTGGAAAAATCAGGAAGCTCGCGCCCCCGTTGACCGACCGCTACGACAGCCGGTCCCCTTCGGACCGGATTGCCTCGCACTTTGAAATCGGGAGTGCGGCATTGATCGCCGGCATGACCAACGTCCTCACCTTGCGCATGGACACCTTGGGCGTGACTTACAAGGAGCTTGGGATCCAAAAACATGTTCACGCCCTTGGGCACAACGACCCCGGGATCTCCTCAAACGGATGGGACGGATTGCGTTGCCGGATGGAGATCGAAAAACTGCACCTGAAGCACATTGCCGACATGGCCGACAAGCTCGATCGTGTCCCGGAAGGCAACGGCACGATGCTCGACAACACCCTCATCGTCTACATGTCCTGCAACGGAGGCGACCACCATGGCGGGCAAGCCGATTGGCCGTTTGTGCTGGTTGGCGGCATGGCCAAGCAACTAAAAATGGGCCGTTACCTCGAGTATCCCAAATATCAGGAGGAAGGTCACCGCACCATTGCCAATCTCTACCTGTCCTTCATGCAGGCCGCGGGAATGGAGACTCCGGAAACCTTCGGACAACTGGATGCCAACCTCAAGGATCTCGATCTCAGCGGTCCTTTGGGAGAGCTGATGGTGGGCTAGGAAAAACCGGGGCATGACCACACTCAAAACCTGCCTCTGCTCCGCGCCGGCCCACTTCCGTGGCCTGTCAGGCGCGGATAGAGGGGGCAAATCATCTAGCCAAGGTTTCCTTCATTCTCTAACTTGGTTCGGTGGTCGCTCCAAGTTTGGAGTTGTCGACAGAAACGGCACTCTCCGAAAATTCCTTGAAGAAAGGTTTCGGGTGCCTGCGGTCAGATCGATCACTGCTATTACAACAATTCCATGAAGACATTACTCCTGTGCCTGACTCTCTGGTGCACCTCACTTGGGCTGGCCGAAACTGTCGGCCCGTGCCTTGGCAGCGTTGGTTCGAACGATGCCTATTTCCTCTTCCGGCCCGGTGAATCCGAGCTGGATCTGCGCCTCTCGGTGCTCTCCGAAGCCGGAAAGATCGTGACAAGCGTCGACGCGAAGAGTGTCGCGGCCAATGACTTCGTGGCGAGATTCCATGTCACTCAACTTGAGAGTGGCACCCGCTATCGCTACCAAATCACCGAACGGTCCCCGTCGGGCGAGCCGAAACTCATCGCCGCCGGAGATGATCTGAAATTCACAACGGTCGATGCCTCGCGCAAGAGCAAGGTGACGGCGGTCATGATCTCCTGCGTGAGCAAGGATGATACCGCGCCGGTGTGGGAGGAGATTGGCAGACTCTCGCCCGACCTGCTCTGCCTCTCCGGCGACACCCCCTACATCGATACGGCCAAGCTCGAGGACGTGCGCCGCAAACACCGCGCCCTCCTCAATGAAGCGCCGCTGGCCAGCTTGGCCCGCCGCACCTCGGTCGTCGGAATCTGGGACGACCACGACTTCGGGCTCAACAATGGCAACGGCAGGAACTTGCAGGATGGCAAGGCCGCGACCCGCAAGGCCTTCGTCGAATACCGCTCCCACCGGAGCTACGGAAACGGCCGCGAAGGCGTCTACCACAAGACGGATCACGGCGCGATCGAGATCTTCCACCTCGACCCGCGCTGGTTCTCACAGTCCGAACCGTCCCCCATTTCACCAGGAGAGCCCTCGTGCTTCGGCAAGGACCAGTGGGCGTGGATTCTGAAATCGCTCAAGGAGTCCAAGGCCCCGTTCAAGGTGCTCTCGATGGGCGCAATCTGGCAGGACAAGAAGAACTCCGAAACCGACGACATGTTCACCTATTGGTACGAGCGCGACGCGCTCCTCGATTTCATCCGGCGCGAGCGCATCGAGGGCGTCATCCTGCACGGCGGCGATATCCACGTCTCCCGCCACCTGCTCCACCCCGGGCGCGTCGGCTACGACTTGCACGACTTCATCATGTCGCCCGGACACAAGCGCATCATCCCGTCGCTGAACGTCTACCACCCTTCTCTCGAGTGGTCGCTCGTCGAGGGACAACAATTTCTCACTCTCGAGGTCGACCCCACGCTTGAGGATCCGACCCTCACCGTCCGCTTTCGTCAACCGGGGGGCAAGGTGAACAAGACCGTCGTGATCAGGCATTCCGAGCTGGTTCCACCTGCGACACCGGACCTGCTGCGGGCCTACTGGCCATTCGACAGCGATTTCGCAAACGCCTCCCCGCTCGGCGGACGACTCGACGCGAGCGCACACAATGGCGCCGGCATCGCCCGCGATGGTGGCATCCGCGGCGGGGCTTTGCAGCTGAATCGCGAGCAACAACAGTTCGTCAACATCCCGCGTAGTTTCCTCGACGACAACTCCGCCGGTCATTCGATTTCCTGCTGGATCAAACCGGGTTCGCTGCCCGCCCATGGCAGCAAGGAACGCCATTTCATCCTCGAATCCACCGCCGAGGGTAAGCCCGATGCCAAGGCGGCCTATCACCTCTCGCTCGAACTCAGCCAAGCGGATGATCCGCAGAAAGTTGCCATCCGGCTGCACTCGCAGACCCTCAAACCGGCGTCCAAACCCGAGGCCGCGCCGACGCCCGCCGTGCATGGCCCATTCCAGACCGCCCACCCGCGTGCGCAACTCGAGAACCAATGGTCACACTTGACCGTTACTTTCGATTCCGAACAGCTGCAGCTCTTTCTGAACGGGAAACCGGCAGGCTCCCACAAACTCAACCCGCCCGGCCCGGCGGCCGAGTTCGGAGGCCTGATCATCGGCGGACACCGCGCCGGCACCGGTCGAAATTTCGACGGCCTGATCGACGAAGTTGCCATCTGGCAGACCGTCCTCTCCGCGGCGGATGCGCTGGAACTCTACAACGGTGGCAAAGCCCACCCGCCGACGCGGCTCCGTAAAAACAGATGAGCCGGCCTCCCGCCCGACCTTTTCATCCCGGCGATTGCTCGTCTGAAATTTCGCGCTGAAAAGGGGCCGTCGCTGAGAGCAAGGCAAGTTGGTGATTCTCATTGGGACCTGACAAATCGGCTCGCTCCGATCAGAGCCAGGGTGCCTCCGAGCGCCGCCAACGCCATATCTGCGTGAGCATCCCAGGGATCTCCTTGCGCGCCCAGAAACATCGGCCCCATGCCCGGATACATGAGGACAACGAAGCCCCATTCGAACAACTCATAGAGCGCACTGCACGCCATCACGGTGGCAAGGGAGAGGGCGTTCGACCATCGTGGTCCCGTCCGGGCGAGCCGGAGGAGCGATTCCCGAAAAGGCCACACCACCAGAAATCCGAATGAGAAATGCACGATTCGGTCGTAGGGATTTCGTGTCCAACCCCACTGTTCGTAGCGATCAAAGGGCGGCACCTCGTTGTAACCGAAATGCGCGCCGATCAGGTGCAACACGAGAAACGCCGTGATGAGGGCATAAGAAAGCGTGGAGAAGCGGAAGCGCCTGTAGGTTGCCAAAATGGCGATCAACACCGCGAGGACGAGCAAGTTCTCGCAGAACCAGAGGTCCCGGTAGAGAGGATTGATCGCACCCCAAAGCCAAACCGCGGCGAGGATGACGAGACAGCGGAGAGGGCCACGGTGGGGATTCACGGCATCCACTTGATAGCGATTGAGCCTGTGCGTCAAGCCGCCGAAAGATCTTCATCCCGGCGGGACCATCGAATCTTGCAATTCATGGCGCCTTGACCAACTCGATGCCTTTCAAAATCCCGGCCCCCTCCCCTGAAACGAGGACCAGCTTGGATTTGGTGACCACATCGAAGAGCGTCACCTCGAAGGTTGCGATCTTTGACCACTCGAGCGTTTTTCCCTTTGCCCCTTTAAAATCCTCCCTGCCGATCAAAATCTCCCGGAGGCCATCGCCCTCCACTTTCCTCGCAACAGTGAAACTCCCTTGGTTATTTTCCCGGCTCAGGAACTTGCTTTCCGTATTCAAGCGCAAGGAGAGAGCCCTCCCTTTCGGATCAATTGTCAGCCGAAGTTTTTTGTCGTTCGAGACATCCAGATCGGGACTTTGAAACTTGTAGGTTTTGATCGTCCGCCCATCTCTCGACGACCAGTCCCGGGTTCCGTTTTTGAAATCCTCAAAGACCGTGCGGCTTTTCTCCACCTTGCTCAAGAGCCGGAGATCGATGTTCTCCGGGACGATCGAATGCTCCTGCGAATTCAGCATGAAGCTCGAAGCCTCTCCCCTTTCCAGGACCACCTTGGCCGGCAATTGGTAGCGACAACCGGCGTAGACGTAGAGCGGAAGCTTGTCGTGAACAGGCAATGACACCTCCCATGAAGATCCCGATTTTAGCGCATCCGCGCGGTTCCAGAAACGGGTTCTCGAATTGGGATCGTAGCTGAAATAGATCTCCGTCGCAATCAAGCGGTCCTGGTCCCCGGGGGTGACGATGAATCGAGCGATCCTGCCTTCGACCTTGAAAGTGGAAGGCGGGGTCACCGGGATATTCTGCTCGATTCCCTTGAGATGTTGCTCAAACCATTTGTTCAGCAAGACCCATTGCTCGGGCCCCGGACCGTGATTCTGATGAATATTGGTGCTGACCCGCCAATTCCGGTGCTTCAGCAAGGCCATCGACTGATAGATCCTCTCAAAGGTCGAATGAAAGTCATTGCTGGAGCTGAGAAACAAGACCGGGCACTTCACCAGCGGCCAGTAAGCACTGGAGTCGATGGTATTTTGATAGAGATCGAGGTCCTGAAAATGTGCCCGGATGCTGCTGCCGGTGATGCCTCCCGGGAAATCAACAGACTTGAATCCGGTGCCGCCAACAAAGGGCACGACCGCCTTGAGCCGGGCATCGATTGCGGTCAGCGAGGTGATCATCCCTCCCATGGAGAAGCCTGAGAATCCGAGGCGGTCGGGATCCACCTCCGGCTGTTGCTCGAGAAAGGTCAGGGCCCGCCTCGCGGCAACGGTGAGTAGAAACCAGTTGGCATTGCGCGGACTGGCGACAGGATCAAGTGAGTATTCATCGGGTTGAAGATTCCGCTTCCAGCCTTTCCGCAATGCTTTGGCGTAAAATCGCGGGCCCTGCGTCGGATCGACTTTTCCCCAATCGGTGTTCACCGCGATGCCGTCCTCCAACGGTCGGCCAAGCCAGTTGATATCGATGGTGGCGAAGCCCTGCCTGGCAAAATAGATGCCACGATTTTTTTCGGCACGCTGGCCGCCGCCGTGGCTCCAGACAAAAGCCGCGTTCCTCTTGCCATTGTCAGGGAAGGAATAGTAAGCGGCGATCCGAGCCTCGGCCCCCTTGAAGGTGCCGACCGTGAAAGTGAGGTAGCGCGTGACCACTCCGTCCGATTTCCATTCCCGGACGACCTGAATGTTCAACGGTTCTTTTCGCGCGTCGTAGTCCTTCCAGAGGTCGGTCGCCGTTCGGGGAACTTCGTCGGCGCGATAAGGGGTGAAGGTTTCCCGGGCTTCCGCCGCAACGGGCAGGGAGGCCATTGTCAGGCCGATGGATAGGGCGGTTAATAATCGTTTCATGGTTCCGGATGGGGGTGATAAAGAAGGGCCTCTCTCACTCCCGTGTTGGGATCTTTCCCGGGCGGGGCTTGGCGGGCTTTTTACGATTCTTCTTTTTGTCAGCGGCAGTGATGACGCCATCGCCGTTCACATCGACATTCGGAAACTGTCCCCGGAAGATATTGAGATGTTCTTCGCGGGTGAGCTTGCCGTCGTGATTTTTGTCGCCGCCTTTGAAAGCGACAGGATGGGGAAATTCAGCGGCCTCGAGGAACCCGTTCTCATTCTTGTCCGACGGATCAAACCGCGCGGCACGGTAGGCAACGAACTCATCCCTGGTGATCGTGCGATTGGCGTCCTGGTCCATCTCCCGGACCATCCCCGGATTAAGAATCGTGATGGGGGGCGCTTCGGGGATCGTCTCAACAAAGTGACTGGGCGAGTTCCCGAAGTTGTGGCGGAAGGCGGCGAGGGATTTGTCGTAATCGATGTCGGGAACGATCCAGAGATTGCGGAAGGAAACTTCGGTGCCCTTGTGATCCTGAAGCATGAGCGGGCGTTTCCCGTGGCGCCGGTATGGTTTCCCCACCTCGCCGTAGATCCAGATGTCGTCGTGAATGAGAACGTCGTTGTGGAAGATCGTCGCCCGCAGAGGTTCGGTGACGGATCCGTCGTCCGCGAATTCGGGGGCCTTCATGAGAATGTCATAGGATTGCCATTGCCCGGGCGGGCGGCTCGCGTTCACCCGCGGAGGGTGCTGCCCGTAGATGGATCCACAGGTGCCGTCGGCGAAGGTCGGGTTCTCGTAGCTGTTGACGATCTGAAGTTCGTAGCCTGACATGAGGAAGACCCCGGAGTTCCCGTAAAGTTGGCCGGTCCACGCGGGATCGTCGGAGGGCGTTAGGCGGAATTCCAGGTGAATGCGGGCGTTTCCGTAGGCTTCCCTGGTGGCGTTGTTTCCTTTGCCGCGGGTCATCACCCCTTCCTCGTCGAGGGGCCAACCGGAATTGCTCCACTGGCGGGCGTCGAGAACGGTGGCGGCTTTGGGAACGGGCAGGTCACAGTCGCCCGTGGGGAAAGGCGTGACGACCGGCGGGGCGGGACGGCCCTTGTCATTGCGAATCCAGCCGGATCCGGTGATGTCCCACCCGACGTTGCGTCCGGGTTTGGGTTCCCTCGCGGGCCGCAGCTGGTTGGCGGTGTAATAGATGGAGTCAAAATCAAGCGGATCGGCCTTGGCATTTGTCTGCCCGGGAAATTGCAGGGCATAGACTTTCCCCTCGGTCAGGGGGACGTCGAAGGTCACCGTTTTGCGATCTTTGGAAAGGGTGAGATTGCTGACTGCCAGCGTTGTCTCATCCACCGGCGGCGAGCCATAGGTACTGTAGTAGTGATAGTGCCAGGACTTCACCGTTGGGAGGACTTCCCGGCCGAGGGGTTGGGTGAAGGTGACTTCAAACCCCGTCTTGGTGAGGGTCGCCGAATGGATCGCGAAGGGGGCCGTTTTGCCGTCCCATTCCGCATATTGCAGGGCAGTGCGTTTGCCGCCGACACTAAACCAGCCGCGCCCGACCTGGGCGGACCAGAGGCGTCCCTGCGGATCGAAGGACATTTTGACAGGGCCCGACTCGAGGCCGCGGAGGAAATCGACGCACCACCCCTGGTAGTCGCCGTTGACCTTTTCGACACCGCAGCGGAAGTAGTTCGACTGGCGCTGGTCGCCGATGAAGATCTGGTTCTGAAAGGGGCCAAATTTCCCGCCGGTGGTGTCCCAAACCGGGCTGCCCGGGGTGTTGGCAATGATCTCGCGAGGGAACCAGACCGCGGGAGGGGTGCGGAGCTTGTCGAAATCTTCGGCGGTGAGGCTCAGGACTTTCTCCTTCGTAAAATCGGGCCGCGCCGGAAGGGAGGCGGGGTGTCCGTAAAAGTTGCCTTCGCGGACATGATAGAGACAACAATCCGCGACCCAGTCGCCCTGGTTGTCGGTGATAAAGAGCTCATCTTGCGGGCTCATGCCAATCCCGCAGGGGGAGCGGAAGCCATTCGCCAAAGGCTGGAAGTGCCCCGGTCGATCGGAACGATAAACCCACCCCCGCCACGGCGCATTATAAGACATGTTACCGCCGCCATTGCCCTTGGGCTTTCCGTCGGGCACGGTGAAGTCCCCGCGCGCACCCAGGTTGAGCGAGGCATACTTGCGACCGAGGGAATCGACGACCGGCCCATAGTGATACTCATGGTATTCGCCGGAGACCCCGAAGGCATCGGTGACACACTCGTAGCGATCGCAGACACCGTCTTTGTTGGTGTCGACAAGACGGGTGAGCTCCGGCTTTTGCGCGACGTAATAAGCCTCCTCTTTTTTGTCGTAATAGATGCCGTTGGGCTCCATCAGGTTTTCCGCGAAGCGAGTCCAGGTCTTGTCTTGGTATTCCCAGACTTCCCCTTCCCAGGAAACGATTGCGAGGGTGCCGTCCGGTTTGTGGCAGAGTCCGAGAACGGTGACCGCACCTTTGGGAAGGGCGACGGTTTCGACTTTGTAGCCTGCCGGAATTTGGGCGATGACCTGGCTGACAAGGCAGAATGAAAAGAGGCGCGTGAGAGCCCGCAGAATGAATGATTTCATGAAAGTAAGGGTAAAGTGGCTATTTAACGGTCAGATTGAAGGACTGAGCTCCCTCGGGTGAAATGGCGACGGTCTTTTCTTCTCCGTCGACGAGGGAGACGAGGTGAACGGTGTCGCCCTGGATTTGGTAGCGCAGGAAGCGAGTGATTCCGGTCAGGGCGGCGGCAGATCCCGTATTGGAAATGGGTGTCCCCTTGATTTCAGAGGGCTTGGCGCTGCGATCCGGCAGAGAAGGCGTCTGGTTGATTTCGGCGGAATGCCAGGCGCCGAGCACAGAGCCGTCGCCAGGATTGTAGGCAACGATCACCTGGTTGGGGAGGAGGCAGAGCAGTGCGCGCGGCGGCAGGTCTTGGATCCACTTGCGCACGATGAGCGCCTCGCCCGGCCGTGCCTTAATGATCTTCGGGATGTTGCCCTGCAGGCTGCGACCGTTGAGGAGAAATCTCGGTTTGCCTCCCTCCTTCTCAAGAACGCAGTGGAAGCGGTAGCTGTGCGTTTTTTTCTCCTCGTGAAAGATCTGCAACCCGTAGATGCCTGGTTCCAGTTCAAAGGCCTCATTGACGTGCGTCTTCTTGTCGGTTTTCTGATCGGAGTAGAGCACTTCCTTCCCATCGAGAAAAATCGAGGTCCGCCCGATCGGGCGAATCGAGAAGCGATATTTCCCCGCCTCCTTGAGGTAGAGTTTGGAGGTCCCGCGCATCACCCCTTCGGCATTTCGCTCCATGTAATAGTGGTTCTCCGGCAGCGAGGTCTGCGATTCCGATTCCACCGAATCGAACAGCTCGGGCGTGAATTGCCTGCCTTTGAAATACTCACGCGGGTAGATCGACCGCACCGTTTCCCGCAATCCCTCCTGCCCGGAGAGAATGAAATCGCGCAGCGCGATCCGGTCGCTCTCGGGGAGGACGCTTTCGTAGGCGATCATCGGGGATCCCGGAACACCCTTGTCGATGACCTTGAGAATCGCCTCCGGCGAGGAACCGTGTTGCCAGTAGGTGTCGATGAGGGACGGCCCCTGACCTCCTTCCAGTTTTGGTCCGTGGCAATTGAAGCAGATCTGGGAATACAGAATTTTGCCGCGTTCCAAATCGGCGCCGGAGACGTTCGCAACGCCGAGGGCGCAGAGGAGTAACACTAGAAATTTCATATTTGGCAGGGATCGTCGCGAAGGAAGTGGCCGTGCGATTCGCGTCGGCGAGCTCCATTCGGAAAAACTCTCCACCGGATGCCTCGATTTGCCGATAAAAAGTGAAAAAAATCAGGCCCCCGCCTGGGATTCAACTTACCGCTTCCGGTCAACTCCCACCCCGCAGAATCTCCAGCGGGGGATGATGACAAACGCCCCGGCTCAGGGCGAGACCACCGAGGACCGCGATCATCGTCACCGTTCCGAAGGCGGCCAAAAGAAGGGCCGCATCCGGCCAAGGAGAGGCTTTGAAAACAAACGTCGCCAAGGCTGCGTTTGCCGCGACGGCCAGCAGCACCCCGGTCAGGGCGGATAAAATGCCGAGCGCGGCATACTCGATCACGAGAATGATCCGGACCTGCTTCGCCGAGGCCCCAAGCGTCCGCAGCAGCACGCTTTCCTTCAGCCGCACGTCACGCCCATTCAGCAGGGTCCCAATCAAAATCGGCAGTCCTGCCAGCACCGTGAACCCGGCCAAGACCGTGATGACGGTCGAAATCTTTCCGAGAATGTCACGGACGGCTTCCAGGATCTGCGTCAGGTCGATCGCGGTGACGTTCGCGAAGCGGGTCGCCAGCTCCCGCTGCAACTCACCCGAGGCTTCCGGCGTGGGCGTCCGGGTCGTGACCACATTGAATCCCGGCGCGTCCTCCAGCACACCCGGCGGAAACACCATGAAAAAGTTCAGATTGAAGCGGCTCCAATCGACCCGACGGATACTTGTCACGCGCGTGCGGATCGGAATCCCCTGCACATCCATCGTGACCTCATCACCAATGCCCACCTTCATATCCCTGGCGATCTTCTCCTCCAGCGAAAGCGGAACGACCCCGCCCGGATCAGCCCGCCCGGTGGCAAACTCGCCCGCCACCAGCTCCTCGGTAAAATTCAATTTGTCACGATAGGTCGAGCGAAACTCGCGCCGCCCGACCCAGCGGGGCACGTCCTTCAGATCGCCGACAGCCACCCCACGGATCGACTGAATCCGCATCGTCACCATCGGCGTGCTCTCCAGCACCGGCAGCCCCCCGGCGTCCAAGACCGCCTCCACCCCCGCAACCTGATCGGGCTGCACATCGATGAGATACAGATTCGGACTATCCTCCGATTGCTGGATGCTCAGACGGTCGTTCAAAAGTTTCCCCGCCGAGAGAATTGTCACCAAAAGGAAAGTCCCCAGCCCCAACGAAAGGAGAAAGAGCAGCGTCTGGTTCCCGGGGCGATGCAGATTCGAAACGCCCTGCCGGATCAAATACGGCCAGCCCAATCTCACCACCCGGCGCGTCACCGCCATCAGCCCGCGCGCCACCGCGACCAGAGCCAGGAAAGCCAGGGCCATCCCCCCGACCAGCGCCAGGGCACGTTTCCAATTCGGATCATTGGCATACGCCACCATCACCAGCAAACCCGCCAGCAAGCCATAAATCGGCAAGGCCCGCAGCCCCCCCCCTTTCAAACAAGCACCACTGCGCAAGGTCACCGCCGGTGAAATCTCACGAATCTTCATCAACGGGAGCAGCGCAAATCCACAGCACACTGCAAAACCCATCGCCATCGTCTGCGCGGCGATTTTCCACTCCGGCGAGGGACTGACCGAGATCGGCAATTCATCACCCAGCACCATCAGCAATCCCATCTGCATCGCGATTCCGAGCCCCGCTCCCAGCAAGGCACCGAGCAATCCCAGCGCCATCGCCTGTGCAAAATAAATCCCGAAAGCGAGGTGCCCCGGGCACCCGAGACAGCGCAGGATCGCAATCGTCTGGATGCGCCGGGTGACATGGGCATGCACCGCACCCGCCACCCCGATGGCTCCCAGCGCCAACGATGCCAAGGCGATGAGCCCGAGGAATTTCTGAAAATTATCCAAGGCATCGCCCAGGTTCTCACGTCGATCTTCCGGTGTTTCCAGTCGCCATGAAGTCTCCTTGAAATCCTCACGGACCGAGTCCTTGAGAGCGTCCGACGTCGGACCGTCCTGAATCTCAAGATGCACCTGATGGGCCGCCATGCTGTTCTTGCCAAGCAACCCGCTGCGCTCGATGTCAGCCAGCCGGACATAAGCCTCGGGCGCAAATCCACTGAAGCGATTTCCGCGCGGCGCGGGCTTGTCGATCACCCCCAGAATCTTCAGCTGAATCCCACCCAGTTGCACCTCGTCACCGACTTTCGCCGAAAATTGATCCAGGATCGCCGGCTCTACCAAAACCCCGCCTTCCTCCCGCATCTTCACCCAGGCCTCCGCCGGCCGCGTCTCCACCCCGCCATAGAAAGGATACTCTCCCCCGATCCCCCGCACCTGCATCAGACGCGCTCCCCCATCCGGCAGGAATCGCATCATCGAGGGAAAGCTCACCTCACGGCTGATCCGACTCGCCATCCCGGAAAGCTTCCCGATGTCTTCTTCCCGGATTTCCCTCCGCGAAGAAATCCGCAAGTCAGAGCCCAAAAGCGCCTTCGCCTCCGAAGCAATCCCCCGCTCCACACTCGCCTTCAAGGAATGAATCGCGGTGAGCGCCGCGATCCCGGAAACGATCGCCAGCGAAAAAATGACCAGCCTGAGCCGTTGCGACCGACTGTCCCGCCACGCCATCCGCCAGACCCAGGGATGAAAGAGAGCCGTCCACAAACTGCGGGGCAACCCCTTGTTTTTAGAGGGCGTCATTCTCCTCCTCCGAGACAATGGTTCCGCCGCTCATCGTCACCACCCGGCGCGCCTTTGCCGCCAAGGCGGGATCATGCGTCACCAACACCAGCGCCGTCCCGGCTTCGCGGTTGAGACGAAAAAGCATGTCAACGATCGGCCCGCTCGTTCCGGAATCGAGATTGCCGGTCGGTTCATCGGCAAAGAGAATCTTGGGCCGATGGATGAAAGCCCGCGCCAGCGCCACCCGCTGCTGCTCGCCTCCGGAAAGCTGCAAGGGATAATGATCAAGGCGATCCCCGAGACCGACTTCCGTGAGCAATTTTTCCGCCTCCGCCTGCCTGCCGGATTCACCTCGCAGCTCCAACGGCACCAGCACGTTCTCCATCGCCGTCAGCGTTGGGATTAACTGGAAGCTTTGGAAAACGAAGCCCACCAAGCGGTTTCTCAGCGCCGCGCGCGCGTCCTGGTCCAGCGACTCGATCGCCAGTCCGTCCAACTCCACCGAACCCGCACTCGCATCGTCCAGCCCCGCACACAGCCCGAGCAAAGTGGTCTTGCCGCTCCCCGAGGGCCCGATGATTGCCAACGTGTCGCCCGCATCAAGACCCAGGCTCACCTCCTTCAGCACCGTCAGGTCACCGCCCGCCGTCTGATGGGTTTTACGCAAACCGGTGACCTTGAGGAGGGGTCGTTTGACATCACCCGGAGTGGATTCTAAGCTAGCGGTCGATGGGGATGACATGTCTGAAAAAATTAGTGATCGGGCTTCTGCTCGCCACGTGGGCAATAGTAATCGCAGAAGAACCCCCGAATGCAAATCATACGGCAAAGCGCATCGTCATCCTCGGCGACAGCGTCACCGCGGGCTACGGACTCGATCCCAAGGAGGCCTACCCCGCCTTGCTTCAGAAAAAAATCACCGCCGCCAAACTCCCCTACACCGTCGCCAATGCCGGAGTCAGCGGAGACACCACCGCCGGCGGCCTGCGTCGGGTCGCCTGGGCCATGACAAAAGGGGCGGACGTCCTTGTCATCGCCCTCGGCGGCAACGACGGACTGCGCGGCATCGCCCCCGGCGAAACCAAGAAAAACCTGCTCGGCATCGTCGCCAAAGCCCGCACCAAAAACCCCAAGATCAAGATTCTCGTCGCCGGCATGCAAATGCCCGACAACATGGGCCCCGGGTTCACCGCCCGCTTCAAAGCCCTTTTCGCCGAAGTCACCAGGGAATCCAAAACCACCCTCATCCCCTTCCTCCTCGAAGGCATCGGCGGCGTCGAAAAACTCAACCAAGCCGACGGCATCCACCCCACCGCCGAAGGACAGATGAAAGTCGCGGAAAACGTCTGGAAAATTCTCCAGCCCACGATCACGCCCTGAACGATTGAAACCGGATTAGCCCTCGCTGCCAATCCCCAGCTCCTTGCGAAGCAGGAGATCGAGATCGGACTTGCCCGGCTTCACGCACTCCGATTTTCCCAGCTTCACAATCTGCACCTTCTTCTCGCTCTCCCCGATCGCGAGGAAGATCTCCCTTCCGGCGACAAGCCCCGCATATCTCGTCGCAATCACCTTTCCCATGAAACGACCGTCCCCTCCCGCACTCGTCATGATCTCCCCCGATTCAGAGGTAAAGTCGGCGTAGTTTGAGCCAATTGCGGTCTCGATGTATTGCTGGATTTCCTGGGTGGTCATGGGCTTTCGTTTCGGCATCCACCCTCACCCATTTTGGAGCCGGAGGCGAGTGTCGATCAGGTCTTCGGAAAAGACATCCGGCCGGGGGCATTCCCCGTCACCCCTGCGCCAGGCGAATCAGGAGAGCCAACCTGGTGGGAAAAATCAGACCACAGGGTGGTGGCATTGGCGTGGTTTTCATTGCGAATTCATCAAAAGCCACCAAGCCCTCATTCTTGTCCCTTGTGGCGCCCTATCGGGTGACGGTAGGATGGGTTCTCATGAATCCCTATTTCGAAAAGCTGGGGCGCACCGTCTCGGAACGGTGGCAACAGGAAAATTTCTCGCTCGAGGCCTTTCCGGAGCTTGCCCGAATCGCCCTCGAGGAATCGCCGCCGTCCGGGAACGTCGATCCCGATGAGATGATTCATGAGTTCCTCATCAACGACGACCAACCATTTCAGAGTCAATCCGGGTTCGGTCAGCCCGAGTTGGTGGCCTTTAATCATCCCCGTTTTTATATTCAGATCCTCTTTTGGTTGGAGGGAACCACCGAAATCCACCAGCACGAATTCTCCGGCGCCTTTCATGTCATGCGGGGCTCCAGTCTTCATTCCGAATTCGACTTCACCGGAGCCCGGTCAATCACTCCCCATTTACGCATCGGAAACCTCGGCCTGAAGCAGATCGAGCTGCTTGAAACCGGGCGCACCGTCCCTATCACCTCCGGGCAGGAATGCCTCCACTCCCTCTTCCACCTCGATACGCCCTCCGTCACCGTAGTGGTCCGCACCCAACACGATCCCGGCACCGGACCACAGTTCAATTACCTGCCACCCCACATCGCGATCGATCCGCTTCACGTGGATGCCCTGACCATGCGACGAAAGCAACTCCTCGATGTCCTCGAAACTCTCGACAATCCCGAATACACCCCCTTCGTGGGCGAAATGGTGGCAAGACTGGATTTCGAACGGGGCTTCAACATTCTTCGTCACGCCATGAACCGTCTTCAGGGTCTCAACGAGTGGGAACCTGTTCTTGCCACGTTTCAAAAAAAACACGGCGAACTCGCCAAGGGAGTTCCCGACACCCTGGCCGAATGCCTGCGACGGGAAGCCCTCTCCGGGATGCGCTACCACATCGATGATCCGGACCATCGCTTTTTCCTCGCGCTGCTCATGAACGTCCCGACCCGCAAGGACATCTTCGCCTTCATCGCCGGGCGCGTTCCCGATCAGGCCCCGGTCGCAACAATCCTCGGATGGGTCGAAGAACTGATTGAGCCGGGCGATTGCGGAGCCACCCTTCTCGATGCCACCTTTCCTGAAACCTTCGACGTGCCCCCCGGGGAGCAATCCCGTTTACTCACCGGCGCTCTGGGACACGCGCTCGGGGAGGGCCCGGAAAGTGAAATTTCAAGGGCGGATCTTCCCTCAATCCAGGCCACCCTGACCGACTCCTGCCTTCGCCCCCTGTTTTCGTAAAAGCGAAAGCGTGAGCGCATTGGTCGCCATCTCTTCTCATTGAGCAACCCGATTTTGGACGACCATCTGAAACGAAAGATTTCTCGTTTTTGTCATTCCTAATCAGTCACATAGGCCTTCAACCCCCATCGCATCGCACGCAAAGAATCGGGAAGTTCAAAATCAGTCGCTAATGGCAACAGCAGGATTTTCAAAAAAAGGATATGTTTTCGATTGACGAAATCCCCGGATCTTTCTAATTTTCAA
>ERZ887942.361-NODE-361-length-38013-cov-8.180831_pt1 | contig 38013 bp, 35 predicted proteins | sample MGYA00521099_ERZ887942 | MGnify/ENA primary metagenome ERZ887942 (study PRJEB32303, sample SAMEA104408605) | aquatic metagenome | biome: Brackish water; feature: Pelagic; material: water | place: Baltic Sea | collected 2014-06-07T06:48:00 | depth 16,251 m ... | reverse complement strand
ACTCCTTCTCTTTGATAAGAGAGTAAACTGTTGCGTCGACCGGTTGAAATCGCAATCAAAACCAGCCATTTGCTTAACCTTTGGTTAGATGTTTCTTAATCTAAGTCCGGATAGCAGGCTATTCCGACACTAAAATGATTGAATACAACCGCATTAATAGATAGCCTCTAACAACAAAACGTTCACTTCAGGAATACAACTATGCATAAAAACAGAAAGATAGTAACAATAGGTCTGGCAGTTGTCGGGCTACTCGCTACAGGCTTACTACAAGCTCAACAGCAGACAGGGCCAATGTCTTTTTTCTTGACCAGTGCCGGTTCTGGCAATGGTGCAGACTTAGGTGGGCTTGAAGGGGCCGATGCCATTTGTCAGAGCCTAGCGGAAAGCGTTGAAGCCGGCGATCGCACTTGGCATGCCTATCTCAGCACCCAGGGCGAGAATGCTGTAAACGCTCGGGACAGAATTGGTTCAGGACCTTGGTTCAATGCTAATGGCAACCGTATTGCCGTTAACTTAGATGATCTTCATAGCACCCAAAACCGAGTGAGTGGCTATAGTGCAACAGACGAACGCGGCCGAAAAATACCCGGCGCCGGATTTGCACCGAACCGACATGACATCCTCACTGGGTCACAAGTCGACGGTGCAGCCTATTCTGCCGACGAGGACATGACCTGCAAAAACTGGACGAGCAGCAGTGATGATGACAAGGCGCGTGTAGGACATCATGATTATGCCGGCTGGAACTCTACCCACGACTCTAGGGGCTGCAGCCAGACTGCATTGCAGAGCTCGGGTGGTGATGGTCTCTTTTACTGCTTTGCCGTGGAAGAGTAAGCAAGAGATAGATTATAGTCAGCAAATGTTCGATTGATTGAATGACCGCTTATTGCCTAAGCGGTCATTCACTTAAACATTCCTGACGACCGCTATCGGCGCTTGGGGCATAGTTTAGTGCCCAGCAAAACCTAACATATAAGGTTGAGCGAAACCCTTCTCCCTATCTGTAGTAGAGTTGGCTTAATACGAGACTCTGAGACCAACTTCATAAAACTTCAGATTGATAGAGCAATGAAATTTCCAAACAGCCTAATCACAACCCTCGCAGTTGCGTGTATCTCTACGGCCGTCACCGCAGAGACAAGTGCTTTGTTTATCGGCAATAGCTTCACCTACGGCGCCGGCTCTTCCGTAAGGTTCTACCGCGCGGATTCGGTAACTGATCTCAATAATGAAGGTATCGGTGGCGTACCTGCGCTGTTCAAATCTTTCACCAATCAGGCCGGTCTCGACTATGACGTATATCTCGAAACTCGAGGCGGCAGTAATCTGGACTTCCATCTGGAGAATAAGCTCGGAGTCATTGGCCGACGTCCTTGGGATCAAGTTGTAATGCACGGCTACAGCACTTTAGATAGGGAGAAGCCCGGCAATCCGAATGTGCTCATCGATACTGTAGCGAGGATGTCGAGTTTTCTCGAAACCCTCAATCCTGAGGTAGAGGTATTTCTGACCGCCACCTGGTCCCGTGCAGATCTCGTCTATACATCTGACAGCCCTTGGAGGGATAAGCCTATTGGACAAATGGCGCTGGATGTTCGCGCTGGCTACGATCAAGCAGCTGCCGGTGCCCCTACTGTTAAAGCGGTGAATGGAGTCGGCGAGGCATGGACTCGAGCAATAGAAGCCGGCATCGCCGATCCCAACCCCTATGACGGAGTCAATTTCGATAAAATCGATCTGTGGACCTCTGATCACTATCACGCCAGTAGCTTTGGATATTACCTCGAAGCACTCGTCGTATTCGGCAATCTAACTGGACTCGATCCACGCTCACTCGGTGAGAATGAATGTTCTGCCTTTGAGTTAGGTATGTCTCGCTCACAGATCAAAGGGCTTCAACAAACGGCTTACGAGCAATTAGCCAGTGAGAGCAAAGTGATGCCCGCTCCACTTATGTTGCCTAGGCCCGTTGCACCTGAACGTTGTGTGGCTGCACGTTAGACTCGTAAACTAAGGATATCTAAGCCTGCTGTTGAATTACTGAGCAGCAGTTTGGAGCATAAATCGGACGTATGGTCGAATATATATTCCGATCGTTTGAATGACTGTTAATTGCCCATAGCAGTCATTTGCCTTGAGCTTTTAGAAACAAAAAGTTCACCGGATTTGCCCAAGTATATAGAAAACTTTGTTTTGTCCTATTTGTATACAAACTTATCTAAATTACACTGTTTGCATGTTCTCATTGTCAAAGGTTCGAAAGTTAACATATTGATACAAGATGGCTCCTACTCGATCTAAATCCCTACTAAAGCTGTTGCGGTCGCGAGAGAAGTTAGCTCATAGTACCGAATTTGAGAAATCACAAGACGAATTTCTACCTGAAATAACTGTAAGCGATGGAATTCGAATAGGTTCGGGTTGGTTTGCTCTAGAGTCGGATAATACCCAAATCTTTCGATGGAGTGCAGCTTTAACGGATTTACACATAAGTACCACAAAATATTCACATTTGGTGCTATATGCTGGCACGGAATTACCGAATAGGCGCATTAGTTTTTATGTGGACGATTCGTTTCTATCTAGCGTATTGAGCGAAACTGGATGGAATTACTACGTTATTCCAATTAAAGCATGTGATCGATTTTCAATGGTTTCAGAAACTTTTTGCCTTGGAAAGGCGGACCCAAGAAATCTAGGGTTAATGATATCCAAAGTTTTACTCGCAACCTCTACTATTGATCAACCTCAGGTGCTAAGCGACTTAATAGAGAGTAGTAGCTTTTCCATAGCACCGGTGAAAAAAATTCCGACACAAGGTACCGAAAATAATCTAGTAAAAGCCCAAGAATTAGGCTCAAAAACTACATTTTCAAATATGCCTAGTGTTTTTTCACAGCGAAATTTTAGATCTGGGATTTTCGATTTAGGTTATACAGATACACGCGTTTTCTTTAATCCCGCTATATTTTAAAATGACGGATTGTGTCTAGCCGTCCGCCAATCAGATTTGAATGTTCAATTTTCAACTCCTGAACACCTTGTTTTTAATAATGAATTGAAATTCTATTCACTAGACGAAAGCTTTAAGGTAATTGAACATCTTAATGTGGAAATTCCGAGCCGTATCGACAACGAGCAATTCGAGGATCCGCGTGTACTGGTTCACGACAACAAAGTATTTGTAAGTTGTTGCAATTACAGCCTAAAGTCACAAAAATTCCTGCACCAGACGTTACTCGAATTTGATCAATCATTAGAATTTATCGGTGCAATTGACCCCGTATATGGAGGCAATGGGAATTCAATTAGGGAGAATACGCGAACCGAAAAAAATTGGACCTGGTTTGCTTTAGGTATGGATCGATATTGTGTGTATTCGATGTCGCCGCATTTGGTGGTAAAATTTCATCATACTGGCTTGCCTGAAGCGTCCTATGCCACCTATGTGGATACTATAGACATGTGGCAGTTTGGAGAGTGTCGGATGGGTTCTAACCCAGTGCTATTAAACGGGCTCTTTTATAACTTTTTCCATAGCAGTCTGCCATGGCGCAATGGCAAGCGACAGTACTTTATGGGAGCCTATACATTTGAACCCGAGCCACCGTTTCAAATAACGCAAATCACGTCAAAACCTTTACTGTATGGCAGCGAAAACGATATTCGTCAGTTCAGTAGCCCTTTGGTTATTTTCCCATGTGGCGCTATTTTTATAGATGATGAATGGGTGGTGTCTTCAGGGGTTAATGACGAACGGAGTGCTTGGTTCGCCATTCCGCATAAAACACTACTGCGTTCCCTTATAAGTGTGTGAACGTTTTAATTCTTTAACTTTTTTATTTGAATGATCATAGAGCTCAAACTGTTTCAATAAAAACTTATGGTAAACATTATCAACATAAAAGATAGAATTGATGGCGACCTCTGGTTTAGTGAAGTCGTCAAAGAGTTGAACTCGGCTAATTCAGACTTTGAAGATCTCCGCAAACTTATAGAGAGCGTTAGCCCGACTTTGGATGGTTGGTGCGCCAAAGAAAAAGCCATCTACTTAATAGCAGTGATCCTTAGTAAAAAACCGAAGGTTGTAGTGGAGATTGGCGTGTTTGGCGGTAGTTCTTTTATCCCGATGGCTCTGGCATTGAACCTAATTGGTACCGGAGAGATTTATGGAATTGACCCTTGGTCAAGCTCTTCGTCAAGCGAAGGGATGGAAGGTGAGAATTTGGAATGGTGGTCAAGTTTAGATCATGAACAAATTTATAAACGGTTTCTACAATCCCTCAATCGTTATGGTCTTGGCGACGCAGCGTGGATTAACCTATGCAGAATGACGTCTACGCAGGCGATCGGTAAATTTAGTGAGATAGATGTCCTTCACATTGACGGCAACCATAGTGTCGAGCAATCTCTCTTCGATGCGCAACGTTATTGTCCACTAGTATCAAGAAACGGAATCATTATTTTCGATGACTACCAGCAGTTTTACACACAGGCTGCTAGTGATTGGATGGATAAACACTATCAGGTTCTATTTGATATAGATACTTCACGCTTTTATAGACCAAAAGGCTAACTATTAAACTCTGCACTATCTAATTAGGAATTCAACTCGTGACTGATCGCATTGAATTATCAGCCGGACTGACCGCTAATTCTCCAAACCAATTACTCAAAATGCTAAAAATCTGTAAAAATATCTTTTACGGAGGGCTTCGAATTCAGGTCTGTTAAGGAAAGCTAGCTGCGCAGCGCTCTAGTCTAGGGCCAGTTATAGTAGCGTTTGGCTATCTTAATTTTTTAGCCGGCAAGAGATCGAATCCAGTGATAGCAACCCCTTTTGGTCGGTGATCAGCAACAGTAGGTTCGATGGAGTTGTGCGTGATAGTTTTTGGCGTTGTTATAAAGACCCTCGATGATTTGTCCGAATGAAGCACTGACCCAGGTACCGCGAAACGCTGCTGTATCTGGTGACCGGCCACCTCCTGTCCTATCGGTTGCAATAAATGACCATTGATGGTGTATCGAGTTCTATCGTAGACCTCCTGGTCTATCGCACACACCAACCCAATCAACAAGATATAATCAATGTCAGTCTGCATTGGCGGGATATCTAAGAAAGATTTCTGGTCGGGCCCGCTCCAACGCACTGTTCCGGCGGGGTGTGATTCCCTTTGATACCACCCCTCACCCACAAGCTTTTCTGACATCCGGAAGCTGTATTGACTGCCAAGGCTACTCTTCTGAAGCACTTCATCCTTGTGAGCAAATCCTTGCTCAGCTATCTTTGTCTCTTGACTAGCGAACAACTTGCAAGCTTCTTGAAATACTACTGTGTCAGCGCGATTCCAATGCTCTAATACCGCAAGTGCCTCGTCCCCAACTTGAAAACAGCTGCTAGCTGGGAGCGCTCGGTTTAAGTGAGCCCTGTGATTGGCTTTGTATGTCCAACCCATTCTTAAACGCAGGTGTTCCATAGACTGTTCAAACTGCTCTGTCAAACCGACTACGTCAAATGAATAAAGATTCTTAAGAGCCAAATCTAGCGAGGGTTCATCGGATTTCGTATCACCGCTCAACATTCTAGTCTGGCGATTACAAAGAAATCGACGCATAACTGGATCACCACACTGAACAAGCTCATCTAGAGTGTTCGTTCTTACGATACTTTTCCAGAAACGACGAAAACCAGATGATGCGTACTCAATATGAGCATCTGATTTTGAAAATTTCCAGTCCTTGTATTGAGATATGCACCTAGAAACGGGTTCGCGTAGCATTGTAAAACTACGATAGTCGCTACCAAGGTCCTGCAGCGTCTGGTAACTGAGGTGGCTATGAACCAGATCGTATCCTCGTAGTGCGTCGATGCTCATCTTTTTGATAGGCTTTGTACTCATGGACAAATCGGTTCTACGAGTCCTCGAGTGGTAGGCATTTTCGTGGTAGTTTTGTTCGAGATATGCCGAAACGCTAGTTCCCCCGGTCTTTTCAATGTGCATAAAGAAGAGCTTCATATCTGTTTCGGTTTACCCGCTTAATTGTAAAATGGCGCCACCCAGTGTGATCAATTTGGACCGCAGCAAATACAGTGAAGGAATGGATAATCTTCCTGTGCCGTAAAGGTACCGCTCTATATCTTCTAGCCTCACCCGTGTTCAATTTCCGACAGGTATCAAACAAACGACTATCAGCCCGATTCTACCTCCAAATTCGCCTAAGCTTATAAATCTAGGCATCTGTTTGGTACCTTACCTCCTACACTACCAATGACCGCGTTGAGTATATAACGGTCATTCACACAACCAAATAAAAAAGGAATTGCACTTGCCTTCCTAAAACAACCCCCATATAGTTAACCATATGGTTAACTATAAACCCTCTAATCTCGACTCAATATTTCACGCACTGGCTGACAAAACTCGGCGTGGGATTATCATCGAATTAACCAAAGGTGCTGCGGCTGCGAGCGATCTAGCTGCGCCTCATCAGATGTCATTACCCGCAATTTCCAAGCACCTAAAGGTTTTGGAGCGGGCGAATCTTATCTCACGCGAAATAAAGGGACGAACACACACTTTTACGTTGGACACTACTCAACTGGCTCTTGCCAAAAGCTGGATAGAGAACCAGCAATCTTTCTGGGAATCGAGTTTAGAGAATTTAGAACAATTTATTAAAAACAATTCTGGAGAATCAAATGATTGAACAATCCGAAATTAGTAATGACGTAATCAATATATCCTGCTTAATTGATGCAGACGTGAGTCGCGTGTTTGAGGCGTGGGCAGACCCTGGCAAAATGAGTCAATGGATGGGTCCCGGCACGGTCACTTGTGAGGCGGTCGAAATAGATCTGAAAGTTGGTGGAAAATTTAGTCTGAGCATGCAAACTGAAGATGGCATCATGACCGCATTTGGGGAATATCAAGAAATCGAGATCAATAAAAAACTGGTCTTTACCTGGCAATGGGAAGACGGGACCTTCACCAATTCAGTAGTAAACCTCACATTTACCGACCTAAAAGGGAAAACCCGGTTGCAGTTAGAGCACACAAAACTGCCAACCCCAGTGATCATGGAGCACCACCAGCAAGGGTGGGCTGGATCAGTAGATAAGTTAGCGGACTTCCTTGAGAGTTAGTAAAAGCAAAATGTCGGATGATAAGGTTTATCGCCTCTATTTTTCGCCTCAAATACAAACAATCTGATTAGCTAGTCCGTCACAATGACCTCAGCAGCACAGTCAAATTGAACCATAGCGGTACCTGGCTGCCAGCGCCACGCACGTTCCAGAACAATTGGCGCGGTTAAGTTAACCGGATCAGTAGCGACTATCGAATAATTTAATTGACTGTCATCCGCGGCAATCCAGAAGGTTTCCTTATAACTCATTTGATCAGATTGCGGCGTACCGTATGGATCAAAGTACGGCCATTCAATGTGAGTGGTATCGACAATCAGTTTTTCACCCTCATAATACCCGACAGAGTAGCCAAGGTTACTGGCGACTGGCTCTGGGCGATCTTCGGTCATGTGAACCGTACGCACTAGATCATGCTCTTCAGTATGTATGAGTATACGATCACCATCGTCGATAATTTCCATTGGAGTCGGGTCAAACATATTGGTAGGTACACCGGAGCGACATTCAAGTTCAGGATTATCCGTCGGGGCAAAATACTCAGCGGCCCGCGCCCTACCTACCTCAGTTAATAAAGCCGCATACTCTTCTGGACTAGGTCTTGGGCTGGTCCGTCGCCCCCAAACCCGAAAAAAACCATCAGCGGAATCCTTTGCTGCTTGTACTGCAGTAGGATCAAATGGTTTGCGAGACATCTCCATTCGTTCCGTTGACCACAGCAATGGACGACGATTTCCATTCACCATTTCTTCGCCATTGGGCAATAGCAAGTTGATTAAACCTATTGTATTGGGGTCGCGCATTGACACAACGCCAGCAGCTTTTACTTTGTCTCCAACCTTAATAAAGTCCTTAGTAATATCTTGAGCCGCATAGCTGTTCAGGCTGCCACCCATTTCTAGCTCCCATTCCTTCTCGGCGCCCTGTTCATCAATCACCTTTAGCATTAGACGTGGATGAGGATTACGCCAAAAGACAGTGCTAATCTCACCTTCGAGTCTGAGCAAGTTTTCGGCTAGGTACAAATCTGGATTCGAATTGCTCCCGTGGTGCGCAAGCACGGCTGACGAGGAGCCTAGCCCCAAAAGTATCAGCCATGTCAGTGGAGAACTGAACCGTGAAGTCCAAGAATTTTTATATCTTACTCTCATATCTTTCCACCTTTTTTTCCAACCGATAATGATCTAACTACTAGGCACTACTAGGCACAGCGCTATATCTGGTCAATATACTCCGTCATCCGTTTTCGTGCAGCTTCGTCCGGCAACTGACTAGAAGCCGTCATCGCATTTTCCGCCATGTGAACAGGGTTACCCGTTTCGGTCAGCACACAGGTAATCAAAGGATTTGCCAATATATATTTAAGCGAAAACTGTGCCCAACTCGTGCAATCGAATTCGCTAGTCCACTCTGGCAATGGCGTATCTTGTAAACGTTCAAAGTAAGAGCCGTTCATGAAGGGACGGTTAATTATTACTCCTATCCCCATATCAGCGGCCATCGGTAATAGCTTTGACTCCACCATTCGTTCCGCGATTGAGTAGTTTAGCTGTATAAAATCGGGCTTTTCACGTTGTAAAAATTCCTCCAACTGCGCGTACTTTTCTTCTTGGGACACAGTGACACCGATGTATCGTGCTTTCCCCTGCTCTTTCCAGTCGCGCAAGTTCGGCCACTGCACATCAAGGTCAGTTAGGCTAAAAATCTGCGCTAAATCAACTGAATCGCGTTGATACAACCGCAGTGTTTGCTCGAACTGATCTATGCCTGCCTGCTTACCAACTTGATCAATCTTGGTGGTAACAAACAAAGAACCTTTAATACCCGGTTGACTAATCACCTCTCCAAAAGCGCCATCATTTTCTATATTTCGTGGCCAAGTATCTACCATCGAGCCGCCATGGCCGATAAGCTCTTTTAATACCGCCTCTAGTGGTCCTGGCCCATTCTCTGCAATACCGGTAACCACTTTACTCGACCCTAATCCTACGATGGGTAAAACTTCGTCAGTTCCAGGTATTTGGCGCACCGGCATAGTCGATTGTGCTAACGCAAAGCGCGGGGCCAATGCCATCAAGCTCGTTGCTGCACCCGACGCGAGAAATTGACGACGTGAAGTTTGTGAAGTGTATTGATTATGCTTCATATCAGTTACCTACGTTAATACTCGTTTGCTAATAATTCCTTCTGCTAGCTGTTGTTAACAGATGATAAATCAAATAGTTGCCACTTAGCTTTTTGATCGCGATCTTGTTGCTAGCTATTTGGTATATTGATCTTTATACGTATACCATATTTTAGCGTTATAAATATTCACGAACCAGAGTTTAAATATTGCCATGCATACCCAACCAAGATGCTTCAAAGCAGGTCCAAATCTATTTACGGTGTCCTCGCTAGTTTTGTTGGTGATGCTCACAAAGGTATCGGCCGCTGAATTTGATGGCAATATTGTATTAGGTAACCCAACGGCAACAACAATCACCGCTAATGTGTTAACCAATACTAGCCAGGATATCTATATAGCTTACGGCGTCAACGCGGGGGATTATTCGGAGCGAACCCCGCGAGTTGGCTTTACGGCTAACCAACCCAACGAAATTCAATTGTCCGGTCTGCAAGCAAATACCCGCTATTACTACCAACTGAATTACAACGAAGGAAATGATAACTTTGCTACTACTTCAGAAGAGACCTTTCATACGCCACGCAAACCAGGCAGTTCATTTATTTTTGGTGTGCAAGGTGATTCGCACCCAGAGCGTGCACCACGCGACTTTATACCAGAGCTATATAGCCAAACTATAGGCTTGGCCAAGAATGATGGCGTCGACTTTTACCTAACCACAGGTGATGATTTTAGTATTGATTCGAGATACCCAAACGGCATCACCGAAGACGATGTTATTGAACGCTATAGAATCCAACGCCCACACCTTGGCATTGTAGGAAGCTCGGCACCAATATTTTTGGTCAATGGCAATCACGAACAAGGGGCACTGTATTTGTATAACGATGACCGTAAGTACGCGGCACCTGAAAACCCGGCCATTTGGGTGCAAAATGCCCGTAATAGATACTTCACCCAACCGGTTCCTAATGAGTTTTATACGGGGAACAATCAAGAACTTAAGTATATTGATAAGGGATTAACAGGTACCTACTACGCTTTTGAGTGGGGCGACGCTCTGTTCGTAACCCTTGATCCTTTCTGGACTTCCGAGGCGGTAGTTGACAATCTCTTTGAAGGGCCGCGTGGCGGCGGCAGAGGTCAAGGACAAGGCTTTGTAGGAAAGGATGGGCGAGTGCAGAGCAACCCGGCGGGAAAGACCGTCAATAAATGGGACATTAGCCTTGGCGATGCCCAATATAATTGGCTAAAACAAACTCTCGAACAAAGCGAGGCTACATTTAAATTTATATTTGCCCATATGCTGCACGGTACAAGCAGAGGTGGCGTGGAGGTAGCTAATCTTTACGAATGGGGCGGCGAAAATGAAAATGGAATTTATGAGTTTGATAAAGAGCGTCCAGGTTGGGACAAACCAATACATCAACTAATGGCCGATACAAATGTGACCGTGTTTTTTCACGCACACGACCATGTTTGGGTGAAGCAGGAACTTGATGGCGTGGTTTACCAGGAACTTGGTTCCCCTGCCGATGCTGATTACGCCCTTACAAACTGGACAAAGGCCTATACAGATAATACTAGCGTGATATATCCAAACACCGGTTACACGAGAGTTAGCGTCTCACCAAAACAAGTTACGGTAGATTATGTGCGTACCTTTTTGCCGGAACATGAAAATGAACAACAACAAAATGGAAAAGTGGCGTACAGCTATACTATCGACGCGCCGTAAGTTTTACGCGCGTCGATAGATATTCAAAGCTCTTTTTTGTTACAAAACTCTCCTGCAATATTCCCTATAGCATGGAGAAGAAGTGTTCAGACATGCGTTTACGCATCGCTTGATCAGGAAGTTTTCCATAACCACCACGCATATTATCAACTACGTGGTTAGCGCTAGTGGTTTCTGTCACGATGGCAGTAATAGCAGGGTTAGAAAGAATGTATTTAAGCGAAAACTGCGCCCAAGATTCGCAATCAAATTCAGCGGCCCATTCCGGCAATTCTTTACCTCGCGTTAGACTAAATAAAGCGCCGTCGTCAACTACTCTAAATGGCTCCACCACAAATACGCCCATACCAGAATCTTGTGCTAGCGGTAAAATACGCTCCTCGTGTTCGTTTTGGTGCATATTGTAGCCAAGCATAATGACGTCTGGATTCTCAGTACGCATAAACTGTTCCAGCTCTTCATTAGTAGTGTCATACGTACGGCTGACCCCAATATGCCGAACCTTACCTTCTGCCTTAGCTTCTTTAAGGACTTCCCAGTTATTCTTAATATCCTTAAAGTTATGAACCAGCATCACATCCATTTGTTCTCTGCCAAAGTTGCTAGCAGTTTTAGCGAAATGATCTTTCGCAGCTTCTGTACCTTCCACGGTGATCTTTCCGATCAGGAATAATTCGTCTTGCAAGTTCATCTCGGTGACGAGACCACCGATATCGGGCGGATCCGGTCTAAAAAATGCTGGGGTATCCAATAATCGACCACCTTGATCAACCATCGCCTGAATAAGCGATTTAGGCAACTCCGGGCCTTCCGGTGGTGTTGTAAAAAATATTTCTGGTGCACCCAACCCAACTACCGGTATTTGTTGATCCGATCCCGGTATTGCCCTAGTCAGCATACTTTCCTGTGCGAAAGATGCAGATGGCAACGCTGAAGCTGCAGCTACCACACTAGTCTGTGCCAGAAATTGTCTTCGGCTTAATGTCTTCGTATGGGTCATGATTTACCTTCGGGATATAGTAATTTTTCGAAATTCTAGCACTGAGTATATCGGATAGATAGGACATCCAATTAGTACGGCCTATTCATTATACCTGCGCCGCACATAGCCTAATCCAAGCAACAACTTTTTAAAAAATTAACGCTAGTATGAATAAATTGGTTTAATCTAAGAGTAAGCTTAAATAGACGAGTAAATTAGGATGCTATACCAAGGTTCGTGTCACTGCGGCGCAGTTCAGTTTGAAGTGGACGCTGATGACAAAATCAAATGCGGTGACTGCAATTGTTCGATCTGCACCAAGTCCGGGTATCTTCACTTAATCGTCCCAGCTTCTAAATTCCGCTTGTTAAAAGGCGCATCACAAATAACTGCTTATACTTGGGGAACAGGCATTGCTAAACACACATTTTGTAAGGTCTGCGGGATAAAATCGTTTTATACCCCTCGATCAAACCCAGACGGATACGATATAAATGTGCGCTGTCTTGATATTGATGTTAACCAGGTTGAAATCGAGCCGTTTGACGGAAAAAATTGGGAAAAGAATGCCCATACTCTTAGACACATGAGTGTGGATGCCGAGTGACCTTACGCCGGAGCAAGCAGCTTAACTAACAGTGCGTGTTAGCATTACCCGCGTGACAAACACACTACTATCAGGACAAGTATCAATATGAAAGCCTATACTTTAGCTTATATATCTATCGCGATTAATGCTCTTGCGTTGCAACCGCTTACCGTATTGGCCCATCATTCTCGCGCCGAGTTCGCCGATGAGGTTCAGGTGTTAGAAGGTGAACTCACCCAGGTAAGATGGGCAAACCCCCACCCGACGTTTGAGTTGCAGATGTCAAATCCGGATGGCGGCGAGCAGACCTTAGAAATTCAGGCATTTGGTTCCATGTATACCTTGAGTAGGGGCGGCGTAACCGAAGATTATTTTACGCTGGGCGAAAAGGTTCAAATTGCTGGACAAATATCAACCCGACGAGAAAACGTATTTTTGGCAAACAATATGCTACTCCAAAATGGTCAGGAAGTTGTTTTGAATGGCGGTGCTGAGCCCTATTTCAACCAGGAGGGTATTGGTGGCCTAGCCAATTGGGCGGCAAACGAGTCTGACGTGGTGGATGCAGAAGCAGAAAACCTCGGTCTATTTCGTGTATGGAGCCAGCCGCATCGCAGTGCAGATGCAAGAGACGGAAAAGGCGCGACTAATTTGCACTTACCTTTTAACGCTGAGGCTCTTTAAAAACGAGCCGCGTGGGATCCATTGAATGACCCAGATATGCAGTGCATGCCTAAAGGAATGCCGGTTGTCATGGTTACACCCCACCCATTCACGTTTTCTACAGTAGGCTTTAACATTAAAATCTTGGCGCATGAGTGCGCCGTTGAAAGGATTATTCATATGAATGATGCTGATAGTGCTAGCCTGCAGACACCAACCCCCCTAGGTTATTCCGTAGGCCGATGGGAGGACGACACATTGGTCGTGAATACAACTAATATTAGTGCCAATTACTTTTTCTTCGGCTTCGATCTTAGCGATAAAGTAGCAATCGAAGAACGAATCACCCTCAGCGAAGATCAAACTCGACTAGATTATTTAGCAGTAATTACCGACCCAAACACATTCACCGAATCCGCCCGCATAGATCGGCACTGGCTAGCCTTGGGTGAAACACCGGAACCCTACGACTGCACGGCCACTCAGTTAAACTAATCATCAATTAGAATAGCCTGACCGTTACCCAGACAATGAGGCCAACAACAAACTATGTATTAGCGAGATTCATATGGAATACAAAATAAAAAATGCATTAGTACCAATCGTAACTATCATTGCGATTGTCGTGCTTGCGGGTTGCGACAAAGCCCCGCCCCAATCAGAACTAAATATTGAAGTAGACAATGCACTTGATGCTGAAGCTATCGTAATAGGTGCTGGAATTTCGGGGCTATCGGCCGCAGTCGAAATGGGTCGTGCTGGTGTAGAAGTTTTGGTTGTCGATATGAACTCAGTCCCGGGAGGACATGCAGTTATGGCTGGTGGCTTCGCAGTTATTGGCTCTCCTCTTCAGGAAGCTGCGGGCTATCAGGATACTCCAGCGCTGGCTTTCAAAGAGTGGCAAGAATGGACTGAGGTTGGAGACCCTTATTGGACGAAATTCTATACAGAAAACTCCCGCGAGATGCTTTACGACTGGGTTATCGAGATGGGCGTTGAGTGGACTAGATTAATAAAGGGGGGGTTCGAAAATAGCGTGCCGCGCTTTCATTTCACCGAGCATGGCGCTCTAGACGTTGTACAAGCTTTAGTTCGCACTGTATTGGAGCTACCAACAGTTCATTTTCTTTGGAATCAAAAAGTTGAGCAGTTAATTGTAAAAGAGAAACAAGTAACGGGCGTGCAAGTACGTGATGTCAGAAATGGTGACACCAAAACATTAAACAGCGAGCACGTAGTGCTAGCGACAGGTGGGTTCGAAGGAAACCTTGATAAAGTTCTTTCCAACTGGATGCCTGATTTACCAAAACCCGGCAGACTTCTCATAGGTGCGTCAGTACACGCGCGGGGTCAGGGATTAGACCTCGCTAGCGAAGCTGGCGCACAGGTCGCTAATATGGACCGTCAGTACATCTACACCAATGGCATTGTAAATATACATGACCCTGAAGGAGTATTTGCGGTTACAGCTGGCAACTCAAAGGCTGTCTGGGTTGATTCGAACAGTAAACGTTTTACCAATGAGGGTGGTTTAGACAAAGAAATTCTGCGCGACATGCTCAATCTTGAAACAGCCACTTATTGGGCAATATTCGATGAACCAGGTCGCGCGGGCTTCGCAATGCGCGGTGCCGAATGGATTCATAACCCCGCCGCTGGACACCCGTTAATGGATAATCCGGAGATCACAAGCAAAGCAATGACGCTAACGGAATTAGCCGGAACAACTGGCCTACCTGCGGATACCCTGGCGGAAACTATCGCAAACTACAACGCCCAGATCGATAGTGGAGAAGATTCAGAGTTTAATCGCTTCCCCGAAATGAACGACGTGCCGCCTAGAATCGAACAGGCGCCATTTTATGCGCTGCAGTTCTACCCAATGACACGTAAAAGTATGGGTGGCGTCGTCGTCGATGCCGGGGGTCGTGCACTAAATGATAGTGGCGAAATAGTTGTCGGCCTGTACGCTGTCGGAGAGGTAAACGGCAGTGTTGGCATAAACGGCAAACACGGAATGGATGGCATGTTCCTGGGGCCAGCAGTAGTTACCGGCCGCGTTGCCGGACAAACGATAGCAGCAGCACATGCCAATCGCGACTCTAGCATTACAATCTCGCCTGCAGCCGCGGAAGACCCAATGCCAGACAACGCTGCAACTTGGACAGCTTCCATGGGTACAACCGAGTTGGAGGCTTTGTTAACCACATCTAGAGATGGTTATTGGCATTTCGAGACATCGCACGCGATGGTCCTCGAGCGGCAGTATGAATGCGCGCAATGTCATTCATCCGACGTGCCATTCACACCAATCAATAACCGGGTAAGTAAATTAGCACAAGTTGAAGTTTGTACTACTTGTCATGGCGCACGTTAACACGACAAGATCAGGAATTTCTCAGAGCTCAACGAGAATTTAGTGCTACGTAGAAAGATTTTGAGGATTTATCTCCTCGAAATCTTGGCCAGCGTCCTTAATACTTTTCGTAACTAATAGTGCAATCGTAAGGCTCTACCGATTCTCCAGGCACCCAGATCCAAATTCTTTCTAGCACAACAGGCTCGATGAAAATTTCTGGGTCGGTCACAGTAGCAATGTAGTCGAGCCTGTGACCATCCGGGCTTGGTGTAAATCGTTCTAGCACATGTACATTCTCAGACTGCGGGATTCCTGTTTGATCAAACCATGGCCAGTTAATGTGCGTTGTATTAACAACCAAACTATTACCGTCCCACATTCCAACTGAATGGCCGTAAGGATTGCTCTCCGTTGGCTCAGGGACTTCCACCATATGAATGGTTCGCACTATATCCAGCTCCTCCAGATACACAAGAATATGGTCACCGTTATCGACAAATTCGGTTGGATAGAACTGATCCATAATCGCTGGCATCCCGTTCTCGCAGCGCATATATGGGTTTTCACCGACCCGGTCCCAGCTCGCCTGTCGTGATTCGGCCTCTGCCGTCAGTGGATACTCTTCTTTCCAAAACGTTCTCCCAGGGTTGATATTTGCAACGTCTGTACTCCAAACCCGAAATAAACTGCTGGTGATTTCAGTCGCAGTATCCAATTTTTCTTGCTGGTATTCACCGAATGTAAGCCCAACGGTATTGTCGGTCCAGCGTGCCTGTGAAATCTGAAAGTCGAACACTTCCTGCCCGGTTGGAAATAAAACGTTCGTAGTAAAAAGCGCAGCCTTGTTCGCTCGGCCAACATAGCCAGCCACCTTCAGCGTATCTCCTAATTTAAACAGATCTTTCGAAATGCCCTGCCGCATCAGAAAACTGGGGGCCAAATACTCCATTTCCCATATCTTTGTTACGCCTTGCTCATCCGTCGCCTCCAGCTCAAATTGAACATGGGGGTTTCGCCAAGTTAGCTCCGTTAGCTCACCCTCAATTTCTATAATCTGACTACGGTCGAAATGGACATTGGGTGAATGATGCGCAAACGTGAGTGAAGGCAAAAGCAGCCCGGTTATCAAAAACATCGAACAGTGGAGTAAAAATTTCATAATATTCTTCGTCATTATTTATTGAACCGGAAAACCCGGTACCGATTTTCTGCAATCTTATGCTCTGGTAGTTTAGACATCAACAAACACCTCGCACTAATACGATATATTTTTTGAGTATCCTAAAATCACTCTGGGTAATTCTGCTGGGCTTAAGTGATAACTCTAGTAGATAAACGGACATAAAAAGGCCTTCCAATGGAAGACCTTTTCTAATACTGGCGCGCCCGGAGAGATTATAAAATACCTCCTTGCATTTTACCCTTCGGGTCGTGCGTGGCACGATCAAATTCGTTTCAAACGAATTTGTCGAACTAAGGATTTCTCACCAACGCTCCAGAAACACCCAATAAAAAACCCACCAGCGGTGGGTTTGATATATGGCGCGCCCGGAGAGATTCGAACTCCCGACCCCCTAGTTCGTAGCCAGGTACTCTATCCAGCTGAGCTACGGGCGCGTGGGTGGCGAACTTTAAGGAAACACTTCGTATTTTGCAAGCCATTTACAACGCCACATTCTCCCGCCGCTTAGAGTTTACCAATTTAACTACACACGACCCGGAATTTGTGGAATTGCACCTAGCAAGTCTTGGGTATAAGGCATCTGCGCGGCAGTAAACATCTGCTCTGTATCACCCTGCTCCACCAATTCCCCTAATTGCATGACTAATGTTCGATCACACAAATATCGCACCACAGATAGGTCATGCGAAATGAATAGCATGGTTAGATTTCTATCTTTGACGAGTTCGATTAATAAATCGAGAATTTGCGACTGTATCGTCACGTCGAGTGCCGAAACAGGTTCATCGGCAACAATAAATTCTGGCTTACAGGCTATCGCCCTACCAATAGCAATTCTTTGCCTCTGACCACCTGAAAATTCATGAGGATATTTTCTAATATAGCGACGCGCCAAGCCGACATCGTCCATTAGCTGTAGGACTTTTAAGTCAATATCTTTTCGGTTTGCCACGTCGTGATACAGCATGGGCTCAGCTAAGGCATCATAAACAGTCATCCGTGGATTTAACGAAGCGTAGGGGTCCTGAAAAATCATTTGTAACTGACGGCGAAGCGGTTTCATCTGGGCCCGCGGAAGATTCACCAAATTTTGATCTTGATAGATTACTTCGCCTGAAGTAACCGGAACCAATTTAAGAATGGATCGACCAATGGTCGATTTACCCGAACCAGATTCTCCAACTAAGCCAAGAATTTCTCCGTGCTGGATATCGAATGAAACGCCGTTTACTGCCTTAATGTATTTGCCCTTGCCACTATTCCGATCTTTAAACCAGGTGTTTAAATCACGCACCTGAATGATTGCATCTGTATTTCTGCCCTCGGTTTCATTAATAACATTGGGCTTGCTGCCGCTTGGAATGCTGTCAATTAGTTGTCGTGTATATTCTTCTGCCGGGGCTGTGAACAGCTGCTCTGTGGTACCAGTCTCGACTACTTGCCCTTCCTTCATCACCAGCACCCTATCGGCAATATTGGCAACCACACCCAAATCATGACTAATGAATATCACACCGATATCGCGCTTCTGCTGCAGCTCTGCAATTAACTCAAGAATCTGCGCCTGGATAGTTACGTCCAAAGCCGTAGTAGGTTCATCTGCAAGGAGCAACTTCGGCTCATTAATTAACGCCATCGCGATCATCACGCGTTGGCGCATACCACCCGAAAACTCATGCGGGTAACTGTCAAACCGATCAGCAACTTTACGAATCCCTACTTCATCAAGTAATTCTTTGGCGCGTATTCGGGCTTCGGCACGACTGTATTTACGATGAAATATTAAAGGCTCAATAAGTTGTTCACCGACAGTCAGAAACGGGTTTAGGCTAGTCATTGGGTCCTGGAAAATCATCGCGATATCGTCGCCACGAATATCTCGAAGCTCCAACTCACCGCAGGCCAGCAAATCCTTGCCTTCAAACATAGCATTACCCGACTCTATTTTACCTGGAGGCTGTGGGATCAGGCCCAGCAAGCTATAGCAACATACCGATTTACCCGAGCCTGACTCACCGACTATGCCAAGTATTTCACCCCGGTCAACGCTAAAACTGACATCGTCAACAGCAGTAATCACTCCATCGCGAGTGTAAAACCGAGTGGTCAGGTTATTTACTTCTAGTAAGGCCATACGTTACATCACGTCCTAGTCTTTAGACGCTTTGGAATCAAGCGCATCACGCAAGCCATCGCCCAAAAAGTTAAGCGAAAACAAAGTTATCGACAATGCCAACCCAGGAAATATGAGCATCCATGGGTAATCCTCCATTGTTTCGGCACCATAGGAAATGAGCAGACCCCATGATGATTGTGGGGGTTGAATCCCCAAGCCCAAGAAACTTAAAAAAGCTTCTAACAACATAACTTGAGGTATCGTTAGCGTTACGTAAACAATCACTGTGCCCAAAGTATTGGGAATTACGTGTCGTCGCAAAATGCTCCAGGTTGATAAGCCCATCGACAATGCAGCCTCTATATATTCCTGTCGTCGTATCCCTAATACCTGTCCACGAACTATTCTCGCCATAGTGAGCCACTCGACCGCTCCAATAGCCATAAACAACAGCAGCATACTGCGCCCAAAAACCACCATCAGCAGAATAATAAAGATGATAAAGGGTAAGGCGTAAAGCATATCCACTATCCGCATCATCACGACATCGATTCGACCACCTAAATATCCGGAAATGGTACCCCATAGCACGCCGATAACTAACGCAACCGCTGTGGCAATAAAGCCAACCATTAACGACACTCTCCCTCCGTACAGGACGCGAGTGAATAGATCTCGACCAAAGATATCCGTACCGAACCAATTTGCCAATGACGGCGGCGTCGCCCCTAGATCGAGGTTTTGTTGTTCATATCCATAGCCGCTAATCCATGGTGCAAACAAGCAAAGTACCATCAAAGTCAAAAGCACGTACAAACTTGCAATTGCCATTTTGTTCTTCTTTAGTCGAATCCACGCATCTGCCCATAAGGAAGTGCCTTTTTCGAACTTGACGATCTCGATAATTTCACTGGCTGACTTGGTTAGCTCGTTCACGAATCGTCGCCTTTGATTTGCTGTCGCAGACGAGGGTTCATCCACATCGCCAAAACGTCCGACAGTAGATTAAACACTACAATTAATGTCGACAAAAAAATTGTGGTCCCTAAAATCATTGTGTAATCGCGATTAAACGCAGCCTGCACATAAAATCGACCCAACCCGGGAATTTGAAAAATTGTTTCTACCACGAACGAACCGGCGAGCAGGCCCGCGAAGGCGGGCCCCAAAAAAGCGACTACCGGAATAAGTCCACCGCGCATTGCGTGTTTGGTAACGACCACCCATTCAGGCAAGCCTTTGGCCCTAGCCGTACGGATATAATCCTGGGACATCACTTCCAACATACCACCTCGAGACAAGCGTGCCACGTAGGCTGCATAAGCCGCACCTAACGTAATCGAAGGTAGAATTTTATCGCCTAGTAAATCACCCCAACCGGAGACCGGCAGCCACTCCAGATATATACCGAAAATCAATACCAATAACGGGCCAAGCATAAACGTCGGCATGCAAATACCAATCATCGCTAATGACATTGGTATGTAGTCCTGTGACGTATTTGGTTTTAGCGAGGCAAAAACACCCGCCAACACCCCAACCACTAGGGCGATTAGTAACGCGTAAACAGCCAGCTCTGCTGTAGTTGGCAGGCCGCTAAGAATTATATCTTCCACTTGCCAGCCGGGGAACTTGAACGATGGACCCATATCGCCTTTTAGCAAACCGCCAAGATAAGATAGATATTGCTCCCATATTGGGAGATCCAAATTGTATTTTGCTTCCAGCGCACGTTTAACCGCTGGAATAACAGGCTTTTCCTCATCAAATGGCCCACCAGGTGCCTGCCGTATAAGAAAAAAGGTCGCGGTAATCACCGTCGCGAGAACTGGCAGAGCTTGCAATAGCCTGTAGCTAATAAAACGGAGCACTAGTTATATTTCTCAGGCGGAGTAGTAGGATCAAGATAAATGTAGTTGAAATTGAACTCGTCCCTGACATTTGGAGGAGCGCCTTTCACAGCAGGATCGCGAAAATGATGTGAGGCGTAGGTATAGATAGGAATAAACGGCATAGATTCCATCATTAAGGTTTCCGCTTCATAAAAAATTTCATATCTAGCTTCTGCGTCGACTGCCGTGGGCGCTTGTTGCAAAATCAAATCGTCGTAGCGTTCATCACTCCAACCGGTTCTATTTAAACCACTATCATCGATCCACATATCCAGAAAACTATTTGGATCAACATAGTCAGCTATCCACCCTCCGCGGGATATTTCAAAATTACCGGTGGCTTCGTTATCCAGATACACTTTCCAATCTCTATTCTGCAACGTGACGTCAATATTCAACTCTTTCTTCCACATCTGTTGAATAGTAATCGCCACTTTTCGATGCTGTTCATCGGTATTGTATTGCAACTCGGTAACTGGAAATCCTTCCCCATTAGGATATCCCGCTTCGGCCATTAACTTACGAGCTTGCTCAGGGTCATAAGAAAACAACTTAGGCGGGTAATACCCAAGCAAGCCTGGCGGCGTTATTGCGTAAGATGGTGTAAACAACCCATTCAATACAGTATCAATCAACAGCTGTCGATCAATCGTCATCGCCAATGCCTTTCGCACACGAACATCTGATAGTTGCGGTAAGGTAGTATTTAAACGGTAGAGGTAAGAGCCCATATAAGGTGAAATTTGCAGCAGCTCCGGGCTGTTCTCTCGATAATATGGCACACGATCAATCGCGGTCTCATACGTGAAATGGAGTTGTCCCGCGCGAAACATTCTCTCTTCGGTAGTGCGGTTTTCGGTAGGGTAATACTTGATGCCGTTCAACTTAACGTTTTCTGTGTCCCAATAAAACTCGTTGCGCTCAACCGCAACATATCGATTCAACTTCCATTCGGTCAAGACAAAAGCTCCGTTTCCTACTAAATTCCCCGGCCGCGTCCACTGGGTATAGGATTCATCCGGCTTGCCAAACTTTTCAATAGTTGGTCGATGCACCGGCCAAGTTGAATAATGATCCATCAACTGCAAAAAATACGGAGTGGGATTTGTTAACTCTACCTGCAATGTATAGTCATCAAGAGCTTTAACACCTACTTCTTCAAAATCAGTTACTTCTTGATTAAAATAGCGCTCGGCATTCTTGACTGGAAATAGCATAAACACATATTGGTTTCCCAAAGCTGGTTGCAAACTTCGCCACCACGACCACACAAAATCAGATGCAAGCACCGGATCACCATTGGACCAGCGACCGTTCTTGTGCAAATTAAATGTATAAATAAGGCCGTCTTCACTAATTGACCAAGTTTCAGCTGCACCCGGGATAACCGATAAATCATTAGGGTCTAAAGAGAGCAATCCTTCAAACAAGGACTTCATTACGCGATGCTCAACTATTCCGGTCACCACATGCGGATCTAAGCCTTGTGGCTCACTGGCATTGCCGAAATGCAAGATACCGTCCCTGTTACCCGACTCCACGTTGGTCTCGTGGTTGCCACAACCTGTCATTAAAACTGCGAGCGACACATACCAAATAAATCTAAATCGCATTCTTATATTTAAATCTCATATTGATTTACTATTTCTTCAAAAGCTAAGGGAGTAGATCGGGTTATGATCTGCACCTCACAAATCAAGCGTGCTAATGTGATCAATTGTGCAGTATCCAGTAAGATGGCGCCAGCGTCTATGACCGAGGTTTAATATGAAATTTTCACCGCTTGCGGGGCATCCTGACGGCCTGAGCAACCTATTTTTTACGGAAATGTGGGAGCGCATGAGTTACTACGGCATGCGTGCCATGCTGGTTCTATTTATGGTAAGTACAATCCAGGATGGTGGCCTCGGTTTTACTGATCGAACCGCGACGGCAACCTACGGAATCTATACCGGCGCGGTATACCTCATGGCTCTACCGGGCGGCTGGATTGCAGATCGGCTCTTGGGGGCGCAAAAAACCGTATTGCTGGGTGCAATCATCATCACTGCCGGTCATTTTGTTCTGGCGGTTCCAGGACTTTCTACCTTCTTTTTAGGATTGTTGCTCGTAGTCACAGGTACTGGGCTGCTAAAGCCAAATATCACCGCAATTGTGGGTGAGCTTTACGGTAATGACGATCCACGGCGCGACGGCGGTTTTACACTGTTTTATATGGGTATCAACCTCGGCGCAGCGATTGGCCCACTAGTTTGTAGCACGTTGGCTGAAAGTGAACGTTTTGGCTGGCATTGGGGTTTTGCCGCAGCAGGCTTTGGCATGCTTATCGGTATTGTTCAGTTTCACCTAGGCAAGCATAAACTTGGAAACGCTGGCTTAAAACCGCATAACCCTAGCCAAAGCAAAGGGAAGCATTGGTCGATCGTTGCGGTAGCTCTCGCCACGCTCCTGTTAATATTAGCCCTAGCACTTGCTGGCGTAGTACAAATTGATGCAGGTGCTCTTGCCGTGAATATGGCCTTTTTTATCTCCGCGGTATTCTTTGCATACTTTTCGTGGGTACTGCTATTTGGGAATCTAAATTCCGACGAAAAGCGCCGCTCCATTCTGATTGTCATTCTGACGATGGCATCGGCCGTATTCTGGGCCGGATTTGAACAAGCCGGTTCTTCGCTTAATTTGTTTGCCGAGCGATATACCTTAAGGGTATTTGGCAACTTCGAAATACCAGCTGGCTGGTTTCAATCACTAAACTCGATCTTTATCATCACGTTGGCACCACTCTTTAGCTGGCTATGGGTATGGTTAGCTAAACGAAATTTAAATCCATCTCACCCAGCGAAATTTGCGCTTGGCCTAATTCAATTGGGCCTTGGCTTTGGAATCATGATTTTGGCTGCCAATGTTGTGGTTGCTGGTAATCAGGCAATGCCCTATTTTTTAATATTGACCTACCTGCTGCACACAATGGGCGAATTGTGCCTTAGCCCAGTAGGTTTAAGCGCCGTAAGTAGTCTGGCACCTCGCAAATATGTTGGCCAAATGATGGGCTGCTGGATGCTTTCTTATTCTTTCGGTAGCATTTTGGCTGGCTTACTGGCCGGTGAATTCGATGCGGAAAATGTGGCCGACATGCCAGACTTATACACTCAGATCACCATAACCAGTATATTGGTAGGTATTTTTCTATTCGCGATTGCAAAACCATTAGTAAAATGGAGTTTTGCAAAATCCGATAGCGTTGCAGGCAACTGAGTTATTTGATATTCCACGTAAGTGTGTAGAATACGCAAAAATTTTGAACCATAAACCAAATACTAAAGCGGAGTTTTTATGGGCTTTTTAGCGGGTAAAAAAATACTGATCGTTGGCGTAGCAAGTGATCGTTCTATCGCCTGGGGCGCAGCAAAAGCGATGCACCGAGAGGGTGCTGAACTTGCATTCACCTACCAAAACGAAAAACTTAAACCCCGAGTTGAGAAATTTGCCGCGCTTTGTGACTCGGATATCGCTTTACCTTGCGATGTGGCCAGTGACGAGGAAATCGATAATGTATTCGCTGAGCTTGGCAAACGCTGGGATGGCCTGGATGGCATAGTACACGCAGTAGGGTTTGCACGACGGGAAGAGCTAGAGGGCAATTATCTCGATACAGTGACCAGAGATGGTTTTAAGCTCGCACATGACATTAGCTCCTATAGCTTTGCAGCACTAGCTAAAGGTGGGCGCGCCATGATGCAAGGCCGCAATGCCGCCATGGTTACGCTAACCTACATTGGCTCGGTTCGCTCCATGCCAAATTATAACGTGATGGGCCTTGCCAAAGCGTCGCTGGAAGCGAATGTACGATATATGGCACAAAGCCTCGGTGCAGAAGGCATTCGGGTAAATGCTGTTTCGGCCGGACCAATCCGAACTTTGGCCGCGTCGGGTATTAAGAACTTTCGAAAAATGCTCGAACACTTTGAAAAAACTGTGCCGCTAGGCCGATGCGTTAATATTGATGAAGTTGGCAACGCCTGTGCATTCCTAAACTCGGATTTAGCCTCAGGAATCACCGGTGAAATCACCTACGTCGATGCCGGATTTAATATGGTTGGCATGAGTGCTAATTTTCTAGATCCAGAGCCTGAGTAAAGATTTTCGTTACCGATCTGCTGCGATTTATTACCCCGCTTACCATTACAGTGAGTTCTTCGCGGTAATGCAGCGCTTCTCATTCATTTCTGGCTTTGCATGTAGCCTGCGCTCGAGCCTATTATTCATTCTGCTTGGTTGGCCGCTAGTTGGGATTTCTGAGGATAACTTGAAAGCACCCGATGCCAACTGTGGCGTTGAATTTAACGTTAATGTTCCAATATCCGGTGAGATCTACAGTTGTAGGCGCTGTATTGAAGAGCCTTCTATTGAGCGAGTAGAGCATCAAACACTCAGAACAAAACAATATCGAACCGACTGGCCAAGCGTACCCATTAACCTAGTGATTATGCGTAACACTGGGCCGGAGCAGCAAAATGATTGGTCTTCTGAACGAGCGACATTTATGGTCAATGAAGCAAATCGATTCCTCAGCCGCACAAATTGCCCGCTTCAACTAAATGCCGCCACAATCACCTATGTTGATACACCATCAAGTTGGCAAGATATAAATCAAATTAGCGAATACGAGGCGATTCGAAATTCCTTAAACCTGTTTAAACCGACCGTAGTTTTAGGTGGTCTGTTCAGTATTGTTTCATCAAATCCGCGTCATGCTGTAACCGAATACGACGCCGGTATTACGTTTTTGAATAAATACAATCACGACCCTGGTCTCGGTGTTTTGTTAACCCACGAACTAATCCATGCATTTTTAAATGTACCAAATGAAGAGCACTCTGAATCTCCGCGCTCACTTTTCAAAGCACACCTCAGCCTTAGCGACAATTCAACCAACATTGGTATAGAAAGCAAATATTGTGCTGGACTGGCTGAGTATGCATCCACTTACGCGGAAAACTTTACCACCCGCAATCCGATGTGTGTTATTCAATGACAGAGCCGACCTAAACCACTCCCTGAGCTACCGCTTTTGACTGAGTCACCGTCTTCAACTGCATCGCACAAATCCCACCTGTTTTTTGCAACGCATTCCCTTCAAATCAATTTTTTTGATCACCAATTAATCACGAACAGCTCAAAATCTTACGTAAATTTGCGTTAAAATTGTCTTTTAACGCTATCATTAATTTTCTGATGCACCGGATTTACGTTTCGGCGAGTAACAGTTATGACGAAAAGTATAGGCTCTTCCGCAACCGACGGAATCGGCGGTTACACTGGTAAAGCTTATTCCAGCAATGAGCTCAATAACCAAGTTAATACTATAGAGGATCACCCTTCTATAAATCTTGCGGCTAACTCTGAGCTGTATTTGGTTTGCGCATTTTATAAATTTGTCGAACTTGCCGACTACAAAGAATTACAACCCAAGTTGAAGAAACTGATGAATCAGCATCAGGTGCGAGGAACCATATTACTTGCAGAAGAAGGCATCAACGGTACGATTTCGGGCCGGTCACACGATGTAGAAAAAATCATCGGTTGGTTAAACAACGATACTCGATTAGAAGATATAGACACTAAGACATCGTTACATCACGAACCTCCGTTTTTACGGACTAAAGTAAAACTAAAAAAGGAAATTGTCTCACTAGGTGTTCCAGATGCAAATCCAACAAAGCACGTGGGGACCTATATAGAACCAGAGAACTGGAATACTCTGTTAGCCGATCCGGATGTATTATTAATTGATACGCGAAACGAATACGAAGTTCAAATTGGGAGCTTTAAGGGGGCGATAAGTCCAAACACTGAAACTTTCCGGGACTTTCCCCAATATGTCGAAACTCAATTAAGCGAACACAAAGATAAAAAAATAGCGATGTTCTGCACTGGCGGGATCCGCTGTGAAAAGTCTACATCTTTGCTGAAGACTCAAGGTTTCGATAAGGTTTATCACCTAAAAGGCGGGATACTCAATTATCTTGATAAAGTTCCCGAAGAGGATAGCCTGTGGCAAGGTGAGTGCTTCGTGTTTGATGACCGAGTAGCTGTGGATAAGCACCTAAATAAAGGACAATATGATCAATGTCACGCTTGCCGCCGACCAATCACTGAGTCAGATAAGGCAAAGACTAGCTACGTACCTGGAGTGAGTTGTTTGCATTGCGTTAAGAACACCACTGATGAGCAGAAACAACGGTATGCCGAAAGGCAAAAGCAAATGCAGTACGCTCGTGTCCGGGGTCAAAAACATATTGGTGGTGACGTACAAAAACAAATTAGTGAAAACCGGGCGCTGAAACTAGCTCGCAAGTTGGAGAACACTCAATAACCGTAGCGACTTGTCATGAAAGAACTACTGCTCCTCATGCTGTTATCAGTCACCATTATCCTTGGGGGTATTTGGCTAGTAGAGCAACCCCAGGTGCGTACGTCACGCGATGAATTAAATTCAACTTTAGAGGAAGTTGATAAAACCGTTTTTCGAGCCGTTCCCGATAAACCTGTAATCTCGCCACCCCGCCCCCCAACCGCTACTCAACAAGCCCTTAGCCAAGGTAACTACCAATCCGCAGTTGAAGAATTCGAAAACGTTTGGAACGATAGTGAAGAGCAAGCAGAAATTGAACGGCAAAGAATTTTATCGGGTGCCAAAGCACTAATAAATTCAGGACAGCCGACAGAGGCCGAATCACTACTTATTACCTACCGGGAAGCCTTCATCACCGACCCAGATCCGCTTGTGCTGCTAACTGAAATAATGGAGCAACAAGGGCGCATCGAGGAAGCGCTAAATTATAGCCTTGAATTGCGTGAGTTATTATTAGATCTGGACAAGCAGGCGATAACCGACCGTCGAATAGTGGCGCTCGCTGCCTCTTTTAAGGCTGAAATGGAAAAGATCGACAACCACACAGAAATTGTCGTTTTATATCAATCGCTCTACAACCGATACCCCGGTAATCAATCAATTGTATTCGAATTAGGCATGGCTTATTTTGCAGTCGAACAGTTCGGGGACGCCTGGGGGATGTTTAATCAATTAGTTTACGAGCCGACTTGGCAAGCACGTGCAACTCGCATGCTTGAACGGATACAAGACGCGCAGAACAATCTCAGTTCTGGGGCAACTGCCACCCCGCCGGGAAATGTAGTACAACTTACACAAAGTGGTGACCACTACCTGGTAGATTCCAGCATTAATGCAGCCAATGCGACCTTACTACTTGATACAGGAGCATCAATAACCGCGTTGGACAGTAAGTTTTTGGAACGAATTGGTGCCCGGGACACTGGTCGTCGTTTGACATTGCAAACTGCTAATGGACAAACCGAAGGCATAGTTTATGAAATTCGTTTACTCCGCATCGGTCGGACTCAAGTGCACAATTTCGAGGTTGCTGGATTAGATTTTGGCGAACGCACACGATTTGATGGATTGTTAGGCATGGATTTTTTAAATATGTTCAGTTACACCATTGACAACAGCAATAATACTCTAATGCTGACGCCAAATTAACGTCCAGCGTAGCCACTAAATAATAGACCCCAAATGGAAATCTCCCTATTTCCGCTAAGTACAGTTTTACTGCCAGGAGGCAGCCTATCTTTGCAGCTATTTGAGCCGAGGTATTTAGAAATGGCTGCACATTGCCTTAAAACAAACTCCACTTTTGGGGTCGTGCTTATTAAAAAAGGTAATGAAACGGGGAGTCCTGCAAACACTTTTACTACTGGTACAACGGCGCGCATAAGCGAGTGGGATCGTCTCGACAACGGTATGTTAGGTATTCAATGTACCGGCGAGCAAATCTTCTCAATTCAACACAGAAAAACCCAAAAGCTAAACCTGCAGAGTGCGATGATTGAATTCGTCGAGGATGTAAGTTTTGATCCTTTACCAGCCAGCTATCTAGCATTTTTGGAGTTATGGAGAAGGCTACAGTACACGGCTGACTTGTTCATTCCGGCACAACCTCTAAATGCGTGGAATGAACTGTACCGCTTTTGTGATGCAGTGAATATCCCAGTAAATATTAAACAAAATGTACTTGAGAGCTCTGATTTAGAAGTTACTGCAGATTTATTACTGGGTGTAGCTCAGAAAGTAGATATTAGTATTAATGAAAAATATCAACAGTAGTTTGGTGGTTGATGTTCAGTAAATAATCTGTATTATTTTCGTCCTATCTAGTCATGCTAAAATTGCGATCAATTAGCCATTAGATGTCAAAACTAAACTAAAAAATGAGCCCTGAGGAAGATCCAATCCGAAGCGTAACGCGAGCCGATATCGAGTCTCGCCTGGGTGCATCACGGCAAGCAAAATCTCGAAGTTCAGGTCGACAGCCTGCGCAAAATATCAATTTAGCACACACCGCAACTGGAACCTCTCGAGAAACCCGCATGTTAGGCGGTCAACTTGGTTCTGTTTCACGCAAACGAAATAGAGTACAAAGCAGCAAACTCAGTTGGTGGATTTTCGGTTCATTTATTGTGCTTATTGCGATTGCTTTGCTTATCCCTAACCCAAGTGAAGATACAAGCATATCAAATGTTATCGAGGGGAAACTTCCTACCACCCCCGAACCCGATGCCATATACCGTGAATCCAGGAATGACGAAACCGCCGAAATTGTAGACCAACCTGAAGCGAGCTTTGTACGCGAAGATGACCTTGGTCGAGTACAAGCGTATGCAGAAGAAGAACGCGTCACGGACATTATTCAACAAACACTTGTGCAAGCTCAGGAATTCGAAAACTCAGGAAACTTAAGTATCCCCGCTGATAATAACGCTGCGGCAATGTACCAAAAGATACTTGAGCTTGATCCTTCCAATACTGATGCGACTCAGGGCATAAGCAGAATTCTGGCCACGTTACTGACTAACGCCAGCGAGGCATTGACCGAGGATAATTATTCGCAAGCTCAGGGCATTTTGCAACGAATGCAAAATATTGATGGCGAAAACCGCCGGACTCTATCCCTGGAAAATGCTCTAAATCAATATCAAAATGAACAAGATGAACGTGCAACAACTATTTCAGCTTTACTGCGATCTGCCGAAAACTCTCTTGAGACCGCCAATGTGTTAAATCCGCCTCGCGACAATGCCCTGTTTTATTATCAGCAGGTATTGAGTTTAGACGCGGGCAATTCTTTAGCTCGCGGAGGGATAGAACGAATCATCACCCAACAATTGGAATTGGCTAGTCAGTCAATATTAGAAAGTGACCTTGATGCCGCGGCTACTCGATTAAATACTGTAGAAGCAGTTGCACCGAATAATTCTTCGTTAGCGTTACTTCAGGCTCAAATTGATGCGCTTACGGCTATACCACTGGAGGCACAAACGAACGTTCCCGCCGAAGTGGACAGCCCAGGCGAGAGTAATCTTGGCGAAATTGCAAACGCAGATTCCAACGTCACCACCAATCTGGATCCTATAGAGATCGAGAACCCTGGAGGCGAAACAACTGCTGACGCTCAGCCAAGCCTCAGCCAAGCGGCTGACGTTGTCGACACTGAAGTCATTGCCGAGCAACCCGGAATCATTGCCTTAAGTGAGTTCGATATGGCAACGGGACTCCAGCACTACTATCACGGGCGCTATGATGAGGCCTATGAGACCCTCAAGCCATTAGCTGATCGCGGCGTTGTTCGTGCGCAATTCCGTCTGGCTGTTATGCAACAACTCGGGCGCGGAACGGCAGAAGATGAAACCGCAGCTGAAGATTTATATCGCCGTACACTACCTGAGATTAGAGCAAATGCTGAGGCAGGAGTAGATTGGGCACAAGCCGATCTAGCGTCATTATACGAAGATGGCATGGTTGTAGGCCAGGATATAGAAAGAGCATTCTCGTGGTATTTGCGCGCCGCAGAACAGGGCTATTCTGGGGCCCAAACCAACTTGGGTACTCTATATTACTACGGGAGGGGCGTTGAAAAGAGTCGCGAAAAAGCCATTGAATGGTATCGGGCGGCTGCGGATCAAGGTGACCTAGTGGCAAGAGACAACTTAAGTAAACTTGGGGTTAAATAGCTAATAGATATCGAATACGTAACCATGAGCTTGAGAGCTTGGAATTAGCCGATAAAGTTAGTTACTCAGCTTACCTAGCTTATGGAATCAACCGTGTATTTTGCTGAGTCAAAATCAGGTTCTGGATATTGAGGAGCCATTGACTGGAATGCATCCAAAACAACACTGTTAATTGCGTAGTCCCGGGCGATTCGATTCTCAGACGGAATCACAAACCATGGCGCTTGCATAGTGCTGCAATTATTTAGCGCATTATCGTACGCTTCCATATACTGTTTCCACAGTTTTCGTTCGTCAAGATCACCCGGATTAAACTTCCAGTTTTTCTTAGGATTTTCCAGCCGAGATTTAAAGCGCGTAAGTTGATAGTCAGGCGATATGTTCAGCATAAATTTAATTACAGTCGTGCCCCTGCTAGCAATGAGTGACTCAAAATTATTAATTTGTGTATAGCGTTCTTCAATCGTGGAAGGACTTGCCCAGCCATGAACCTTCACGATTAGAACGTCTTCATAGTGCGATCGATTGAATATGACAACCTCACCAACAGCGGGGGTCTGTTTGTGAATACGCCATAAGTAATCATGGTTTAATTCTTCAACACTTGGTTTAGTAAACTTGGCGACCCGAACTCCTTGGGCGTTGCAACGTTTATTAAGTTCCCGAATTGAACTATCTTTGCCGGCTGCATCCATTGCCTGAAAAACCACCAATAGAGACTGCTTATGCTCGGCATACAAGCGCTCTTGATAACGCCCTATTTCTTTTTGCTGATCCTTTACAACTTTATTGAGTTTTTTATCCGATAACCCGAAATCACTATTGGTTATTTTTCGCAGATGCTCGCTCGGCTGACTCGCGCTAACCTTTAACTGGTCAACTAAGGATTTGTTGTACATACTTTGCCTGTTAATCGTTATTCACACTAAATTTTCACGCACTATATCACCACCCTAATGATTTTTCGCAACGGCCCGAATTACTTTCTTTATACACTGTGCATATCAGGAATACTTTTGTGTCTTAGTGCCTGTGTTTCGCCTTCTAAAACGTCTCCCGGAATCGGTCCGGCTATAAGTTGGCAAAAAGTACCCGGTTGGTCGCAGGACAAACATGCAGATTCTATTCCAGGACTACTAGCCAGCTGCGAAAAATTACATTCGCAGTCCAATGAGTGGGGGCAAATTTGTTCCGCCGCAAACAAAACTCCGCTTGATGATCATCTCAGCGCAAAAGTGTTTTACGAATATTGGTTCTCACCACATATAATTCTAAACGAGCAAGGAAACGCGGAAGGTTTGTTTACTGGTTATTATGAACCATTGTTGAATGGCAGCCGCAAACAGTCCGCAAGATATTCGACGCCTGCCTACGCTAAACCGAGCAACCTCATCCGGGTCGAATTAGCCAACATCTACCCTGAACTCAGCGGATTGCGAATACGTGGGCAACTAGATGGTGACCGCCTTATTCCGTTCCCCGACAGGCAAGGCATTAACAGTGCAAGATTACCGAATGCCGAAGTGTTGGTTTGGTTAGATGACCCACTAGATCTTTTCTTCTTACAAATCCAAGGTTCCGGAAGAGTGGCTCTGGATGACGGCACGACAATTCGACTCGGTTATGCCGATCAAAATGGGCACCCTTACCACGCAATTGGTCGAGAATTGGTTGAGCGTGGAGAAATGGAGATTGATCAGGTCAGCATGTTCAGAATTCGAGATTGGCTAGAACTTAACCCCGAAAGGGCAGATACGATTTTGAACACAAACCCTAGCTACGTGTTTTTTGTAGAACGGGAAGCAGCTCCTGACAATCCTTACAGTGCGACGGGACCTATAGGATCACTTAACGTAAGCCTGAGCCCGGAAAGAAGTTTGGCAGTTGACCCAGATGTAATAAAGCTAGGACTTCCAGTATGGGTGGACACGTATTTACCGACGGAAGAACAGGAGACATACCAACGACTAATGCATGCGCAAGATACTGGGGGCGCGATAAAAGGCTATGTGCGTGCGGATGTATTCTTTGGCACCGGCGAACGAGCGAAACAGCTTGCTGGGTCAATGAAACAACCCGGTCGACTCTATGTTCTCCAGCCCAAGCCTATTAAAAAGATAAATTGAATCTTTATTCCTTAGTTCAGTAAGCTTTTGTAGCTCGCGTATTCACTTGGATCGACCACAACAACTCGTGAATTAACCCCTTTCCGGTTGCCGTTCAATAAATCGACGGTCATGGAATCAGCAGTAAATCTCAGATCGGGCTTATTGTCTAAACAAGTGGTAACAACAACGTTATGTAACATAACGTTATTTTGGCCTATGAATTCAAGCGATTCAGCGCGGCCATAAGCATTGATTGCACGATCCTCTCCAACGTGAATCGGAGAATTGGCATCTCGATTAGCAAACAAAAACTCGGCAGGGCCAGATCTTGCCGCTTCACCTTCTAGGTTATACTGCATGCCTTGCGCGTTAATAAAATCACCATTAGTCGTAATAAGTCTGACATCACCATCTGCACGGGCAGTTTGAGAAGCTATGTCGTAAAACAGCTTACTGGTTTGTACAATATCCCCGCCAGTTGAACTCAGCTGGACCATCCCACGAGCCTCGACCATTTCACTTACTTTATCGTAAACAAGTTCATCCGCAGTCACTCGATTTCCGTTTTGCGAAAGACGTGTATAGCCAGTTAGATAAACTATGTTCCGATCAGGAAAATCAATCGCATCTGCATCGACCTGAACTATTGAAGAGCTACCTAGGTCATCATCGAGTTCTACACGATTTATTTCAGCTTCGCTAAACTCTTCTATCTGCGTATTAAGCTTAGAAGCATTTAGCAACCCACATTGTAATTCGGGAAACCGCCAAGTTTCAGTAACATCAACTGGATCAATATCTACCGCTGCGATCGCACCCTGCTGTGCAGCTGCACCACCAGACGCAGCCACTAACATCAGTGTTGTTACTGCGGCTTTAGACCTCACTAATTTTTTAAACAAATTCATCAAAACTACAATTCCTATTTGTCGCTAAATACCCAGAACTAGAACCCCAACCTACCGAGACCGTACATTGTGTCAAAATCTCGCTATACACCCAAGGGCTAGAGTCGATTTATATTGATATTAAACAACTTTTCAGGTGAACAGAGCATGAATGAGATTGATTCTCCTCCCATGCTTGCCCATAATACGCGCCCAATTCGTATTCAGCCAGTTTGTATAAGAATACGATATCGGCAACTGCCTACTGCAATTGGTGCATTAATTTGTATCCTGCATATTTAATAAGCTGAGTTCAATGAATAATCCGATAGCCTCTGTAAGCTCGTTTCTCTGGAAAGCATTGTCGTCCAGTTACAATCCATTACTTGCACAAATGGTTGTTACTCGACGTTGTAATCTCTCTTGTGGATACTGTAACGAGTACGACGATTTTTCCCCACCAGTATCAACGGAATTGTTGCTCGCTCAAGTCGACCACTTGGCTGCTCTTAAAACAGCCGCTATCACGTGCACTGGTGGTGAACCATTGCTGCACCCAGACCTCGAGCAGATCATTGCTCGTATACGGTCGCACGGAATTATTGCGACCATGATTAGTAACGGCTATCGACTAAATGTGAAGCGCATAAAACAGCTTAATGATTGTGGCCTTCAAGAAATGCAGATTAGCATCGACAATCTTAAGCAAGATCACGTTTCGATGAAAAGCTTGGATCATGTGGAAAGTAAACTCGAATTGCTAGCCAAACACGCAGAGTTCAAAATAAACATCAATTCAGTACTAGGCGTTACCGATGACCGAACCGAAGACGTTATGGTTGTAGCGAGAAAAGCCAAAGATTTTGGTTTTTTTCATACCGTTGGCGTACTGCACGACGAAAGTGGCACATTAAAGCCGCTTAGCGACAAGCAATTTGAAGCATACAAACAGTGCGGCGATCTGTCTGGCTCTCTAACCCACAAGCTAAATTATAAGCTGTACCAAAAAAATCTAATTTTTGGTAAGCCTAACGATTGGAAATGCCGCGCGGGAGCACGTTACTTATATATTTGTGAAGACGGATTGGTCCATTGGTGCTCTCAACAACGTGGCTACCCAGGAATTCCGCTACTAAAATATACGAAAGCTGATATTAAACGAGAATTTCATACAGAAAAAGGCTGCGCTCCCCTATGTACACTATCCTGCGTCCATCAAATGAGCATGTTTGACGAGTTAAAGCGTAAGCAGGATATTAGCGACCCCACCCCTGCGCTTAGCAGCGGGATTTCTGGAATTCCAGTTGCAATTGAATAACCTGGTCAACACCCGCTAGTTTTGATCTAAGTTAGCCAGGATATTTATTCCATCGAGCCCTACGCAGATTTTTTCAGTTTTCGACTGATCCATTTTCGCTCTTCACTACTTGCCGAAAACCTGTATGCCGTTGCGGCAAAACAAAGGATAACAAGCAATGCTCCCACCACTCTGGGAATTCCTAATGATAGGCCAAGATATCCCACCGTCATACCTACAAATAGTGAAATCAATGGCTTAAATGTTGCACGCTCAAATGGCCAAACGGAAAATAAATGCCAAATCAAACATGAAGATAAAATAGCACCGCACAAATGAGTAATTAATAAGGCCATTGCCACCCCTTCTGGTCCAAACTTAGGTGCCAGAAAATAGGCTGAACCACCACAAATACCAAGCAAAACCAGAATAATTGTCAGATTCCACAATGGTCTCTTATAAACTACTGGCAAGTCGTTGCACATAAACGCACTTTGCACAGCAACGGCGCAAACTAGAATCCACATAATTTGTTCTCCTGTCGCGAATTCCTCCCCGATTGCACCTAAAATGTCGCGCCCAAATAGAATAAACAACACAACTAATAATAATTCTATCGATAAAACCCATCGAATGATCTTTGCTAATTGATGGTGCAGTTGTTCGCCACTACCTCTATTTGTAAGCTGTGCGACTACCGGGGCCAATATAGGTTCAAAACCTGCACCAATTTTATTGAGTAGCGTTGTGAATTGAACCGCAGCACCGTAAACACCGGTGACAGATTCAGAGAAAAAGAACGTCACCAATAGAATATGTAAACGGTCCAACACCATTTTTAGAAATTCGTATGCACCAGTTGGTGCCGCACGCCGGAGCAAAACTATCGCTGTTGGAATTGCCGCAATGCTACCAAACTCTGCGTGGGTATAGCTTTTATGTAGACCATACGTAGCGGCGGCACTAGTTGCTGTCAAAGCGATTAGATAAGACCAAAAAAGACCGTTTTCAGTAAACCCCTGCAAATAGAAAATAACAGCGGCGATAGTGAGAACAACGGGCTCCGTCATACTACGAGCAAATACTTCATAGCGAATTTTTCTACGAAAACGACAGCCGCTTAAAAACAAATCAATGGTAACTATTAGTGGCAATGCCCAACACAAGTGACGTAGTGCAATCGCCACCTCCGGCGAATTCAGAAAATTAGCAATTGATTCCGCAAAAACAAACACCAGGCAGGCAAACCCTAATGCCGCAATCAAAGTCAATTTCCAGCAAGCCATCAATAATTTCGCCGCTTCCCGCGGGTCCTTGTAAAGGTCAGATTCTTCAAGAAACCCAAAAATTGATCGTTTAAACCCTAAGCAGCACAGAACGCCAATTGCCTCGATAAAGGATGTAGCAAAAACATACTCACCATAATGTTCGGCACCAAATAACATACCGGCCAAAAACAAAAATGGTATTCGAACGCTAAGACGGAATAAGAAACCACCATAATTAGCAGCAGCACCCACTGCGATATCTCTTTGATTTTTCTTATGATCTATAGACATTTCTATCCACTTGTCTATTACCCTTTGGTCCGCAGTGCAGAGGCGATTTATGCCCTTCAGTTTAGCTGATTTAGCTGACGAAAACGGGTTTTAAACTTACGGTAGTGGTAAAATTCTTATTCTAAAAATAACAGTCCTCTGTGCAACTGCCAATCCATCAGCGTAATAGAGCTAATTCAAATTACTTATGTTCTTTATTATCTAATTAGCGCCTTGATCGATTCATCTTTATTGCGCGTTCAATAACTCTAGATAATTCATTCAAAAGTAACTCTACAAGCAGCCCACCAGCCATGCGATCACAAGTAAAAGAGACCGATCACATTTCAGAACTGCAGATTATCGACGCCGTCGTCACTCGCGGTGATACTGCATTGTTCGACCCGATTAGCTTTCGTTGTTTAAGTGGCCAAATCATACATCTAGTAGGAGAAAATGGCGTAGGGAAAACAACCTTGATGCGTTCAATTTGTGGTTTTCGTTCAATTAGCTCAGGCCAGGTTCTTTGGAACGGAACAAGTATTTACGGTAACGACGGCTTCTACTTGAATAGCGCCTATTTAGGACACCGGGATGCACATTCTCCTCTGCAATCTGCCTGGGAAAGCCTCCACTTCTACCAAAGGCTCTACAATCCCGCTGCGGACCCGAAAGAAATTGATCCCTTACTTAATCAACTCGGCTTGCTGGCACAAGCTGACGTAGCAGTTGAGCATTTGTCATTTGGCCAAAAACGTAAACTTGCGATTGCCAGATTACTGCTATCGGAGCGCCAACTTTGGTTACTTGACGAACCGTTCTCTGGCGTTGATCGCGCAGGCCAGAAGTTAATCGAAAGTATTTGCCTGCAGCATATTCTGTCAAATGGCATGATGTTGATAACCAATCATGGCTCGTTAAAAAATACTGCCTTGCTGGACGGTATTACCGAGGTCGAGCTTCGATGAATAACTTTAGCTCTAGGTCTACGGCCTCTGCCACTAATGGCTCGGTTTTAAACACACTAATGCGTCTGTTCTTGCGAGATTGTAAGCATCACCTACGTAAGCAAAGTGATATTCTTAACCCGCTTTGTTTTTTTATAATTATTTGCAGCCTGTTTCCATTGGGACTTTCTGCCGAGCGCGAGTTGCTAAATACAATAGGCGGCGGAGTAATTTGGGTGTCCATTCTGCTTTCCTTGATGATGGGCTTAAATCAGTTATTTCGAGACGATTATGAAGCTGGTGTACTGGAGCAGTTCTTATTTACTAATACATCGCTAACACAA
>ERZ887942.360-NODE-360-length-38015-cov-6.433720_pt1 | contig 38015 bp, 31 predicted proteins | sample MGYA00521099_ERZ887942 | MGnify/ENA primary metagenome ERZ887942 (study PRJEB32303, sample SAMEA104408605) | aquatic metagenome | biome: Brackish water; feature: Pelagic; material: water | place: Baltic Sea | collected 2014-06-07T06:48:00 | depth 16,251 m ... | reverse complement strand
ATAAACTCCACGATCCGAAGCTATCGGATCGTTCAACCAACCCCATTGATTCGTGAAACTCGATCGAACGCAAATTTACGAATTTTCTATAATTAACAGCAATTCAGATGATCTACGCAAAGCCGTAACATACCTTATCTGTAAAACGGTCATGAATCACCTGTGGGTGGGCGTTCCGGCGGCTTATAAAAGCCTCTCACCCCACTATCTTAACAAATGCGGCCTCCAGACATCCCTTCCTCGCTCATTTTTCAATTCAGTGAAAATCTCGCGATCAGTGTCCCCTGAATTGATCTTTCAACGCAAAACTCGACGCATGTCATCGGGGCTCCACAGGTGTCGAAGGATGTCGATTTTTCACTAATTTGCTTCGGTCTTTCATCCTCCTTTTTGACCTCGGAAAAACCGGATATGCTTCCGACCAGCCAAGCCGTAATCACGAAAATGCGGAGTATTTTCATGGGTCGGACGTAGCCGAAAACCAAACCTCTTAGAAGCTTCTTCCGCCAGATGGAAATGGCGAGATTTCACCGCTCGTTTTGGAAAACCCCTCGAAAACGCCCTCGACTTCGCCCCCTTGTCGAACCAACGTGCCGACGCATGAAAAACGTCCGTCGGCTCCCCATTATTTTTATCGTCATCACGCTGATGATCGATGCGATGGGCATTGGAATTATCGTTCCCGTGATGCCGGATTTACTCAGCGATATCAGCAAAAGTGATCTCGCTTCCGCTGCTGTCTGGGGAGGGATTCTTGCCACCGTTTTTGCCGTCATGCAGTTCGTTTGCGGCCCCCTGCTCGGCAACCTCTCCGATCGATACGGCCGCCGCCCCATCCTGCTGATATCGCTCGCAGTCATGGCTGTGGATTACCTGGTGATGGCGATTGCAGGCTCCATTTGGATACTTCTCATCGCCCGGATCGTCGGAGGAATCACTGCGGCGACCTCCGCCACCGCGAACGCCTTTATCGCGGACATTTCCAAACCCGAAGAAAAATCCGCCAACTTCGGGCTCGTCGGCGCGGCCTTCGGAATTGGGTTCGTCATCGGGCCCATGATTGGTGGGCTTTTAGGCGATCAATTCGGCCCGCGCGCTCCTTTTTATGCGGCCGCCGGCGTTGCGGCACTCAATCTCATTCTCGGATTCTTCGTCCTGCCTGAAACGGTCACCGATAAAATTAGACGGCCGTTCAAATGGGCCAAAGCCGATCCTTTCGCCGCGTTTCGCGACATCAGCAGCTTCCCCGGCCTTTCCAGACTTCTTGTTTTCTCTTTCCTCTTGGAATTTGCCTTCATCGTCTACCCCGCCATTTGGCCCTACTTTACCAAAGAGCGCTTTGGCTGGAGCCCTGGTATGGTGGGGCTTTCGCTCGGTGCCTACGGCATTTCCATGGCCCTCGTTCAGGCCGGTTTGATCCGCATCGTCATTCCGAAATTCGGCGAAGCACGTTGCATCCTCTTTGGCCTGATCATTGAAATTTTCGGCTTTCTCGCGCTCGCCTTCGTCACCAATGGTGTCGTCGCCCTCATTATTATTCCGATCACTGCCCTCGGAGCACTCGTGACGCCGTCGCTTCAGGGAATCATGTCTCGCGCCACCTCCGATGACCGCCAGGGCGAACTTCAGGGAGTCATCACCTCGGTCCGCTCGGTTGCAATGATCCTTGCCCCGCTCGTGATGACGCAACTTTTCAAACGGTTTGCCTCAAAAGGGGCCGATCCCTATCTCCCGGGCGCTCCCTTTTTGCTTTCAATGGTCTTGGTCATCGGCTGCTTTTTCGTGTTCCAATCGTATAAAAAAAGCACTCACACAATCCCCGATTCCACGATCAAATAGGGTTCATTCATCGAACAGACAGGGTTCGATCGAAAAGCCAGTCACACCAACTCGCGAATCACCTCTCCTTCGCCGACGAGATACTGCGGCCGACCGGTTGGATCAATCAACTGCGCACTCGTCAGATCGATACCCAAATTGTGATACAGCGTCGCAAAAACATCCTGAAAATGCACGGGCCGCTCGGTGGCCTCCGCCGCGCTGCGATCAGACGCACCAATCACCTGCCCAACGTTCATTCCGCCGCCAGCCATCATTCCCATCGACAACTTCGGCCAATGATCTCGCCCACCATTCGCATTAAACTTCGGTGTCCGGCCAAACTCACCCCACGCAACAATCGTCACATCGTCGAGCATGCCGCGCTCATCCAAGTCCGTCACCAGCGCCCACAGCGCGTGATCCACAATCGGCCCTAGCTGCTCCATTCGGGAATTGTTATTCCGGTGCGTGTCAAAATCACTGATCGAAACACTCACCACTCGTGCCCCCGCTTCCACCAACCGCCGCGCCATCAGCATTTTTCGAGCAGCCATCGGCCCCTCACTCGTTACCTGCGCGAGAGAATCAGTCCGCATGTCCGGCGTGTATTTTGCCAGCACCCTCGGATCTTCCTTCTCCAAATCCATTGCCTCAGCCAATCGGCCGGACGTTAAAATATTCATGGCCTGCTGGGTGAATTCATCCATCGCCGCGATCTGATCACTCCCTTTATCCAACTGCCGCTTCACCGTATCCAAATTTGAAAGCAACGAGGCTCGATCTTCCAAGCGCCCCATCGTCATACCATCACTGAGCCCAAGCTGAGCGCCCTGCCCTTTTGCACCAAGCCGTTTCAGCTCGCCTTTCATTGAAGACTCCAATTCACGATGAAATATCTTCGAAATATCCGGTCGGAAAGGCTGATTCACCGGCCCGAGAAAACCCGGCCTTGCCGAATTCCTCACCTTTCCCCGGCCCTGCAAGATATCGACAAACGCCGGGATCGGATCATCCGGTTTGCCCAGCAATTTATTTACGATGCATCCCATCGCAGGCCGACCGCCAATGCTCTGCAGATCGCGCTGCGCAAATCCCGACTGACACTGAAACGCATCATGCCGCGCCGCCGAACCGACCAGTGACCTCAAAAACACAAACTTATCCGCAATCGACGCCACCTTCGGCATCAGTTCAGTGAGGTGCACCCCCGGCAAATTTGTCGGAATCGACGCAAACGGACTTCGCAAATCCGACGGCGCCTCCGGCTTTGGATCAATTAAATCCATCTGAGGCGGCCCGCCATCCAGGTGAATGTTGATGATCGCTTTGTGGCTCGATCCTACGCCCGAAGTTGCTTCCGCCCGCAACAAATCCGCCAGCGAAAAGCTGCTCCCAATTCCAGCGAGAGTTCCCGCTTTGAGAAAGCTCCGCCGCGCAACCCCATCGCATCGGGTTTGCTTAGAACGGTCGCCGAGAATCGTCAGCATGGGGTTACAATAAACGGATTGCTGAAACTGGGTAGTGCGCGGTTGCGGGAGGTCAGGTAAACCGCCCTTCATCAATCGCATCCACTTTGGGAATCACATTTCACGATCAAACAGGGTTGATTCATCGATCAAACCCTGTTGATTCGTGAACTATGACAGAAGGCTCCGATTTCCAATCTTATCTCGACTTTGCCCGCACGACGGCTCGGGAAGCGGGCGCGTTGACGCTGGAATATTTTCAGACAGACGCGGCTCCGGCGGAATACAAATCGGATGACACGCCGGTGACGATTGCGGATAAAAAAGCGGAAGAATTGATTCGTGAGCGGATCACGGCTGCCTATCCAGATCATCAAATCGTGGGCGAAGAATTCGGCGAAGACAAGGAATCGACGGCGTCACATCGCTGGATTATTGATCCGATTGATGGCACAAAATCATTCGTTCACGGAGTCCCACTTTATGCAGTGCTTCTCGCGTTGGAGATTGATGGTCGGGTCGAAGTCGGTGTCGCATATTTCCCGGGGCTCGACGAGATGGTTTCCGGAGCGACAAATCTCGGAGCGTGGTGGAACGACAAACCGTGCAAACTTTCTGAAGAAGCGGCGATTGATCGCGCGGTGTGTTGCCACATCGACACAGCGTATTTTGGGAAAAATGGAAAGGGCGAGGCGTGGAACCGTTTGCAAAAAGCGGTCTACTACAACGCCGGCTGGTGCGATGCCTACGGCTACTTGCTCGTTGCGACCGGTCGTGCCGAAGTCATGCTCGATCCGGTGATGGCGGTGTGGGATTGCGGTCCTTTCCCTCCAATTTTTCGCGAAGCGGGCGGGTATTTCGGCGATTGGCAAGGCAACGACGGCAAGATCCATGCCGGGGAAGCGATGGCGACGACGAAGGCGCTGTTGCCCGATGTGCTGGCGCTTTTGAAAGGGTGAAGGCGGAAGGAATCGGGGATCAGGAGTCGGGATTCAGGGCTAGCTTCAGACTGCTGGGCACGAAAAAAGGATTCAGAGCACAATGCCCTGAATCCTGATTCCAAAATCCTAATTCCTTCTTATCCTACAACGCCCAACCATCGCGGTAGTTGTGATTCACCAGCTTGTCCGCATCGGCGTTGCCAGTAGTCATTTTCTCGGCGTCCCAATTCAAGACGGTTCCAGGACCAACGATCGTGCCAATCGCACCTAGCAAAAGCGTCTCAGTCAGAGGAACGGCGACATCAAAATTAGACTTCGCCATCTCAGGTTTACCAGCTCGGATCGCAGCGTAGAATTCCTTGTAGTGGCCGGAAGATCGTTCTTCGGTTTTCTCGGGTGACTCAAATTTCGACCGATTTGCATCGATGATCTCTGGATTTCCGCCATGGCTGCCATGCATCATGGTGTGCTTGCTACCGTGAAAAACACATCCATTATCGGGAGTCTTCTTATCATCAGCCATTCCGTCAACACGAGGAATTTTATACTGTCCGTCATACCACGTCAGCTTGACGGGCGGAGCGTCACCGCGAGCCGCAAAAGTGTAATGAATGATGCAGCTTGAGGGGTGAGAATCCTTTTCGCTGCTCGGCGTTTTGCGGTCAGCCTTTTCAATTTCGATAGTTTCAGGCAATCCAAGATCGAGAGCCCACATGGGGTGATCGATGATGTGCGCGCCCATATCGCCGAGTGCCCCGGTGCCGTAATCAATCAAGCCACGCCATTTGAACGGTGCGATTTTGCTGGAGAATGCTTTCTCAGGCGCAGGCCCAAGCCAGAGATCCCAGTTCATCCATGGTGGAACGTCTTCGGCGGCTGGACGCACAATATCCTGCGGCCAAATAGGGCGGTTTGTGCGGCACTCAACTCGCTCGACAACGCCGATCGAACCGGATTTCACAAATTCATTGGTCCGACGCGCGCCTTCAGCAGCGTGCCCGGTGTTGCCCATTTGAGTGCAAAGCCCGCGAGCTTTGGCTTCTTTATGAAGCGCGCGTGCTTCGGAAATTGTAAGCGTCAGCGGCTTCTCGACATACACGTGTTTGCCCATTTTGATCGCCGCCATCGCAGCAACGGCGTGCGTGTGATCAGGGGTGGAAATGGCAACGGCGTCAATGTTGTCGCCCTCTTTTTCCAGCATCTCCCGCCAGTCGGTGTAAAACTTTGCGTTGGGATATTTCTGGATCGAACCCGCGCAGCGCTTTTCATCAACGTCAGCAAAAGCATACACATTTTCACCCGCAGAAGCTGTTCCGCCGATGTTGGCCGCGCCGCGACCACCCGCTCCGATGAAAGCCACGTTCAGCTTTTCATTGGGAGATTGCGCCCACACATTGCCCGGTAGGACATTCAATGAAGCACCCGCCGCTCCGGCTGCCGTGGCACCGATAAACCGGCGTCGTGAAAAATTTGAGGAGTTTGTTGTCATAAAGAATTTAAGAAATCTTCCTAAATTCTAAAAGTCTGCCATCTGGAAACAAGCCCCGATTTGTGGCCCATTTGAGTGGGGTGATTCGACAACCCGCCTCTTTTCATTCGAAAAATTTACTCAGCAGCCGACAGCGTTTCGATCGCCGCTTTTAACGAATCTGCATCGCTCACGGAGATCACGGTGGCGCTGCGATCAATCCGCTTCATCAATCCGGCAAGGACCTTACCGGGGCCAAGTTCGAGAAATGTCGTCTCGCCGCGTTTGATGAATTGCCGAATCGATTCAGTCCACCGAACGGAGCCACTGACTTGGGCTTCGAGTGTTTTGCGAATGTCGTTAGCGTCAGAAACTTCCCGCGCTTCGAAATTACAAACCACAGGAACGCTTGGCGTTTTTACATCGAGATTAGCCAACTCGCCGGCCAGCTTTTCCTGAGCAGGCATCATCAAACGTGAATGGTAGGCACCGGCGACATCCAATTTTTTGGCCAATTTGATTCCAGCCGCTTTTGCATTCTCGAGCGCTTTGTCGATTCCTGCCGTGGTTCCCGAAAGCACGATTTGTCCCGGCGCATTGAAGTTCGCGACATCCACATCACTTTCTACCGCCAAATTTTTCACCACGTCTTCATCGCCGCCGATCATCGCAGCCATTGCGCCTTCGGTTGAATCCGTCGCTTCTTCCATAAACTGGCCGCGCTTCGCAACGATTCCCAATCCAGTTTCAAAGTCGAACGTTCCTGCAGCAGTATGTGCGGTGAATTCTCCGAGCGAAAGCCCGGCTGTTCCCGCAATCTCAACATGCTCACGAATCAATTCCAAACAAGCCAGACCGTGAACGAAGAGCGCAGGCTGACAGCGTGACGTGCGGGTCAGTTCTTCCTGCGGCCCTTCGAACATCACATCCGAAAGTGAAAAGCCGAGAATTTCATCCGCTTTTGCAAACAGGCTTTGAGCCGACGGATACTTCGCAGCCAAATCTTTACCCATGCCAACAGCTTGAGCACCTTGACCAGCGAATAGAAGAACAACACGTTTTTTTGCCATGATTTTTTGTGCGCCCAATCAAGACAGGAAACAGAATGATGCAAGTTTTCAGTTCAAACTGAACGCGACTTTCCAACGAATCGAAAAATCACTCAGCCCCTTCAGCCGCGACCTTTTTCTTGCGCCAATCGTGCACATTCACGTTCAGCTCCCGCTTCCCGGTATCCCCTTCCAGCTTCATTTGCAGCCAGCCATCCCGATTTAAAAAGTAAAGTTCCCCGCTGCCGGATTCGTATTCAAAAACCTTAAACGTCTCCAATCCCAGCTTCGTAATACTTTGCTGAAGCATCGACCACTCGTCCGGAAGCTCCTTTAAAATTTCATCCACTTTTGTCACGTTGAACTTCCCGGGTTCGAGAATCTGAAAATCCCCCGTGGTCTCGCCAAATTCCAGCCCAACGCCCTGTGACACGATTTTTGCGGTGACTTTTCCATCCATAAAAAATTGCTCTGGCGCGATTATTCCAGTCAGCGGCCCCATTTCCATCTCGGTTCCAGCCATCCATGCATCCCACTTTCCGGTTTCATTCAGGTAAATATTGAACTGCCCCTCGGCGTAGCCGGAATAGGCGTTTCCTCCGAATTTTCCGTATATCCCATCGGCGTCGTAAGTGACCGTCAAATACATATTTTCAGCTTCAAATTGCTTCCACGCTGCCCGATCGAGCTCGAACGTCTGCACCAAATTGTTGTCAGCTTGTTTCAGAGGAATATTAAAATCGATAACTCCCTTCAACCCGAAAAGTTGGACTTTCTGATTCGGAAATTCATAGACATATTGCTCATCGGGAATCTCCAATTTGAGCGCGATTTCGCCTTTCTCCATGTTCGTCTCGGCCTCGAAGGGAAACGGTACGATTCCTACTGGATACCCAACCGGTGCGATGATGATTTTTCCAAAATGCGCTGCAATCGTTCCGATTTCCCAACTGGGAACTTCTGCATCAGCAGCGGCTTCAATAGCAAGATCAGCCCCTGGTTTTTCTTCAAGCCCCTCTGAAGTTCCCTCATTTTGCGCCCGATACTTTTTCTGATATTCAATCCACCAAAACAGCCCCTGCCCCACGTAAAGATTCGGCCCCAGGAGATCGATCTTTTCAATCCGCTGCCTCATCAAGCCCGCCAACGAAAATTCCACAAACACCGTCGGTAACTCCGCCACGCGAATGAATCCGTCATAGGGGTCCATGATTTCGATTCCCGTTAGCTCGATTTTTTGCAGCTTTTCGTTTTTCAAAAGCCCCTCACCGGTCAACAGCACATCCTCAATCGTGGTCTCAAGCGCAAATTCCAGCCCCTCGATTTGCGGAACCAAAGACTCAAATTGCACCTGACTTTGGGTGACCTGCAGAGTCCCTATTTCCCAACCTTTTTCGGGCGGCGCCGGTGAATTCAAAGCCGAATCAGCCAGAGCTGGCGTTGCCGCATTATCAGCAGCCACCGGATTCTCAATTTTTTCCTCATTTTGCTTCCCTGCCTCGGGCTTACCAGCATCTTCCCCCTTCAACGCGTCAGCGCTCTCCTCAGCGCCTTCCTCTCCAGCCATTGTTTTCAATCCCTCGCCGATCTTTATCGCCGCTCCGGAAATTTTCACCTTCTCGATCCGTTGGTCACGTTGTAAACCAACTGCCGTCAGATCAATCATCAGTTGCTCTACAAACACAACATCATGTTCTGAAACCCCCGCAATCCGAATCGGACGAGCTTCACCCTGTATCGGATCATTCGGGAAAAGCCCTCCCAATCGCGGCGGTTCATCCACCTTGACCGGTTTCGACGTCGTGGCTGCCCGCGCATGATTTCGCGCCCGCATATCCGAAAAAATCGCACGATAACCTGGATTCGATTCAGCGTCAGAATTCACGACCGCCGGTTCAGTCATGATTGAAAAATCGCCAATGACCTTTGGCACTTTTCCGCCCCCAATTTTTGTATCAACCACCACCCGGCCATCCGATATTTTCAAATCCCCAACCCGCCAGATTGGTTTTTTCTCCGCTACTTCCGATTCTAAATCAGGCACAGTTTCTTCAGCGTTTTCCACTGTTTTAGACTCGAACCATTTTCCGCCGGATGCGTCAGTCACCTCAAAAACCGGCTGAACGATCGCCAACGAATCCACCTGATGTTGCTTTATCAAATCCGACCATTCAAACTCCGCGCGCGCTGCGGGGAAAGATGCAATCGGCCCGATTTCTGAATCTACCGCGACGCCGGGACTCCACATTTCAAAGGTATCCAGCCAAACCCGCTGCAAACCAGTCGTTGTGAATCCAGCCTCCCCGCCAATCTCCAGTCCGGCAAAATTTGCATTCACTCCCGAATGAATTTCCGGCATCATTTCGCCCAAATCCGACATCACAAAATCGGCATCCCAAATTTCAAATTGGGTCACAAAAAACGGCTTTCCAGTCTCCGTGGATTTCTCTTTTTTTGGCGACTTTTCATCCGATTCTGCTTTCTGAAAAACCTTCATGGTTTCCTTCGAAAGCAAGACGTTGGGATTTTTCAAAATTAGCGAGTTTACGCGGTTCAGTTCGAATAAGTCCAACCAATCCGCCCGCAGCTCGATCGATTCGACCTCCGCCAAACCGTCACCAACGACAACATCTGCGAGTTTCAAATCCAACATTTCCCCCGCGTAAAACATCACCTCACCCCAGCGGAAATCGGACCAATCGAATCCCGTTCCAAAAGAAATATTTGGCACGCCATCAAACTCCTGAACGGCAAACTCGCCTTCTCTCAGAAAAACGCGCTTAATCTGCAGCGAGCCGTAATTCGTTTTTTCACGATCCAATAGAGTTGGTTCGTCGAACGTACCCTGTTCGTTCGTAGAATCCGATTTCGGGAACCAGGCGGGAGTGAATGTCACTTTCGGAGAAAAGATCCCAAACTCCTCGACTGAAATCCGCTGAAAATTGGGCGATAGCAACAAAGTGACGTCAATGTCATCGATTGTTCCAAATTCTGCTTCGAGGCCAATTTCGATATTCGAAAAACGGAGCCGCATGGGATCCTGCGTCATCCATTCATCCGACGCCATATCGAGAGCCGAAGTTTCGAACTCCCAATCAAAAACAACCGGCGGAGCGCTCTCAAGGCTCAGTTCAAATTCCCCGTCTTTCACGAGAAATGAATTTGCGAATTTTCCGAGAAAACTCAGATCGACCGCAGCTTTCTGGTCTTCGTCTGCCGCCTTTTGCTCACCAATGCCAAAAGCCCGCAACGTCCGATCATCAACTCGAATCGTCGGTTCGATCATCGTAATCGTCTTAACCTTACGACTTTCTCGAACCTCTTTAAAATCATACGTGATCTCTAATTTTTTCACACGTGTGGGCCGGGCATCGGCTGGAGCATCTTTCGGAGTGAGATACAGCCCTTTAATTTCAACGCGGCCCGTCTCCGGAAAATTGATTTCCTCCAAATGAACTTCGTAATTTTCCGCGAGACCTCCCAGTGCCCGATTCACAATTCGCTCCCGATTTTGAAAGGCTACGAAACCAACGATTACGATGAGCACTACACCTATTAGAGCCATCGACAAAAACCAGCCAAAGGCCTTCGCCAACCACATCCCGATACGCCGTTTCCGAGTGCGTTGCACTCGGACGGGAGATTCGGACTTGGATTTTTTCGGAGACGTTTGTTTGTGTTCGGGTTTCGCCAAAACGAACCCACCCGTAGGATTTTCTAACCCATTTGTCAGGTGAAAATCGTCCGTCAGTTGATTTTGCTTCCAAATCGTTAACGATGAGGATAACTTAAATCGAGAGAGTCATGGATATTCTACAGGGAGTTAACTACTTATACACGTCAAACGGCCAGCAAGTGGGGCCGGTGGAAGGTGCCCATTTGGTGCAACTCGCTCAGCAAGGTCATGTGACAGCAACGGATCATATTTGGACTGAAGGAATGGCAGAATGGGTTCCGGCAACGACATTCAATCAGCTCGCCTCTCTCTACCAGGCACAGCAGCAACAATTACAGGCACAGGCTCAAGTTCAGCAAGCCAGCTTGTCCCCTCCGATAGGAGGTGGCGGAGCACCAACGGTAACTCGAAGGGGAAACTCAAGTCGCACAGGCGGCAGTAGAGGCCGATCCACTTTGGGAACACTGCCCGCAAGACGACAATTTCAAGCAGCGCGCAAGGGAGCTAGCGCGAATCTGATTTACACCCTCTTTTTTCTGCCAATCATCCTCTTTTTGATTCCGATGGGTTTTGGAATGCTGGCAGCGAGCGGGGGTCAGCAACCTAGTGATGAAGCCGCTGGCATTCTAGGAATCACCGCGCTTATTTGTATCGTAGCTGGATACATCTGCCTCATAGCTTACGGGGTCGTGACTTATGTTTATCTTTATCGAGCATGGTATTACATTCAGGACATTCCGGGTCTTGCTCGCACAACACCCGGAGCAGCCGTTGGAATGCTGTTCATTCCGTTTTTTAACCTCTATTGGATTTTCAATGTCTTCCCCGGTTGGGCAACTGACTACAATCGCTACCTCGATGCGAAAGGAGCAACTACCGTTCCCCGCGCTTCCAACGGTTTGGCAATCGCTGCGATGTTGATTCCTCTGGCCCACCCGTTCATGATGGCGGACATGTGCAAGGGCATCAACAACCTCGCCAATCCAATTGATCGGGCGCTGCAAGGCGAGTGATCGAGACGGAGTTATTTTAATTTCAGCATCACCTCATTTCGACGAAGTGGGCCGGGAGTCCACGGCGGATCGAAGTAAGCAAACGTGGGATTCCCAACCGTTTTTAATTTCTTCTCCTTCACCAACGCTCGCAACTTTCCGAGCGCTTTTTGGTTCTTCGCTTTCGTATTCGTTCCAGAAAATTTAAGGACAACAAACGTGGCTCCGGGAACTTTCACAACCTTCACGTCTTTCCCCTTCGGCGTTGGAACTCCCGACGCAGCGACGTCTTTCGGAACGACAAACTGCATTGATTTCGCCTCGCCCTCAGCATCGGATGGCATAAATACCGGAGTGGTCATGGCGATTTTCTGATCCGCTTCATTTTCACCCGAAATAAATTTAAACAATCGACCAAAGCCGGAATTTCTCTGGCCCTTGGTTGTATTTGAAGGCGTGCTCACGGTAGTGAGCTGCGGATATTTTCGGATCTGAAATTTCCCATCGGTCTCCACGACTTCATATTCCGCCGTCTCGTAGCCTGCTCGCGACGTTTGAATCCCGAGCCAAAAAACAGTGATAAAAACTGCGATTCCGATTCCGATGAACATTCTCTTTTTCATTTTCAGGTAGTTACGAACTTCGGGCGCCTTTCAGACGTGATTTAACACTCCTATCGACGTTGCCACTCCGCCACAATCGCGCCACTGTTTTGAGGATTGCCGCGTATGTCGATTTCCGATACGATTGCGGCATGAGTCTTTCAGATAAATCCCTGACAAATCAACAAAAGCAACCTGCGTCCACCCGACGGCAAGCTCTCAAGGCAACGGCCGGTTTCGGGCTTGCCCTGGCATGGCCAAATTCCAAAGTGCTCGGCGCGAATGATGACATCCGCGTGGGCGTGATCGGCGCGAACGGTCGTGGAAAATCTCACATCGATGCCTGGCAGAAACTGAACGGCGTTCGATGCGCTGCGATTTGTGATATCGATCCGAAAGTGCTTGATGCACGCGTCACGAAGAGTGCCGACGTTCAGGGATTTGCCGTGCAGGGTTATAATGACATGCGCGAGATGTTTGAAAAAGGCGACATCGACGCGATGTCTTCTGCGACGCCAAACCACTGGCACACGCTTTCCGGAGTGTGGGCGATGCAGGCGGGGAAAGATTGCTACGTTGAGAAACCAATTTCGCACAACGTGTGGGAAGGTCGACAGTTGGTTAAACTCTCGCGAAAGCTCGATAAAATTTGTCAGGGCGGAACCCAAAGTCGCGCTTCAGGTTCGATCAAAGCTGCCGTGAAATACGTTCAGGATGGCAAGCTTGGAAAAATTAAATACGTGAAAGGCATGTGCTACAAGCCTCGCCAGTCGATCGGAGATCCCGGTCCACAGGGCGGCGAACTTCCTGCAGGCGTTGATTACGATATTTGGAGCGGTCCGGCGGACATGGAAACGCCGCTTCGCCGCAAGCGCTTTCACTACGACTGGCACTGGTTTTACGAATACGGAAATGGTGACATGGGCAACCAGGGCATTCACCAAATGGACGTCGGACGCTGGTTTATCGGCGAGGACAAAATCGCCCCGCGCACCTTTTCAATCGGTGGCCGACTCGGTTACGAAGACAGCGCAACGACTCCGAATACGCAAATCGTGTATCATGATTACGATTCCGCACCCTTGATTTTCGAAACTCGCGGCCTTCCAAAAGCCAAAGAATTTCAGGAAAACAACTGGGGCAAAAACATGAACAAGCCCGAAGAATTTCCCGAGATGAGCGGAATCTCTGTGGTGGTGGTTTGCGAAGGCGGCAACGTTTTCTGCGATGCTGGCGGTCGAGTTTCAGTAACCGATGCCGATGGCAAAAAGATGGATTCCCCGGAGAAGATGGAGACGACCGACATCTTTGCGAACTTCATCGACGCGGTTCGCACTCGGAAACGTGAAGAGCAATATGCGGAGTGCGAGGAAACTCACATTTCATCCGCCCTTTGCCACACCGGTTTGATTTCTCACCGTCTCGGCAAGTTGATGAGCAACGATCAGATTTTAGAGCAAATTAAAAGCGATCCAACCCTCACTAATCGCTATCTTGCGATGGCCGATCACCTCAAGCTCAACAAAGTCGACATCTCGAAAGAGACCGTCACGATGGGGCCGATGATCAAATTCAATCCTGATACCGAGTGGGCCGAAGGAAATGGCGAACTTGATGCAGCGGCCAATAAGCTCTGCACCCGCGAGTATCGCGCGCCTTACACCGTGCCGGAAGTGGTGTAATTGTTAGTGAATTTATTCTACAAAACAACAGGGTTGGTTCATCGAATCAACCCTGTCGATTCGTAAGGAAAACGATCAATGCCGCCGTGAATTCGTTCACTGCGGCGTTTTTGTTTTCGTGGTCTGCAAATTAAACCTCAATCGTGAATCCCGCGTGCGAATCCGCCGACCTCGCCGTCGCCATCATCGCTGAACGATATAAACATGGGGCGACAGCACACCTCGCAGTCGTAATCGATGTCGCACGGCGTTTCCTCAAGCGGAGGCAATGCCACTAAAAATTCTTCGAAACACGTCGGGCACGTGACGGGGCAAGTGTCCATTTTGGCTCAGTTGATCACTCGCAGCGGCTCACCACTTTGTCCGCTTCGTCCGTCCACCAGTATAAAATCCGGCCACAGTTTTGGCAGTGCGTCACCACATTTTCGTTCCTCACATCAAGTTCGGTCGACTTCGTCACGCGCATGTGACACCCCTGACAAGCGCCATCAATTAAGCCCACAACGGCCCAGCCGTCCTTTGCTTTAAAAAGTCGCGCGTAAGTATCGAGCAAATCTTCATCCACCTTCTCCGCGTAGCCACTGCGGTTCGTTACGAATTCGACACGCTCTTTCTTCATGTTCTCCATCGCTATTTTAAGATTAGCAATGTCATCATCCACCATCGTTTGCGAGTCGTCCCGGTCTTCTGCCGCCGATTTCATCCGAACCTTGATTTCTTCAGCGAGCTCCATCAGCTCGAGTTCGCGATCCTCCGTCGCTATGATTTCAGCTTCATAGCGCCCAATTTCTCCACCCATTTTGCGGAATTCCTCGTTTTTTTTCGTCTCGTATTGCTGAACCTTCAGCTTCCCGATCGAGTCCCGACGCGTCTCAATATCGAGTTCGAGATTTTTCATCGCGATCTCATTCTGCGTCAGTTCCCCCTTTATGCCGTCGAACGTCGCCTGGTCATCCTCCAAACGATTGCGAATCTCCTCCTCTTTTTTTGGAATGTTGACGAGTTCCTGATCGATTTCCCGGATTTTCCGGTCGCGATCTTGAATGACGAGGAGGTGTTCGATTTCAGGGAGCATTTCAGTGGGCTACTTTTACAAAATGATCAGTAAACATTTTTCGGTGATCAGTCCAGTGAAATGGGCGCGGCTGGGAATCGTTTCGTGAAAAATATTATTTCTTCATTTCGAATTTTTCTCCCGTTAGCCACTTTTCAATCATCTTATCGCCGAGGATTTTTCCGACAATCCGGTATTTTGAATCAGCCAGCGGATTCACTCCCAAAACCGGCTCGGCCGTCACTGAAAACGGAGGGCGATAATAGGACGAATGAACAAAGGCGAGAGAAGTTCCATCGTTCGCAACAAATCCAGTGTGCGTATCCAAGCCAACAATATAAATCCCGTGGCCTTGTTTTCGGATCGCGCTTGCGATGTCGCCGATCGGTTTTTGATACGTAATTTTTGTATCCACCGCCACTGAATCGACCACTGTTTCGATAATCGTTTGAGAAGGCTGCTGCGCGAGTTTGATCCGTTCCAGATTGAATTCCGCATCGCGCAGGCAAGTCGTCACAAAATATCCGCAGGCAATTTTTCCCTCACCTGGAGATTGAGTAACTCCGTTAAAATCCCATGTCGTTCCATACCACGCAGGAAAAAGATCACTTACCAATCCAGTGAACACGGCAGCCCGAGCTTCGCTGATCAACTGCGGTCGTTTTGAAAGCGGAGCCGTTTTCCACAGCGTCCCCAAACGTTGTTGATTCAATGACAACGCTTTCAGGTTTTGTTGATACTCCGTCTGTTTTTTAGAAATCAGCAGCGCGTGCTTTTCATCACCGTCCGAGTTCGATTTCAAACTGCGAAACACAATTTGCCCCCGCTTCACCTCGACAGCAGCAGCGCTCTCATCGTCCGCGTTCTCGGAATCACCCGCTTCATCCACTTTCACATTCGCCACCAACTCCAATTTGTTTTCACGCTCAAGTGAGATTCGAGCAGCACCAAATTGTTCAAGCCCAATTGCCGTTGCGGCAACTACCACCGCGATCCCAACAATTATCGAAATATATTTCATTGATCAAAATACGTTGGGCGAGGCGTTGTTCTTTCAAAAATTTGGCAACAGTTCTGGTGACTGGTTGGTAAAAAACGTCGCATCAAGAACAGCGCCATTTTGCGAATCAACCTGTTTATTTTCGGAAACCTGCACGCCTCACCACAAAATCAAATAGCCTGCACGCCATCATCACCAATATCCTCCACTGGCGAACGTTTTCCATCTTCCACACTAAGCTGCTTCGCTCGCTCTTCGCCGAGGGTATCAACGCGTAAATCCCAGATCTGATCGTCAATGTCGTGAAATTTCTCCATCGACCACGCGTATGGCTTTTGCATTCGAGCTTTGGCGCGTTCGATGCGAATCAACGCGTCATCCACCGTCGAATGCGGCAGCGTTGCGATGACTTTCTTGGCCTGCTCGACGAGGTCAATCCGATGGCAAATCATCGCCATGTCGTTCCCCGCTTCGATACACGCCGCGATCGTTTCATCGAAACTGACTTCATTTAAAATCGCGCCCATATCCAGATCGTCCGTCATCACGAGACCGTCGTAACCGAGCTGATTCCGCAAAAATTGTCCGATCACATTTTTGGAAAGTGAAGCAGGCCAGCGAGGACGATCCGCATCCCAACACGGAAAGTGAGCGTGACAAGTCATGATCGAATCCAAATCCTGCAGCATCGCCGTGTAAGGCACCAATTCTTCGCCCAACAATTCATCCACCGTACGGTTGATGATCGGCAATTCCTCATGCGGATCACATTCTGAAAGCGCGTAACTCGGGAAATGCTTGCCGCAGCTTAACACCCCTTCTTTTCGCAAGGTGTGATTAAAAAGCGACGCATTCTCGATCACTTCCTTCGGAGTTGTCCCGTAACACCGGCCTTTCAGCGAATTATCAGCCTCATCATCGTAGGAAATATCCAGCACCGGACACAAATCGAGGTTGAAACCAAACATCCGCAAAATCTGCCCCGTCAGCGTTCCGTGACGTTTGATCAAACCATGGTCACCCTTTTCACGCAGTTGCTGCGCATTCGGTGGCTCGTTGCCAATCAAACGCAAACGCGACACCCGACCGCCCTCTTGATCGATCGTGATGAACGGCTCAATATCACTCAAATCACGCAAATCATCGATTAACTTGCGTAATTGTTCAGGTGAGTTGATATTACGGCCGAATAAGATATAGCCTCCGGGCTGCAGCTTTCTGAACCGCTCAGCTGTTTCCACATCTAATTCGGGACCTGGTACTCCGGTTAACAATAGTTGGCCGAGGAGACGTTCTTCCATGTTTTGCATGATTTAGTTAAGAAAAATTAATTATGAGCGGAAAAGTTACGATTGCGAGTAAAAACACCTTATTTTGTAAGAAGGAAAATCGACTTCTGTCCGGTTCACGAAGTAACAGGGTACGTTCTTCGAACCAACCCTATTGCTTTGTGAAATCCGATTCCGAGGTGGGGCGAAGCGTCTCGCTGAGCCACGTGGTCCGGGAAACTCAATTCCGACCCCATGGCTCCGCTCCGAAGCTGGAAGGTGATTTCAATGTTCTTTCGGATCACGCGGTTCGTCAGGGACGACTCGCCCCACCTCGGAGATTTCTCGGCATTTCGAATGTTTTCGACGTGTTTCACTCACGTTCCCTAAAAACGATTTTGAACGCCGCAGCGATTCTGAGTATTTCACTGCTCGCTTTTTCCTGCAAAAACGGCCCCTCGCCTTCGGTTACTCCGGGCGGTGGTAGTTCGGTCAGCGGCGGTCGCGTGATGCTCGGAATTGATGTTCTGGAGGCCGATCAGTTTGCTTTCTTAAAGGGAAAACGCGTCGGCTTGATCACTAACCAGACAAGCGTGAATGGTCGCGGAATTCGCACGCGCCAGGTGTTGCATCGCGACCCACGGGTGAATTTGGTGGCACTTTTTACTCCGGAGCACGGGCTCGACGGAACAGAAAAAGCAGCGGCTCACATTTCGACGCGGCGAGATCCCCTCACCGGATTGACGGCCCATTCGCTCTATGGCCCAACGCGCAAGCCTTCGACCAGCATGCTTCGCGGGGTCGATGTGATGCTTTTTGATCTGCAAGATATTGGCTCGCGAAGTTATACTTACATTTCCACAATGGTTCTCGCGATGGAGGCTTGCGGCGAAAACGGCGTGCAATTTGTCGTGCTGGATCGACCAAATCCACTGGGCGGAAATCGGATCAACGGTCCCGGAATTGAAAAGCGGTGGATCAGTTTTGTCGGGCAAGTTCCAGTGCCCTATGTTCACGGAATGACGTCGGGCGAGATTGCGCGGATGACCAACGCAAAAGGCTGGAATAAGCGGCGTTGCAATCTAGTGGTGGTGCCGATGCGCGGCTGGAATCGCGGGATGAATTGGGAAAATACGGGGCTGCACTGGATTGCGACGTCGCCAAACATTCCCCACACGCATTCGCCTCATTACTATGCAGCGACGGGGATTTTCGGAAGTCTGAGCGGCGGCGACATTGGCATTGGAACGAATCGCCCATTCGAATACATTGGCGGAAAAGGCGTGAATGCGCGGCAGTTGAAGAGCGATTTCGATTCGATGAATTTCTCGGGCGTTAACTTCGACACTTACCAATCCACACGGAAACCGGGCTGGGCGGGCGTTCAGTTAAAAATTAACCCGAATGCTCAAGCTGACATCGTCGGGTTGAACGTATTTTTCATCGATTCGATCAATCGCCGAATGACGGGCAGCCGCGATTTGTTTGCGACCACCTCTTCGAGTTCGATGAATATTTTCAATAAAGTCTACGGAAGCGAGAGTATCAAAAGTCAGCTGAAAAGCGGTGTAGATCCTCGCAAAATCGTCGATTCGTGGCGCGGCTATCACGCGCAATTTCGCTCGCAACGGGCTCCGTATTTGTTGTATCGCTAGGCAAGGTCATTGGTTTTCACCACCTCGCACCTTTAGCCGAAACGCCGCCATTAATCCAACTACGACTAAGATGGCACCTGGCCATGCCGGCGGTGCACTTGATTCAACAATACCACTGACCATCTCACGAAGGTTACCGTATCGGATCTCTCCACCAGAACTCAGTGAACCGTTTTCAGGGAATATTTCCTGAACATCACTCTCGGTGAGCTTGCCTTCCGCAACCTTTTCTGAAGCCCAATTTTTCAAATTCGCTTCAAATACTATTGCGTAAGTCTCGTACCCTTTAGCCATCGTTGGCGGCATGAACAATGCATAGAACAACCAAAATACTCCGAGTATAATCAGTATCGAAACGGTTAGAGATTTCATTCTGCGGTAGATCGTGAGGCCATTTCTATCGCTCTATTTTCGCAAGCTCACCTTCCAGCACGCCCATCGTTTCGCGCTGTTTATTTTCGACAATTCCCCGAGCCTTCGCGGCTTTCGCTTTGGCGGCTTCGGGATTTTTCGCCATTTCTAAAATAGCCGGAACAATCTTCGGGACGTCGCTTTCGTCATCCATATTGAACAACCAATCGCCGAGGCCGATGTCTTCCCACATGTAACCTTTCGAAGTCTGCTCCTCCCACCGGCAAACGATCGCGGGCGTTCCATGACCGATGCACATGATCGGAGAATGCATCTCATTTCCAAAAAGTCCCACGCTCCGGGAATGCACGCTGGTCGCCTCTCCGGTGAGCCAATAGTCGGGCCGCCACACAACGCGTTTTTTGATTTCTGCAGGCAGCGGATCGTAAAGCATTTCTTTTCCGACAGCCATTTGGGTTTGATCCTCAGGACAAACCAGAACTTTCAAATCCGTCTGCTTCACGACTTCGATAATCGCCTGCCGAAGCTGAGCGTGATCATGCTCCTTCATGGCTTCGTTTCGAGCGTGCTTCACTTCGTCGAGCGGGCGGTTTTTCGCAGGAATCGTCCAATACGGCGTGTAACGAAGCCGGGGAATGCAGCACATGAATTTGCCAGCTTCCAATTCATTCGCCCTCATAAATGCCTCGGCTTTTTCATCGTCTCGTAGATCGCACGCGAAGGCTCCATCGGGGCCGAACGCCATCACGGGAGCTTTGCAGCCTCTGGATTTGGCGAGCGCGAGGGACTTTGAATCTCGAAAGAAAACAAACCGCGCGCCGCTCAACACATCGATCGTTTTTGCCATCAAATCGTCGCTCGTCACCTCCGTTTTATGAGATTGTTTGAGCGGCAAAGTGATCCCGTAAATCCCGTAAGGCTTGCCGGTTTCTTCATGCCAACGAACAACGTCGCGCTCAGCAACCAACGACGGGCCCGAGCTGTGAAGTAGAAAATCGCAATCTTCAAACGCCTTTGCGAGGGCCTCTTTCCCCTGGGCGATTTTAAGTTTTGAAAAGCGATCCATCAGCAACTGATCGACACCATTTTTCAAATTGCTTGGCCAGAGCCAAATCTCCGCTTCGGGTAGGTGCTTTTCCAAAATCGCCAACACACCGGGGGTATGAGCGATGTCGCCGATGTTCACGGTTTGCCAGGACGAACGCAGCAAAATCCGGGGAGGACGATCTTCGCTACCTTTTTCCAACCCGAATACGCGCCGGTTCCAGATTGCGGAAACGGCGGCGGTAGAAGCAAGAAAAGCGCGTCGGTTGACTGTGGAATCCATGAATAAAATGATTCGCTCAATCAAATACAGTCGCAAGAGGCTTGAATCCGTTTATCCAAAACAGGTTCTGCACAAGTTGTTCACAAGTTGTTAAAATTTAGCGATCTACACTAAATTAAAGGTTGACTTTTTTGAAATCCATTGCTCTATTTCACTTAGTTCTTTGACAGATTTAGAGGCCAATCGGATGTTTTCTAACAGATGAAAGGCCTCGCCAGTTGGACAGGTTTGACCCTGTTCAACGCCTTCATAAAGTGGAGGTGAAACCACGGATTTCGAAAGAAGTCGCCTCGGCGATGGACCTCGGAGTTTCTGGAGATTCACCATGCCATTTAAAGTCGGGAGTTCGTGAACCACAAGACTTTGGGAGATATCACTTCGGTGAAATTTTTCGCCCGCCGCAGACATCACGTTTTTGTCCGAAATGAAGTGAAATTTCAGAATTTATCGTTCCCAAAATCATTTACTTGAGTGAGTTGAATGAGGTTGAAAAAGGGTGAAATCGGGAAGATCATCGAATTTTGAGCAGAAAACGGGAATAGAAACGGCGATGTTGTCGAACTGGGGATCGGGGAACCAAGCCGGACTTTGGCCAATTGCCGAAGACTGGTTTTTAGATGGCGACATCGTTCATACCGCTGAAAGGAGCCGGATCAGGACCGTTTTATGAATGCTTTGTGAACTGGAATTTCGATCAGATCGAAATCACGGATAACCAGTTCAGGCCCGGATGATCAAAGGTCTGCGCAAGATATCTTTCTTTAAAAGGAGAGATGGACGGCGGGAACCTGAAAGATTCTGAGTTTGAACGAAATTATTGGCGATTTCAGGAAGTGAAAAACGAAGGGAATCGGGGCATTTTGTGAATGAGAGTGAACCAGTGAATCTCAACACCATGAGCACCCCGGACACTGAAGAAAGTGAGAATCGTAGCTGAAATGGGACGGCGAATTTTTGAGATGACAGGCCGTTTGCCTAGATTTGATGAAATCAGCAGAAACACGGACCGCAAATGATTCGATCTGACGACTGTGACCACCCAACGCCACATGTTTTGTGAAGGTAAAAGATCGCCACATTGATTGATCGGCACGGAAACCCGAACCTGTCTGAAAGTGAAACATTCGGCTTTTCGAAGTAATGTTCCCACCGAAGACGTGAGTTCAAAACGGTTTCCAGCATCTAGAACGATTGATCGATAGCGGAGCAGGACGTGAAGCACCTTGCCTCGGGTTTGAATGTCTACCGGAAACGCTTCATCCAACCAGACATATTAGACAGCGATCGTAAAGCAGAGCCTCTGGGTTTTGTAAAAAGTCAGATATTCTGATCAGGCCGATGGTCACCCGTTTCGACGGAGAACCCGATCTCAGGAAATTCTTCCCGAGGTCGACCGGTCTGGTCTAGAATTCACCACCATTCATTCGATCCACGTAACTCAGGTCTTGGGATATCAAATTGGACGAAACGATGAAAAGAGAGGCCTTCGATGTTAAATCGAGGGTTTTTTGTCGTTATAGGGAGGAGCTGGGAGAAAAATTAAATATTCGAACCTTGCGTCAAGCTACTGATTTTCAAAGTATCCCCTGATCCCCTGATCCCCTGATTCCTTTGAAACTAGCGATATCGCATGATCCCCTGAGCGATCTCTTCTGCCAAAATCTGGCGAAACCATGCCGACGCGCTCCGCTGGCATTCCCAACGATTAGAAATAAACCCGCACTCCACCAGAACAGCGGTGCCTTTTGTTTTTGCCAACACCTTGAGGTTGTTCGGCTTCACTCCACGATTTTTCGTCGCGATCCGCCGCGAAAGCTCGCTCTGAATATAAGTCCCGAGCACACGCCCTTCGGGGCTACCTGGATAATAGAATGTCTCAATCCCTGTCACGCTTCGATCTTTGTGAGCATTGAAGTGCAAACTCACAAAAAGGGTATCTTTCGAGGTATTCGCCATTTCGGCACGCTTCGTCAGTTCAACATAGGTGTCATCAGTCCGCGTTAGAATTGCTGGGACTCCTTTTTTTTTCAGCACTTTCTGGAGCCGCTCAGCCAAATCGAGCGCGAGTTTTTTCTCCGCAACTCCGAAATGGGAAGATCCCGGATCCTGTCCACCATGCCCCGGATCGATAACGACTTTGTTAAAACGTTGCGCATTCGCGTTCCCCGCCATTAAAAAAACCGCGCTAAAACCGACAGCCAAAGTTATCACATTACGCTGAAGACCAATCAGTAGCGGATGACGGGAGAAAAACATTCAAAAAAAAGCAGGATGAGAAGAAAACAGACGAAAAGCTTGTAGAAACTTATAATTTACAGTAAAACTCGTCTTTCTTAAAGGTAAATCTTGTTAAGCAACTTCCCCCACTTCTCTCAGTTGTTTGCAGTTTGATCAATACTCCTCAGCATAACCTAACTTCATCGCAAAATTGTCATGACTAATACGATCATCATTGCCATTCCCATTTTTGGCCTGATTGCACTCGCCTACACCTACTGGAAATCAGCCTGGGTAACCAAACAGGACGCAGGTTCTGAGAAAATGCAGCGAATCGCCCAAAGCATCGCTGACGGCGCCATGGCTTTTCTACGAGCCGAATACAAAGTGCTCGCCATTTTTGTCGCGATCGTCGCTGTCTTATTGCTGGTGGGTGGTTTCATGCAAGAAAGCAGCCACCCTCTGGTCGCACTTTCCTTTGTTGTCGGAGCCTTTTGTTCCGCCTTTGCCGGATTCATCGGGATGAAGGCGGCGACCAAAGCCAACGTTCGAACAACTCAGGGCGCCAAAACGAGTCTCGGCGAAGGCCTCCGAGTCGCCTTCGGTGGTGGCTCAGTCATGGGAATGGGTGTCGTCGGATTAGGAATTCTGGGCCTCGGATCGCTCTTCGCTATCTTTTCGAATTCGATTGTCGATCTCGCAGCCAGTCCTGACGACAAAGCTGCCGCGATTCGCATGGTCATCACGATCATCACCGGTTTCTCATTCGGTGCTTCATCAATCGCGCTCTTCGCTCGTGTGGGTGGCGGAATTTATACTAAAGCAGCCGACGTCGGCGCAGATTTGGTTGGAAAAGTTGAAGCAGGAATTCCTGAAGATCACCCGCTGAACCCGGCTACAATCGCTGACAACGTTGGCGACAACGTCGGAGATGTTGCAGGAATGGGTGCTGACCTTTTCGAAAGTTATGTCGGTTCCATCATCGGTGCGATGGTTCTCGGTAGTGTCTTTGTGATCGACCCGGCATTTGCCAGTTCCTTCGACGGGCTCGGTGCCGTGCTGCTTCCGCTGATGCTTGCCGCTCTTGGAATCATTTCCTCAATCATCGGCAGCTTTTTAGTCAAAGTGAAAGAAGGCGGCAGTCCGCATCGCGCTTTGAACAAAGGCGAAATCGTCGCCGGCATCATTTTGCTGATAGGAACATGGATTCTGATCCAACAGGTTTTGCCAGCTAGCTGGGAATACGCCGGGCGAAGTTATTCAGCAACCGGAGTCTTCTTTGCTGTTCTGCTCGGCCTCGGATCAGGAATCGTCATCGGCATGATTACTGAGCACTATACAGGAACGGGGACCAAGCCGGTCATCAGTATCGTAAACCAATCAAAAACTGGAGCAGCGACCAACATCATTGCCGGACTTGGCGTGGGAATGATTTCCACGGCCCTTCCGATCATCGTTTTAGCAATCACCATCCTGCTTTCCTACCAGTTTGCCGGACTCTACGGCATTGCGCTCGCAGCTGTAGGAATGCTTTCAAATACGGGCATTCAGCTTGCGGTTGATGCCTACGGCCCCATTTCCGACAACGCAGGAGGCATTGCTGAAATGAGTGAACTCGATCCTGAAGTTCGCGAACGAACAGACAAACTCGACGCCGTTGGAAACACTACCGCAGCTATCGGAAAAGGCTTCGCGATTGGATCTGCAGCACTGACTGCCCTCGCCCTCTTTGCCGCGTTTAAAACAACCTACGAAGTGACTCATGGCGGAGTCGAACTCAATATTCTAATCACCGAACCCCGAGTCATGGCGGCTCTGTTTCTCGGTGGAATGCTTCCGTTCTTGTTCTCCGCGTATTCGATGCAAGCCGTTGGCCGCGCCGCCATGGACATGATCAACGAAGTTCGTCGTCAGTTCGCTGATATCCCGGAGCTGAGAGTGGCCCTTGATGCCATGAAGCGAAACGAAGGCAAAGAAACCAGTGAGTGGTCCGAAGCCGACCGCGCCGAATTCGATGCCGCTGACGGAAAACCTGAATACGCCAAGTGCGTTGATATTTCGACAAAATCAGCTATCAGACAAATGGTCAAACCCGGTCTACTTGCCGTTCTTGCCCCTGTGGTGGTTGGGTTTGGCGGAAAAATGATTTGGGGCTCCTCCGACGTAGGCGCTCAAATGCTCGGCGGATTGCTCGCTGGCGTCACCGTTTGCGGCGTGCTCATGGCACTGTTTCAATCCAACGCTGGTGGAGCCTGGGACAACGCGAAGAAGATGATCGAAGAAGGTTACGACGGCCATGAAAAAGGCAGCGAAGCCCACAGAGCATCCGTCGTTGGCGACACCGTTGGCGATCCATTCAAAGACACCTCCGGTCCATCGCTGAATATTTTGCTGAAGCTGATGTCCGTTGTCGCGCTCGTTATCGCGCCGCTGATCTGATTTCAGAAAACCGCTTTTCACGAATCAATAGGGTAGGTTCATCGAACATACCCTGTTGGTTCGAAATGGTTTCAAGGACGGGCGTCTTTCCTTGTATTGATCAAGCCCGCGGATGAGCCTCGTCGTAAACGGCTTTCATCCGCTCAATCGACACATGCGTGTAAATTTGGGTCGTCGATAAACTCGCGTGACCAAGCAGCGTTTGCACACTTCGCAGATCTGCACCGTTATCGAGCAGATGCGTTGCAAAGCTGTGGCGCAATTTGTGCGGACTAATATTGACAGGAATACCGGATGCTTTGTGATATTTTTTGAAAACATCCGAGATCCCGCGAGCCGACATGCGACGTCGTAGCTTGCTGATAAATAACGGCCCTTCCATCACCTTGGCGGCGTTTCGATACGTGTGAATCGCCTCAGCGGCCTTCGAGCCCACGGGACAAATTCGTTCTTTGCTGCCTTTTCCGAAGACGCGAACGCATTCGTTGAAGAAATCAAAATCACTCACGTTCATCGCGGCGAGTTCGGCCAGACGAACCCCAGAGCTATAAAACAGTTCGAGAATCGCAGCGTCGCGCTCCCCTGCCCAATCGGGGGCCTGCGGTGGATGCTCAATCGTCAGCGGTAAAATCAACAGCTCCTCGACCTGATCTTTCGTGAGAACTACCGGCAGCTTTTTCTCGGCTTTCGGCAGCTGAACTTCGACGATCGGATTGACTAACAGATTTTTCCGACGGGTCAGGAATTTGTAGAAACTGCGCAAAGCCGCGAAGTGAAGGCGAATGGTGGCGCGCGCCCAACCGCCCTTCATGATTTCAAACAGGTAATCGCGGAAATCATCCGCTTCGGCTGTTTCCCACTTTGAAAAAAGCGCACCGCGCTCGATGCGATAACGCATCAGCGCGTGATGATAATTGTGAAGCGTCCGAGGCGACACGTTTTTCTCGACCGACTGGTATTCGAGAAATTCATCGACGAGCGGATCGTCGATTTCGATTTTTTCAGCTGCAGCAGATTTGCTCAAAGCTCAGTTGCCGGGAGGAATCCACGGCGCTCAACTGCTGTTGAATTCGGCAGAAAAACGGACCCACGATAAGTGTCGATTTTCGTTGCAGGCGTTTCCAAAAGCGGTGGAAGCTCCACGCCGTCTTCAGCAATCGCTTTAAAACCGTTCACATCAGACCAGCCCAGCTGAATCTGGTAGCTGCGGGAATTTTCAGAAAGCGGGACGATCACATGACCTGCTTCGTGATGAAGAATCAAAGTCTCTGAATCACTCTCAACTTCGTTTTGAACACGCAAGCTCAAACGAGCACCGTCGTGAACCGGACGGGATTCTTCAGCCAAGTCCCAGAACACCGCCACCGAACGCGTACCGCGAACCACGATGTCGAATGAATCGTCTTGATAAGATTCGGGAATCATTTCGATAGATTGAGCTAGTGCTTTCATAATTCTAGTAGTGCAGAACCCACTAAATCACAAATTCCTTAATAATTCCAGAAATTTTAGAAAACTTAACTAATTATTTTCAACCCTGAAAATCTCCATTTTTTGTCTTGGCCTAAAGTTTTCACTGAGAAAGTTGGGTTTTCAGAGCAATCGCGTCTGAAAGATAGTTTTGTAACTTCGCTAAAATCATTCCTGTAAATCCGGCGTTTCATGTCTAAATTTCGCAAAATATGCTTACCAAACGCATCATCCCCTGCCTCGATGTGACCGACGGTCGCGTTGTGAAAGGCACCAATTTTGTGAATCTCCGCGACGCGGGAGATCCTGTCGATTGCGCCGTCGAATACAATCACCAAGGAGCGGATGAACTCGTTTTTCTCGACATCACCGCTTCTTCCGACGGTCGGAACACGATGGTCGATGTCGTTCGAAAGACGGCGGAGCGCTGCTTTATGCCAGTAACCGTTGGTGGCGGAATTCGCACGGTCGAAGACATGCGCGGGATGCTTTTGGCGGGGGCCGACAAGGTGGGAATCAACACAGCGGCGGTCGCAAATCCCGATGTCGTCTCAGATGGAGCGAAAGCTTTTGGAGCCCAGTGCATCGTCGTCGCGATTGACGCCAAGCGAAATGAAGCCGGCGATGGATTCGAAGTTTACACCCACGGTGGACGAAAGCCGACCGGGATCGACGCGGTCAAATGGGCCCAGGAAATGGCTCAGCGCGGAGCGGGCGAGATTCTCCTCACCAGCATGGATGCCGATGGCACGAAGGTTGGATACGACATTGAATTAACCGCGGCGGTCAGCGGAAACGTCAGCATTCCTGTGATTGCCAGCGGCGGCGCGGGGAATCTCGATCACATGGTTGAAGTGCTCGACAAAGGGAAAGCGGACGCCGTGTTGGCCGCGAGTATTTTTCACTTCGGCGAGTACACCGTCGGCGAGTGCAAAGAATACCTCGCCAGCAAAAACGTGCCGGTTCGACCGCTTGTGGAGGTCGCGTTATGAGCGAAGAAATCGAAAATCCCGAACAGGAAGCATTGTGGGACCAGATCCTCGATGCCTGGAATCCAGGATTGATTTCGACGCACCTTTATTTAGCCCAAAAATACACGTCTGAATTTCATCGCGACCATCAGGGCTGGGCAGCTCTGGCCGATGCTCTCTGGAACTTGTCTAGATTTGACGAAGCTTACTCAGCGCTCCGAAAAGCAGAACAGCGCTGGCCGGAGGATAACGAAGCCCAATTGCTGCGCCAGTTCGCGAACTTCTACCAAACCAAAGGCGATTTCGCAGAAGAAGAAAACTGGCGGCGTTCTGCCCTAGAGCTCAATCATTCCTCTGTCGAATTAATCTACCTCGGTGGCTGTTTAGCTCGTCAGGGAAAGTTCGAAGAAGCCAAAGAATTCCACGAACTGGCCACTCGAATGAGCATCGACGACGGTGATCCCGACGAGGCGCATTTGAATTTAGGACGAATTTTTCAAGCTGAGGAAAATCTTAAAGAAGCGCTCGCCCATTTCGAGAAGGCACTCGAATTCAGCCCCGATTTTGAAGCCGCAGCCGTCGCCAAACAGGACGTCGAAAACGTTCTCGCGCTCACGAGTGAGTAGATTCCTCTTCTTCAATCGCGCCCAGCCCAACCTTGGCAGAGGCGATAAAAAGGAACGCTATGAAAATGTAAGGCACGATGAAAAAGCGATACCACACCATCGGGAATAGCACGAAGTGCGCCGCGATGTAAGCCAGTGAGATCGCGATAAAACCAATCCACGGATTGCAAAACACCTGCCAGAACGTGCCTTTCAGCCCGTGTTTTACAAAAACCATCGCGAGGAACCAGATTAGCAATACAAGGTAAACGAGAAGTTCTTTTTCCACGATGATCGTGCCGACACCCACCGCCAAAATCTTGGCATAACGAGCAACGGTGATGACACCGTCGGCTTCTCCCGGGAGCAGAAGCGGCTCCCAAAACGCGTTTTGGATCAACACGCCCCAGTCATACTGACCGGCTGCGTGATTGGCGTATCTGTAAGTCGCGCAGGAAAGCAGAACCGCCAGAACTGAGCCCCAGCGATTGAATCCTTTCTGGGTGAGAAATAAATACCCGCCCATCAAACCGGCCCACACAATCGCATCCGTTCGGGCAGCAACCGCCAACGGCAGCATGTTTTGGGCCTTTAAAGAAAAAATAACAGCTTAGCGCGATGAACAGAAACGACATCCCATCGGGAGAACTGGCTCGTCCAAGTGAAATCACGCCGAAAAGAATTCCTACGATTGGAAACAGATAAACGGCGGCTCTTGGGACCTTCTGGAAAAACAGCATTGCCATGACCCAAAAGCCCAGCGCCGCGCAGATTCCGGCAACAACGGTTCCCCCAACTCGCGGGGAAATTCCCGTCGTTTTGTCGATAAGCCGGACCGTGCTGGTTAACAACAGTCGAGTGCGGAAGAAGTTCAGCTGCTGTTTAAAAACCTCAGTATCTTCGTACATCGCCTGACGAAACTCTGGGTGATGCTGCCCGAGCATCGATTGAAACCGCTCTTCGCCAACCGTCGCAATCAGCGAATCAAAAGCCTCTTTGTGAAGCGCTTCAACACTCTCAAAATCCTTCTCTTTCGCCAATGACGTGTACGAAATCGTGTCCCAAATGTGATCAGGACGACCAAGCGAAACCACAACAACTCCAATACAAAAGAAGAGCAGATAAGCTTTAAGAACGGCAGGGCGCAGCCAGAACGATTGAGAATTGTTCATCACTGAACAATAAACGCTGTCTTGTAATTTTAGGTAATTACTATAATTAAGGGGAATGAAAATCGATTGCTAATTCGGACTAGTCCGACTAGTTTAATTAATGAGCAAAGTTTGGCAACTACAGGAAGCGAAAGCAAAATTCAGTCAGGTTGTCGATTCTGCTCTGACCGCAGGCCCGCAACTCGTCACAAAACATGGTAAACCCGCCGTGGTTGTAATTTCCGAGAAGGAATTTCGGCAGATCGAAGAGAATCCGCCTAAGAAACGACGCAAAACGATCATCGAATTGATGTCCGAATGCCCTTCACCGGGGATTTTCGGTGTTATCGAAGCTGAGCGCAAAGACGAGCGTGACCGCGCAACTGAGGAAAATCTCTTCGACGACGAAGGATGAGATTTCTACTCGATTCCAATGTCATCAGCGAAATGCAGCGCCGTTCGCCTTCACCAAAAGTCCTTTCATGGCTTGCTCGAAATGAATCAGCTAGTGCAATTTCCGATGTTCTGATTGGAGAACTCGTGAAAGGCGCTTGGAATATTTCAGACGCACAAAAACGAGACATTACTCTGGAGTGGATCAGAGAAATCGAAGAATTATTCAACGATGAACGGTTGTTACCACTCGATCTCCCTACTTTAAAAACATGGGGCAAAATCTCGGGGATAAATCTTCAAAATGGTCGGCGTCTTGCACCACTCGACAGCCTGATCGGTGCAATCGCGATCCAAAATGACTTAACGCTCGTCACCAGAAACGTTTCCGATTTTCCAACTGATGTTCGAACTTTCAATCCGTGGGATTGATCAGGAAAACGCCGCCCATTTCTCCAAAACCGCCGTAGCACCGCCGTTATCAATTGCCGCACTCGCTTTGGCGAAACCCTCCGACAAATCTGCCGCCATGCCCGTCACAACCAATCCGGCAGCGGCATTCATGCATACGATATCGCGCTTGGGACCAGTGACTCCTCCGGCAAAAACCCCCCGCAAAAGCGCCGCATTTTCCTGAGCATCTCCTCCTTTGAGATCTTCGACAGAAGCTCCCGGTGATTCCACGATCAAACAGGGTTCGTTCGTCGAATCAACCTTGTTTGATTGCGCAGTGTCAGCAAACGTCGTTTCGCCCAACGTCGAAATTTCATCCATCCCTCGACCGTCTTCTGTTTTCCCATGAACCGCCCACGCTCTTTTCCGCCCAAGTTTTTCTAGAATTTCGGCGAAGACCGGAACCAGCTTTTCGTCAAAAACACCGATCACCTGATAATCGGGGCGCACCGGATTGAGCAAGGGCCCGAGAATATTAAAGATAGTCCGCTGGCCTTCTTTCGCGAGAATTCCACGCACGCCAGCCACGGCTTTGAATGCTGGGTGATAAAGCGGGGCAAACATAAACCCGGCCCCCACTTCACGAACGCATTCGCAAAATCGATCCGGCGTTAAATTAATTGGCACTCCGAGAGCTTCAAGCACGTCCGAGCTGCCGCTTTTCGAGGTAATTCCTTTGTTGCCGTGTTTTACGACTTTCACTCCGCAAGCCGCTAATAAAAAGACACTCGCAGTCGACACGTTGAACAAATCAAGCTTATCACCACCCGTTCCGCAAACATCGAGCGTTGGGCCATCGAGCGCAGCTTTGTCCAAACCTGGATCAACCGCACGCTCCAGAAACCCGCTCACGAACGTCGCAATCTCTGTGGGGGTTTCCCCTTTTTGAGCCAGAGCGCGAAGGAAGTCAGCCTTTTCCTCATCCGCTATTTCCTCAGACAATAGCCCCTCTGTCGCTTCCGCAATTTGCGATGCGTCGAGGTCGTTTCCGGATTGTAAATGAGAAGTGAGCAATTCCATGTCCGAAGATTTTAACCACGGAAAAACAGGAAAACACGGAATTTTTAAAACCTAGCAAGATCAGGAGGTCGCACAGAGGCTCAGAGCACACAGAGCAGGACCGGCGCAGTTTTTTTTGGGCATCGCACCTGAACCAAAAAGTTTCAACAATCTCGGCTCTGTGTGCTCTGTGCCTCTGTGCGACCTCTTTTTCTAGTCCCGCCGGTTTTTCACATACCGCCGAATTTCAAAATTCTCGGTTTCACTCACGATCTCCTCCATCTCGAAATCGTCTTCGAACGGCGGTAAAAACGTATCGCCTTCGTATTCGGCGAACACATACGTCAGGTAAAACTCATCGCACTCGGGAAGCATTTCTTTGAAAATTTCCGCCCCACCAATAATGAAAACGGTTTCGTGGCCCGCCAGCTCGGAACGGATTTCTGAAAGATCATTGATCAAATCGAAGCCCTCCGGCGCTTCGGTGAGCGTCCGCGAAACCACCACATTGCGACGCTTTGGCAAAGGCCGCCCGCCTGGAAGCGACTCCATCGTTTTACGCCCCATCACAATCGGATGGCCCAACGTGAGTCGTTTGAACGATTTAAGATCCTCAGGCAAATGCCACGGGAGATCGCCATCTCTTCCGATGACGCGGTTCGAAGACATGGCGACGATAGCTTTCAGTTGCATTGCACGAATGGTAAATCGAACGACCTTTCGCGCAATGACCAAAGTTCTCGGGATCGACGGATGGAAGAAAAAATGGATCGCCGTTTCATTGGAAGACGGAGCGTTCAACGACTTTCACATTTTTGAAAATCTCGATGAGGTGGCTTTGCTCGGCCCAAAGATCCCCGCCATTGCAATCGACGTTCCCATCGGCCTTCCCGAGAAGCCCCCTCGCCACGCAGACAAAGAAGCCGCCAAATTTATCGGACCTCGCCGCAGCAGCGTTTTTGCCAGCCCGCCTGTATTTTGTCTCGATGAAAAATGGACAGACTACCGTGAAACCAACGCCGAATGCCGTTCTCGCTTTGACAGCGGCATTTCAGCCCAGGGCTTCGCCTTGATGAAAAATATCCGCGACGCAGCGAAAGCAGCTGCGCAAAACCCACGCATTTTCGAAGTTCATCCCGAGGTTTGTTTTTGTGAAATGAATCAAGGCACGCCACTTCAATTCACCAAAAAATCGTGGAACGGCCAACGCGAGCGGATCGATTTATTGGAAAAATCCGGAATAGTTTTGCCAAAAGTTTTGCCACCCGAAATCGGAAAAATCCCCGTCGATGACATTCTTGATGCCGCCGCAGCTGCGTGGTCCGCTCAGCGAATCGCAGAAGGAAACGCACGTTCATTTCCCGAAAACAATGCGGACGAAAATGGCGGGAAGATCTGGTTTTAGGAACTCACACCAACTCCTTCATCGGCCGATACTGATCGACCAAAAAGTGCGGACGCCCACCCAAATCTTCAATCGTCGTGGTGTTGGCATTGATTCCCAAATTCTGATACATCGTGGCAAATACTTCGCCAAAATGAACGGGCCGATCTGCGATTTCACCGCCGAGCCGATCCGTCGCACCGATGACCTGCCCGGTATTCATGCCTCCACCGGCGAGCAGAGCTGTGCCAACCCGAGGCCAGTGATCACGACCTCCGTCTTTGTTTATTTTTGGAGTACGACCAAATTCGCCCCAGGCAACCACCGTAACATCATCAGCCATTCCGCGTTCGTGAAGATCATTGATCAATGCCGCCAATCCTTGATCGAACATCGGCGCGTGACTAATCATGCCTTCGCGATGCTTGCTGTGGAAATCCCAGCGGCCAAAATTTAAGGTTACGCAACGCGCACCCGCTTCGACCAAACGCCGCGCGAGCAGAAAATGTTCGAGATTTCGCGGAGCACCGTCACCCACTTGAGCTGGGTCGCCCTTTCCATAGCGGGCCCGCGTTTTGGGATCCTCTTTCGATAAATCAAAAGCCTGCGCCAATTTGCTCGACGTTAGCATGCCGAAAGCCTGATCGTGAAATTCATCGAGGCCTTCCATCGCACCTGAGTTATCAGCTTCACGACGAAATTGATCGAATGAATTCAACAACCCCTGACGTTCATTCAAACGACCAAGCGTTAAATTTTCGAGGCGCATTTCTTTTTCCGTCGGACCGGATGGCTTGAACGGTCCGTTTCCAAAACCGAGAAATCCCGGCTTCCCTGAATTACCGTAGGGCGGGTGGCGAGCCTTCGGTGCCAGCCCGACAAACGACGGAATCGCCGGATCACGAGAGCCCATCAACTTCGATGTCACCGCGCCAATCGACGGCCAACCACCTGCCGGCTGGCCTGCTAAATTTAAACTGGAACCCACTTTCCCCGTATAGCACATGAACGAATCGTGACTCCCGTTCGGCGCACCGTAGAGCGATCGAATCACCGCGCACTTGTCCATCGTCTGTGCCAGATTCGGCATCAGCTCACAAATCTCGATGCCCGAAACGTTCGTTTTGATCGGGCTGAACTGACTCCGCACATCACTCGGAGCGTCCATTTTCAGATCAAACGTTTCCTGATGCGAGGGCGCACCCGCCATGTAAACCATGATGATCGCCTTCTTCGAATTGCGGAGTCCCACGTTTTGCTCGGCCTGCAACAATTGAGGCAACGCCATGCCGCCCATCCCAAGTCCACCGATTTTCAAAAAATCGCGCCGAGAACGTCCGTCACAAAATCGGGAGGAATTGGAGCCTGCAACTGAAATCATGTTCAAAAGTCCGCACCTTTCGGAGAAACGCGAACCTTTCAGACTGGCGTTTATGCGCCCCCACTATGGTAATCAAACCGCAATCGGCGCCTTGATTCCCGGATGCGGATCGTAGCCGATCAGTTCGAAATCCTCGAATTTGAATCCATCGATCTCCGTCACGTCCGGATTGATTTTCAACGTCGGAAGCGGGCGCGACTCGCGGGCGAGCTGCTTTTTCGTCTGCTCGATGTGATTTCGATACAAATGCAAATCGCCGAAACTGTGGACAAAATCACCGGCCTTCAGCCCACAAACTTGCGCCATCATTCGCGTCAGTAATGCGTAACTCGCAATGTTAAACGGCACGCCGAGAAACAAATCCGCGCTCCGTTGATAAAGCTGGCAGCTCAACTCGTTCGCCGTCGTATCGACATAAAACTGGAACATCGTGTGACACGGCGGTAGGGCCATTTGATCGACATCAGCCACATTCCAGCCTGAGACAATGTGCCGCCGACTCGTCGGGTTGTTTTTGATTGAATCAACCACCCGCGCAATTTGATCGATCGGCTCCGCTCCTTCAGCACCCTGCCAGCGACGCCATTGCTTCCCATAAACCGGGCCGAGATCGCCATCTTCATCCGCCCATTCGTCCCAAATCGAGACGCCGTTTTCCTGCAAATACTTCACGTTCGTATCGCCATTTAAGAACCAGAGCAGTTCATAAATAATCGATCGCAGGTGCAGTTTCTTCGTCGTCAAAACAGGAAACGTCTCCCGTAAATCAAATCGAGCCTGCGCTCCAAAAACTCCAATCGTTCCCGTTCCCGTGCGGTCTTCGCGCGCTTTCCCGTGCGTGAGAACATGATCAAGAAGATCGAGATAGGCTTTCATGAAAAATCAGAAAATCAGTTTTTTACGAACAGATAGGGTTGGTTCAACGAACAGACCCTATTGATTCGAAAAATCGGTTTTTATTCGGCTTTCGCTTTTGGGTTTGCGATGATGACGAGTCCTTTGTGATTGCTGAAAATTTCTTTCGCCAATGCGTTCACTTCTTCCAGCGTGATGTTTTTGTAGTCGTCCACAAAGGTCCGCGACCACTCGAGGCGTTCAGGATATTCCTGACTCGACTCCAACACCGAACTCAACCAGTAGCGGTTTGTGCGGCGCATTTCTTCGATTGAAACCACCTGCGGCTTTTTCGCTCGATCCAATTCGTCAGCGGTGATTGAAGTTCCAGTTGCAAGGTCCGCACTGATCTGCCGAATGGTGTCGCCCACTTCTTTTGCCTTTGGCGGATCAATCGTCACGTTGGCAAATAGGTAGCCGTAGTCTTTCCAAACATCGCTCGGCAAGTTGTGCGAAAACGGACTGTAACCGATGGCTTTTTCCTCACGGATGACCTTGCGTAAACGATCACCCAAAATCGCTCCGAGCATTCCAATACGCCGAGTTTTCTCAATGTCAAAAATGTCTGTCGTCGGCCAATAAACAACGGCCGAACCTTTGTCTACGGTCGTTTCGACTTCGTATTTTTCATCCGTCAGATCCGTTGGGAAATTCACAACCCGCTCTTCGGTGTAGGCCGGCTTTTCGGAAGCGCGCTCAGGAAGACTCCCAAAGGTTTCGGAAAGCGCCTTGATAGTGGCTTCTTTATCGAAATCACCAACGATGGACACTTCGAGGTATCCATTTTCGAACTCAGGCTTGAGCCACGCTTTGGCATCATCCATCGTCCGCGAATCAAGATCAGTTCGCTCAGGATAGCCGAACCGATCGTCGCCGCCGTGAATCAGCTTGTCGACTTCGTTGGCCATTTTTCCGCCGGGAGTATTTTCGAGCTGATTGTAAAGCCCGTCCAGTTGTCGACGAAATTCGATCGCGGCTTCTTCTTTGAAGCCAGGATTGGTGAGATACGACCGCATCAGCAACAGCTGAAGTTTGAGATCTTCGGAGTCAGTTTGACCGCTGAAAGCAAAGGCGTCTTCGTCCACGCCAAAACCAACGCCGACGGATTCTCCGGCGAAAATCTGCTTCAACTCATCTTCGCTGTGTGCGTCGAGTCCGGCACTGTTGAACGTTCCGTTGGTGAGGAGAGGGAGACCAGCCATGCCTTTTGGAAGCGTCAGCAATCCGCCGCCCACGCGAGCTTTCACGTAGATTTTTTCGTCTTCGTAATCGGTGATTTTCAGATTCACACGAACGTTGTTTTTGAAGCGAAGCTGAGTCACCCCAATGTCTTCGATCTCTTTTTGCTCAGCAATCTCGCCAGCAGCAGGCATCTCGGCATAGGCGAATTTTGCTGCTTCTTTTTCGACAGGAGGCTGAACGGCGACTGCTTTCGAGGCATTAAAAACCTGTGTAATCGCTTTGTCAGCATCTTTGACTTCCACGTTTCCGGAAACGTAAACGAGGATTTCGTTCGAACCGTCCCAAAGACCACGTAGATGATCACGGCACTCTTCAGCAGTCACCGATCCAAGCGCTTTTGTCACGCGAGGAAGGTCGGCGATTGGGTTTGTGAAAATACGGCGCGACCCCATTCGTGAACCAATTTGGTTGGCGAGATCTTGCGATTTCCGCGTCTTCGACGACTCGGCTTGACGCTCGTATGCGTTCTGGATATTCGCTTTCACCTCTTTCAACTCGGCATCGGTGAATCCAAATTCCAATCCACGACGGAGCTCCTGCTCAACAACAGCAATGGCGGCTTCCCAGTTTTCGGGTTTGCAGGTCGCGTCGATCGAACCGTATTCCGCGAAATTCAGATCATAGAAATCACCAACATGCGTCCGGATCGTGTTAATCGGAGAGTCTTCTTTTTTGGCAATCATCTCAAGTCGACGATTCAACATTTGCCCAGCCAACATCATCCGCAGGTCATAGGCGCGACGCTCGGAGTTATCGGGAGGGTTGATGCGCGGCTTGGTGGTCTCGATCGAAACGCTAGCTTCACCTGCTTCTTTTTCGTAATGATAGTGCGTTCCGAATCCACGCTTGGCGAGTTTCCCGAGATCTGGCTCAGCAGCTTTTTCACGCCCAGGAAGATCTTTGAAATACTTCTGAATGAAGCCCTCGATTTTATCCACTTTGATATCGCCCACGATAATCAGTGCCATCCGGTTCGGCGTATACCATTTCTTGTAAAACTCCACAAAACGCTCGCGCGGCGCGCCCATGATGACTTCTTCGGTGCCGATCGGAAGCCGTGAGCCAACCTTGTGCTCAGGAAGCGCGAAACCAATTTGCTCAACGAACGTGCGCCAGCCAACCGAGTCACGCGTCCGTTTCTCACTCATGATGATGCCGCGCTCTGCTTCGATTTCCTCAGTGAGCATTTGCATTCCGTCTGAATAATCGCGGAGCAGTTTGAAGGCTTCGTCGAGAATTGGATCTTCCACGTTGGGCAGCTCCAATTTGTAAACCGTCTCGTTGAACGAGGTGTGAGCGTTGGTGTGATTTCCGAAGCCCATCCCGAGACGCTGAAAATACTCGACCATTTCTCCCGGAGGGAAATTCGTAGTCCCGTTGAACGCCATGTGCTCGAGAAAGTGAGCAAGGCCTTGCTGATTGTCCTCTTCCATGAGCGAACCCGCATCAACGAAGAGCCGGAGAGAAACCCGATTCGGCGGCTCCACATTCGGCAGGATCGCATAGCGCATTCCATTTTCGAGAACACCCCACGTCACATTTTTATCCGCAGCGATGTCGCTATTCTCTTGCGGCAACGGGATTGGATTTGGGGCAGATTTTTTCACCTGAGATAAGGCCGGAATGGCAAAAGCAGCAAGGAGTGCGGCGCAAACCGCAAGGCACGTTTGTTTCATAGAGTCGATAAATTACAGGGATAAAAGCGACGACCGGTCAGAGTTTCGCTTTTTAAAGTGGGATGAATTAACCACAAGTCTGGAATTTCGCGATAGGAGAACGTGGAGTGGAATTGGAGAGGTCGCGCGGAGGCGCAGAGCAGTTACTGCTATTGTGACGCTCCTATAATAAAACCTAGTTTTGATGTCTGCGTCAACTGATCGATCTCCCCCCCCCTGAAATTAGAAGCTATTTCATACGAATTTGGACAACAACTAAGCGCCCATTTTTTCCTCCATAACACTCAGCTAAACAGATCTAATCTCCAACCGAATACGAGACGGCTTCCATATTTCGACGTTGAAGATGAAGAGATGACAATTGAAA
>ERZ887942.356-NODE-356-length-38159-cov-6.791334_pt1 | contig 38159 bp, 35 predicted proteins | sample MGYA00521099_ERZ887942 | MGnify/ENA primary metagenome ERZ887942 (study PRJEB32303, sample SAMEA104408605) | aquatic metagenome | biome: Brackish water; feature: Pelagic; material: water | place: Baltic Sea | collected 2014-06-07T06:48:00 | depth 16,251 m ... | reverse complement strand
AAGTTTGAATCAGAAATCAGGCCCAATGGGAATCCTGATTGTCCACAGGCCCTAGAAGAAATACTCAATTTCGCCCCTATCTCAGCAGGGCCCGCCGCGATTGCTTCCGGACGGCGCTAAATGCTTAACTCAGTTCAATAACCCAGCGTGGCGTAACCCGTTTTCGACCAAGATTTTGGTCTCATCTGCCAGCCCTGTGAGCGGCGAACGTACTTCTTCAGAGCAAAGGCCCAGCTTGGACATTGCGTATTTTACGCCGACAAGACCCGGTTCTGTGAAGATAGCTTGGTGCAGGGGCATCAGGCGGTCCTGAAGGTCAAGCGCTGTGTCATAGCGTCCGGCAAGGCACGCCGCTTGCAACTCGGCGCAGAGCTTGGGCGCGACGTTGGCTGTGACCGAGATACAGCCAGTGCCGCCTTGGGCGTTGAAGCCGTGGGCGGTGGCGTCCTCACCGGAGACTTGGATGAAATCTGGCCCGCATGTGATGCGTTGCTGGCATACGCGGGCTAGATCACCGGTGGCGTCTTTCACCCCGATGATACGTGGCAGCTTGGCCAGCGTGCCCATGGTCTCGGGCGTCATATCCACGACCGAGCGGCCTGGGATGTTGTAGATCACAATCGGCAGGTCGCAGCAGTCATGCAGGGCTGTGAAATGGGCGATGAGGCCGCGCTGTGTGGGTTTGTTGTAGTATGGCGTTACGACCAAAGCGGCGGTCGCGCCCACCTTGTGTGCGTGCTGCATGAAACGCATCGACTCGACGGTGTTGTTGCTGCCGGCGCCTGCGATGACAGGGATGCGCCCTGCGGCGGCACGCACCACCTCTTCGACAACACTTTCATGCTCGGCATGGGTGAGCGTCGGGCTTTCGCCCGTTGTTCCCACTGGCACAAGGCCATGGCTGCCTTCGCCGATATGCCATTCGACAAGTGTTTTGAGCGTGTCGAAATCCACTTCGCCGTTCTTGAACGGCGTGACCAGAGCTGGCATGGAACCTTTGATCATGGGAACGCTCCTTTTTCTGTGCTGTCAGGGCCCTTTTGGCCCTCTCGTGATAACATTTTCGCGACCCTAGCGGGATGCCGCCCCCCTGCCAAGTTTAGCGGGTGGACGGCCCTCGGGCGCGGCCTTAGGCTGGCGCTGTCTATCCTTTGATCAGCTAGGAAATGCAAGAGATGTTGCGCTGTATTTTCCCGTTTTGCGTGGCCTTCGGGCTTGCGCTGTCTGCTACGGCGGAGCCAGCGAAGATTGCGCCGCGTCCGCTTGCTTCTGCTTTGGATGCTTTGGGCGATGGCCGGTGGGAGCGGGCCGCTGACTTGGCTGCACGGGACGGGCCTGGCGCTGTGGTGCTGGTGGAGTGGCACCGCTTGCGGGCGGGACGTGGCAGCCCGGCGGAGGTTTTGGCATTTTTAGAGGCATATCCCGATTGGCCGGGCCTTGAGCGTTTGCGCGCGCGGGCGGAGCCAGACTTTGCCGAGGCTACAGAAGCGCAGGTTTTGGCCTTTCACGCAGGCGGTTTGCCTGAGACGGGTGCTGGCATCTTGCGGCTTGACCGTGCGTTACGCGCCGCGGGGCAGGTGGGGGATGCGGATGCCAGCGTCGTTATGGCGTGGCGTTCCTTTGATCTGAGCGCGGAAGAGCATGCTGATTTCCTCGCCGCCCATGCGGAACTTCTGGCCCCGCACCATGACGCGCGGCTCGATATGACCCTTTGGCGGGGCCTGCGCGATGCGGAATTGATGCTGCCCTTGGCCAGCGACGGTGCGCGTGCCATAGCCGAGATTCGGCAAGTGGCGGCGTCCGGGCAACGCGGGCTGGATGCAAAGATCGCGAGCCTTCCAGAAGCGCTCCGCGATGATCCAGGCCTCGCCCATGCCCGGTTTGAGCGGTATCTGGAGATTGACGAGGACGAAAAAGCCATCGCCCTTATGCGCTCCCAAAGCGCCATTGATGGTGGTCTGGGTCGCGCGGATCAGTGGGCCGGTTGGCGCCGCGCCCTGTCGCGCCGGATGATGCGGGCGCAGGAGTATGCGGTTGCCTATGATCTGGCCTCGCGCCATCAGCTTGTGGAAGGCTCATCCTTTGCTGATCTGGAGTGGCTCTCAGGCTACCTCGCGCTCAGGTTCCTGAACGAGCCTGAGTTGGCGCTGGATCATTTTCAACGACTGCGCGCCGCCGTGGCCACGCCGATTTCGCTGGGCCGGGCGGGCTATTGGATCGGTCGCGCGCAGGAGGCTCTGGGCGATGGTGACGCGGCGCAGATTGCCTATGAGGAAGGGGCCGCGCATCAGACCAGCTTCTACGGCCTTCTGGCGGCTGAAAAGGCCGGACTGCCCACTGACCCGGCGCTTGCTGGCACGGAAACCTTTCCCGATTGGCGCGGCGCGCCCTTCACCCAAGCGCCCCTTTTCCAAGCCGCGGTTCTGGCTCATGCTGCGGGGCGGCTGACCCTGTCGGAGCAGCTTTTCGTAGCGTTGAGCGAGACGCAGGACCGTGCAGGGATTGGCCAGATCGCCGCCGTGCTGAAAGAGATGGACGCGCCGCATTTGCAGGTCATGCTGGGCAAGGCGGTGGCCCGGCGTGGGATCGTTTTGCCCGAGCCATATTACGCGCTGCACCCGATGCAGGAGATGGACCTGCCCGTGCCGATGGAGATGGCGCTGGCCATTGCGCGGCGCGAGTCGGAGTTTGATTTCGGCGTGACCAGCGGCGCGGGGGCCGAGGGGCTTATGCAGCTGATGCCGGGCACCGCGAGCGATGTCGCGCGCGATCTGGGCCTCGCGCATGAGCGCGCGCGCGTGCTGTCGGATTGGCGCTATAACGCGCAGCTTGGCAGCACCTATATCGCGCAGCTCTCGGGGATGTTCGACGCCAATGTGGTGATGATTTCGGCGGGCTATAACGCCGGGCCGGGCCGCCCTCTCAGATGGATGGAGGACTTTGGTGACCCGCGCGCGGGGGGTATGGATATCATCGACTGGATCGAGCATATCCCCTTCAACGAGACCCGCAATTACATCCAGCGTGTGACCGAGAGCCTGCCCGTTTACCGTGCGCGGCTGGGCAGGGAGGCTTTGCCGATCCCGTTCACTCAAGAGCTTTTGGGCGCGACGATCACGGTGAAATAGTCACGTGAAATAGGCCTGAAACCAGCGCGTCCGCCTCATCCCACCTGACGCTGCCGCCAGAGGGTGAAGAGCCCCGCCGCCACGACGATACCCGTCCCCAGCGCCACGTTGAGCCGGATCGCCTCGCCAAAAACGGTGACGCCCAGGACGGTGACGAAGACAAGCTGGAGATAGGCGAAGGGTTGCACAGCGCTCGCCTCGGCCACCTCATAGCATTTGATCAAGGTGAAATGGCCCAAGGCGCCGGTAACGCAGAGAAGGCTCATCCACGCCCAATCTGGCGCGCTCATCGGCTCCCAGAACCAGATGCCCACGGCGGTGACGCCAACCGCGCCCACCGTGCCGGTCCAGAAAAAGCTGGTGGCGGCACTGTCTTGTCGTGCAACGTAACGGGTCAGAAGGCCGTAAAGTGCGAACATCAGGGCTGCCAGCAGCGGCACGACCGCTTCGATCTGAAAGACGCCGAAGCCCGGCTCAAGGATGATGATGACGCCAACAAAGCCCACCGCGATTGCGGCCCAGCGGCGCCAGCCCACATGCTCGCCCAGCACGGGGCCCGAGAGAGCCGCGATCAGCAGGGGATAGCAGGCAAAGACCGCATGGCTTTCCACAAGCCCCAGAAGCGTAAAGGCCAGAACCATGACACAGATTTCCGTGACCAGAAGCAGCGCGCGAAACCCTTGCACGCGGGGCTGGTCGGTGCGGGCTGCGGCGCGGAGGCCGCCCGCCTTGCGCGCGGCTATGGTGATGACGAAAGCGGCGAAGAACCAGTAGCGCACCATGATCACCATCAGCACGTTATATTCCCCCGCCAGATGGCGCGAGAGCCCGTCCTGCATGGCGAAGATGAACGTGGTGGCGACCATCAGCATGATGCCCAGCCGTGTGTTTTGTTCGGTCATGTGCGGCGCCTTGCGCGGGTCATGTGGCGCTTGCGGCCAAAGCCGGGCGTCCGCTCGACGTCGAAGCCTGCATCGCTCAGGCCCCGCCGCACGAAGCCCGCGGCGGTATAGGTCGCGGCCGTGCCGCCGGGGGCGGTGTGGGCATGGACCTGCCCCATGAGGTCCGCGCCCCAAAGCTCGGGGTTTTTGGCCGGGGAAAATCCGTCGAGAAACCACGCATCCGCCATCCCGCGCCATGCGGGCAGTGTCTCGCGGGCATCGCCGATGATCACCTCAAGCCGCACAGTCTCGCTCAGTGCAATCGGTCCGCCCTGCGACCATGCGGTCACCAGAATATCGCGCAAACTGCCCAGCTCGGGGAAGGCCGCGAGCGCGCGGCGCATTTCGCTTGCGTCCATCGGATAGGCCTCGAAGGAGATCAAGTGTAGCGTGCCCGGCACGCCAGCCATCTGCCACGCAAGGGCCGCCGTGAGCATGTTCAATCCGGTGCCGAACCCAAGCTCGGCGATGCGAAACCCGCCCTCAAACCGCGCGGGCAGGTCGTTGCCTGCAAGGAAGACATGCCGTGTTTCCTCCAGCCCGTTGTCGAGGCTGAAATAGGGATCATCGAACCGCTCTGATACCGGCACATCGCCTGCCCCATCGCTGCTGCGCCAGCTCAAATTGGCCTGCTGGTTTTGCATGCGGTTGTCCTTTATCGTCCGGCATGGAAACACATGCCGACCATGCAGAGGGATCGCCGCCTTGGCAATGTCCGATATCACCATCCACGGGGCCGGTATTTTTGGTCTCTCTATTGCTTGGGCCTGTCTTGAGCGGGGTGCCCGGGTGCGGGTGATTGATCCTTATGGGCCGGGGGCCGGGGCATCGGGGGGCATCGTTGGGGCGCTGGCCCCGCATGTGCCGGAAAACTGGAACGAAAAGAAGGCGTTTCAGCTGGAAAGCCTGCTGATGGCCGAGGCATTTTGGGCAGGTGTTGAGGCGGTGGGTGGCCTCAGCGCGGGCTATGCGCGCACCGGGCGGCTTCAGCCTCTGGCCGATGCGGCGGCGTTGGAGTTGGCGCGCGCGCGGGGGCGCGGGGCGGGGGCGCTCTGGCTCGGGCTGGCGGAATGGCATGTGGCGGAGGCGGATATGTTTGATTGGGCGCCCGCCTCGCCCACTGGTTTTGTGATCCATGACACGCTGACCGCGCGGGTCCATCCCAAACAAGCCTGCGCGGCTTTGGTGGCGGCTATCCGCGAGCGGGGCGGGGAAGTTTTGCGCGAGGGCGTGCAGCGCGGGCAGGTGATCCATGCCACGGGCACGGCAGGGCTTGAGGCGTTGAACCGAGATGCGGCCCGGCAGATCGGCATGGGCATCAAGGGGCAGGCGGCGCTTTTAGATTTCGCAGCCCCCGAGTGGCCGCAGCTTTTCGCCGGCGGCGTGCATATCGTGCCACATGCCGATGGGACCGTGGCCGTCGGCTCCACCTCCGAGCGGGACTATGCCAGCGGCACCGAGACGGACGCGCAGCTTGACGATGTGATTGCCGCAGCCTGCACGGCTGTGCCAGCCTTGGCGGACGCGCCGGTGATTGCGCGCTGGGCGGGATTGCGGCCCCGCACCCGGTCGCGCGCGCCAATGCTCGGGGCGCATCCCTTGCATGAGGGGCAGTTCATCGCCAATGGCGGGTTCAAGATCGGCTTTGGCATGGCGCCGAAAGTGGCAGAGGTCATGGCCGATCTGGTGCTGGAGGGGCGCGATTCCATCCCCGAGGGGTTCCGGCCCGAGGCTTCGCTCTAGACCCCGGCGCGAGGGTGGCTAAGCTAACCCCATGACCGATGATATGATCCTCACCAAGATGGGCCTGCGCTACGCTGGGCAGCTTTGGCCCTGTACGATTGGCAAAGGGGGCCTTGCCGCCGACAAACGCGAGGGGGATGGGGCCACGCCAAAGGGTGTGCTGCGCATCGCGGGCCTGCTCTACAGGCCCGACCGTGTGCCGCCGCCCGCGCCGTGGGCTGAGCCCATCCGCCCCGGTGATCTATGGTCTGATGCCAACGGGCAGCCTGACTATAACCACCCCGTGCGCGCGCCTTATGCGCAGAGCCATGAGGCGCTCCGGCGGGGTGATCCGCTCTATGATGTGGTGATGATCACCGATTGGAACTGGCCCGAGGCGGAGGCGGGGCGCGGCTCTTGCATCTTTTTGCACCAGTGGCGCAGGCCGGGATACCCCACTGATGGCTGTATCGCGTTTCGGCGCGATCACATCTGGCGGATTGCGGCGCTGGCCACGCCGGGGACGCGTCTCGTTATCAGCTGATCCCAGACGTCAGCCAGCGGCCACGCGCGCGCCGAAAATGGCGCTGCCCACGCGGACATGGGTGGCTCCAAGCGCAATCGCGCTCTCGAAATCGCCGCTCATCCCCATCGAGAGGCCGCTCAACCCGTTGCGCTCTGCGATCTTGGCCAGAAGCGCGAAATGCAGGCTTGGCTCTTCCTCGGCGGGCGGGATGCACATCAGCCCCTCGATGGCGAGGTCCAAAGCGCGGCACTCGGCGATCATCGCATCGGCTGCGTCAGGTAAGACGCCCGCCTTTTGCGGCTCCTCGCCGGTGTTGATCTGCACGAAAAGCTTGGGACACTGCCCTTCTTCTTGTGCAATCCGGGCGATGGCGGTGGCCAGTTTGTGCCGGTCCACGGAATGAATGGCGTCAAAAAGCCCAAAGGCCTGTCGCACCTTATTGCTCTGCAAAGGCCCAATCAGGTGCAGGTCGACGCCAGCATAGGTCTCGCGGAAATCGGGCCATTTGCCCGCCGCCTCCTGCACGCGGTTCTCGCCGAAACAGCGGTGGCCTTCGTCCAGAACGGCTGCAACCCTCTCATTGGGCTGCACCTTGGAGACGGCGATGAGATGCACTGAGCCCGGCGCGCGGCAGGCGGCGACCTCGGCTTTTGTGATGCGGGCGGTGATATCGGCAAGACTCATGATGGCGGCTCCGGGGAATTGCGCATATGCCTGATAGGTAATCCAGTGCTCCTGACTTGCAAACCACCAATCGGCGCGGTCGAGCCACAGCATATAGGCGATGAGAGGGGTGACGAGGCTAAACAGCTTGCCCCGCCGGGCGTGGTTGGATACTAGGAAAAGAAGCAGTTAATGGCGGTGGGCGGTATGATCCTGACTTTTGCAAAGCGTGGCGCATTGGTGCTGGCAACCTTGGTGGTAGCAGCCTGTGGCGATGAGCCTCCCACGCTGGACAAAGAGGCGATCACCCTGAAGGGCGGGCGCGAGTCCAATGTGGGTGTGACCTCGGGGACGAGCCTCTTTGATGCGTTCCGTGGCAAGGATGCGGGCGTTAAGGTGAACCGCTTCCTCTGGACAGCCTCGCTCGACGTGCTGGATTTTCTGCCTATCCAATCGGCTGATCCGTTTACCGGCGTGATCTCCACGGGCTACGGCACCCCCCCCGGTAGCAGCAACTCTTACCGCGCGACGATCCTGATCAGCGATCCGGCATTGGACGCGCGCAGCCTGAATGTGGCGCTGCAATCGCGCTCTGGTCCCGTCAGCGCGGGCACTCAGCGCGCAGTTGAGGATGCAATCTTGTCGCGTGCGCGGCAGTTGCGGATCCAAGCGGGCAACTTCTAACTATCCTTTCCCTGCGGTTTTGTGCGGGGGCAGGTGGCTGACACCCAATCATTGTAATTTTGATCGCCGTGGCAATACCGCGTCTCACTGTCGCTGGTGGGCATTGGTGCGCCACATGGCTGGAGGCCTCAGTGGTTGAGCTGACGCAGATATGGGGCGTGCGGGTGGGGGTGGGTGAAGCTGACTTGCGGGAAGAAGGTGCGGGTGGCGACTCCTCGTCGTAATAAATCTGCACATTACACGGAGGCCCAAAACTCGGACGCGCTTGCATAGGCGTCAATGTGGCTGGCCAGAACCCCGGCGGCCAGTGAGGTATGCGAGGGCGCGGGGTGGAGAAATGTCAGGCGCGCCTTGACCTCTGCCGGGATATGTCGCCTGCTACGCCCGGGCAGGAGGGGCGCTCTATGACAGCTGATATCACCATCCGGGCGCTGCGGCGCGACGACCGTGCGGAGTGGTCGCGCATGTGGACGGCCTATCTGGAATTTTACCGCACCACACTGCCCGAGCAGGTCTATGAGATTGCGTTTGAGCGTTTGCTGAGCGACGACGCGCATGAATTTCAGGGGTTCATCGCGGAGATGGACGGGCGGCCCGTGGGCCTCGTCCATTTCCTTTTCCATCGGCTTTTGTGGTCCGAGGAGGACACCTGTTACCTCATGGACCTCTTCACTGAACCCGCTGTACGGGGCAAGGGTGTGGCGCGCGCGCTCATCGATGCGGTGCACGGTGCGTCCAAGGCGGCGGGAATAAAGGTGACCTACTGGACCACGGAAGAGAACAATTACAAAGGCCGAATGCTCTATGATCAGGTGGCCACGCGCACGCCGTTTATCTTATACGAGAAGACCGACTGAGCCCGGTTACAGCACCAGCGGCAGGTCCATCACCTCGTCCACCCATTTGAGTTGTCGCGGCAGGCAGATGGTCTTGAGGTCATATTGATCCTGCATCAAGGCCCGTGCGTTTGCGCCCAAAGTGGCGCGCGCTTCGGCGTCCTCGCAAAGCTCGTTGATCTGACCCACAAGCGCCTCGCGATCAAAGAAATCCACCAAGCGTCCCGTCTGCCAATCCTCAATCACCTCGCGCACAGGCTCCGTCCCGCTGGCCACGATCGCCGCTCCGCACGACATCGCCTCCATCAAGGACCAGCTGAGCACGAACGGGTAGGTGAGATAGACGTGCACACGGCTCAGCTGCAAGATCCGGGTGAAATCCTCATGCGGGATGCGGCCCAGAAAATGCACGCGCTTCCAATCCTCTGGTGAAATTTGATCTGACACTTCATCGCGAAAAATCTGTTTCCATGTCTGACCCTTAGGGGGTGCTGCGCCATAGCTCACCTCATCACCACCGATGAGGATCACCCGTGCATTTGGCCGCTCCCTGAGGAGGCGCGGCAGGGCGCGCATAAAGACATGATAGCCGCGATAAGGCTCAAGGTTGCGGTTCACGAAGGTGATCACTTCGGTGTCGCGGGTAAACTCGGGATGACCCTTCAGTTGCACCTTCACGCGTGGATCGGGCGCAGAGGCCACAGTATCGATGCCATCATGGCTGACGGTGATCTTGTCGCGAAACTCTGCCGGGAATGTATCCGCCTGAAACAGCGTGGGCGAAATGCCCGCCTCGGCCATGGGGAAATGCAGGTGGTTGTAGACGTTCTTCAGGCGGATGCGCAGGGGCTGCACTTCGGGTTCGCGGGATTGAAACTCAGGGTCGAAATCAAGATGCGGCTTGCCGGGCTTGTGGTAAAGCTCGCAATAGATCGCCATGCGCGCGCCGGGCCACAGATCGCGCAGAAACATCGGCTCGCCCCAGCCGGGGTGCGCGAGGATGAGATCGGGGGTGTAGCCCTGTGCCTTCATCTTGGCCGCCGCCCGGTAGCACGCCTCGGCCCGCGTCACCTTGGTGTCGAGATCCACAAGCCACGGATGGACCTTCTGCGCCGCCCGTTTGGGCAGGGCATAGGGCAGCACGCGCACGCCTTGCCAATTGCTCTGCTTAGTCACCCGCAGGGTCAGCGCCGTGCAGCTATGACCTGCCGCCGCAAGGGCTGGGGCCAGATGCTTCCATTGCCCGGGGAAATTTTGGTGGATGAAAAGGATATTCATGGCTCTGCCTCGCGTCGTTTTGCCCCTTATAGGCAGCGTCCCATCCCCTGCATAGGCTTCGGTTTTTGCGTGCTTGCCACTGGACGCCCTGCGCCCTTGGGCCTATCACCGACGCCACGCATATTTGACCGAAGAGGGCCGCCCCAATGTCGCGCTATTCCGCCGCCGAGATCGAAGCAAAATGGCAAAAAGCCTGGGATGAGGCCGGGATTTTTCGTGCCGAGGCCGGATCCGAGAAGCCCAAATATTACGTGCTGGAAATGTTCCCCTATCCGTCTGGCCGCATCCACATGGGTCATGTGCGCAACTACACGATGGGCGATGTGATCGCGCGCCACCGGATTGCGACCGGCCATAACGTGCTGCATCCAATGGGCTGGGACGCCTTCGGGATGCCCGCTGAGAATGCGGCGATGGCCAGCGGGGGGCACCCCAAGGATTGGACCTATCAGAATATCGCGGACATGCGCGATCAGATGAAGCCCCTGGGCCTCTCGATTGACTGGAGCCGCGAATTCGCCACCTGTGATCCGGAATATTACGGGCAACAGCAGGCGCTTTTTCTCGATATGCTGGAGGCCGGGCTCGTTTACCGCAAGAACGCCGTGGTGAACTGGGACCCGGTGGATATGACCGTTCTCGCCAATGAGCAGGTCGAGAATGGCCGCGGTTGGCGCTCGGGCGCGGAGGTGGAGCGGCGCGAGCTGACGCAGTGGTTCTTCGCGATTTCGTCCATGGCGGATGAGCTTTTGGGCGCGCTGGACGGGCTTGAGAATTGGCCCGCAAAGGTGCGGCTGATGCAGGAGAACTGGATCGGCAAATCGCGCGGGCTTCAGTTTGCGTTTGGTCTCATCGACGGGCCTGCGGGCCATGACCGGGTGGAGGTCTACACCACGCGGCCCGACACGCTTTTGGGCGCGAGTTTTCTCGGCATCGCGCCGGACCATCCGCTGGCCAAGCAGCTGGAGAAGGAAAACCCCGAGCTTGCCGCCTTCAATGCTGAATGTCGCCGGGGCGGGACCACCGAAGAGGCGCTTGAGACGGCAGAAAAAATGGGGTTCGATACCGGCCTGCGCGTGCGCCATCCGTTTGACACGGCTTGGGAACTGCCGGTCTATGTGGCGAACTTCATCTTGATGGATTACGGCACGGGCGCAATCTTCGGCTGCCCGGCCCATGACCAGCGTGATTTAGATTTCGCCCGGAAATACGGCTTGCCCGTCATTCCTACCTTCGCTCCAGCTTATCTCCCGGGGAACGTCAAGGTTGTCGATAAGTTTAATGGTGCAATACCGGAAGAATTCTGGCCGTCTTTCGATCAAGCGCAAGGTAAGCCCGGACATTTCGACTTCCTTGACCATGATGCCTTTTCCTTGCCGCATAAATTTGACCAAGACGGTGAAAGCCTTACCGACCAAATTGCTTGGGGTATCGGGCGAGTGGCATATGAGCCTCAGAAGTCAGAGAAAGTTAGGTGGGTGAAGCCTTTCAACTGGGCTGAAGAGGCGACCGGCGAAGAGGCCATCGACGCCGCCATCGCCTTCTGCGAGGCGCAAGGCGTGGGCCAGGGCGTCACTAAATTCCGCCTGCGTGATTGGGGCCTCTCGCGCCAACGCTATTGGGGCTGCCCCATTCCAGTCGTGCATTGCGAGACCTGCGGCGTGGTGCCCGAGGCCAAGGAAAACCTGCCCATCCGTCTGCCCGATGATGTCACCTTCGACGTGCCCGGCAACCCGCTCGACCGCCACCCGACATGGCGCGACACGCCCTGTCCCGCCTGTGGCGCGCCCGCCCGGCGCGAGACGGATACGATGGACACATTCGTGGACAGCTCGTGGTATTTCGCCCGCTTCACCGCGCCTCACGCCGCCACGCCCACGGATATGGAGGCGGCCTCCTATTGGATGAATGTGGATCAGTATATCGGCGGGGTGGAGCACGCGATCCTGCACCTCCTTTACTCACGCTTTTTCGCCCGCGCGATGCAGATTACCGGGCATTTGCCCGAGAAGGCGATTGAGCCGTTTGACGCGCTCTTCACCCAAGGGATGGTGACACATGAGATCTACCAAACGCCCGGCCCGAATGGTCGCCCGATCTATCACCTGCCCGAGGAAGTGACGGACGGCAAGCTGGCGGACGGGACGGCGGTGGAGATCATCCCCTCCGCCAAGATGTCCAAATCCAAGAAGAACGTGGTGGACCCGATCAGTATCATCTCGGCTTATGGTGCCGACACCGCCCGCTGGTTTGTCCTGTCGGACAGCCCGCCCGAGCGGGACGTGGAGTGGACGGCCTCGGGCGCGGAGGCGGCGCACAAGCACCTCGCCCGCGTACACCGGATCGTATCAGAGATCGTAACAGCCGATGACACCCCGCAAGAGGCGGATGAGGCGCTCTTGCGCGACATGCACAAGACCATTCAGGCGGTCACGGCGGGTGTCGAGGCGTTTGGCTTCAACGCCGCAATTGCCCGGCTCTATGCGTTCACGGCGACCCTCGCGAAATCCACCGCTGGTGGCGCGGCCAAGCGCGAAGCGGCCAGTGCCTTGGCGCAGCTCATGTCACCCATGACGCCGCATCTGGCGGAGGAGCTGTGGCAAATGCTCGGCCATACGGGTCTCGCTGCTACCGCGCCTTGGCCCGTCGCGGATGAGGCCATGCTGGTTGATGCCACCATCACACTGCCTGTGCAGATTAACGGCAAGCGGCGGGGTGAGATCAATGTGCCCGCCGACATGCCCAAAGATGAGGTTGAAAAAACCGCCCTCGCACTCGATGCTGTGATCCGGGCGCTGGATGGGGCCCAGCCCAAGAAAGTCATCGTCGTCCCCGGACGGATCGTGAATGTCGTCGTTTGATCACCCGCCTCTTCGCAGGTCCGGGCAATGAAGCTCGGGCCCCGCGATGCGCCGGGTTATTTTGCCCGCCCTGAGGCGCAGCGCACGGGCCTTTTGATCTATGGCGCGGACGCCATGCGCATCGCGCTGAAGCGGCAGGAGGTGATCGCTGCCCTCATTGGCCCACAGGGCGAGGAGGAGATGCGCCTCGCAAGGATGCCAGCGGGTGAGCTGCGTAAGGACCCCGCGCGTCTGGATGATGCGGTCAAGGCCCAGAGCTTTTTCCCCGGCCCGCGCGTGGCCTTTGTCGAGGACGCGACCGAGGCGCTGGCGGCACCCATCCTTGCGGCCCTTGCCGATTGGCGCGAGGGTGACGCCCAGATCATCGTGACCGCCGGTCAGCTCAAGCCCACCTCTAAGCTGCGCAAGGCGTTTGAGGCCCACAAGAATGCCTATGCGGCGGGCATTTATGACGACCCGCCCAGCCGGGGGGAGCTTGAGGCGATGCTCTCCGCCGCCGGGTTGCCCATGCCCGGCCATGATGCGATGCGCGATCTGACAGATCTCGCCCGCGCGCTGGATCCCGGTGATCTGCGCCAGACGATCGAGAAGATCGCGCTTTACAAACTGGGCGATGCCACGCCTTTGACCTCCCATGAGATCGCGCTTTGTGCTCCTGCGTCCGTGGAGGCGGATCTGGATGATGTGCTGCATATTGTGGCCGAGGCGCGGTCGGGCGAGATTGGCCCGATCATGAAGCGGTTGCGGGCCCAAGGCGTGCAGCCCGTGGCGCTTTGTATCGCCGCCACGCGCCATTTCCGCACGCTCTACACCGCTGCCGCCGATCCCGGCGGGGCGAGCCAGGGCATCGCGCGGATGCGCCCGCCCGTCTTTGGCCCGCGTCGGGACCGAATGATCCGGCAGGCATCGAGCTGGGGTGCGCCAAACCTTGAGATGGCTCTGAGCCTTTTGACCGAGACCGATCTGCAAATGCGCTCCGCCGCGCAGACCGCGCCGCAGATGGCGGTGGTTGAACGCGCGCTCATCCGGCTGGCTATGTTGGCGCGGCGTTGAGGCGGATTTTGGCCCTTCTTTGCATGGTTGCGGCCCCTGCTTTTGCCGAGACGGCCCGCGATGCGACGGAGCTTGCCCGGACCTATGAGGGCGCGCTCGTCTATATACCGGGCGGGCAGGGGGCGGAGCAGGGGACGGTGGCTGATCTGGCCGTGCATCTCTTTGATGTCCCCGCAGTCGTTCTCTACATGCATGGCTGCTCCGGCCTCATCGAGATCGCCCATGCGGCGGGACGGATGTATGCAGAGGCGGGCTATGTCTTTGTGGCCCCTGACAGTTTTGCACGCAGTGACAAGCCCGTAAGCTGCCGTCCTGAGGGGCCGGAAGGCGGCCTGCACCGTGCCGTTCTGAGCTGGCGCCAGGCCGAGGTGGGCCATGCGATTGCGCAGATCCGCGCGCTGACGCAGGCGCCGATCATTCTGGCGGGCCATAGCGAGGGGGCCATCACGGCGGCCACGTTCACCGGCGCGCCTTTGGTGGCAAGGGTGATCGAGGGCTGGACCTGCAACGCGGGCTGGCCGGAATACATCGGGCTTGCCGCGCCTGAAGCGGAGCCGGTTCTGTCGCTGGTGGGCAAGCGCGATCCGTGGTTTCGCCTGCCCGTCCTGCGCGGAGATTGCGGGGAGTTCATGGACACCAATGACCGCTCGGTCGTGTTCACCGCCCCCGATCCGCTTTTTGATCAGCATTGGACATCAGGCGACGCCGGGGTTCAGGCGCTTATCCTGGAATTTCTGCGCGATCAGCTCTGAGGCTTCATGGCCTCTTCGATCATGGCGAAAAACTCTGGACCAGTGATCATTTTGTGCTGCCCTTGCAGAGCGTATCCTGCGGGCTTTTCGTCGATGAAAAGCTCTTCGTGCAGGGCTGGGTCGCCCGCATCTAGCGTGCCTGCGCTGATGTAGTAGGTGCCTTGCATCGGGCCGGGAGCTGTAAGCCGGAAGTAAAGCGAGCTTCCGCAGGCGCTGCAAAACGCCCGCTCGCCCCAGTCGGATGATTTGAAGGCCGTGATCGTCTCGCCCGTGGAGATGGTTATGGCGTCCGGGGCCACTTCCACCGACAAAAGCACGCCGCCGGACCATTTGCGGCACTGCCCGCAATGGCATGCGCCCATATGTTTGGGCGTCTCGGCAAGGGTGAATGTCGCCGCGCCGCAAAGGCAGGAACCGGTGGTGGGCATGGGATGCGTCCTTTTTTCGTGCGGGTTCAACTTGGCACGGGGGTGCCCGGCTTGGCAATCGCGGCGTAGTGCGCCGCTGCGCGCCCCGCCCAGAGCCCCGTGGCCATGCAGCCGGTGATGAGATAACCGCCCGTGGGTGCCTCCCAATCGAGCATTTCACCCGCCGCGAACGTGCCGGGACGGTCGCGCAGCATGAGGCTCTCGTCCAGCGCGTCCCAGCGCAGGCCGCCCGCTGTCGAGATTGCGCCATCCATCGGGGCGGGGCCGTCATGGGTGAGCGACAGGGCCTTGATCACGGGGGCGAGATCATCTGGCAAGGGGCGGGCCAGTTCCATCAGCAGCGCTTGTTTTACGGGCGCAAGGCGCAGGGTCTTGCGAATATGCGTGCCGAGACTGGCCTTGCCGCGCGGGCGGCTGAGGCGGGTGCGAATCTCATCCTCGCTGAGGTCTGGCATCAGATCGAGGATCAGCGGCGCGCCGGTGCGGAGCGTCTTTGACAGCGCATAGATGCCGCCGCCCTCAAGGCCGTTTGCGGTGATGACGAACTCGCCGCGCCCTTGTGTCTCGCCCGCGTTAAGCCCCGTGCCTTTGATCGGCGTGCCGAAATAGGGGCGCATATGGTCCGACCAAACCCGGCGCAGGCCCATATTGGCGGGCTGAAACGGAGCCACGTGGTCTGCCAGTTGCGCAGCCCACGCGCCGTCCGAGCCGAGCCGCGCCCAGCTTGCTCCGCCACAGGCCATGACGGCCACATCGGGGGTGAGGCGCTGTGTGCCCTCGGGCGTCTCAAAGAGCCACGCATCGCCGTCCCACCCGGTCCAGCGCCAGCGGCGGCGCAGTGTCACACCCAACCCATCCAGCCGTGCCAGCCATCCGCGCAGAAGCGGTGAGGCCTTCATTGCCTTGGGGAACACGCGCCCCGTTGTACCTGTGAAGAGCGGCTGCTCCAAACTTTCGGCCCAAGCCTGCGCCTGCATCGGGCCAAAAGCCTCCAGCATCGGTGCGATCTCGGGGCATTCGTAGGCGGCTGTAAACGCTCCGAAATCCTCGGACTTGGTGAGGTTCAACCCCGACTTGCCCGCCATCAGGAACTTGCGCCCTGGCGATGGCATGGCCTCTGCCACCTCGACGCTATGCCCCGCCTCGGCCAAGGTTTCGGCAGCCATCAGCCCCGCTGGCCCCGCGCCGATGATGAGCGCGTGGCTCATGTGTCTTGCATGCGGGTTACGCTCTCCGGCAGCCCTTTGTGATGCAAGACGCGTTGGGGAAATGGAATCTCGATATTGTGTTCTTTGAGCGCGTTCCAAATGAGGAAGAGCACATCGGAGGTGTATTTGTTCTTACCGTCATCCAGACCGTTGACCCAGAACTCCACGGCGAATTCCACGCCGCTATCGGCAAAGCAGCGCAGCTCGCAATCGGGGGGCTGGGGCGCGCCGAGAACGTCTGGGTGCTTGGCCACCGCCGCCTCGATGATGCTGGGGACGAGGTTGATATCGGTGTCGTAGCTTACGGAAAACGCGGCCTCAAAACGGTTCGCGCTGCCTTGATCGGAATAATTCACCACGCGGGTGGTGATGAAATCCTCGTTTGGCACCACGATCCAGCGACCATCGAAAGTCTCCAGTATCATCGCGCGGGCGGTGGTCCGGATGATCGTGCCCGCCTCGCCGCCGTCAAGCTCTACATAGTCGCCAACTGTCGCCTGCCCTTCCAGCAAAAGGATTACGCCTGAGATGAAATTCGCCGCGATCTTTTGCAGACCAAAGCCCAGGCCCACACCAATCGCGCCCCCCAGAACCGCAAGCGAGGTGAGCGATATGCCCATGAAATTCATCAAGATGAGGAAGGCTGCGCCGAAAATGGTGATCTCGGCGGCCTTGGCGGCAAGCTGGCGTGTGGCGGGGCGCATCTCCTCTTGTCGGGAGAGGTAGGTGGTCGACTGATCATTGGACCAGCGCCCGAACCAGAAGATGATCCCGCCCGCGACGATGCCCTGAATGAGCCACAAAAGATCGAACGACATATTGCCGAGCGGCACGACCGTGGACCGAAGCGCCGCCGTCACTGCCTCAAGCGCGCCCACCGTATAGAGTGCGGCCACCGGCATGAGCACATAGCGGCCGAGAAGGCGCAGGAACGGCTCTTTGAGGATGTCGCGGACCAACACGCGTACCGCGAGGAACAAGAAGACCCGCTTGCCGAACGCGATCACCTCGCCCGAGCCGAAGATCGAGCGCGTCACGCTTTCGCCGATCCCGGTGAACGCATAGGCCAGAAGGGGCAGGACCAGCGGCACGAGGAGCAGCACGAAGCGGCGCGCTTGGGCGATGACGTGCTCTTGCTCTTCGGGTGGGGTGAGGAGGCGGATGATAAACGGGCGGAGTTTGCGGCTGACCAGCACCGCCAGAAGATAAGCTGCGATAAGGATGGCGAATTGTGACCAAGCAGCGGGGCTCAAGAGCCAGCCTTGCGCCAAGTCCCAGCCCTGGCGGGCATAGTCCATCGCTTGCAGCACGATCTCAGGTGGGTTTTCCATGCGCATCCCTTGCCTTTTGGGGCTCTACACACATCCTCTTGCCCTGACCCATGCAAAGGATCAACCCGCCTTGGACGATGTGCCTCTTTGCCCGCTCTGCCTACGGCCCATCCCAAGGGAAGCCAAGCAGAGCCTGCATCACCTCATTCCGAAGCTGAAAGGCGGCAAGGGCGGTCCCGTCGTTTTGCTGCATCAGATCTGTCACAATGAGATCCACGCGACCCTGACCGAGGCCGAATTGGCACGGGAGTTCAATACGCCCGAGGCATTGTGCGCCCATCCAAGGCTGGAGCGTTTTGCGCGTTGGGTCGCCAAGCGGCCGCCGGGGTTTCATAGCAAGACCCCCGGCAGGCTGCGCAAAAAGCGCTAGGCGCTGCACATTGGGCTTTAGCTGCCCCGCACCGTGTCGATCATCAGTTGCACGTTTTCGGGGTCTGCATCGGGCGTGATGCCGTGGCCGAGGTTGAAGATATGCGGCCCGCCCTTGAGCGCGTCGACAATCCGCCGCGTCTCAGAGACAAGCGCATCGCCGCCCGTGACCATATGCGAGGATTTGAGGTTACCCTGCACACAGCCATCGATCTGCACGTTTTGCGCGGCCCATTCTGCGGTGACCGAGTCGTCGATTGCGACGCAATCAGCACCAGTAGCCTTGGCGAATCCGATGTAGTTCTCGCCCGCCTCACGCGGGAAAGCGATGATCGGCGTATCAGGGTGGCGCGCCTTGAGGGCCGCAATGATCTCTTTGGTGGGCTCCAGCGCATATTTCTCGAAATCCGCCCCTTTGAGCGATCCTGCCCAGCTGTCGAAGATCTTGACCACTTCGGCGCCCGCTTCAATCTGCATCGAGAGGTATTCGATTGTGGCTTCGGTGATCCGGGCCATCAGTGCGTCGAACACCGCCGGATGGGTGCCTTTCAGGGCATGGGCCGGGGCCTGATCCGGCGTGCCTTTGCCCGCAATCATATAGGTGGCCACCGTCCATGGCGCGCCGGCAAAGCCAATGAGCGTCGTCTCGGCGGGCAGCGCGCCGCGCAGGTTGCGCACGGTCTGGTAAATGGGGTTCAGCGTCTCGTGAATGTCGTCCTTGCCACCCAGCTTGGCAAAATCCGCCTCGCTGGTGATGGTCGAGAGGCGTGGCCCCTCACCGGTCACAAACCACAAATCCGCGCCGAGCGCCTGTGGGACCAACAAGATATCTGCAAAGAGAATGGCGGCATCGAACCCATAGCGGCGAATCGGCTGAAGGGTCACCTCGGTGGCCAGATCGCTGTTGTAGCAAAGCGACAGAAAATCCCCGGCCTCGGCGCGGGTGGCTTTATACTCGGGCAGATAGCGCCCGGCCTGCCGCATCATCCAGATCGGTGGCGTGGGCAGTGTTTCACCAGCCAATGCACGCAGGATCGTCTTCGTTTCAGCCATTCGTAGTCCTCCTCGGGCGTTTTGCTCGCCCGTATGGGCATGTAATCTCAACTATACCGCGCTTGCGCGTATGTGAAGACAGCCTTACACATTCCGCCATGAAAATGACCATGCCATCCCCTTCGGCCCCGATGAAACTGGGCACGCGCGGCTCTCCGCTGGCGCTCGCTCAAGCGTATGAAACCCGCAAACGGCTGAGCGCCGCTTTCGATCTGCCTGAAGAGGCGTTCGAGATCGTGGTGATCAAGACCACTGGTGACGACCGGGCGTTGATCGCCACTGACACGCCGCTCAAGGAGCTGGGCGGCAAGGGGCTATTTACCCGTGAGATCGAGCAGGCCATGCTTGACGGGGATATCGACATCGCGATCCATTCCATGAAGGACATGCCGGTGCTGCAACCCGAGGGGCTGGTGCTGGACACATACCTGCCGCGCGAGGATGTGCGCGATGCGTTCGTTTCGCCCAACGCCAAGAGCCTTGCTGATTTGCCCGAAGGTGCGAAAGTCGGCAGTTCCTCTCTGCGCCGCCGTGCGCAGGTGATGGTGAATTTCCCGCACCTCGATGTGGTGGAGTTTCGCGGTAACGTGCAGACCCGCCTGAAAAAGCTTGATGAGGGCGTGGCCGCCTGCACTTTCCTCGCCATGGCGGGTCTCAAACGGCTGGGCCGCTCCGAAGTGGTGACCGCCGCGATGGACGTAACAGAGATGCTGCCCGCCGTCGCCCAAGGGGCGATCGGAATCGAACGGCGCGCGAACGATATGCGCGCGGCCAATATGCTTGAGGCGATCCACGACACTGAGACAGGCCAGCGCCTCGCGGCAGAGCGCGCCTTTCTCGAAGCGCTCGACGGTTCCTGCGAGACGCCCATCGCGGGCCTTGCTGAGCTGGACGGTGGCACGCTGCGCCTGCGCGGCGAAGTGCTCCGCCCCGATGGCTCCGAGAGCCTCAAGGATGACCGCAGCGCGCCGATCGAGGACGGGGCCGAGCTTGGCCGTGCCATGGCAGCCGATCTGCTGAAAAAAGCGGGGCCGGGGTTCTTTGACTGGCGCAGCTAGGACGCTGGTCTGAAGGGTCAGTCTGCAAGCACCTCGCCGGGGTTCAAAACCCCATTTGGACCGAGCGCTGTTTTGATGGCGCGCATCGCGGCAAGTGCTGTGGGTCCCTTGTAGCGCGCCATGCTGCTGCATTTCTCCAGCCCTATGCCATGCTCGGCGGAGAAGCTGCCCCCGAGGGCGATGACAGCCTCTTCCACGGTGCGGCGCTGCCAAGCTCCACGAGGATGTTCACCGGATAGATGCGGTCAAAGGCTGGCCATGCGCCGGATGGCCAAGACCTCCTTGGTGCTTTGTGGGCGTAGCATGGCCAGAGGCGCGCTTTTGGTCCATCCCTTGCCCAATCAAGCCCGTAATGTGCCGCATCTGCGCCTTCCAGAACCCCGCAGGGCTAATCGGAGTGCGCAGATCGACCAGCGCTGGCTCAGAACGCCTTGAAGGTTAGGGTGGTCTCGGTCCGCTCGATATGGGGAATGTCGAGCAGGTTGTCGTTGATGAACTTACCCACATCCGCATCCTCGGGGATGTAGAGCTTGAGCAGCAGATCGAAGGGGCCGGAGGTCGAGTAAAGCTCGGAATGGACCTCGCGCAGAACGATCTGCTCGGCCACCTTGTAAGAGTGGCCGGGCTTGCAGCGGATGTTGATGAAGACGCAGCGCATGGGTGGTTCTCCTAAAGGGTCAGGTGGCGCGCGCGGGCGCCGCGCTCGATCGCGGCGGCGTGGAGCCTGTCAAGGTTCAGCTCATAGCGGATTTCTTCCAAAAGCCGCAGTTCCGTCTCATGAATTGATCCGTCGGCGGCGGCTACATCGCAGGCCAGCGCATAGGCGGTTTCGTGCAGCCGTTCGGGGAGGTTGTCGCGCACGAGGCCAAAAAGTGCGTCCAGGCCATCCTCCACCGAGAACAGGTCGAACACCACTTGTGCCACCGTGTTGATCCGGTCGGCATCGTAATTGCCGAAGATGGGCAGGTTGTTCACGGCGGTCTCGATCTTTACCAACTCCGCCGTCTGGATTTTTTCATCTGAGGCGGAGACCGCGATCATTACCGCCACGAGGCAGTCCTGCGCGCTGAGGGAATAGGGCTGCGTCTGGGTCATGTTGGGGGTCCTTCCCGCCTATGTGTTGCTGCGCAGATTATTGACTGCGCCGCCCCTCGGCAATAGGTAGCGGCAGAGCTTTGCCGCGCCCTGCGCCAAGGTAAATCAGGAGAGCCCCCAATGTCCGATCTGCGCGACGCCGCGATGACTTCCAAAGCTTGGCCCTTTGAAGAAGCACGCCGGGTTCTCAAACGCTATGAGAAGGCGCCACCTGAGAAGGGCTATGTGCTTTTTGAGACGGGATACGGGCCGTCCGGCCTGCCACATATCGGCACGTTTGGTGAGGTGCTGCGCACCACGATGGTACAGCGCGCCTTTGAGGTGATCAGCGACATTCCGACCAAGTTGATCTGTTTCTCCGACGATCTCGACGGGATGCGCAAAGTGCCTGGCAACGTGCCCCAGCAAGAGATGCTGGCCGAGCATATGCACAGGCCCCTGACATCCGTGCCCGACCCGTTCGGCACGCATGAAAGTTTTGGGCACCACAACAATGCAATGCTGCGGCGGTTTCTGGACACGTTCGGCTTTGAGTATGAGTTCTACTCGGCCAAGGAGTTCTACGCCTCCGGGCAGTTTGACGAGATCCTGCGCCGGGCCTGTGAACGCTACGACGATGTGATGAAGGTTATGTTGAAATCGCTCAGGGACGAGCGTCAGCAGACCTATTCGATCTTTCTGCCAATCCATCCCGAGACGGGCCGGGTTCTCTATGTGCCGATGAAAAACGTGGATGGCGTGAACCACACGGTGACTTTTGACGACGAGGATGGGCGAGAGTGGACCTTGCCAGTGACGGGCGGCCGCGTGAAGCTGCAATGGAAGCCGGATTTTGGTGCGCGCTGGGCCGCGCTGGATGTCGATTTCGAGATGTATGGCAAGGAGCACGCGACCAATACGGCGATCTATGACCGGATTTGCGAAATCCTCGGTGGGAAGAAGCCCGAGCATTTCAGCTATGAGCTTTTCCTCGACGAGAATGGCCAGAAAATCTCCAAATCTTCAGGCAACGGGATCAGCATCGACGAGTGGCTGACCTATGCCTCGACCGAGAGCCTGAGCTATTTCATGTATCTCAAGCCCAAGACAGCCAAGCGGATGCATTTTGACGTGATCCCGAAGGCGGTGGACGAGTACCACCAGCAATTGCGCGCATATGTGGATCAGGACGCGGCGCAGCGGGCCAATAACCCGGTCTGGCACATCCACGGCGGGGACGTGCCAGAGAGCCATATGGTCGTGCCATTCTCGATGTTGCTCAACCTCGCGTCGGTCGCCGGGGCCGAGGACAAAACGCATCTGTGGGGCTTTATCCAGCGCTATGCGCCCGATGCCTCGCCTGAGACGCATCCCGATCTGGATCAGGCGGCAGGGTTCGCCGTGGCCTATTACAACGATTTCGTGAAGCCCGCGAAGACCTACCGTGCGCCAACCGAGGAAGAGCGTGTGGCGTTGATCGCTCTGCGTGGTGCTTTGGCGGCCCACGACGGTGCGCGTGACGACGAGACGCTTCAGGGGATCGTCTATGCCGAGGGGCGCGACCGGTTTGACCCGCTCAAGGGCTGGTTCAAGGCGCTCTATGAGGTGCTGCTCGGTGCGTCCCAAGGGCCGCGCTTCGGCGGGTTCATCGCGCTTTACGGGGTTGAGGAGACGATCCAGTTGATTGATGACGCGCTGGCGGGCAAGCTGACCTCAGGCAGTTGAGCCAGATCAAGGCGGGCGGGCGATAAGCGCGCGATGCTGGGCAAAAATTGGAGGCGCGAGATGAAGATCTATGTCCCACTGGCCATTGTGGCTGCAATCGCGGCCTGTGCGCAGGTTGAAATGCCGGGCCCGTCCGAGGGGCGTGTACTCTACCTTGAGAACTGCGCGCAATGCCATGGCCCGTCGGGCAAGGGCGATGGTCCGTGGGCCAAAGGCATGTCGCCCGCGCCGAGCGACCTGACGACGCTCGGCATGGGGAGCGCCTTTCCCACCACCCGCGTTTTGAGCACGATTGACGGCTATCACCGCGCCGCACAGCCGGGCCAGCAGATGCCGGAATTTGGGCTTTTGTTGAATGGCGAGACGGTTCCGGTGGATACGGGAGACGGGGTGATGACGCCTACACCGCGCCCCCTCGCGGCGCTGGTCGCGTATTTGCAGAGCATCCAAGAGGGCTAGGGCGCGAGGCCAGCCGCCTGCATCAGCCGCGCGGTTTCTTCCGCCAAAAGGCGCTCTTCAGCGGCGCCCTTGACGGGCGTGCGCCCCGCCTCAAGGAACAGGGGGGCTGCCAGAGGCGTCACACGCGGCAGGCGTCGCAGGGTGATGCGGCCATTGATGCGCGCGATCATTTCCTCGATCCGGCCGAAATCCACGAGGCCGCGCATCGCCTCCTGCCGGGTGATCTTCAGGAGCAGGTGGTCAGGGTCGTATTTCACCAGCGTGTCATAGAGAATATCCGACGACATCGTCGCCTGTCGCCCGGTTTTGCGCGCCTGAGGCGTCGCGCGGTTGAGCAGCATCGCCACATGGGCCGAGGCGCGGAAGGTGCGTTTCATCACCGTATTGCCGGTGAGCCACCTGGTGAGACCGTTGCGTAAGGCGCTGATATCAAAAAGATCTGTGGCATCAATGAGCGGCTCCAACCCCCAAATGAGCGTGGCATAATCCGTGGAGACAAAGCCCAGCGGATCCAGCCCCATCTCCTCCATCCGCTTGGTCACCAAAAGGCCCAAGGTCTGCTGCGCATTGCGGCCTGCAAAGCCGTAGATGCAGGCATGTTCGCGCCCATCATGTGGAAAGCTTTCGATCAACAAATGACCCGCGCGGGGCATTTCGGAGACCTCGCGCTGAAGGTGCAGCCAGTCGCGAATATGTGCGGGGAACTCGGGCCAATCGGACTGGGCTAACAGCCGCAGGATGCGTTGGTTGAGCTGTGTAGAAGTCGCGAATTTCGTGCCGCCGAACGTGGCGATCTTAGGCTTTCTGCTCGGGTCGCGGCTTACTTCGAGCGTCAATTCGCGCATGGATTCGTAGCGCACCACTTGCCCGCCAATGAGGAACGTATCGCCGGGAGTGAGGGTGGCGGCAAAGGCTTCCTCCACCTCGCCCAAAGGCTTGCCGCCGCGGTTGCGCTGTAGCCGGACCTTGAGCGTATCGCTGTCCTGAATTGTGCCCACGTTCATGCGGATAAGCTGCGCCGCACGCGGATCGCGCAGCTGCCAAAGGCCGTCGCGCTGGCGCAACCGCTGCCATTTGTCATAGGCCCGGAGCGCATAGCCCCCGGTGGCGCAAAACTCAAAACAGGCATCGAAATCGGCGCGGGTGAGGGTGGTGTAGGCGCCGGATGTGATCACCTCGGCGTAGAGATGATCTGCGTCGAACGGTCCGGCACAGGCGCGGATCAGGATATGCTGGCAAAGTACGTCCAAAGGCCCGGGGCCCCGCGGATCGCCGTCCAGATCATGCGCCGCTGCGGCCTCCAATGCGGCGCGACATTCAATCACCTCAAACCGGTTGGCGGGCACCAGCAGCGCCTTGGAGGGCGCGTTGTAGCGGTGGTTCGCGCGGCCGATCCGCTGCACGAGGCGTTTGACGTTTTTGGGCGCGCCCACCTGAATGACGAGATCCACATCGCCCCAGTCAATCCCTAGATCAAGGCTTCCGGTGCAGACGATGGCGCGCAATTCTCCGCGCTGCATTGCCCCTTCGACCCGCAACCGCTGGGCGCGGTCAAGGCTGCCATGGTGGATGCCGATGGCGAGGTTTTCGTCATTGGCGAGCCACAGATTGCGAAAGAAAATCTCGGCCTGCGCCCGGGTGTTGTGGAAAATCAGCGTGGTGTTGTGCTTTTTGACCTCCTCCAGCACCGCCGGAATGGCATAGGCCGCACCGCCGCCCGCCCAAGGGGGTGGCTCGGCGATTTCGAGCATTGAGATATCGGGCGCTGGGCCGGGATCAGCCTGAAGGATTTCGCACGGATCGGGGTGGCGGGCCAAAAGATGCGCGATGGCGGCAGGATCCTCGATCGTCGCCGAAAGGCCGACGCGGCGCAGGCCGGGGCAGAGCGCCTGAAGCCGGGTGAGGGCGAGCATCAGCTGATCGCCACGTTTTGAGTCTGCTAATGCGTGAATCTCATCAATCACCACGCGCTGAAGCCCCACAAAAATGCGCGGTGCATCCTCGTATGAGGTCAGCAGGGCGAGGCTTTCTGGCGTGGTCAGCAGAATATGGGGCGGGTCCGCGCGCTGGCGGCGTTTTTTGGTATAGGATGTGTCGCCGGTGCGATCCTCGATGCGGATGGGGAGGCCCATCTCCTCCACGGGCGTGGTGAGGTTGCGCTTGATATCGGTGGCCAGCGCCTTGAGCGGGGAGATGTAAAGCGTGTGCATGCCGGTGTGGTTGCCATCCGCCAACTCGGCCAATGTGGGCAGGAACCCGGCCAGTGTTTTGCCGCCGCCCGTGGGCGCGATGAGCAGCAGCGCCGGATCGCGGGCGCGCTCCAGCATCTGGACCTGATGCGGGTGGATGGACCAGCCGCGCGCGGCGAACCACGCGTTGAAACTCTCGGGTAGGGGTGTGGTTGGGAGGGGCGTCATCCCCTCCCATATAGAGCGCGCGGCGCGAAGTTGCGCGGAAAAAACCTCGGAAAAAACCCTCGTGACGCGTTAGTTCACGATTTCGGATTCCTCGACGAACATGTTGGCCCATGCGCGGTCGATCAGCGCGGGCGTCATCTGGTAGGGAATGCCCTCAAACTCGCAGATCGAGATCATCTGATCAATGAGGAACACCGGCTGATAGTTGGCGTAAATATTGTCGATCTCGGCATATTTTTTCTTGAGCAGGTGCACGAGCGATGGTTCATCCAGCGGGATCTGTTTTTTGCGGGCAACCATGGCGAAGATTTTGAGAAAGTCCGCCTGACTCGGGCCGTCAATCTTGATCTTGTAGAAAATCCGGCGCAGGGCAGCCTGATCGAAGATCTTGTTGGGGTGGAAGTTGGTCGAGAAGATTGCGAGCGTGTCGAAGGGCACTTCGAATTTTTCGCCCGATTGCAGGGCGAGGATATCTTTGCTTTCCTCCAGCGGCACGATCCAGCGGTTCACGAGGTTCTGCGGCGGCTCCACCTGCCGGCCCAGATCGTCGACGATGAAAATCCCGCCGGTTGATTTGAGCTGAAGCGAGGCCTGATAGGTGCGCGCAGTGGGGTTATACACAAGGTCAAGCATATCCAGCGTCAGCTCCCCGCCCGTGATCACGGTGGGACGCTCGCAACGCACATAGCGCGAATCAAACGTGCGGCGTCGGCGCAGGGAATTGGGATCGTCCGCCTCGGCCTCGGCCTTGGAATGAACGATGGGGTCATAGACGGTGATCACCTGCCCGGCATATTCAATCGCCATGGGCACATAGATCTTGTCACCCATCGCATCGCGTATCCCATTGGAGATACTGGATTTACCGTTGCCGGGCGGCCCATACATCAGGATCGAGCGGCCCGCGCTCACAGCGGGGCCAAGCTGATCCAGCAATGTGGGGGGCAGGACGAGATGGCCCATTGCACCGGTCAGCTGATCACGGCTGATCTGGATGTTGCGGATCGACTGGCGCTGAACCTGTTCGGCATAGACTGCCAGCGGCACGGGCATGGGGCCGAAATATTCCGATTGCGCCAGCGCATCGAGCGCACGCGCCTTGCCCGCATCGGTCAGCTGATATCCCATTTCGGAGCCTGGCCTATGCAAGACGCGGCCGCAGTTCTTATCGGATGGCTGCGCCCTCAACCTCGTGCGGGCCGAATAAACGCGCAAAGGCGGCACCGTCTGGCGCCGCCTTTTGGGTCACATTATATATGGGGGTATATAGAGCGGCTCAGACGAGGGTGGCTTCAGTGGCCGCGCGAAGCTCGTCCTCGGTCACGCCCTCTGCGGTTTCCACGATGCGCAGACCGCCCTCAACCACATCCAGAACGCCCAGATTGGTGATGATCCGGTCTACCACGCCCTTCCCCGTCAGAGGCAGGGTGCAAGCCTTGAGCAATTTGCTCTCACCATGCTTGTTGGTGTGGTCCATCACGACGATCACACGGCCCACGCCCGCCACAAGATCCATAGCACCACCCATGCCTTTGACCAGCTTGCCGGGAATCATCCAATTTGCCAGATCGCCATTCTCGGCCACTTCCATCGCGCCAAGGATGGCCGCAGCAATCTTGCCGCCCCGGATCATGCCAAAGCTGAGCGCGCTGTCGAAATAGGCGGTGCGGTCCAATTCGGTGATGGTTTGCTTGCCCGCGTTGATCAGGTCTGGATCCTCGTCGCCCTCATAGGGGAAAGGGCCCATGCCCAGCATCCCGTTTTCCGATTGCAGGGTGATGTCCTTGTCACCCACGTAATTGGCCACCAGCGTCGGAATGCCGATGCCGAGGTTCACATACATGCCGTCTTCAAGCTCTTGCGCCGCGCGGGCGGCCATCTGGTTGCGGTCCCACATGTTATGCGCCCTCTCGTTTGTCGGTCGCCCCGGAGGGGCGCTGTCGTGTTGTGCGTTGTTCGATGCGTTTCTCGTGAGCGCCCTGAATGATGCGGTGCACATAGATGCCCGGCAGGTGGATCGCGTCCGGATCCAGAGAGCCCGTCGGCACGATCTCCTCGACCTCCACAACGCAGACCTTGCCGCACATGGCGGCGGGCGGGTTGAAGTTGCGCGCGGTCTTGCGGAAGACCAGATTGCCGGTCTCGTCGGCCTTCCAGGCTTTTACGATGCTGAGGTCCGCGAATATGCCACGCTCAAGGATATACTCCTGCCCGTCGAACTCTTTGACCTCTTTGCCATCGGCAATCACGGTGCCCACGCCCGTCTTGGTGTAGAACCCGGGGATACCGCAGCCGCCAGCGCGCATGCGCTCGGCCAGCGTGCCTTGGGGGTTGAATTCCAGCTCAAGCTCGCCGCTGAGATATTGGCGCATGAATTCGGCATTCTCGCCCACATAGGAGCTGAGCATTTTCTTCACCTGACGGGTTTGCAGCAGGATGCCGATGCCAAAATCATCCACGCCCGCGTTGTTGGAGGCGAAGGTCAGATCCTTGGTACCCGCGTCCTTGATCGCTTGCAGCAGCAATTCCGGGATGCCGCTCAGGCCGAAGCCCCCTGCGGCGATGAACATCCCGTCAAAGAGAAGCCCGTCGAGCGCCTCCTTGGCCGAGCCATAGACTTTCTGCATGGCGTGCCCCTCATATATGATCTCTGCGGCCCGATATGCGGCGCGGCGCTTGAGGAGTCAACGGGGGCAGGCGCGAGGACGTGCGCCTTTGAAAGCTGCCGCCTTACATAACGAGGACTTGCATCCCGACGGGTGTGATCCCGTACAACTCTTCGATCATTGCGTTGTAAAGCCCGATACACCCCGAAGACGAGCGCCGGCCGATCTTGCGCGTATCATGGGTGCCGTGGATCAGATAGGCGGGCCATGTCAGATACATCGCATGCGTACCCAGCGGATTGTCCTCGCCCGCGGGCATGAACGCGGGCAGCGAGGGGTCGCGCTTGCGCATATTCTCGGTCGGGGTCCATGTGGGGCCGACCTTCTTGCGCACGATCTTTGTATATCGGCGTCGGGTCAACTCATCCGTCATCGGCACGGAGGTTGGATAGACGCGGTAATCGGTGCCATCCGAATTCCAGTAATGCAGCGCGCGCGAGTCCGTGTCGCAGATAATCGCGCCGGAGCCCAACGATTGAAAATGGTCCTGCCACGCACGTGTCTTAAAGCTCGATGTGTTGTGGCGCACGGGTGCGATGGGCGTGGCTGCGATGGCTGGAGCGGCGAGCGTGCTCATCGCGCCCGCGCCAAGGATGAGGGCATGGCGGCGGGTGAGGTTCGACTTGGGCATGGCTTTGGCTCCTGCATCAGGCTTTTCCCAGTTTAGATAAGGATTGTGCCCCCGCTTTGCCACTCACATCGGCGTTATTATGCGTAGATCAGTCCTTGGGTTCTGCTTTTGCCTTTGGCGGTGCTTTTTTGGTCGGTGCTTTCTTCTTGGTCGCCGGTTTTTTCGCTGTGGCCTTCTTCGGAGCGGCCTTGCGTCCCTTGCCCGACTTTGCAGCCTTCTCGGCAACCAGTGCCACGGCCATGTCCATCGTCACATCCTCGGGTGAGGTGTCCTTGGGTAAGGTCGCGTTGATCTTCTCCCATTTGATATAGGGGCCATAACGGCCCTCCATCACGTTGATCGCGCCGCCGCTCTCGGGGTGCTCGCCCAACTCCTTGAGGGGTTTGGCCGCCGTGCGCCCGCGCCCGCCAGGATTGGCGCGCTTTTCGGCCAAAAGCTCCACCGCGCGGTTCATGCCGATGGCGAACACATCGTCGGGGTCCTTGAGATTGGCGTAGACACCTTTGGCATCTTCGGGGCCCTTGTGGAAAATATAGGGACCAAATCGGCCAAAGTTGCTCGAGATCATGCCGCCTTCGGGATGCTCTCCGATCTCGCGTGGTAGGCTGAGAAGGATCAACGCCTTCTCCAAATCCATCGCCTCGGCCTGCCAGCCTTTGGGCAGCGAGGCGCGCGGTGGTTTCTTGACCTCTTCGGTCACCTCGCCGCGCTGCACGTAAGGGCCGAACCGTCCAGTGCGCAGGCTGATCTCATCGCCATCGTCTTCGCCCAAGATACGGTCCTGCCCCTCCGCGGCCTCACCGCCGATGGGGCGGGTATAGCGACACTCAGGATAGTTGCCGCAGCCTACAAACCCGCCGGATTTGGAGGTCTTGAGGTGCAGCGAGCCTTTGCCACAGAGCGGGCAAGTGCGCGGATCGCTCCCATCTTCGCGCGGCGGATAGAGCGTGGGGGCGAGTGCGTCGTCCAGCACATCGAGCACTTCGGAGATGCGCAGCTCGGACGTCTCGCCGATTGCGGCGGAGAAATCGGTCCAGAAGCGGCCCAGCAGCTCTTTCCAGTCCGCTTCGCCGGCGCTGACATGGTCCAGCTCTTCCTCAAGGTTGGCGGTAAACTCATAGCCCACGTATTTCTTGAAGAAATTGAGCAGGAAAATCGTGACGATCCGCCCTTTGTCTTCAGGGATCAGGCGGTTGCCATCCTTGCGGACATATTCGCGATCCTGAATGGTGGTCACGATGCTGGCATAGGTGGAGGGGCGCCCGATGCCGAGCTCCTCCATCCGCTTGACCAGTGTGGCTTCGGTATAGCGTGGGGGGGGCTGGGTGTGGTGCTGGAGGCCCAGAACGGCCTCGTTCCCGGCCAGAATGGCGGTGCTGCTGCGGGACATGCCGCCGCTTGCATCCGTCTCGATCACGTCATCCGATTTCTCACCCGCCTTGGAAAATTGCGCGCTGAGCGAGAACTTGGCGAAGGGGGCGTCCTCGCCTTGGGTGATCTGTGGCAGGCGGCCTTCGTCATCTTCGGGCACATCATCGCGCCCCTCTTCGTAGACGCGCAGGAACCCGTCAAAAAGCACCACCTGACCTGTCGCACGCAGGGTAACCTCGCCATCCTTGCTGGCAATATCCACGGTGGTGCGCTCCAGCCGGGCGGCCTCCATCTGGCACGCGAGCGTGCGTTTCCAGATCAGGTCGTAGAGCTTGCGTTGATCACCTTCGCTGATTTTCAGCGCCGCGGCGTCCTTGGTCATATCCGTTGGGCGGATACATTCATGCGCCTCTTGGGCGTTCTTTGCCTTGTTTTTGTAGATGCGCGGCGAGGAGGGCACGTATTTTTCGCCATACCGGTCCTTGATTGCGTCGCGGGCGGCGGTGACCGCTTCGGGCGCCATGTCGATCCCGTCGGTCCGCATGTACGTAATGTGGCCCGCCTCATAGAGGCGTTGGGCCGTGCTCATCGCTTGGCGCGCGCCCATGCCGAATTTGCGGCTCGCCTCTTGCTGAAGCGTCGATGTCATAAAGGGGGCCGATGGATTGCGCGTGCCCGGCTTGGCCTCGACCGACGCAATATGAAGCGCGCGGGAGGACACGGCCTGCACGGCCATCTCGGCTTGCGTGGCATTGGCCAGGTCGAATTTATCAAGCTTCTTGCCCGAAAGGGTGGTCAGCCGCGCCTCGTAGTCCTGCCCGCGCGGTGTGGTTAGCAGCGCTTTCACGCTCCAGTATTCGCGGGGGTTGAATGCTTCGATCTCCATCTCGCGCTCGACAATGACGCGCAGGCACACGGACTGCACCCGGCCTGCGGATTTCGCGCCGGGCAGCTTGCGCCAAAGCACCGGCGAGAGGTTGAACCCCACCAGATAATCCAGAGCGCGGCGGGCGAGGTAGGCCTCCACCAACGGCGCATCAACTTCGCGGGGGTTTTTCATCGCCTCGGTCACGGCGGTCTTGGTGATCGCGTTGAACACCACGCGGCTGACAGGGGTGTCCTTGTTGATGATCTTGCGCTTGCGCAGCGTCTCTTCGAGGTGCCAGCTGATCGCCTCGCCCTCGCGGTCGGGGTCAGTTGCGAGGATCAGGGCGTTGTCGTTTTTCAGAGCGTCGGCGATGGCTTTGACATGCTTGCGGCTATCATAACCCACCTCCCATTTCATCTCGAAATCGTTCTCGGTATCGACCGACCCATCCTTTGGCGGCAGGTCCCGAACGTGGCCATAGGAGGCCAGAACGACGTAATCAGACCCCAAATACTTGTTGATAGTCTTGGCCTTGGCCGGAGATTCGACGACAACAACGGGCATGAAATTCCTTTCGCTCTGCAAAGAAGCGTTATGGCGGCGCAACATGTGGGCTGGCAAGGGCAATTGTCAATGCAGCCCGATTACGGGGCCGGATGCCGGATTGCAGGGGGAACTTAGTTGAGCGACAGGAGTCCGCCGGGTTGGCGCCGGATGCGGCCATCAAGCTCCAGGTCCAAGAGTGCGGGGGCTACTTTTTGGGCGGGCGCCTTGAGATCGCGGATCAACTGATCTTCGGCCAAAGGGGACGGGCCCAAGCGGTTGAGGATTTCGCTGTGTAGGTCTGCCGTTTCGCGCAGGGTGCGCGTCTGGGCGGTGTGTGGCTCTGGTATCGTGGGCGGCGTGTTCGTCGTGGGGCGTCTGGTGACGCGTGGCTCAGCTGTTTGAATGGGCAGCTCGGGCTGTGTGCTGGGTTGAACCAGTTCGGGCAGGGCCTCGACGATATCATCTGCGTTGCGCACCAGCCGCGCGCCATCGCGCAGAAGCTGGTTGCACCCGGCTGCGCGCGCATCGAACGGGTGGCCCGGAACCGCAAGAACATCACGCCCCTGTTCAGCGGCGTTGCGCGCGGTGATCAAAGAGCCAGACTTCGCCGCCGCCTCCACGATCACGGTGGCGCTTGCCAGACCGCTGATGATGCGGTTGCGGCGCGGGAAGTGCCGCGCCTGAGGAATGAGGCCCACGGGCTGCTCCGAGATACGCAGGCCGCTTTGGGCAATCTCCTCGGCCAGAACGGTATTCTCGGCGGGATACATCACGTCCACACCGCCCGCCATGACGGCCACTGTCCCGCCCTTAAGTGAGGCCTTGTGCGCGGCGGTATCGACCCCGCGCGCGAGGCCCGAGGCGATCACATAGCCGCGCTTGGACAGATCCGTGGCGAGCGCGCGGGCCATCCGCGTGCCCAAGGACGAGGCGTTGCGCGCACCCACCATGCCCACCATAGGGCGGCTGAGAATACCGAGATCGCCGATGGCCCAAAGGATCGGCGGCGGGTCAGGAATTTCACGGAGCAGGGTGGGGTATGTCGGATCGGTCACGCAGATCATCTGCGCGCCCACATCGTCTGCAGCCCGCATTTCGGCGCGGACAGAGCGTTCTGAGGAGATTTCATAACCGCTGACACCTGCCGATCGGGCAATGCCGGGCAGGGCGATCAGCGCCTCTTGCGCCGTGTCATGTTCGGCCAGCAGGCGATAGAATGTCGCCACGCCCACACGGCGCGAACGCAACAAACGAAGCCACGACACCCGATCATCTTCCGTGGTGGGTGGGAGTGGGGGGTGAGTGGAAGGATGTGTATCCTCGGACATCGTCGCTCCGCCTGTTGCTCAGACACCGTAGCGGCATTGAGGTTAACGGGCGGTAAACTACGGTCAGATCATAGCTAATTTTGCCGTAAATATCTATTTTATATAATGAAAGAAGTGCACCAAGGCACTATTCTTAGGCCGGACCTTTTGGCTGCCCCAAAAGAATCACCCCCTCAAAACCGCTACAGATTAAAGCACCGCCCCACCCCGCTCAGGTCGCGGAGCCCCCCACGGTCAACCCGCCGATCATCAGCGTCGGCTGCCCCACACCAACGGGAACCCATTGCCCCTGCTTGCCGCAATTGCCCATGCCGGGATCGAGCGCCATGTCGTTGCCCAAGGCCCGTATCTGGCGCAGCGCCGTAGCCCCGTCGCCGATCAGGGTGGCGCCCTTCACGGGGGCTCCCACTTTGCCGTCCTTCACGCGATAGGCCTCGGTGCAGGAAAACACGAATTTGCCGTTCGTGATGTCCACCTGACCACCGCCAAAGCCCACCGCATAAATGCCGTCCTTGAGGTCGGCCACGATATCGCCTGGAGCGGTGTCACCGCCCAGCATATAGGTGTTGGTCATGCGCGGCATCGGCACATGTGCGTGGCTCTGACGCCGCCCGTTGCCCGTGGCCTCCACCCCCATCAGCCGCGCGTTCTGGCGGTCCTGCATGTAGCCGACGAGCACGCCGTCCTCGATCAACACATTGCGCCGCGACGGCGTGCCCTCATCATCCACGCTGATTGATCCGCGCCGGTCGGGCAGGGTGCCATCGTCCAGAACAGTCACGCCCTTTGAGGCGATCTGCTGTCCCATCAGCCCGGCGAATGCGGAAGAGCCCTTGCGGTTGAAATCACCCTCAAGCCCGTGGCCAATGGCCTCATGCAGCAAAATGCCGGGCCAGCCGGGGCCGAGCACCACATCCATCACACCCGCCGGGGCCGGCTCTGCCTCAAGGTTCACCAGCGCCACGCGCAGCGCTTCGCGGGTTTTGCCCTGCCAATCGATCGGATCCATCAAACCGTCGAGGCCCACGCGCCCGCCGCCCCCTGCCGTGCCCGATTCGCGGCGGCCGTTATGCTCTACGATCACCGAGACGTTGACGCGGGTCATGGGCCGCACGTCGCGCAAATGTACCCCGTCGGGGCGCAGAATCTCGACCTCCTGACAGGACGCCATGATCACCGCCGTGACCTGAACCACGCGGGGGTCCAGATCACGGGCGAAGGCATCCATCTCGCGCAATGTTTCGATCTTCACCGGGAAGCTTGCCCCGGCAATCGGGTCCTCATCGGTATAAAGCTTTACGTTCGTGGCCACCGGCCCATCGGCAAGCGTCTCGCCTCCGTCGCCCACCGCCAGCCGCGCGGTGGTCACGGCGCGGCGCAACGCGGCCTCAGAAATCTCGGAGCTGTGGGCATATCCCACAGCCTCGCCCCGGACGGCGCGCAGACCGAACCCTTCGGCGGCATCGTAGCTTGCGGTCTTAACGCGCCCATCGTCGAAGACGAGCGCTTCGCTGCGGGTGCGCTCGAGAAAAAGTTCGCCATCATCGGCGCCGCTGGTAGCGTTTTGCAGAAGCGTCAGGGCCTCGCCTGCGTCCAGCATGGTGTCAAATGGGCGAAATGGACTATCTGTCATGGAAGCTGGCCTCTGATTTGCAACACTTTGTTGGGTTCAAACCAAAACAGCGTCTGTTTGACGCAATGGTCTTTCTTGTTTGTATGTTCAGAATATGGTTTTAACAGCAACTGAAACAATGGGTGCCGGTTCTAGCCGGACATGGTGCCCGATTTAACGCGTATCTCCGCCCTAACCGACCAAGGTGACTCATGCGATATCTTTCCAAACTGTTGGCCGCTGCCGCAGCAACCGCCGCAATGCCCGCTTGGGCACAGCAAACCCTTATCGAAAAGGAAGGTCTTGAGATCATCGGTGCGCCCAAGGATGCCGGGATCGGGTTTCAGCCCGCAGCGACCGAACTTGCACGTGACTTGCAGTGGCTCGACGGTCTTTTGCTGGTGATCATCACCGCGATCACGGTGTTCATAACGGCCCTGTTGATCTATGCGATTGTCCGGTTCAACCGAAAGGCGAACCCGACGCCCGCGACCTTTACGCATAACTCCCCCATCGAGGTGGCGTGGACCGTGGTGCCCATCGTCATTCTGGTCTTCATCGGGGCTTTCTCGCTGCCGGTGCTTTTCAAGCAGCAAGAAATTCCCGAGGGCGACATCAACATCAAAGTCACCGGATACCAGTGGTATTGGGGCTATGAATATACCGACCACGAGTTCGCCTTTGACAGCTTCATGATCGGTGAAGGCAAGGTGAAGAACGACGAAGTGATCGCCGAGCTTGAGGCCGCAGGATATAGCGAAAGCGAATTCCTGCTGGCGACAGACACCGCCGTTGTCGTGCCCGTGGGCAAGGTCGTCGTGATGACCGTGACCGGCGCGGATGTGATCCATAGCTGGACCATCCCAGCCTTCGGTGTGAAGCAGGATGCCGTTCCCGGCCGCCTCGCGCAGCTTTGGTTCCAGGCCGAGAAGGAAGGCGTATATTTCGGGCAGTGTTCCGAGCTTTGCGGCAAGGATCACGCCTACATGCCCATCACCGTGAAAGTGGTGAGCGAAGCCGCCTATGCCGAATGGCTTGAAGGCGCGATCGACGAATATGCAGGTGTGCCGCAGTCTTTTGACGTGGCTGCCGCCGAGTAACACGGGACCTGCCGGGCGCGCCTTCGGCGAGGCCCGGCATTTTTGTAGCTACGTGGGCGGTGTGCCTATGCATACCGCCAGAACAGGATGGAAATGAGCGACGCAAGCCTCTCTGCCAGCCAAACCCAACCGGGTGACGCAAGCTTCGGCGACTTCTTTGCGCTGCTGAAGCCGCGCGTGATGACGCTTGTGGTGTTCACAGCCCTCGTGGGTTTGCTTGTGGCCCCCGGTGCCGTGAACCCCGTGATCGGGTTTGCCGCCATCTTATTCATCGCCGTGGGCGGGGGTGCATCCGGCGCGCTGAACATGTGGTGGGACGCCGACATTGACCGGATCATGAAGCGCACACGCGGTCGCCCGATCCCTGCCGGCAAGGTCTCGGAAGGCGAGGCGTTTGGCTTTGGCATGGCGCTGTCGGGCATTTCTGTCGTGATGCTAGGGCTTGCCACGAACCTTGTCGCGGCGGGGCTTTTGGCCTTTACCATCTTCTTTTATGTCGTGATCTATTCCATGTGGCTCAAACGCTGGACACCGCAGAACATCGTGATCGGTGGTGCTGCGGGCGCGTTTCCCCCGATGATCGGCTGGGCGGCGGCGACGGGCTCCGTCTCTATCGAGGCGGTCTTGATGTTCGCGCTGATCTTCATGTGGACGCCGCCGCATTTCTGGGCGCTCGCTCTGTTTATGAAGGGTGATTACCATGAGGCGGGCGTGCCCATGCTGACCGTGACGCATGGGCGGCGCGCTACGCGCAACCACATCCTCGTCTACACGTTACTCCTGACCCCGGTTGCGTTGGCGCTGGCGTTTACATCAATTGGCGGGCCGCTCTATCTGGCTGTCGCGCTCTTCTACAGCCTGCTCTTTCTCAAGGGCGCGTGGGAGATCTGGCGGCGGGATGAGGACATGGCCGAGGCCGATGGTTATGCCAATGAGAAAAAGGTGTTCAAACATTCGCTCTATTACCTCTTCGCGCTGTTTGGCGCGCTCTGGGGTGAGGCGATCCTGACCTATTACGGGTTTGGCGGATGGCAGATTTTGAGCGTTCTGGGATGAGCTTTCGCAAACCCCACGAGCTTCATGGCCGCCGCTTTGGCCGCAATCTCGGGCTCGGGATCGTTCTTGCGGGCTCCGTGGCGCTGATCTTCGGGCTGACCATCGCCAAGGTCAGCGACGACAGTTTCGTGGTGCCGACACAGGTTGAAGGGGGATATTGATGGCTAAAATGACAGATACGTCCCGCACCGTGGTGCGCCTCGTGGGAGTTGTGGTCTTCATGGGCGGGCTGGCCTGGGCATCGGTGCCGTTTTACGACTGGTTCTGCCGTGTCACGGGCTTTGGCGGTGTCACCAACGTGGCCGAGGCCTCACCCGACGTGATCCTTGATCGGACAATCAAGGTCCGCTTTGATGCAAGCAAAGCACGCGACATGCCGTGGGAATTCAAGCCCGTGGAGCGCGAGATGGAACTGCGTATTGGCGAGACCGGTCTGGCCTTCTATGAGGCCTATAACCCCACTGACCGCCCTGTGGCGGGCATGGCGAGCTATAACGTGACCCCTTACGAGGCGGGCGCGTTCTTCTCCAAGATCCACTGTTTCTGCTTTGAGGAGCAGGTGCTGCAACCGGGCGAACGTGTGGAAATGCCGGTGACATTCTTTGTTGATCCCGATCTGGTGGATGACCGGGATGCGAAGTTTACCCACACGATCACGCTCTCCTATACGTTTTACGAGATTGATCTGCCCGAGGGGCAGGCCTCTCTTGAGACCAACACCAAAACGGGCCAAACCGTTAACTAAGCCGCTATTCGAGGGACCCTGAAAAATGGCACATGAAAAAAACCACGACTATCACATCCTGAACCCCTCTATCTGGCCGCTTCTGGGCGCATTGGCGGGGTTTGTCATGCTCTTCGGCGCGGTTCTGATGATCTCGCCACAGGCCGAGACAAATCAGCCTTGGATGTTCCTCATCGGACTGGCGGGTGTGCTTTACACCATGTTCGGCTGGTGGGCTGATACGGTGACGGAGAACCAGGCTGGCGATCACACGCCCGTTGTGCGGATCGGTCTGCGCTATGGCTTCATCATGTTTATCATGTCCGAAGTCATGTTCTTCGCTGCGTGGTTCTGGAGCTTTTTCAAACACGCGATGTATCCGATGGGCGAGATGTCTCCCATGGTCGACGGCATCTGGCCGCCTGCGGGAATCGAGACGTTCGATCCTTGGCACCTGCCGCTGATCAACACGCTGATCCTTCTGTGCTCGGGCGCTGCGGCGACATGGGCACACCATGCGCTTGTCCATGAGAACAACCGCAAGGACATCAAGATGGGTCTGATCCTCGCGGTGGGTCTTGGCGTGTTCTTCACGATCTGCCAGATTTATGAATACACCCACGCCAGCTTCGGGTTTGCGGGCAACATCTATGGCGCAAACTTCTTCATGGCGACGGGCTTTCACGGCGCG
>ERZ887942.353-NODE-353-length-38247-cov-6.969130_pt1 | contig 38247 bp, 36 predicted proteins | sample MGYA00521099_ERZ887942 | MGnify/ENA primary metagenome ERZ887942 (study PRJEB32303, sample SAMEA104408605) | aquatic metagenome | biome: Brackish water; feature: Pelagic; material: water | place: Baltic Sea | collected 2014-06-07T06:48:00 | depth 16,251 m ... | reverse complement strand
CGGTGGGCCTGGTGGTGGTCGCGGTGGGCCCGGTGGTGGTCGCGGTCGCGGCGGACCTGGTGGTGGCGGCGGAGGAGGACCTCGGCGCTGATTTCGATTTTAAGTAAGTAAATAAATTTTAATAAAGACGAAAGGGTTTGAATTATGCCTTTGATGCCTAAAAGAGTTAAGTTTCGTAAGAGCCACCGCGGGAGTCGCGCTGGTAATGCGAAAGGTGGAACCAAAGTTAGTTTTGGTGAATTCGGTCTTCAGTGCCTTGGGCGCGGATGGATTACGAATCGCCAGATTGAAGCTTGCCGTATTTCAATTAATCGTTACCTCAAGCGTAAGGGGAAGGTTTGGATTCGAATCTTTCCTCACAAGCCGATTACAAAGCGTCCTCCTGAAACTCGAATGGGTAAAGGTAAGGGTCCTGTTGAGGCCTGGGTTGCCGTGGTTCGTCCAGGAAACGTTCTTTTTGAAGTGGGTGGCGTTCCTGAGACGCAGGCCAAGGAGGCGTTGCGCCTTGCTTCTAATAAACTTGCGGTGAAGTGCCGTTTTATTACCCGTCAGGGGTAGTTGGGAATTTGTTTAATTAACCGAACACCATCAGAGTCATGGCGAATATTGTAACAGAACTACGTGAACTTAGTAATGGGGAATTGGCGACTCGTCGTCGTGATCTCAAAGAAGAGTCGCTTAATTTGCGGGTCCAGCGTGAGTTGGGTCAGCTTGAAAACCCGGCTCAAATCCGGAAAAATCGCCGCGAAGTGGCAGTAATTGAAACGTTGCTCTCAGAGCGCCGTTTGCAGGTGGTTTCTGAATCAGCTGAATAATTTTTGAATTTTAGAACGAACGTAAAACGATGAGCGAAACTGTTGATCAGAATGCTGCCGAAGAGGGCAAGACTCAAGGATTGCGCAAGACCCGTGTGGGTGTTGTGACTTCCGACAAGATGGATAAGACGATTGTCGTCGAAGTTGTCCGTCGTGTGCCTCACCCGCGATTTAAGAAAATTGTGAAACTGACTACCAAGATGTTTGTTCATGATGAGAAGGATGAGGGCGCGATCGGTGATCGTGTTCTAATCAAGGAGTGCCGTCCGCTGAGCAAGAAAAAGCGGTGGCAGTTGGAGGAAGTGCTTGCGCACTGATTGTCCAGTAAACGTAAACGAAGAAAACTTTTAACGAATTTTTGGTGCTATGATCCAGATGGAATCCAAAGTGCAGGTGGCTGACAACACGGGAGCTCGTGTCGCCAAGATGATTGGCGTAATTGGCACGCGCTCAAAGTCAGCCGGAGTTGGTGATATTATCACTGCTCACATCCGTGAGGCAATCCCCACGGCAAGTGTGAAAAAAGGAGAAGTGGTTCGGGCTGTTGTGGTTCGGACTGCAGCTCCGGTTCGCCGAGCTGATGGGTCAGTGTTGCGTTTCGATCGAAATGCAATCGTGATTCTCGATGCCAATCAAAATCCTCGCGGAACTCGTATTTTTGGGCCGGTGGCTCGTGAGTTGCGTGAAAAGAACTTTATGAAAATTGTTTCTCTCGCACCAGAGGTGCTTTAAGGAATCGGACGAGACTGCAATTTTTTTGAAACGAGCAATCACAGAAAGCGATGGCGAATAAAATCAAAACTCACGTAAAGAAAAACGACGAAGTTGTTGTTATCTCAGGTGCTCACAAGGGTGCTTCAGGTAAAGTTCTTCAAGTATTTCCAGAAAAAGGTCACGTTCTCGTTGAGGGTGTGCGCTTGATCAAAAAACACACCAAAGCCAGCCAGGATCGCCCTGAAGGCGGGATTATTGAGCTGGAGGGCCCAATTCACATTTCCAACGTTAAGTTGGTGGGCTAAGACCCTGAGAATTTTTTAATCTATTTTAGTTATGTCAGAAGCACCAGCAATGCAAACACTCTACAAAGATGCCGTCATACCGGCGCTTCAAGAGAAATTTGGATACAAAAACGTCAACGAGATCCCTAAGCTTGTTAAGGTGACCTTGAACAGCGGTTTTGGTCAGGCGGATGATCGCAAGGCTGCTGCTGAAGCGGTCATTGAAGATATTGGTAAGATTACCGGACAGAAAGCAGTTCCGACTCGGGCGAAGATTTCTGTATCGAACTTCAAGCTTCGTGAAGATGAGGTGATTGGCGCGCGGCTAACGCTTCGTGGCCAGCGGATGTGGGAATTCCTGGATCGCTTTATTAATGTGGCGACTCCTACGATTCGTGACTTTCGTGGTCTTTCTCCAAAGACATTTGATGGCCGGGGCAATTACACGGGCGGCATCAATGATCACACTATTTTTCCTGAGATTGAATTGGATAAAGTGAAGCGTCAGATCGGATTTGATATCTCGATCGTGACGACCGCGAATACTGACGATGAAGCTCGTGAGCTTCTGGGATTATTAGGAATGCCTTTCCGCAAAGTTAGCGGATCGGGTGAAGGTGAAGGCGGAGAAGAAAAAGCCGCGTGAGCCGAATACATTTAAACGTTTTAGTAAACGAAATTTTAACGAACAACCACCGAGGACAGATGGCAGTAGTCAGTGACCCAATCGCGGATTTTTTGATCCGCTTCAAAAACGCGACCCGCGCTCAGAAAGAGGAGTTTCGTGCTCCTTATTCTAAGATTAAGGCCGAGATCGCACGCATTCTTCAGGAAGAAGGTTATCTTTGGTCTTTCGAGGTGAACAAAGATGGAACGCATCCTGAGATTGTCGCAAAACCGAAATATCTCGGAACCACACCCGCATTGACGGACCTAAAGCGGATTAGCCGTCCCGGTCTTCGTTCGTATGTAGGATCTGGCGAGGTGCCGAAGGTTCTCGGAGGAATGGGGATTACGATTTTGTCTACCTCAAAGGGAATTATGGTCGGGCACAAAGCTCGGAAACAAAATGTCGGCGGGGAATTACTCGCCACCGTTTGGTAAGCCGCTAGTGGCCCCTACAATTTGTAACGCAAAAATTTTTAACCATCTGGAATCATGTCCCGTATTGGTAAACAACTCATCAATCTCCCCGAAAAAGTCAGCGTGTCTTGCGATGATTCTTTGAATGTAACTGTTGAAGGTCCGAAAGGAAAACTCGAGTGGGTTCTCCCTGGGGGGATCTCGCTTTCACAGGAAGATGGCGCCGTTAGCATTAATTGTGCATCGGAAGAGCGTAAGGCCCGTGCTTTGCATGGCCTCTCTCGCAGCCTTGTTTCAAACATGGTCGATGGAGTCACCAACGGCTTTGTTAAAGAGCTTGAGATTCAGGGTGTCGGTTTTCGCGCCGCTGTTAAAGGCAAGGCGCTCGATCTTAGTCTCGGATTTTCCCACCCTCTGCTTCACCCAATCCCGGAAGGGTTGACCGTGACTGTTGAGGAGAACACAAAAATCAAGGTTGAAGGGATCGACAAGCAGTTGGTCGGTCAGTTCGCCGCCGATGTTCGGTCTTTTTACCCGCCGGAGCCCTATAAAGGCAAGGGAGTTCGCTATAAGGGTGAGCATGTTCGTCGGAAACAAGGTAAGAGTGTCCAGTAATTTGTCTCTTCACCTGATCTATCAGAAAACTTTATCCATACTGAAAAATGGCCCAATACATTCGTAAACAAGCTCGCGCTCGCGTTCGTCGCCGCATCCGGAAAAAGATTTCTGGAACGGCTGCACGTCCTCGTCTCGCTGTTCACTTTTCAAACAAAAATGTTTACGCTCAGCTCATTGATGACGTGACCGGAAAGACGATCGCTTCGGCGTCGACTAAAGACGGTGAAGTTGGCGTGACTGGAGCAAGCATAGCTTCTGCAACAAAAGTGGGCGAAGTGATCGCTCAACGAGCTAAGGCGTCGAGCATCGATGCCGCAGTTTTTGATCGTGGGGGATTCATTTACCATGGCAAGGTGAAGGCACTTGCTGATGCGGCCCGCGAAGCCGGTCTGGAATTTTAATCGACGCCTTGAATTTACCTAATTTTTAAATGAGCGAAGAAACCGAAAATAACACTCCAGAGGAAACTGTAGATGATGCTGCTGTCGAAGCGGCTGCTACCCCTGAGGAGAAGGCTGCTACCCCTGAGGAGAAGGCTGCTACCCCTGAGGAGAAGGCTGCTACCCCTGAGGAGGCAACTGCTGCTGAAGCGGTTGCTGCACCTAAGGAAGCGACTGGCGAAGACGCAGTCACCGAAGCTGGTGCTGAGACTTCTCCTGACGAAACTGTTGCTGCGGCAGTAGGTGGTGAAGAGAAGTCTGAGAAGCTTATGCGAGCTGAAGCAATATTGCAGCAACAAGCTGGCAACTCTGGTCCTCCTCGCCAAGGTGGCGGTGGACAAGGTCGTCGTGATGATCGCGACAGTGACGGTCCTGAACTTTTCGAGAAAGTCGTATTCATCAACCGCTGTTCGAAGGTGGTTAAAGGTGGTCGTCGCTTCAGCTTCAGTGCTCTTGTAGTCACTGGTGATCAAAACGGAAAAGTTGGTTATGGTTTTGGTAAAGCTAAAGAGGTTGCTGAATGCATTCGTAAAGCTAGTGAGACCGCGAAGAAGTCGATGATTTCTGTAAAAATCACTGAAAACACGATTCCTCACGATGTGCTTGGAGAGTTTGGTGGTGGTCGCGTTCTTTTGCGCCCCGCTTCTCCGGGAACTGGAATCATCGCCGGTGGTGGAGTTCGTGCCGTTGTTGAAGCTGCGGGGATTAAGGATATCCTCGCGAAATCAATGGGATCGAACAATCACGCCAATGTTGTAAAGGCAACTCTTGCGGGACTTGAAAGTCTTCGCACAAAAGAAGAAGTTTATAAGCTTCGCGGTAAGAAAATTGCCGATAAAGCTTCCCTCTAACGGACGGATATTGAACAGATCTGCCAGAATATTGACGAAAGGATAGTGTCATGCGTTTAAATACTTTAAAACCAAATCCCGGTGCAAAGCATCGGAAAAGACGAGTCGGATGTGGTGAGAGTTCCGGATTGGGTAAAACCTGCGGAAAAGGCCACAAAGGACAGAAGTCACGTTCAGGCGCTTCGATTCGCCCTAGTTTCGAAGGTGGTCAGATGCCACTTAACCGGCGCTTGCCAAAGCGCGGCTTCAACAACAAGCAGTTCAAAACTACCTATGCGGTCATCAATGTAACGACATTGGAAGAGCGTTTCGAAGATGGAGCTGAGGTTAATGAAGCTTCTCTTCGTGAACTTGGTTTAGTCAAAGGCGTCTGGGATGCTGTTAAGGTCCTCGGTTCAGGTGAGCTTACAAAGAAACTGACCGTTGCTGTTGATAAGGTGAGTGCGTCAGCCAAGGAAAAAATCGAAAAAGCGGGTGGTTCTGTTGCAGAGCCGAAAGCCGCTTCTAGCGATTCAGAGTAACCCCCGAGAGTTCAACGAATCAACCCTGTTGGATCGATGATTCAACCCTGCTGGTTCGTTTTTTAGATAACGCTTCTTCACGATGATTTCCGCATTTGCCAACACGTTTAAGATTCCTGAACTTCGTCAGCGGATCATTTTCACCTTGTTGGTGATTGTGGTCATTCGCTTGGGTGCTGTGATTACGCTTCCTGGCGTGGACGCCTCAGTCTTGGCGGACTGGATGAATCAGATTCAGGAGCAATCTGGCGAAGGTAAAGGAGGACCCGCTGCGATGCTCGCGATGATGAGCATATTTAGTGGTGGAGGACTTCAAAATTCTGCGCTTTTTGCGCTTGGCATCATGCCATACATTAGTGCGTCGATCATGATGCAGCTTTTGACGGCAGTTGTTCCTCAGCTTGGAAAGCTGGCAAGGGAAGATGGAGGGCGTCAGAAAATCAATTTGTACACCCGTTACGTCACAATTATCCTCTGCCTTGTTCAGGGATGGATGTTGGCGAAATCTCTCATTACTCCCGAGGCAAACCCGTTTTTGCGGGATATCGCAGGCGGGGCTACTAAAGTGCTTGTTCCAGATGGGGGACTGGGATTTATTTTACGAACCGTTGTGATTGTCACTTCTGGTTCAATGTTACTTTTGTGGATTGGTGATCAAATTACCGAGCGAGGTATCGGAAACGGTGTTTCTTTGATTATCACCGTCAACATTATCTATGCTCTGCCGGGTGCAATCTATCAGGTTTACCAGACGTTTGTTGCTGGCGCCGGGGATGACCTGTTAAAGCCGATGCAATTGGTGATCTTGCTAGCTTTCCTTTTCTTTGTGATTGCGGCAGTAATCTCGATTACTCAGGCGCAACGTCGAATCACGATCAATTACGCTAAGCGGGTTGTAGGACGTAAGCAGTTTGGTGGGCAGACCCAGTACATGCCCTTGAAGGTGAACTATGCAGGTGTGATGCCGATCATTTTCGCTCAGGCAATTCTGCTCTTCCCCTCTCAGATTATTGGAATGATTTCTGATGCGCCGTGGGCGCAAAAGTGGGCTTCAATTCTCGGATCGGGTGACCATTGGCTTTTCTACACGGCGACTGCGTTGATGATTTTCTTCTTCAGTTATTTTTGGGTGGCTACGATGTTCCAGCCAAACCAGATTGCTGACGATCTCAAAAAGAATGGCGGATATATCCCTGGCGTGCGCCCAGGGAAGCCAACTGCTGAATTTCTCGATAAGACCATGAGTCGCCTGACTTTTGCAGGAGCAATTTTCCTGACGATTGTTGCGGTGCTGCCCCGAATTCTCACGAGTTTGATGGGTGTCCCACCGGTGGCTGCTCAGTTTTTCGGTGGAACTGGATTGCTCATTATGGTCGGAGTTCTGCTGGACATCATGCGTCAGGTGGAGACTCACCTCATTCAGCGTCACTACGATGGATTTCTTCGAAAAGGTCGTATTCGCGGCCGATTTGACCGAGGTGGTGGCAAAGGCGCTGCTGCAAGTTCGGGTTCTATTATCTGGTTGTTGCTGCTTGCTGCGGTTCTTATCATCACCGGAATCGTCATTTACATGGTCAAAACCAACGGAGGCTAATTCGGTTTCAGCTCGATGGTTTTCGGAGCGATGACTCGCTGCATTATGGCGAAGCGAAAAAATAAAATTCCGATTCGTATCGGAGCAGAGGCCGATGGTTTGCGAGAAGCGGGAAGGATTGCTTCAGAGTGCCTCCAGGCAACTGGGAAACTTGTAGTGGCTGGTAAAACCACTCGCGAGATTGATCTGGCTGCGGCTGACCTCATTGCCCAACAAGGGTGCGTTAGTGCATTTCTTGGATATCGAAATTTCCCCGGAAATATCTGTATTTCCGTCAATGAAGAGATCGTTCACGGAATCGGTGGCGATCGCGTGATACAAGATGGCGATGTCGTGAAGCTTGATGTCGGAATTGTGACTCCAGACGGCTGGGTGGGAGACAATGCCTTCAGTGTACCGGTTGGCGAGATTAGTGAAGACGCTGCAGATCTCCTATTTGCTACCGAAGAGTCACTCGCGGTTGCAATTAGTCATGCCCGCGCTGGGGAATTGCTGTCAAAACTTTGTAGTTCCGTCGAAGAGTATGTGGCTCAGTTTAATTATACCGTGGTAAAAGAGTTTGTCGGACATGGGGTTGGGAAAAATTTACACGAAGAGCCTCAAGTCCCGAATTATTGGGATCCAATTGAGATGAGACATCGGCGATTTAAGAATCCACGTCTCCAACCCGGAATGGTTTTGGCCATCGAGCCAATGGTGAACGCAGGGACTGCGGATATCAAAATTCTTGATGATGACTGGACTGTAGAAACGAAAGACCGTGCGTTGTCATCACATTTTGAACACACTGTTTTGGTGACTGAAGGAGATGCCGAAATTCTGACGCCACGCCCGCGATTGATGACTGAACGTCCGCAAATGACGAAAAATGCGGGTCTCAGCCATGATGTTGCAAAAATTTGTTAATTTTACCCTAAAATTTAGATAAACCTCGAATCGCGCCTTGCGACCAACTGATTTTGTGATAAATATCCCGTCCTCGCGTCCGCACTGGGCATAACGAGGTCTATGCCCGTGCCATTGAATTGGGGTTTATTCAAACCCTGCACGGAATTTGTTAGACTCAATCACACCGTGATTTTTTTCCATGAAAGTGAGACCATCCGTAAAACGTTTATGCAGTGACTGCCGGATCATCCGGCGTGAAGGAATTGTGCGCGTGATTTGTAAAAACCCACGCCACAAGCAACGTCAGGGCTAATTGCCCACGTAATTTTAGAATTTATTAAAGACCATGGCTAGATTGCTCGGAGTTGAAATCCCCAATGAGAAACGTATTGAAGCGTCGCTTCCTTACATCTTTGGAATTGGGCGAAATACCGCCAAGAAGATCCTTGAAGAAGCTGATTTGGATCCAAATATCCGCACCGGTGAACTTTCAGATGATCAGCTTGCTCGTCTCACCGCCGCTGTTACAAACAGCAACGTGATGATCGAAGGTGATCTTCGTCGTGAACTTCAGGGACACCTGAAGCGTCTAACTTCGATTAACTGCAATCGTGGCATTCGCCATCGTAAGGGACTCCCTGTGCGTGGCCAGCGAACTTCAACCAATGCGCGGACGCGTAAAGGGAAGCGGAAGACAGTGGGTGTTGTCCGTTAATAATTTTATAATTTACGAAAATGGCTGACGAACCTGAAAACAAAGAAGAGGTGGCGGCTGAGGCTGCTGCCCCTGAAGAAGCAGCAGCTCCTGCTGCTGAAGAAACTACCGCAGCTCCTGCTGACGCACCTGCGGCCGCTGAAGCGGCACCTGCTGCTGATGAGAAGCCAGAGAAACCCCGCACGGCCGAGGATATTTTCCTTGAGCTTGACGGCGGAGAGGAAGCGGAGAAAAACAAGATTGTTAAAGCCAAGGGAAGCAAGAATATCCACGTTGGGATTGTTCATGTTTACGCCACCTTCAATAATACTATTGTTACTTGCAGTGATGCGAATGGAAACGTTCTCGGATGGTCAAGTTCTGGTAAGATGGGGTTCCGCGGATCTCGTAAGAGCACCGCGTATGCAGCTCAACTGGTTTCTCAAGATGCTTGCCGTCAGGCAATGGGGCATGGTCTGAAGCAGGCTGAAGTTCGTGTCAAAGGTCCAGGTGCAGGTCGTGAGTCAGCCGTTCGTGCTGTTCAGGGGTTGGGCATCGAAATCACCAAAATTAAGGATGTGACGCCGGTTCCACACAACGGATGTCGTCCAAAGAAAGCGCGCCGCGTATAATCATCGCGTTTATTTAAACTTTTACTTTTAAGACCATGGCAAGAGATCGAGGCCCTATTGATAAAATTAATCGCCGTTTTGGTGTGCCGCTTTTTGGCCCTTCCAAAGCATTGGAACGCCGCCCTTACCCTCCGGGGCATGTTGGTGCACGTGGCGCACGTCGTAAGCAGAGTGACTATGCCCTTGCTCTCGCTGAGAAGCAGAAGTTGCGCTTCCAGTACGGTGTTCTTGAAAAGCAGTTCCGCCTTTACTTTAAGGAGGCGCAGCGTCGCGACGGAATTACTGGAACGAATTTGCTTCAAATTCTTGAGATGCGTCTCGACAACGTTTGCTATCGCTTAGGTTTGGGATCGACTCGTCGTGGAGCACGTCAATTTGTAAACCACGGTCACGTGTTGGTGAATGACAAGAAAGTCGACATCCCTTCATACCAAGTTAAGCCGAGCGATGTGGTCAAAGTTGCAGAGGCAAGCCGTTCACAGCAGCTTGGAATGCGTCTTGCTGATTCAACCCAGGCTCGTCCTGCATGCGATTGGATGGAATTGGATCGCGAGAAGTTGACAGGCACCGTGAATCGCGTTCCTGAGCGTGAAGAATTTGATCCGATGGTAGACGAGCGTTTGGTTGTCGAGCTTTACTCTCGTTAATCGCAGTTCGACTTAAATCGAAAAAATTTACGCGTCCAGTTGATGGTGAGTTCTCACCCTTTCAACTTGGGCGCGTTTTTTTTGGCGCAATTTTCACGTTGGTTATTTCGACAAATCGTTCTATAAAACCCTCCTCCTTTAACCAAAATATTATCTAAAACAGACTCATTCGATGAATCGTCTAATTTCTACATTCGTTGCGCTTTTGGCGCTTACACCCGCGCTGTCTTTCGGTCAGGCAAAAACCGAAGACCAAGCCCGTAAAATTCTTGATCAACACAAAGGAGCCATTGTTGTGGTTACCGCTAAAGGCAAGTTGATCACAACCACAACTGATAAGCCGTTGCCTCAGAATGAGCAGCAGCGCCGCACTTTGGGTGTCACGATTGCCGCAAATGGTTTAGTGATGGTTTCTAACGTTGCAATTGATGCAAGTGTGGGCCTTGTGAATCAGCAGGCACGGATGGAAGACAAGGTTGTCACCATCCAAACCGCAAAAACCGAATTCACTGAAGTTGAGATCAGTTATGGCGATTCGACCGTTCTCACTGGAAAAGTCATCCGTCAGGATATGGAGGCGGATGTTGCGTTTATCCTTCCCGACCAAGTGAAAGCCAACGCAGTGGATAAGAAATTTGACATGCTTGATCTTTCTAAATTCGCTACCGACGCTCAGCCTGCAGATCAAGTCGTTGGTCTTTCCCGTTCATCAGCGATTTATACCTACATGCCGACGGTAATGGTTGGCCGCATAACAGGCGTGTTCAAACAAGATCGCGTGTTTTACGTAACCACCGCAGGAACAGGGCAGGGGATCGTTGTTTTCAATATGAATGGTGACCCTATCGGTGTCACTGTCGTTCGAATTGTGGATGGAAAACCCTCAGGTGTTCTAGGAACGCTTGCCGCAGGGACCATCCAAGTGATGGCAAATCTAGCACTTGAGTCCATTCCGGCTGCTGAGTGATCTAAGAAAGAAAATTCAAGCCATCTTAGAATATGAGAAAGACTCCTAACTCGCCACTTCGCGACTGGAGTCTTTTTGGTTTGGCAGTATTTCTGTTTTTCAATCTTGCGTCAGCGGCAGATCAAAAAATCACGTTTAACAAAGGTGATCGGGTCGTTCTTGTTGGTGGAACTCTTGCATCTCGGGCTCAGTATTCTGGATACCTCGAAAAGCGTATTCAATCCGCGTATCCCGATCTCGGGCTGAGTTTTCGGAACATGGGCTGGAGTGCTGATAAGGTCGATCTAATGCCTCGGCCTCTAAATTTTGGGATGCTTGAAGAGCATCTGACTGATAAAAAAGCGGATGTCATTTTTCTCTTCTTTGGATCGAATGAAGCCTTTCAAGGGGATGCGGGAATTGAAAAATTCATTTCTGATTACCACGCGTTGATCGAGCGGATTACTCCTCAAACCTCACGGATTGTTTTAGTTTCTCCCGCCGCCCATGAGAAATTGAAGGCGCCGTGGCCCGACCCCTCCAAAAGAAATCTCGTTCTCGAAAAATACACCGACGCGATTCGCCGGTTGGCTGAGGAGCAGGAAATGCCTTTCATTGATTTGTTCCATCCGACTCGAACGTTGATGGCTGAGAATTACAGCGATCCACTGACGATCAATGGAGTTCATTTTACCGATCCAGGATACAAAATCGTTGCTGATATCATGGCCGCAGAGATGAATTGGCCCGCTCCAAAATCAGCGACATCAGAAAATATCCGGACACTCATTATTGAAAAAAACCGTCAGTTTCAGCTGCGATGGAGACCAGTGAACGGCGAATATGTTTTTGGTCGTCGAAACAAACCGTTTGGCATCGTGACCTACCCGCCGGAAATGGAACAGCTCGACAAACAAATCGATGCTCTCGACAAAGAGATTCAGCAAGCAGCAGGGGCGCCGAAATAACGATCGAACAGGGTTGGTTCGACGAACAGACCCTGTTCGATCGTTGGGATAATTAGCTCAGGCGCTTGAACAGGTTATTGCGTGTGACTGCCTATTCTGGCAAAATTTTATAGTATGATGCGAAGTATCCAAACATTTGTTCTCGCCATTTTTTTCATAGTCGCAGCGGTGGCAACCTCCCCGGTAAACGCCACCGATTTGATCGGAGGCGAAGCCCCGAAAATGCTGACACCGGAAGAGGCGTTGAAAACTTTTTCGATGGCGGAGGGATATCAGATCAACCTATGGGCATCAGAAGTTGAAACGGAGATCGAAAGCCCTGCGGGAATGACTTTCGATTCGCAGGGCCGGTTGTGGGTGTCGTGTGTTGCGAGCCAGCCCCATGCAAAGCCGGACGAAAAGCCGCGCGATTCCATTGTGGTTCTCGAGGACACCGATCACGATGGTGTGGCCGATAAATCGACCGTGTTTTACGATGAATTGTATCTTCCGATGGGCCTGACTGTAGCTGACGGTGGAAAAACTGTTTATGTCGCCAGCGAGCCAAATTTGTTAAAGCTTACGGATACCGACGGCGATCTCAAAGCTGATGAGGTTGAAATAATGATGCACGGATTCGGAACCGAAGACAATCATCACTACATTTCAGCGTTTCAGTGGGCACCCGATGGTCGGCTGCATTTTGGGCAGGGCCTGTTTTTAAACACTCAGGTCGAAACTCCTCATGGTCCGCTGCGTGCATTTGAAGGAACGATTTTTCGATTGGATCCTCGCGATCATCGACTCGAAGTGCACTCCAGCTTCGGTTTCTCAAATCCATGGGGAATCATTTTCGGCAAATGGGGTGAGCCGCTTTTGGCAGATGCTTCGCCGGCGATGGATTATTACCTGACTCACATGTCCAGCCGGTTCGATTATCCGAAACAGGACAAGTATGCGAATTACACAAAAAAGCGTGGTGGGTTTTCATTCACTCCCAATGGGCGACGCCCTTCTTGCGGAAATGAGATCTTAGCTCACGAACATTGGCCTGAAGAAGTTCGTGGCTGGTATACCAACAATCAGATGAAGGGTTGGCACGGCGTTCGGTGGTATAAAATGAATCAGGAAGGCAGCGGATATTCTACCGAGCAACCCTATTTGAAAGAAGGCGAAGGTGAGGGAAGCGGCGAATTGCTGAGCTGCAGCGATATCACATTTCGACCCGTCGCCCAACAAATCGGGCCCGATGGAGCCCTCTACATTCTGGATTATTACAATCCGATCGTGGGGCACACGACCTATAGTTTTCGTGATCCCCGTCGGATTCAAACTCACGGTCGCGTCTGGCGAGTCACCGCGAAAGATCGGCCCACTCCGTGGCAGCCCGAAATTCGTACTGCCGAAAACGAAGCTCTTTTAGAATTACTTCTTTCTCCGAACGAACGCTGGGGATATCACGCACGTCGTGAACTCCAGCAGCGTGAACAAAAAGCGGTGCTTGAGGCGGCTGATGTATGGCAAGTGAAACACAAGGGCAACGACCATGCGTTGACTGAGGTTCTTTGGCTTTACCAAAACTTCAACGATCCCCAGCCGAAACGTTTGGGAAGACTCCTGGCTTCAAGAGATCATGATGCGAGAACTGCGGCGGTCCGGATATTGCGCCATTGGCAAAGCGATCTTCCTGAAGCTCAAACATTGCCGATGCTTGAAGCGGCCATCACAGATTCCAATCAACGCGTTCGCCTTGAAGCAATGATCGCTGCGGGGTTTCATCCGAATTCCGGGGCTGTTATTGCGATAGCGGCAAAGGCGCTCGACCTCGAAATGGATCACGGATTCGAACTCGCAGCCCGGGAAACGCTCGGCTACCTCAGTGAAAATGTAGCTGCAGTCCCACCGAGCGTAGGTGCCTTTTTGCTTCCAAATCTCTCCGATGAAGAATTGTTAACCCGTGGCCCGACTCCTGAAAACGCAGGAGAGATTTTGGCCCGTCCGTCGATTGCCGTGGATGAAAAACGATCGGCCCTTCGTGTTTTAGGAAAGCCGGAAGGTCGTGAATCAATAGATCAGTTGTTCTACATGCTTGGAAGCGATGCTCCCGGGCGCGAAATTAGCGAGGGTAAAATTGAAAACCTCCTCCTTAGTTGGGATGCTGCCTCACTGGTTAAAAAGGCAGATCCACTGAAACAGCTGGCTTCAAAAACCAAGACATCAAACGTCCGTAATGCTGCGCTTGCGGTTCTTCTCCGTCAAAAGACGGCACCTGAACCCGAAATACCTCCCGCACAGTGGATTGCTGCGATGCCGCAGGCTGGACGCGGAAAAATCGATGAGTCCTGGCTTCCTCTCGTTACTGAAAATGTCAATGGAACCGGCGCAGCCAGAATGAACGCGATCAAAGCCCTTCCGTTGTTTTCGGCGCATGATAAAACATCTGCAGCGACGTTTGCAAAAATCGCGACTGAAAACAAAGAGAGCAATATAACGCTCGCGTTTGCCGCTCTGGATGCGTTGAAGCGGATTCCGAAAGCGGCGTGGCCGGAAAATTCAGAACACCTAAATCTGACAAAAATTAGGATCTCTGCGACTGCCAACCTCAGGTTTGATCCCGATCAGTTTACGGTGCCACCAGGCTCCGCTGTTGAGCTGAGTTTCTACAATCCTGACAACCTGTATCACAACCTCGCGATTGTTGATCTCGGTGCGTTGGATCGGGTGGGACTGGCTGCAGACATCATGGCGGGAAAACCCGATGGACTGCAGAAAAATTACATTCCAGATGATCCGGGCGTTCTTCACGCAACGCCGCAGCTGACAATTGGAAGTGCGCGGTCGCATGTACTGCGATTCTTTGCTCCCGAGGAGTCGGGCGAATACCCTTACATTTGCACCTATCCTGGCCACTGGAGGGCGATGCGTGGTTCGATGTTTGTCGTCGAAAATCGCTAAGCGATCAGCGACGAAATTTTTGCTGATTCGCCAAGAAGCGGAACGTGATCCAAAAGTCGAGCACGCTTCGGACAAAGACTCCCAGTTTATCGAAGCGTCGCGCTGAACTAATTGCTGGCCCAAGAATCATTGCGGTGTCGCCCAATTCTCGCATCCGTTTTGTGAAATCGATATCTTCACACATCGTAAACGTGGTGTCGTAACCTTCGAGTTTTTCAAAAACTTCGCGCCTCACGAAGATGGCCTGATCCCCCAGGAAGATTCCACGGCACGATCGAAAATCCGAAATCCACGCAGTGAGTCCGAGAAGCCACGAAGATGAATCAAAGCGCCGCTGAAAGGCACCGCCGACCACAGATGCAGGTTGGTTCGCAATCTGAGACAATCCCGATCCCGGCAACACGGTGTCGGCATGAAGGAAAAGCAGCCACTCAGATTCTTGAGATGCTCGTGCGGCACCCTCATTCATTTGAAAAGGACGCCCCCCCGTTTCCAAAACAAAGACTTCATCGGCTCCGGCAGTTCGTGCGCGTTCGCAGGTGTCATCCGGGCTGCCGCCATCGACCACAATTACCTCAAGTTCACAGTCCTCCCGATTTAACGTCGCGATGGTTTCGCAAATCGTTGCCGCTTCGTTCCACGTGGGAATGATGACCGAGATTATAGGCACGCTACGAATCAACAGGGTATGTTCAACGAATCAACTCTGTTTGATCGTGGAAGCATTTCGAATCAATAGGGTATGAACGATGAGCATACCCTGTTGACTTGTGAGAACTTATCTCGCTGAAACGTCGTAAGCAGTCAGCGTGTGCTGATCGCGAATGTAAAGGACGCCATTTGCGATGACTGGATGAGCCCAGCTCGGGCGACCTTGTTCTTCAATTTTGAAAATTCCCTTTTCGACATATTTTTCAGGATTGGCCTCGACCAGGGCAATTTGGTGACGTTCGCCCTGACAATAGAGGAGCCCGTCCGCATAAATCAGCGAGCCTTTGCCGACGCTTTTTTCCTGCCAGGCGATTTCTCCCGTTTTGAAATCCACGCAGAACAAGCTGTTGCCGCCAAAGCCGTAGACGTGGTCGCCGACTTTGACGAGTCCGCCGTGATGGTTGGCGAAAGATTTTTCGAACCAAACTGGTTCTGCGTTTTGAGCATCACCCTTTGCAGAGATTTTTGCGACGCCGCCGCCCGTTCCGTAAGCACTTGATGCCAGAACCAAATCGCCGTCGACAATCGCAGTGGCGCAATTGGCGGTGCCGTTGGCCGCATCGGAATATTGCCAGAGAAGGTCGCCGCCGTCAGCCGCGACGCCAAACATGCTTTCACGCCCGAATTGAACGATCTGTTTTCTACCGGCGATTTCGGTGATGATTGGTGAAGCGTAGTGAGCGGTTTGGGTGAGTCCGCTGCTTTGCCAGTTGGAGGTTCCGTTGCTTGAATTCAGAGCCAATACAGTTCCGTTTGGTCCTCCTGGAGTTACGATCAGTGAGCCATTCAGTAGAAGTGGCGATTCTGAATAGCCCCAGCCAGGGCGCTTGCCACCGAAGTTCTCTACAAGGTTTACGTGCCAGAGAGTTGACCCGGTGGCGCTTGCAAGTGCCGTTACATCGCCATTTCCTCCTTCTGTGAAAATCGTGTCGCCGGAAACGGTGGGGGTTCCCCGTGGTCCGTCGCCTTGACCATTTCGATATCCGCCGATCGATCGTTTCAAATCAGCCTTCGTTAGGATTCCGTCTTGTCCCGGATGGTTTCGCTCGAAAAATTGGGTCAGCTCCTCAGCGGTGATATCGCCGTCTTTTCCTTTTTCAGCTTTCGCAGAGTACGTTTGAAGCTCTTCGGCAGTTAGTTGTTCATCGCCTTTTTTGCCTCCATCGATCGGAGTGTCTGCTTTCGAGAAGTAGCCGCTTACGATTCCATTGCGGGTTTCTTTTTTCGACACCTGATTATCGGCATCTTCGTCGAGCGCTTTGATGGTTGCCGCAGCGCGGGCCTCTGCGATCGAATTGATTTCCTTGCGTCCACCGGAAGCGGCGTCGATCCGAGCCGCTTCGCGACCGAGTTGGCGAGGGATTTCGTCGGGGCCAAGCTTTGCGTCGTCGTTCTTATTGAATGTAGCGATAAAATTTTGGGCTCGGGTTTTTGCAACCGCTGCGGCGTCGGCGGATTCGTTTGTTGAATCGCTTTTCAGAAATTGCTCGCCGAGTCCTTCAAGGGCTTCTTTTTCCGAAAGTGATCCGTCGCTGTCTTGATCAAACTTCGCGAATTGTTCGTCTACTTTCGCATTTAGTTTGTCGGCCACAGGCGCAGGTTGAACGGCCCAGAGTTGCTTCCCTGTTTTTTCGTCGAGCGCGATGATGTGTTCAACGCCTTCAAGATCACCCATCGTGTAGATTTTCCCGTCAGAAACAGAAACGGATGAGTAGCCGACGCCAACGTTTTCGATTCGCCAAATGACTTTGGGGCCAGCTTCCGGCCACTCTTTTAGCAAGCCGGTTTCGGCTGATTTAGCGTCACGATTTGGGCCACGCCATTGCGGCCAGTCATCGGCGAAAGAGTTGAGTGCGAACGAACAAGCGAGGACGAGGGAAATCCGAATCATAGGCTTTAGAATGCCAGTTTTGGACAAATTCGTCGTCGGCGTAATCGTGCCAAAAGCAACTTTCAGCCAAGTGTTTGATCAACCAGCTGAGTTATTAAATCAGAGCTTCTCAAGCGAGTCGTCGAGGGCAGCCAACAGCGTGTTGATTGTGGTCTCGTTTTCGTCGCCCATGTTGGAAATGCGGAAGGTTTTGCCTTTCACTTTTCCGTAGCCGCCGTCGAGAGCGATGGAGTGCTCGTCGCGCATGATTCCCTGCAGCTTGGCGACGTCGATTTCCTTGTTGTTCGAAATACAGGTCAGTGATTTCGAGCGGAAACCTTCTGGGGCGAGGTAATCTAATCCCTTAGAATCGATCCATTCGTGCACCATTCCATTCAGTTTTTCGTGACGGGCAAAGCGAGCTTCGAGTCCTTCAGCGAAAATATTATCCAGCTGGTGGTGAAGACCGTAAATCGTGTGGATACAAGGGGTGCTCGGCGTCATGGACTTCTCCTGATTCTTTTTGAATTCAAGGAAATCGAAATAGTAACCGCGACCTTCAACCGTCTCGGCACGAGCAAAAGCCCGCTCTGAAACGCTGAACAACGCGAGGCCAGGAGGAAGCGCGAGCGCTTTCTGAGTTCCCAAAAGCATGACGTCGACTCCAAGTTCGTCGAATTTCATCGGCACGACGGAGAAACTGGAAACGGTGTCGGTAACGAGCATGATGTCGTCGCCATAGCTGCGGACAACTTCGGCAACTTCAGCGAGGGGATTCATCACGCCGGTTGAAGTTTCATTGTGAATGAATGTTACGACGTCGAATTCACCAGTATCGAGTTTTTCCTTCACGTCAGCCGGATTCACTGGAGTTCCCCAATCGTATTGAAGCGCTTCAGCATCGAGGCCGCAGCGACGAGCCACGTCGACCCACTTATCAGAAAACGCGCCGGAACAGCAGCAGAGCACTTTTTTGTGGCCCGCGAGATTGCGAAGCGCCCCTTCCATCACCCCCCAAGCGGATGATGTGGAGAGAAATACTGGCTGAGTTGTGGTGCCGAACAATTCCTGAAGCCGCGGGTGGATATCGTCGTACAGATTAACGAAATCTTTGGAGCGATGGCCGATCATCGGCGTGGCCATGGCAGCATAAGTCTCGGCTGAAATTTCAACCGGACCCGGAATGTGAAGTCGTGCGTGTGGTGTGGTTAAGTCGCTCATTTAATGGCAAAGAATACGCTGGCAAAGATGGCGGGGGTGCCTCTTTTGGCAACTGAAAAGAGTGGCAAAGGATGTGTCTGATGCGCGCTGGAAAAGACCTCAAAAAGTTTCCGTCCTAGCGGCCAAAAATAACAAATTCCGGCTTAAGCGGTAAATGCTTGATTGATGAGGCGCTCGCCAATGATCGGGCGGAAATCGTGGAGGATCTCTCCCCGTGCAGATCGGGATCTACTAAAAGAACCGCGGATAAAGCTATCAATGCAGGAAATGACGGTGCCCAGTAAAGACCATCGCTGCATCATGCTCATTCGCGGCTTTGATGACTTCTTCGTCGCGAATGGATCCGCCCGGCTGAATGGCTGCGGTTGCACCGGCTTCGATAGCGGAAACCAATCCGTCGGCGAAGGGGAAAAGGGCGTCACTGGCAACAACACTGCCTTTCAGGCTGAGTCCTGCTTGCTCGGCTTTCCAAACAGCGAGGCGACAGGAGTCGACGCGGGACATTTGGCCAGCTCCGATTCCGAGTGTGCGGTCTTTTCCTGCAAAAACGATGGCGTTGGACTTCACGTGCTTCACGACGCGCCAACCGAAACGCATGGCTTCGATTTCATCCGCGGTCGGCGGTCGGCTGGTAACGACACGTTTTTCGATATTGTCGAGTCCGAGCGCTTCTTTGTCGTGATCCATGACCAGCAAGCCACCGGGGGCTGAGGCAATGATTGGATCGTCCAAGGTGTCGCGGAAGGCCTCGTTCATTTGAATGAGACGAAGGTTTTTCTTCTTCTGAAGCAAGGCGCGAGCGTCGGTATCGAAGTCAGGCGCAATAATCACGTCGGTGAAAATCCCGGAAATCACGCGTGCCAAACCAATATCCAGCGGGCGGTTGCAAACGATGACCCCACCAAAGGGAGCTTGTTTGTCGGTTTCGAAAGCTTTGTCCCAAGCTCCGCGAAGGCTATCGTCATCCACGCCAACGCCACATGGGTTGGTGTGTTTCAAAATAGCGACCGCTGGACGGCGGAATTCGAGAACCAACTCAGCCGCGCCGCCGATATCAATGACGTTTGTGTAGCTAAGGCCTTTGCCCTGAAGCTGCTTGAAGTAGTCACCAAAATTTCCGTAAAGCGCCGCGTTTTGGTGTGGATTCTCGCCGTAGCGGAGTTCCTGAGCGAGTGGGAGGCTAATTGAGTAGCTTGCCTCAGTTTCTTGCTCTTCATTCAAATACGAAGCAATTGCCCGATCATATTCGGACGTGCGTTGGAAAACTTTGATAGCGAGACGTTCACGGGTTTTAAGTGTGGTATCGCCTTTGTGTTCGTCCATTTCAGCGAGAACGATTTCGTAGTCCTTTGGATCAGCTACCACGGTCACTGCTCCGTGATTTTTTGCCGCTGAACGAAGCATTGAAGGGCCTCCGATGTCAATTTTTTCGATGGCTTCCTCGCTAGTGACTCCTTCTTTAGCAACGGTTTCTTCAAAAGGGTAAAGGTTTACGACCACCAAATCGATAGGTTGAACATCGTTGTCTTTTGCTTGCTGAACATGCTCTTCAACATCGCGACGATACAAAAGTCCTCCATGAACCTTTGGATGCAGCGTCTTCACCCGGCCTTCAAAAAGCTCAGGGAATCCAGTGAAATCAGACACTTCAATCACCGGAATATTCATCTCGGCGATGAATTTAGCGGTGCCGCCAGTCGAAAGGATTTCGACGTTGTGCTTGTGAAGACCTTTGGCTAACGCCTCAAGGCCTGTCTTGTCGGAAACGGAGATAAGGGCACGAGTAATACTCATTGTTCTAAGAAAGTGATTCGGTGTTTCGTCCAGCCTTATACGCAGGTTAGATCGAAGCAAGGCAAAGTTTGGCGAAAGCAAAACCCTAAAAAATTTGAACGTAAATCGACCTGAAATGTCAAAAAAGCAGAGAAATTCTGAAAAGTTTTAAAAACTTATTGCAATTTAGTTAAGAAGCCTTAAAGGTATTTCAAGATTAACTATCCAAGGCTATGAAACTCACGACCTCCACTCTTCGACTCATTCTCCCAGCTGCTGCTGGTTTGCTCGCCGTTTCTTGCGGTAAAGACAAAGTAGCAAACAACAATCCTTACCAGGACAATCCCTACTACGGGCCGCAAAGCTCGACTTACGGGACGGACGCAGCAACTCCGGCGGCACCCGCTGCGCCAGCGGCTCCGGCAAGCAATTACCCTACTTACACGGATAACAGCTACACGCCGCCAGCACCTGCTGCTTCAGCCGCACCTGCATACAACGATACGTATGCGGCAAACAGCTACTCTGGTGGCGGCACATCGCACACCGTTCAAAAGGGTGACACACTTTACGGCCTGAGCCGTCGCTATGGAACTTCGGTTACGGCGATTCAAAGCGCCAATGGGATCTCTGGAACAACGATCGGACTCGGCCAGACGCTGCAAATTCCACAAGGCTGAACCTCGTAGAATCTAAAGTTACTCTTTCAAAAACCCGCTTCGGTTCTGCCGATGCGGGTTTTTTGTTGTCAAAAATTAAGCGATCGCTTCGAAATCAGCCTCGCTGGTGGTGCATCTTTTCAACAGTCCAAGGCTTTCGGGGGTGAGCCAAATACCCAGCACATCAATCATCACTGGCTTTCCGTCGGAGTCACGATGTTCGCTTTCGACCGAATCCCGCAACGCCACGCTCACTTTCCCATCGCCCGCATCATCGGCAAACATCATGCTGTCCGGTGCTTCTGAAACATCGAACAGTGATTGCAATTTCCAGTGCAGTTTTTTGCCATCGAGATCTGCTGCGGAAAATTCGCACGGGTCGTTTGCTGGAGATGTGGTGAGGTGTGATGTGCTCATTTCTAAATATTGTCGGCGCCTAATTACAGTTCCAGGAAATTCTGAAGCAGTTGTTTTCCCGAGCCCGTCAGAATCGATTCCGGATGAAACTGCAGGCCGTGAATCGGAAATTCGCGATGCCGCAAGCCCATGATTTCTTTTTCAGCAGTTTCGGCCACGATTTCGAGGCAATCGGGAAGCGTCTCGCGTTTCACGATCAAAGAATGATAGCGGGTGGCTTCAAACGGATTATCCAGCCCGGCAAAAACGCCTTTGTTATCATGGTGGATTGGTGACGTCTTTCCGTGCATGAGGCGGTCAGCACGAATGACATCCCCGCCGTAGACCTGTCCGATGCTCTGATGCCCAAGGCACACGCCAAGAATAGGGGTCGTCTCACCAAATTCGCGAATCACGTCGCAGCTGATCCCTGCTTCGCTTGGCGTTTTCGGGCCGGGAGAAACGCAAATGCGCTCGGGAGCCAGATCACGGATTTCATTAATGGTGATTTTATCGTTCCGAAAAATCTTCATTTCAGCCCCCAGCTCGCCGAAATATTGGACGAGGTTGTAGGTGAATGAATCGTAGTTATCGATGACCAAAAGCATGATAGCGCGAACGTATGCCGAATCGGATGGCGGTCAAGATCCCGCGATTCGCTCTCGATATTCTGTAACCTTAGCGCGGCGCAAACGTTTTAGCGTATTTTGGCATCTCGTTATCGATCCAGCTTTTCAGGCCCGCTGCGGTGTCATGCCACTGCGGTTCTTGCAGCGTGTCGCTCCATTCACGCCCTGCAGAAATCATTTCGTTTAAGACTGCGGCGTTTTCTTTTGCGAGATTTTTTTCCTCTCCAAAATCAGTCGTGACGTCGAAAACCTTCCAGGCACTGAACTGTTTGCGATAGGCTTTCAGATTCCCTTTACGAATGGCGACTTCGTTTCCACCTCCATGGTGTCGTATCCAAAAAATAGGATCATTGGGGTGCGGATTATTTCCTGCGAGAAAATCAGGCCAGATGTTTTTGCCGTCGATTTTCTTATCCACCGGAATCTTTCCCCCTGCCAACGCAGTCAAAGTCGGATAGAAATCGAGCGCGGTTATGGGGTGATCGAACACCTTACCAGACGGCACGTTTTTCGGCCAATGCATGAACATCGGCACGCGAATACCGCCTTCGCACGTCGAGCCTTTGTCGTCCTGAAGCGGAGCGTTGTTCGCCGCCTGAAGGATTTTTCCGCCGTTATCGCTCAGAAAAACGATCAGCGTGTTGTCCATAATCGACCGAGCTTTCAGCGTATCGACAATCCGTTTCAGCCCGCGATCAACCGCGTACACCATCGCGACATAATTCTGACGGCCGTCGTAGTCGCGAAAGTTTACGCCATTCTTTGGATCGGACGGTTTGTGATCCGGGTAGAGAAATTTCAAATCCTCGGTTTTTCCGTGAAGTGGTGAGTGCGGTGCGTTGTAGGCCAAATAGAGAAAAAACGGGATCTTCGATTTTGTGGATTTTTTAGCGATAAAATCGACCGCTTCATCCGACAGCGTGTCGGTGAGATAGGCGCCTTCGGGCGACATAATGTCTTTGCCATTTCGCTCCAGAAAATACTGATAATCGTTGATCTTGGGCTCCACTTTATCCGTGGTCGATGGGTAATACTGATGCCCGCCGCCGACGAATCCATAAAACTCATCAAACCCTCGCGTGTTCGGATGAAACGGCTTTGATGAACCCACATGCCATTTGCCAACACAAGCCGTTGCGTATCCGGAATTTTTCAAAACGGTGCTGATCAGAGTTTCGTTTTTCGGGATGCCCTTGGAATTGTAGTCTTCCAAATTTTTCGCGACGTCTGGCAAATTTTTTTGTCCGCCATAGATGTGCGGCATCCTTCCCGTTAGCAGTGCCATCCGGCTCGGCCCGCAGAAAGGGTGAGAAACATACGCCTGTTTGAAAATCGTTCCCGCCTTTGCGAGCGCATCGATGTTCGGAGTCACGACATCAGTTTCGACTCCGAACAGCTTGGCATTAAAACCAACATCGGCATAACCAAGGTCATCCGTCAAAATGAAGACAATATTCGGGCGTGGCGGCTCGGCTGATTGGCCTGCACAAAAAGGCAGAACGGAAGTCGCGAGAAAGAGATGGAATAGTTTCATGAAGCTGTTCTACCGTAATACTGCCGTGGATTTTAAAAACTATCGCAACGAATCGCCATCAGCGTTTTGGCTCCAAAAGCCGTTTCAAAACAGCTCTGATTTTCTCCTCCTGGCCCGGAGCCACCCAACACCAGTCGGATAAATTCGAGTCATTTTCCTCCCACGCCCGCTTGGTCGGAATGTAGCCGGGGCCGCATTCGCCGTAGCCTGCCGTCATCACAAAACTGTCGGGTCTCAGTTCCTGCACTGCGATTTGATACTCCACATAAATTTCACCCGGAAGCAAAATCAATTGCGCCTTTCCACCAAAATCCAGCATTGGCACATCGATCGGTTGCCCTGCCTCGCAACGCTTCTGCCAACTCAATCCGAGTGCGGCCATTCCACGTTTCATGCGATTTTGTGACGTGTCATTTAGTTGCTCGTTCAGTTTTTCTTTCGTGAAATCACCATCCACTCGCGGATCGAGCATCAGCTCTTCGGATTTGAATTCAATCTTCGAAACTGGGTGTTTCTTCGTTGCATCCCAGGCTGCAGTCATCGCTGTTTCGAGCCTTTCCGCGAAGACAATCCGAGTTTCCATTTTGTGATCGTTAAACTTCCCAACCGTGATATTCCCACTCGCTCCGCTCGCGTAAATTTGCAGAGCGCTTGGAGTTTTTTTCTGTCGCGACGCTCGCGCAATGCCGGGAAAATCTGCAGAAATTCGAGCGGTTCGATACACACTCATTGGATGAGTCGCGTAAATCGAAAGCGCACAGACCGCCTCATCGCCGTCCCAAAAACTGAGCGTCTTTACCCATGGATCAATCGTCCCAACTGGCGCGATTCGACCCGCCAAATTTTGACCGCCCGATCCCCGTCCATAGCTGATTTCACCTTCAGAATTTACAAAGCGCCGATTCGAAGCCAGTCCCTCCGCCTCTGCTTTTCCAATTCCGAAATGCGAAATCGTGCGCGAGTTTTTCATCGCCTCGCGAATCGCAGCAGCAACTTTCTGCACGGTTTTTTCATGAAATTCAGGATCGATCAGTTGCGTGTCAGCGCCAGCCTCCTCGAGAATTTTCTGCGCGGCCAAATCCGGCAACGGCGTGTCATGCTGATGAATTGCACTGACCAAAACTCGAACTCGATCTGTGCCTGCGGCCTCCGCCAAAACTTCGCGCCAACGATCAAACGCATCGTTTCGAATCTCTGCCCAATCGACCGAAACGAACACCGCCGGTTTTTCCAATCCACCGCCCGAGATCACGAAGCCTTTCGCGAATAACGAATCATTCACCGCGACTGAATCCACGCCTCCGCCGGTAAAAAGCTGATGCCCAATCGGCGGCGTCACATCAACCGAAAAAGTCGCGACCTCAGCCGAGAAACCAAATGATGCCAGCGAGAGTAACGCTCCGAGAAATCCAATCTTCATTCTGAATGATAGGTGTTCACCCTCAAATTTCACAAGCGTGAAAAAAACGATTTTACGATCGAACAGGGTCTGTTCGATGAATCAACTCTATTGCTTCGTATCAGTGCTTTCCTGGAAAATCCCAACGCGCTTATTTGATGCTTCCCCGCTTTCGACGCCACAGAACAAAAGGCACGGAAACGAAATACATCAGGATGCTGTAAACGGCTGAAGGAACGGTTGTGGGCGGGAGTGTCTCCGTTGCATTCAGGGCAATGAGAGCTCCGACCGCAATTCCGAGTGTCCCGTTTTGAACGCCGGATTCGATCGAGACCGTCGTGGCATCCATCGAATCCAGTTTCATGAGCCGACTGGTAATGAGTCCCAATGCAAGCATGGCAATGTTCAACAAAATCAGTGCCGGTCCGAGCGTTGGGAGGTTGCTGGAAAACACCACCCAATTTTTCGCCAGCGCGGCGACGATGATGAAGACAAAAAGAACGATCGCCGTTCGGGAAACGCCTTTGGAAATCTTATTTACAAAATCCGGAGCGAGGGCTGTCAGTAACATGCCGAGTCTGACCGGAACTGCGGTGATGAGAAACATCTTGATACCGAGACTGGCGATGTTGACCTCCGGACCATCGACTCCCATAAAGTGATGCACAGAAAGCGCCACCATTATTGGGACAGTGATAATCGAGACCAAGCTAGTGATCGCGGTCAGCGAGATCGACAACGGCGTGTTTCCTTTGCCGATTTTAGTTAAGACATTCGACGTCACTCCTCCCGGGCAAAGCGAAAGAATCATTACTCCCACGGCAATTTCCGGAGAAAATCCAAAGGCCTTGATTAGTCCAAACGCGATCAGCGGAAGCAAGATTAGCTGGTTGAGAATGCCCGTTCCAAATGCCTTTGGAAATTTGAGAACCCGAGTGAAATCCTGTTTCCGAAGGCCAAGGCCCAACGAAAACATGATGAAGGCGAGAATCAGGGGCAGAGCAACTTTGACAAGCATAGCTAAATGAGAGAGCGGGATAAATAGGGTCGCAAGCGAAATGATGGGTTGAGATTCCGGCGCGTTTCGAAAATGAATTCAGTTTTTTGCAACCTTCTGGCGAAAAAATGTCAGTATGAAAGCAAGGTGAGCGACTCAACTTCAAATTCAAATTTGAATTTTAATACCACGTGCTGGACGCAAGTGATGGCTTCGCGTGGGAGCACGGTGGAGTCGCGCGAGTCTCTTCGCGTGCTGTGCGACCATTATTACGAGCCGGTGTTCGCCTATTTAAAGAGAACGGGTCGGGATCGTGACGTCGCGCATGATTTCTTTGCATACTTGTTAGAGGGAAACCGGTTTGAGCATCTTGAGCGGGAAAAAGGGCGATTCCGGTCGTATTTGCTCGGTTCGTTGAAGCATTTTTTGTCGCATCGCTTTGCGCGATCGCAGGCTGCGAAACGGGGGGGGCGGAGTCTTATTCGTTGAATGAAACAGGAGCAGGAGAAGTAGCGGGAGGTTCGCTACCGCCGGACGCATGGTTTGATCAACAATGGGCGCTTGCCCTGCTTCGTCGTGCTCTTACGCGGGTTGAATTGGAATGCCGGGATTGTGGGAACGAAACGCAATTTCAACATTTGAGCCCGTGGCTGACGGGTGAGTCTGAATATGGAGATCAAGCGGAGTTGGCTGAGAAAGTAGGGGTTCCTGTGAATACGCTAAAAAGCACGATTCACCGATTACGCCGCCGTCCCCGTCGTTTTCCCATTGATTTCAGTCAGCAATGAATTTCGGTCTTGATATGAAAGTTTCCGGACTTCGCGCAGCTGATGAAACCGTTCAAGGCCTCGTTCACTTTGGCCGAATGCTCGATAAAATTCGACTTCACCATGCCGGGACGCTCCCCGAAGATTACTTTCTGGGTGACGGAGATCCGACCTGGTGGGATTCCCGCTGCTGCCGGTTTTTGAAAGTGAACTATTCTGAATTGGCCGAGGTCGTTCGCAACGGCGCGGATGACGATGCGGCGCTTGAGTGGGTTTTTACAAACGGTCGCAAGCCGACTGATGAAGAAATCGATATTTGGAATTCGTTCATCTTAAAGCGCGGTTGGCGCGATGCCTCCGGTCTTCAAGCCGACAAAGAAGCCAGTGGTTTCGGCGACCGCGACGATATCCAGACGTTCGTGGAATTGTTTAAAGCCGAAGAATCGTAGCCCCGCTCAGGGCTGCCGAAGCGCCGAGGACGTTAGTGATCCGGGGAGGCTTTCACGAACCAACAGGGTTGATTCATCGAACGTACCCTATTGGTTCGTAAAATCGGAACGACACCCATTACCGTGCGATTTGAAATCCTGCATTTCACGTCGTAGCTGGAAGTATGTATTTTCGTAAATTTATCGCGACTACGTTTCTGATCGCTCTCACGTCTGTTTCCTACGCAGCCGACACTCGCCCGAACATCATTCTCATGATGACTGATGACCAGGGAATCGGTGACTTCGGCGTGATGGGCAATGAGCTGATCGAGACGCCGAATATCGATGCGATGGCGGCGAAAAGCGGCAGCCTCTCGACGTTCTATGTCAGCCCGGTTTGCTCGCCGACTCGGGCTTCGCTCATGACGGGGCGCTACAATCAGCGGACGCGTTGTATCGATACCTGGCTGGGGCGTTCCATGATGGATACCGATGAATTCACCCTCGCCGAAGCACTCACGGCTGCCGGCTATCGCACCGGGCTTTTTGGGAAATGGCACCTCGGCGATTGCTACCCGATGCGGCCGCAGGATCAGGGGTTTGAAGACGTCCTCATGCATCGCGGAGGCGGGCTCGCCCAGCCAGCCGATCCATTAGAGAATGAGCGGCGCTACACCAATCCGATCCTATTCAATGAAGCCGGCGAAGCCGTTCAGACCACAGGCTTTTGCACGAATGTCTACTTCGATGCCGCCATGAAATTCATCGGCGAATCGAAAACGAAAAGCGCTGATACGCCGTTTTTTATCTATCTCCCGACCAATGCCCCGCACGGCCCTTACCACGATGTGCCCGAGGAGTTGCGCGAGCATTACATGAAAAAAGATCTCACCGCGCTGATGGCGGCGCCGCCAAAAAATGCCGCGCAGAAAGAGAAAAATCAGGATCAGCTCGCTCGCATCTGCGCGATGATCACGAACGAAGATCAAAACGTGGGTCGTCTTCTTGAATATCTCACCGAGAAGGGCTTGCTCGAAAACACGCTGATCATTCGGATGAACGACAACGGCCCCAATTCGATGCGTTACGTCGGCAATCGTCGTGGTATGAAAACCAACATTCACGAAGGCGGAATTCGCAGCCCGATGTGGATGCACTGGCCCGCTAAAGTAAAGGCCGGAACGACCCACGATGGACTCACCGCCCACATCGACATCATGCCGACGATTCTCGAAGCGGTAGGTGCCAAGCCCGATCTCAACGCGCTCGATGGTAAAAGTTTTCTCCCGCTTCTCGTTGAAGGAGGCAAGCGCGATTGGCCCGAAGATCGCCAGCTTGTTATTCAAAGCCACCGCGGCACCGAGGCTGTGAAATACCATCATTTCATGATCCGTCAGGGTGACTGGAAATTGCTGCACGCCTCCGGTTTCGGAATCGATAATTTCGAGGGCGAGCCAAAATTCGAGCTCTACAATCTAAAAGCCGATCCTACCGAGCAGATCAACGTCGCAGGCGAGAATCCCGAAGTCTTCGCCCGTCTCAAAAAGCAATACGAAGCCTGGTATGCCGACGTCAGCAGCACCCGCCCGAACAACTACGCCCCGCCCCTTCCGATCGTCGGCACCGAACACGAAAATCCAACCACGTTGACCCGTCAGGATTGGATCGGCACCACTTGGAAAACCGGAGCCCAAGGCCATTGGAACGTCGAAGTCGCCAAAGCAGGCAAAGCCGACATTCAAGTCATCCTCCATCCCGATGTCGTGACTGGTAACGAAGCGACGATCACTCTCAAAGTCGGCGATAAAACCCACGAAATGAAATCAGCCGCCCAGACAATTAATTTTGAGGGGATCGAGTTGGGTAAAGGTGAGCAGCGAATCGAGGTGATTCGGAGTGAAGGAGGGGAGAACGTTGGGGCTTGGCAGGTCGTGGTAGAACACCGATAACTTGTTGTCTAGATCAACCGAGAGAATTCCAAGAACGAATGAGTGAAATAAATAGGCTCCCCGCTAAATCGTGTGGTGTTCAAAACGTTTCAGGAAGCGGGTTAGGGAGGTCTGTTGCGACTTTAATTTCACCAGCGATCCAGTAGGCAATCGCCTGAAAGGACTCGAAATTCCGATAACCTCTGGCGCGTTTGCGAGCGAGCTGAAGCTTACCGTTGATTGCCTCTATTGCGGCACTGGTGGTCCAATTATCATAGTAGGCAAGAATCCCGTCCCAATGATCTTTGAGCGTTTTAGCCACTTTTTTTGAACGGTTCCAGGCGGCTCCGTCTTGCCCATGAATACCAGCTCTTGAAATGAGCTTCGGCGAGATCAACCGTGGCATATTCCCAGAGATCCCAGAGCACTTCACCGAATGATATAATTTTTTGGGGCTGCATCAGGCAATCAGGTCATGGATGACATGGCCATGAACATCGGTGAGGCGAAAATCGCGGCCGGAATAACGGTAGGTGAGTTCCTGGTGATCAAGTCCCATGAGATGAAGAATGGTGGCGTGAAGATCATGCACATGGGTCCGGTTCTCGACCGCTGAGAGTCCAAACTCATCCGTAGATCCATAGCTGAAGCCGGATTTTACGCCGCCTCCAGCCATCCAAACGGTATAGCCATAGTGGTCGTGGTCCCGTCCTTTGGCCCCTTCGGAAGTGGGAGCGCGACCGAATTCACCGCCCCAAACGACGAGGGTGTCTTCGAGCAGGCCACGAAGCTTGAGATCCTTTAGCAGCGCAGCAATTCCCTGATCACAGGCTTTGGCGAGTTGGGCATGACCGTCCACGATGTTGTTGTGTCCGGTGTCCCAGGCAATGTCGTAACCGCTGATGGAATGGGACAACTGAACGACCCGGACGCCATCCTCAATCAGGCGTCGGGCGATGAGGCAGCCCTTGGCAAATTCGCTATCGCCATAGAGGTCGAGCGTGGCTTTGCTTTCCTTGCTGACATCAAACACATCGGGGACGGAGAACTGCATTCGAAAGGCCATCTCCATGGATTGTATTGCGGCCTCCAGTTGCTGGTCCTGCTCCAGCTTCTCGAGATTTATCCGATTAAGCTTGGTCAACAGATCAAGCTGTTTGCGTTGTTCAGCCTTCGGTAGATTGGTGTTTTTGAGATCACGCAGCGCCGCTTCCGGAGTCATCTCGCGAACATTCACGTAGGAACCGGCATAGGCTCCCGGCAGGAATGAATTTCCCCAATTGGCCGATTTGCCTCGCGGTTGGGCGACGGGTGACATCGCGACAAACCCGGGAAGGTTCTCGGTTTCGGCGCCGAGCCCGTAGAGCAGCCACGAACCCATGCTGGGTCGGTTGGGCTGAAGGGAACCGAGGTTCGACATCAGGATGGCGCCTGCGTGCTCGGGGATGTCGGTGTACATCGAGTGGACGAAGCTGATGTCGTCCACGCACTTGGCCGTCTCAGGAAAAATGTCACTGACCCACTTGCCGGATTGCCCGTATTGCTGGAACTCGAAGGGCGAGGGCATCAGGCCCATCTTGGTATTCCGTAGCGACTTTCGATCCACGATACCGGGACGCTCGCCGGCATGTTTCGCGAGCATAGGCTTGTAGTCGAAGGTATCGACCTGCGATGGCCCGCCCGGCATGAACAATTGGATAACGCGCTTGGCTCGCGCTGGAAAGTGGGGAGCTTTCGGGGCCATTGGGTTTGGCGGAGCCGCAGAGGCGCCATGCTGACCTCACAAGCTTGCCAATCCGATGCTTCCCATACCGGCTCCCATTTTGCGAAGCGCTTCACGCCGGGTCTGCTGCTCGAGGAGAGATTTTCGGAATTCACGCTGATGTTGTTGAAATTTCATTTCGAGATGGGGACTATCGCAGTTGAAGGAATTCGTGAGCACTCAGAAGGACCTGAGCGTACTCGGGCCAGCGCCCTGGTTGTCCATCAAGGAAGGCCAAACCAACGGCGCGCTCATTTTCATCGGGAAGACGGCTGTAAAGACGTTCGTAGGCGGCATCGATCCGTTGCACTTCTACCTCAATCGATTCCAGCGACTTCGAGAGGGCTTCGGCGCGATTCGTCATGAACGGATTGTTCATCATGAAGAGATACTGCTGTGGCACGGTGGTGGGAACCCGCTTCGGCGCGGTGGCCTGGGCAGAAGGGAAATCGAAGAGACGAAAGAAGGCATCCGAATCGAACTTGTCGCCGCTGCGGCTGATGGTGGCGTAGAGCGAGCGACGAGTGCTATCGAGAATCTGATCGCTCGCTTCGCCCCCGATAGTCCGGTCCAGTTCACCAGTGACGGCTAAAAGGCTGTCGCGCCAGGCTTCGACCTCAAGCTTTCTCGGGTTCATTCGCCAAATTAGACGATTGTCTCCATCTTTCGCGAATTTTCCGGCATCCTGTCGGCTGCTCATTTGCCAGGTGGCAGACAGGAGAATCTCGCGATGCAGTCGTTTCATGGACCAGTCATTCTTCATGAAACGATGAGCGAGCCAATCCAACAACAGTGGATGAGTCGGCTTTTCTCCGAGCACGCCGAAATTGCTCGGGGTCCGAGTCAGGGCTTCACCGAAGTGCCATTGCCATATCCTGTTGACGATGACACGAGCGGTCAGCGGGTTGTCTGGATGGACCACCGCCTCTGCCAATTCGCGGCGTCCGCTGCCATCGGTAAACAGAGGTGCATTTTCGCCATCCACGATCTGGAGGAACCGGCGGGGGGCGACTTCGCCCTTTTTCGCCAAATCGCCTCGCACCGCAACATGCATGTCCGCTGTGCCTGATTCCTTGATCACATGGGCGAAGTCATACTTTGGCGGGGCAGCTTTCTTCGCCTGGGCCAACGCGTCTTCCAACTCCTTTGTGCGAGCCTGTTCCGGATCATTGGGTTTCCGCTTCTCTTCTTTCGTCAGTGTGCCCACGGCCTTCTTGTGCTCGTTGAGAATCTTTTGGCCCGCGCCAATGAGCTTTTGCCCTTGATTGAAAGCCTCAATCTCGGGTTGCTCCGCCAGCGCGTGTTCTCCGACTCCTGAATTCCGGAAGATTCCCGCCATGGCATAGTAGTCCTTGGCGGTAATCGGATCGAACTTGTGGTCGTGGCAGCGGGCGCAGGCAACGGTCAGTCCGAGGAAAGCGCGTGAAAGGGTGTCGACTCGATCGGAAAGCGTCTCCGCTTCGGCCTGAAGCTTGGCTTCCGGATCGCCGCCATCCGATTTGTAGGTCGGACCGACCGCGAAGAAACCGGTCGCCACGGGATCGGCATCATCACTCAAGACATCACCGGCAATTTGTCGTTTTGCGAATTCATCGTATCCCATGTCGTCGTTCAAAGCCTTCACGACCCAGTCGCGATAGCGCCACGCGTTCGGCAATTTGCCCGTATTGCCAAAACCACCGAGTCCGTCGCTGTAACGGGCCACGTCGAGCCAGTGCCGAGCCCAGCGCTCGCCGTAATGTTTGGAGGCCAATAATCCATCAACCACGGCGGCAAAAGCCTCGGGACTGGAATCATTGAGGAAAGCGTTCACCTGCGCCGGGGTGGGAGGCAGTCCGATGAGATCGAGGTAAGCCCGCCGAATCAGAGTGCGTTTGTCGGCCGGTTCGTTGGGGGTGAGATTGGCCGCTTCGATTCGGGAAAGAATGAAATGATCGATGCCGTTCTCCGCCCAGGTTGCATTTTTCACCGTGGGAGGTTCCGGGTTGGCGATAGGGCGAAAGGACCAGTGGTCTTTCCGAAATAAGTCCCAGTCATAGGGCTCGTCTTCATTTTCCCTGGCTTTCGTCAGCGACTCCGGATCAAAGCCGGGCCACGGGGCACCCATCTCCACCCATTTCGTCAGGGCAGCAATCTCGAGGTCCTTCAGCTTTTGCTTCGGAGGCATCGCAGTGTCTTCGTCCCCGTATCGAATCGCCTCGATCATAAGACTTCCGTCAGGATCTCCGGCCACCAGGGCAGCGCCCGTGTCACCTCCGAGGAGAATGTTGGCGAGGCTGTCGAGTCGTAGTCCGGCCTTGCGCTTGTCTTCGTTTTCTCCGTGGCATCGGTAGCAATTGTCTGCGAGGACAGGGCGCACCTTGTTTTCGAAATACTCGAGCTGTTCAGTGGTGGGCTTAAGATTCAGTTTCCCCATCGTGCCGTGAGCTTCTATCTCTTTCGAGTCGACTGATGTGATATCCGGAATGCTGGAGGTGAAGTCCAACTTCCACCGTTTCTTAACCGCGTGGAGTTCACTCGCGAGTTCGCTCATGGAGAGGGCAGAATCGAATACGCGAATCTCTGCGAGATCCCCCTGAAAGAATTCACCGTTCGAATTCAGTTTGTTGCCGACCCGAATACCATCGATCCCGACGTTCTGCACTTCAATATTGATCGAGCCGGTCACGGGCTCCGAGTCGTTGTCGATGATGATGACATTGTCACGCTTCTCGCCATTCAAGACCAGGGCGGTCAAACGCCACTCTTTCGGCTTCACCGGAACGAGATTATGCGCATCGTTGGACTGACCGTTGAATCCATAGGCATCCTTCACCTGCAACAGGGAGGCGCGCCTCCCCGAGCCGTCACCGGCCTGCTCAAAGATGGCTTGAACTCCATCCCGGGTTGGACGCCACAGGACGATGAAGGTGAAGGTGTCATCGCCTTCGGCCAGGACAGGTGGACCTGCGAGGAAATCGGCACCGTCAAAATAGAGTGTCGATCGTCCATTCAGCTTTCCCCGAGGTTCTGGTCGATGATCGACTTTCGGTTGCGAGAGCACGATGGATTTGTCACTCGCGTCCCGCCATACCCGGATTTGTTCCTCTCCAAAGGTGAAGGTATCCGCGTTTCCGGCGTCGAGCCAGAGAACCGGATCGGCAGCCGTCGCGCCGACGGCGAAAGCGATGCAGCAGAAAATGTGGTGACAGAATTTCATGTTCTCTCAGGAATAGCTCAACAAAGCCTTGATGACTTTACGGTCACGAACCGATTATTGATAGGAATTTGCTTATTCAAGGATTTTTTATCGGGGCGTCGGTCCGGCCGGGTTTGAGGGGGTGCAGAGTTCTTGTCGTGATTATCGTATTCTGATCACTCGCCTACCCCGCTTGCAATCGGCACCTCACAAAACGTCAACGCGGCGACGCCTGTTTCCCCGTAGATCAAGCGGCTTTGGCTCCAGTCCCGCTCTCTGAGATAAGTGATCTTGGTCGCAGTGGTTGGCGTTTTCAACTTCAGGGTAATGACGTTGCCAGACACGCTGCCTGATTCGATCTGGCCAGGCTCATCATCGAGGTAAAACTCTCGAACAAGAGCGTCATCCCAAACGACCCGTTGATCAAATTCCAGAGTGATTTCGTCTTTCGCCGTCGTCGAGAAGCTCGTCTGGAGGAGGTCCGGAGGAGATATCTCAACCTTGGGATCCCCGGCGTAGAAGTCGCGCTCAATCATGGGCTGGATCATCCGGGCGAATTCTCCCCAACCTTCGAGCGGGAAGTGGCACCCGCCGGGCGGTTGGATCCCCAGAGTCGACAGGATGCTCATGTTCGAATACAGCCCCGGCAACGTGCGCTGAGCTTCGCGGAGTCGGTCGCCGGAACCTTCTCTGCCGCCCATGGAGCAGGCATTCGGCCAGATTTGAAACACGTAGTAGTGACGAATGTTCGGCATGTCCGTTTTCCATGCGGCAGACATTTCAACAAAGAAATCCTGATAAGTCTCCCAGCCATAGCCGCCGGTGGGACCGGCGGCCCCCTGATCATTCTCGCCTTGATGCCAAATGACGGCACGAACCCCATGCGTCAGTCGGGCCTGCTCAATGCGCCAGAGTAAACGGCCATACATCGTCGTGAGATCGGTGCGGTCGTCTGGCGAAGGTACATGCTCGTCAATGCGCGAGCCGCCGACCGCGGCCTGGATGATGCAGACCGGAACCTGCTGGCTTTTCACAAGACGTTTCGCAAGCTCCATTCCCCACCAGCCGAGATGCGCCTCGTGCTCCGGAGAGTCTTTTTTCCAAACCGGAGAACACCATAGATTCGGGCGGGCGAGACCAGCCGCTTTGGCTTGTTTCATCCGGTTTTCAAGCCATGCGGCCCCGTCCCCACGTCCGGTCGGGCCGCCGTAGCTTCGAATCCACTCGCTGGTTTCCCGTGGAGAATCTTCTCTCGTGTCGGTTGCCAGGGCATTCGATTGCCCCTCGATCAAATACGCATCGCCGCATACCAGATTGCCTATGCGATCAAGCACGTGCTCCTTGTCTGCAGTCTTTGTCCCGAATTCGATCCGGTATTTGATCAGCCCCGGCTTCAGCTTCACCGCAAAGGCAAAGCTTCGGTCGGCCCCTGGTTTTTGGCTCACGGTCTTGACTTGCTTGTCGTCAGCGAAGACCCGCAGGAATACGGCGTCGGCCGGTTGGTCAAGTGTTCCATTATAGTGGAGCGTCGCTTCGTTCCTGTCATCGCGGGCGTAGAACTGGCCTTCCTCCGGCTTCTCGTTTTTTCCCGGTTGTTGATGGATCCACGGATCTGATTTCGGCTCGGTGACTTCGATGCTGGCTGTCGCCTCGGATGCTGCGCCGCCGTTATCGATGAACGCCGTTACCTGAATTGTGCCGGTGAATTGCGAACGACGGAGGATCAACCGGTCGGAGGCAACTTCCTTGATCACTGCGCCGCCGGACACCACCCAGCGATATTGCAGGTCGCCGGTGCCGGCCGCTTTCATCGCGTCGCGATTGCTGATCTGCGGAACCACTTCGATCGAGTCGCGGCCATTCCATGTTTTGGGAGCTTCGAGCCCAAATTCCGGCTCGGGAATCGTGTTCTTGATCGTGAAAGGAACGTCACGAGTTTTGATCGTTTCCGGGTAGATCGCCTTGAACTGTAGTGAACCTTTGATGTCGCCGGTGACGCGTCCGGCATCGATCGTGTAAGAAAAGCGATCGCTCGCAACAATGGATTCTTCGCCACCCCGCCGCAGAATCCAGTAAACCTTTTCCGCTCCACCAGCTTCCGCCGTGACAGTCGCATTTGTGCCTTCCTCCACCTCGACTTTTTCCGGTGAAACCGTTAGTCCCGTTCCGGGGCGAGCCAGCGTTCCAACGAGCGTCTGATTCGCCTTCTGATTCTCGTAAGCCAGCTTCAGCCAATCCGCCGATCGCGCGACCTTTGCGATACGGACCTCATCAATCTCACCCACGAAGTCGAATCGGTTGTACCATCCGCCCAACCACATCCGCGCCGGGCGGCGGATATTGAGCGGGGTCGCTCTGCCATTCGAGGAGCCATCGAGTTTTCCATTTAGATAGAGTAGCGATTCGCCCTCGACGAACGTTTGTGCCACATGGACCCACGTTGACATCGGCAGACGACTTTCGCCCGCTACGTTGCCATTGGAAAAGTAGCAATCTACCCGGACGTGAGGAGGGCTTTTGACACTCATGACCGCTTTTCCCTGAGCCTGCTCATTCCCCCATCCAATGACTCTACCATTGACCTGCTCTGCCTTGAACCACGCCGATGTGGTGAACGGTCCCAGGCCGGTCGGCAGGCTTGTGATTTCCTCGCCACAAGCGATTCCCTTGCCTGCCTCGAAACGTCGCGCGAGCCCAATCGCTCCCGGGCACGACTCAGTGCCCCGGTTCGTCGGGGACAAATTACCGGTTTCATCAATGACTGCTTCGGCAGTGCCTGCCAGATGCATTGTCACGGCGCAACCATTCGACTCGGCGAACACAGCCTTTCCATTGGACTCGCTCCTTGCGTCGGCCCGGCCCCAGTGAAGCGTCAGCAGCTGCCGAGCGTTGCCTTGAATCACGGGGATACGCACCCAGATACAGGCCTCGCCCTGTTCTGGATTCCAAAATTCAATCTGATACGCGAGAGGCTTTCCCTCAATCGAGAACCGAATGTCGGAACCATCTGTATCGGCCTGCTTGAAATCGAAAGTCTCACCGTTCAGCCTGACCAGAACCGGAAATCCCTCTTCCCGGGCCGAGCCGGGGAGGTCCGCACCGTCTGGAGTGGTTAGGAGAGTCAGCGTACCGCGGTGCGACCAATCATCATACTGGGCGAAACACGGGACGGTTGAGACACCCAGCAGGATAAGAATCAAGCAAGGAACGAGGGTATGGATCAGTCTGTGTTTCATGGTAGGCATTGCGCGATGTGCCACCGCGAAAGCGAGGCCAGCAGGCTCAAACATCTGGAACCTAAATCAAACTTGCCCCTGCCAATCAAGCGGAATATGAACTTAGGTAGGAATGAAGGAGACGGTAAATGTATTTCCATCACCCCACTTTTCACGAACAGACAGGGTCTGTTCGATGAACGCACCCTATTGGTTCGTAGAGACTTACGATCGAGTAACTCTCTATCCAGGGCATGCTCACCGAGCCTACAAAGACTGCGATGGCCAATTGATAGGAATTTGCTTATTCAAGGATTTTTATCGGGGCGTCGGTCCGGCCGGGTTTGAGGGGGTGCAGAATCAATCTCGCGCAGGCTCTTGGCTTGAGCGAGTTGGCAAAACGGCATCGAGACGAAGTGATCCCAGCTGGCAAATCCTTTGCTGCGCTTTTCGCTGCCAGTGTCGCGAACCGCACGCGAAAAATGTTTCCGATCGATCAGAGAAAGCAGTTGGCTGAACAGGCTGGAAATCGCTAATATTGTAATGGGCGTCCCTCGATTCGGGTGTTTTTGGTTTTTCACACACCCCGATTTCACCCCTTCAGGTGAGCGCCTTCAACCCTGTTTTGGACAATAGTGAGTTCGGTCGTCGATGTATGGCAGCGATTTCACAGAGCAATTACACGTAGGTTGTCCAAAACCAGCCAGACTCAAATGCCAGTAGTAAAAAGGACCGAATATACATCTTCCATATTGCGCAGATCTGCATAGGCGAGGCCCCCTTGGAGTTCGCTTGTTCGGCATGTTGTGCCGACCGTGACTTTGCCGATTTTCATCCCACTGCTTTCCAAGACGGTTAGCATGTCATCGTGGGCATGCGGCCCATGGTTCTCTTCGATCATTTCCGGATGGATTTCCATAAGAACGCCCAACCTTTGGGCCTCACTCAAAAACGTTGCCATTCCGCAGATCACCTCGACTTCATGCCCCTCGACGTCCATGCGGACAAAATTCACCTCGTCTGGCCGCAACCCTTTCTCGGCCAAAAGATCGTCAAATGAATAAATCTGCACACCATCATTCGCCGGGCAGAGATCGAGTTTTTTCTGCGGCTCTGGGGTATGTGGGAAGGAATTATTTCGCTGCCAC
>ERZ887942.350-NODE-350-length-38493-cov-12.551173_pt1 | contig 38493 bp, 42 predicted proteins | sample MGYA00521099_ERZ887942 | MGnify/ENA primary metagenome ERZ887942 (study PRJEB32303, sample SAMEA104408605) | aquatic metagenome | biome: Brackish water; feature: Pelagic; material: water | place: Baltic Sea | collected 2014-06-07T06:48:00 | depth 16,251 m ... | reverse complement strand
GCGCAAGGCAACTTTCCACTTTATTTACAACGACATAAAGAAAAGTGATGGCGGAGACGAAGGGATTCGAACCCTCGAGACGGTTTCCCGCCTGCACCCTTAGCAGGGGTGTGCCTTCGACCACTCGGCCACATCTCCGCAGACCGGTCTAAACGCAGGTAAGCGGGCCGACAAGGGGGGTCGTGGGCTCCGGTTGCTGCAAGGTGGCCGTTTTTCGATATGGACTTGAACGTGTGACGAGAACATTATGGCAACATCTGAGGGTTGACCCCAGATTCCATAGCGAGGGCCCGCCTTTCACCATGAAGTCGATGTCGAAATCCCTCCATTCGAATACCATGGAGGAGGCCGACGCCCCTCTTGCCGTCGTGCCTGCGGCCCATGTCGTTCATTTGCCACCATATGGTGTTGATGCTGCGTGGCGAGTGGCGGCGCGAAGGCTGCTGTTGGCGGGTGTCGTGCCCGACACAGTTGCATGGCAGATCAGCCCTGAGGCTTCGGCGCATGGTAGTGAGGCCACCGTTCGGCTTCGCGTGCCCCAGACCTTTCTGGTCCTTGCCAACACGGTTGTGTGGCACCGCCGACCAGAGCGTTTCGACCTTTTGTACCGTCTCTTGTGGAGATTGCGGCGCGAACCCGCACTGCTTGAACAAGGCATTGACCCTGCGATCGCAGAATTGCGAGGGATGGAGCGAAGCGTTCAAAAGTGCCTTGCGGCGTGCAAACGACATTTGCGCCTGAACGCGGTCGAACCCCGCCAGTTCGAAGGCCACCTTGCCCCTCGTCACCTAACACTGGAACCTTTGGCCAGGCAAATCGCCAGCCGCTATGCCGGCCTCAACTGGCGAATTCTGACCCCGGACGGCACAGCCGATCATCGGGACGGAGAGTTAACCCTTTCCGCCGAAATCCACCAAGGTTTTGAACGCGTAACGACGCAGACACCCAGTCGCGATTTGCCCGTCAGGCCCGTTGACCTGTTTAGCGTTGCCGGCCTGTCCGTTTCATCATGCTTGGTGGACCCAGAGTAGCCGACCCAGGGTCCAGAGGCCGCATGATCAGGTATTGAACAGGAAGTGCAGGACGTCGCCGTCCTTGACGGTATAGGTCTTGCCCTCGGACCGCATCTTGCCCGCTTCTTTCGCCGGGCCTTCACCGCCAAGTTTGACGAAATCATCAAAGGCGATGGTTTCGGCCCGGATAAAGCCACGTTCAAAATCCCCATGGATCATACCGGCGGCCTGTGGCGCCAGAGTTCCTGCGGCGATCGTCCATGCGCGGGCCTCTTTGGGGCCTACTGTGAAATAGGTCTGAAGGTGCAAAAGCTCGTAACCAGCCCGGATCAGCCGGTCGAGGCCGGCTTCCTCAAGCCCCATTTCCTCAAGGAACATGGCAGCTTCGTCCTGGTCCAGCTGGCTGATCTCTTCTTCGATCTGGGCCGAAATGACGACGTGAGAGTTGCCTTCTGCGGCGGCCATCTCAGCGACTTTGGCAGACAGAGCATTTCCGCTGGCGGCGGACGACTCCTCGACGTTGCAGACATAAAGCACGGGTTTGGAGGTCAGCAGCTGCAGCATCCGCCATTGCTTGGCGTCTTCTTCGGCGACATCCACCGTCCGGGCTGGCTGGCCCTGCTCCAACACAGCCTGGGCGGCCTTGAGCAGGCGTTCCTGCTCAACCGCTTCCTTGTCGCCACCGCGCACCTTGCGCACGATGTTTGCCAGTCGCCGCTCGATCGAATCGAGATCGGCCAGCATCAATTCGGTTTCGATGGTCGCGGCGTCCGCGACGGGGTCGACACGGCCGTCGACATGGACGACGTCACCATCCTCAAAACAGCGCAGGACATGGGCAATCGCGTCAACTTCGCGGATGTTGGCCAGGAACTGGTTGCCAAGCCCCTCCCCCTTGCTGGCCCCTTTGACAAGGCCCGCGATGTCCACAAAGGTCATCCGGGTCGGAATGATCTGCTTGCTTTTCGCGATTTCGGCCAGTTTATCAAGCCGGGCATCAGGCACCGCCACGTCGCCGACATTCGGTTCTATCGTGCAAAACGGAAAGTTGGCCGCCTGTGCCGCCGCCGTCCGCGTCAGCGCGTTGAAAAGCGTCGATTTGCCGACGTTCGGCAGACCTACGATACCCATGCGAAAGCCCATGCGTCCCTCCATCAGATGACGGGGCCTTCTAGGCCGGGCCGAAGGCCACCGCAAGCGCGGGGTGGTCGATTGCGTCTGGAGCGGTGAGATAGCACCCGGTCAGCCAGTGCTCGCCGTCAGGCCGGGATCGCGACCGGCCGGCCCCCTTGCCTACTGCGCAGCAAAAGGCCGAGCATGATGGCCATGTTCATCAGGTTCCAGGCGATGCCGTTCAGGAAGGCCATCTGGTAGGATCCGGTCACATCGTAGATCCAACCCGACATCCAGCCGCCCAGCGCCATCCCGATGATCGTCGCCATAATGACAAAACCGACACGGGCCCCCGCCTCTTTGGCAGGCAGGTATTCCCGGACGATCAGGGCGTAGGACGGGACGATGCCCCCCTGGCTTAGCCCGAAGATCAGGCTGACGACGTAAAGCGAAACCATCCCGTCAAAGGGCAGGTAGAGGAACAGGGCGAGGCATTGCAGGGTCGACCCGATCAGCAGCGTCCTCACCCCGCCCAGCCGGTCGGCGATGAACCCCGACACCAGCCGCGACGCGACCCCACCCATCAGCATCACCGACAACATCTGCGTGCCCACCGCCGGGCCAAAACCCAGGTCAACGCACATCGACACAAGGTGCACCTGCGGCATCGACATGGCCACGCAGCACCCCAGCCCTGCGAGGACAAGAAGCCCCTGCAAGAGGCGGGGCGACATCTTGGCCCGGTCCGCATTGGCCTGTGACACGGCATTGGCCCGGGCAGTCGCCGACGCTGGCACCCGGCGGCGTAGCATCAGGGCCAGGGGAAAGACCCCTACAACAACTATCACCGCCAGGTAGAAATAGACCGCCCGCCAGCCTTGCTGCTCCAGCACGCCAGACAACAGAACCGGCCAGATGGCACCGGCCAGGTAGTTGCCACTTGCCGCAACCGCGATTGCTATGCCCCGCCGCTTGCCAAACCAGTGCGAAATATCAGCGATCAGGGGGCCAAAGCTGGCCGCCGCCCCAAGGCCGACAAAGAACTGAAGCGCGCTGAGCACACCAAGGGACGGGCTAACGGCCGCAAGGCCGTAGGCCACACCGATCAAAAGGGAGGCCCCGATCAGCGCCGATGTGATCCCGAATCGGTCGACGGCCCGACCGATCAGCAGGTTGCCCAGCGCAAAACCCAGCATCGTCAGTGTATAGGGAAAGGACGCGCCCGCGCGGTCAATGCCGAATTCGGCCTGAACAGCAGGCATGATCGTGATGATCGACCAGATCCCGACAGAGCCAAGCACACCAACGGCCAGCGTGGCGGCAAGCCTGCCCCAGGAATAACGACTGTCAAGGATATCGGAGCTGTCCATTATCCGGACGCTAATATTGAGCGAAGGCAAAGTCACGCCATGCGCTTGATTTTCCCCGCCCCATGACGCACACCGCTTCAGATCGCTGAACGGGGACCGACATGACACGCATCGACGCCAAATTCGCAGACCTCCGCGCCCAGGGGCGTAAGGCCTTTGTGGCATATGTGATGGCGGGTGACCCTGACTATGACAAAAGCCGCGAGATCATCCTGGGCTTGCCGGGCGCCGGCGTAGACGTGATCGAACTGGGCATGCCCTTCACCGACCCGATGGCGGACGGCGAAACGATCCAGCTGGCCGGTCAGCGGGCGCTGGAAGGCGGCCAGACCCTGGCCAAGACCCTGCAGATCGCCCGTGACCTGCGCGCGACGGACGACACCACGCCAATTGTCATGATGGGCTACTACAACCCGATCTATTCGCGCGGCGTCGACCGGTTCCTGGCCGAAGCAAAAGAGGCTGGCATCGACGGTCTCATCGTCGTCGACCTGCCGCCCGAAGAAGATGACGAGCTGTGCATTCCGGCCCAGAAGATGGGCCTGAACTTCATCCGGCTTGCCACCCCGACAACCGACGACGCCCGCTTGCCCAAGGTGCTGACCAATACGTCGGGTTTCGTTTACTACGTCTCCATCACCGGGATCACCGGCGCCGCCAATGCCGAGGCCACGAACGTCGGCCCGGAGGTTGCCCGGATCAAGGCTCAGACAGACCTTCCCATCATTGTGGGCTTTGGTATCAAGACCCCCGAGGCGGCCGAGGCGATCGCTTCAGTCGCGGACGGCGCGGTTGTGGGATCGGCCATCGTGGCCGAGATCGCGGCAGGCAAGCCAGTGGCAGAGGTTCTGGCATTCGTCAAATCGCTGGCCGATGGGGCCCACAGGGCCTAGCCTTCCCCAACGACCCTGTCGAGGCCGCCCTGGATCAATTGTCGGCTTCGCTGTTCGATAAACTCCACCTCGTTGATTGGGGCGAATAAGGTGGCCTTGGCCTCAGGCGGCAATCATTGCCTTCGCATCGCGCCGTCAAAGTCGCCGTGTTCCGTTTCGTGTGTTGGCTTTGCCCATTTCCTGCGACCCAACAGGCCATAGCCGAGACACGATGTGCAATTGCGACAAGGCGACGCTGTTGATAAGCGTTCCAAAGCAACACGCACCAGAAGGCCCAACCATGCCCGTGATCACCTGCATCGACGACCTCAAAGCCATTCACAAGCGCAAGACGCCAAAGATGTTCTTTGACTATTGCGAAAGCGGCAGCTGGACCGAGCAGACGTTTCGGGAAAACACATCGGACTTTGACAAGATCCGCCTGCGACAGCGGGTGGCCGTCGACATGACGAGCCGGACCACGGCGACGACGATGATCGGACGCGAGGTGACAATGCCCGTCGCCCTTGCCCCCGTTGGCATGACCGGCATGCAGACCGCCGACGGCGAGATCAAGGCGGCCCGCGCCGCAGAGAAGTTCGGGGTGCCCTATACCCTCTCTACAATGTCGATCTGCTCCATCGAAGATGTGGCGCGGGCAACCAAAGCCCCCTTCTGGTTCCAGCTATACGTCATGCGCGACGAAGAGTTCGTCGACAATATCATTGAGCGGGCGCGCAATGCCGGTTGCGACGCGCTTGTCCTGACCCTGGACCTGCAAATCTTGGGCCAGCGGCACAAGGACCTCAAGAATGACCTGTCCGCCCCGCCCCGGCTTTCGCTGAAGAACGTTATCGACATCGGCCTGCCGACCCGTTGGGAATGGGCCTTGGGGATGCTCGGCACGCCGCGCCGAACATTCCGTAACATCGTCGGTCATGCCAAGGGTGTCGGGAACCTTGGATCGCTGATGTCCTGGACCAACGAACAGTTCGACCCCCAGCTTGATTGGGGCAAGGTTGCCCGGATCAAGGAGAAATGGGGCGGTAAGCTGATCCTGAAGGGCATCCTGGACGCCGAAGACGCCAAGCTGGCCGCCGCGGCAGGAGCCGATGCCATCATCGTCAGCAACCATGGCGGCCGCCAACTGGACGGGGCCCTGTCCTCGATCCGGGTGCTGCCCTCAATCGTGGCGGCTGTAGGCGACCAGACCGAAGTCTGGCTCGACAGCGGCATCCGCTCGGGTCAGGACATCCTCAAAGCGATGGCCATGGGGGCCAAGGGCACGATGATCGGTCGGGCCTATATCTATGGCCTCGGCGCGATGGGTCAGAAGGGGGTCACGAAGGCGCTCGAGATCCTGCACAAAGAGATGGACGTCTCGATGGCGCTGTGCGGCAAAAAGGACCTGAGCAGGGTCGACCGGGACATTCTGCTGGTGCCCAAAGGGTTTGAAGGCGACTGGCAATAGTCAAACCTGTTTCAAACGCAACCTCGCTGCCATAATGCTGAAAGCGGGCGCCTGATGCGCCCCTTTCGCCGAGGACAAAATGCCCCCAACGACCAAAGCCCCGCGCAAAAGCTCCCCCACCGCCAAACGGGCACCAAAGGCCGCCGCAGCAACGGGTGTCAGCGACGACCGCCTGTTTGAGCTGCGTTGGCAACGGGGGCGTCGCGACCTAATCGGGCCCTTGTCGCGGCTCTACGGGGACACGACAGCGATAGAACCGCTGATGGACCGCCTGCGTGGCCTTCTGGACCAGCATTGGCAGGAGAGGCCCGCCGATCTTCGGCTCCTGGACCTTGAGCGTGACCTGACGCCCGACTGGTTTCTATCCGAAGAGATGGTCGCCTATGTCTTCTACATCGACAAGTTCGCCGGGCGGGTGGCCAATATCGCCGGACACATCCCCTACCTGAAGGACCTTGGGGTCACCTATGCCCACATGATGCCCTGCCTCAAACCGCGCCCCGGCGCGTCGGACGGCGGTTATGCGGTGATGGATTACCGCGAGATCAACCCCGACCTTGGCACGATGGCCGACTTCCAGATGGCGACCCTTCAATTGCGGGCCTCGGGCATTTCGACCTGCATCGACATGGTGCTGAACCATACCGCCAAAGAACACGAATGGGCGGTGAAGGCACGCGCAGGCGATCCCTTCTACCAAGCCTTCTACCGGATGTTTGACGACGACACGCTGCCTAAGGCCTACGAGGCGACCCTGCTTGAGATCTTTCCCGATCAGGCGCCGGGCAACTTTACCTTCTACCCGGACATCGGGCCGAAGGGGAAATGGGTCTGGACGACGTTCAACGAGTATCAATGGGACCTGAACTGGGCCAACCCAGAGGTGTTCCTAGCGATCGTCGACACCATGCTGTTCCTTGCCAATAAGGGAGTAGAGGTGTTCCGCCTCGATGCCGTGGCCTTCATGTGGAAGAAGATGGGCACACAGTGCCAGAACCTGCCAGAGGTCCACGATATCCTTCAGGCTCTGGTACAGGCGATCCGGGTGACAGCCCCGGCGGTCATCCATAAGGCCGAGGCGATCGTCGGACCCGCCGACCTCGTCCCCTATCTTGGGACCGGCAGCCACGCCGGCAAGGTGTCAAACCTTGCCTACCAAAACAGCCTGATGGTGCAATTCTGGTCCTCGCTTGCAGCGCGGGACACCCGGCTGATGACCTACGTCATGAAAAACCACTTTCCCGAAAGCTTTCGCCATGCTTGCTGGGCCACCTATATCCGTTGCCACGACGACATCGGCTGGGCGATTACCGAGGATGACACAGCCCATGTTCCGATGATGACCGGGCCGGGGCACCGCAAGTTCCTGGCCGACTTCTACACCGGCAACTTCCCGATGAGCTTTGCCCGGGGCGCCGACTTTCAGGTCAACGAAGAAACCGGCGACCGGCGGACCAATGGCAGCTTCGCCTCGCTCGCCGGGTTGGAACAGGCCTGCGAGACGGGCGACAATGTCGCCGTGTCGCTGGCGATTGCCCGGATCCTGATGGGCAACGCCCTGATCGCCTCTTACGGGGGAGTGCCCCTGCTATACATGGGGGACGAGATCGGACTGACCAATGACTATGCCTATGCAGACATCCCCGAGCAGGCCGGGGACAGTCGCTGGATGCAGCGTCCCGCGATGGACTGGGATGCGCTGAACACCGCCAACCGGATCGACGAGCCCGGCCCGCGCATTCACGCCGGGGTCCGACACATCATCGCGGTCCGCAAGGCCACGACGCAACTGGCCTCGGATGTGCCGACGCGGGTGCGCGACCTCGGAAACCCAGCACTTTTCGTCTTTGATCGCGAAGGCGGCGATTGCACAGTCACCTGCGTGTTCAACTTCACCGAGGCCGAGCAGAGGATAACCCCATGGGCGCTCCAGCTGACAGCCGGAAAGGACTATGAGGACCTGCTTAGTAAGACGCCGCTGACCCTGACCCAAGGACAGATCGTGGTCCCACCGTATGGAGCATTGTGGTTCCGACCGGTAGCCTAGGGACGCGGCTGCAAGGCTAAACAAGGCCCTGGCGGGGATTGGACAGGTGCCCTGACAAGCTTTCACAAACGTCACAATTGACATCGCCCGCAACGCAATGTGGCGTTTCGGGCGATGCCTTGATGTCGTGCCGGGGCCATAGCCTCAGGTCCTGACCTCTCCGAACGATACGACAGAGCGGATTACTCGGCGGTGATCACGGTCATGACAAGGTCGCCGTCTATGCGGATTGGACCGTCTTCGACGGCGCCAAGCGTGTATTCGAAACCGCCGGTCATCACGCCACCAGCTTCGGAATGGACCATCAGCATAAGCATCTCACCAGGCGCGACCTCTTCCGTCAGGATCGCGGCGACGTCAACGTTGTCGCCCATGCGAAGGGGGGCATAGCCCACGACAGGGCCGGGCTTCATTTCCATGTCGGTCCGGTGCACGACCATCCAGCCGTTTTGGGCAGCAACAACCATCTCGGCACTCACGACTCCGTCGGCAACCGATTGGTTGGTCGCTTCAACGGACGGCATGGCGGCGTGGCCGGCAGCAAAGGCACTGGTTGCGGCAAATGTAAGGGTCAGGGCTGAAATAAGGGTTTTCATGAGTCTCTCCATTTTCGGTCCAGTGAACGTCATGTCCACCAGTTCGAAACAGGCACGGAACAGGTCGGCAAAGAGTTTCACCCAAGCGAAAGTCTTTTTCTTGCAAGAAGGCCTTTGACCCATTCCTCGTTTTGAGAAGACACAACCAACGACGGTTTGCCGGCCTGGACGGCGGCGCGGCACGGACCCGCCGAGGTACAGGGGGCCGGGCCCATGGCCCATGCTGGCCCGCCGCACAGGTGGGCGATTGTCCCAAAGGTGACCGGCGGCATTGGCCCGCACCAGTGGGCCAAAAGCGATACCTTACTAACACCGCCCGCTTTACCCCACCCCATCCGGGCGCTACATGACAGTGTCCCTGCTATTGGAGAACGCCCATGCCCGAAGATCTGATAAACAGCTTCATGACCGGCCCTGACGAGAATGGCCGCTTTGGCGATTTCGGCGGGCGCTTTGTGTCGGAAACCCTCATGCCCCTCATCCTCAGCCTTGAAGCCGAGTACGAGCATGCCAAGACCGACGAGACGTTCTGGGCCGAGATGGACTTCCTCTGGAAGCATTATGTCGGCCGCCCTTCCCCGCTTTATCACGCCGAGCGCCTGACCGAGCATCTAGGCGGGGCCAAGGTCTATATGAAGCGGGACGAGCTGAACCACACCGGCGCGCACAAGATCAACAACGTGCTGGGTCAGATCATCCTGGCCCGCCGCATGGGCAAGACCCGGATCATCGCTGAAACCGGCGCGGGCCAGCACGGCGTCGCCACCGCAACCGTCTGCGCCAAGTTCGGGCTGAAGTGCGTGGTCTACATGGGCGCCCATGACGTCGAACGTCAGGCCCCCAACGTGTTCCGCATGCGCCTTCTGGGCGCAGAGGTCATCCCTGTTACCTCAGGGCGTGGCACCCTGAAGGATGCCATGAACGACGCCCTGCGCGACTGGGTCACCAACGTTCGCGACACCTTTTATTGCATCGGCACCGTGGCGGGCCCCCACCCCTACCCGGCCATGGTCCGCGATTTTCAGGCGATCATCGGCAAGGAAACCAAGGAACAGATGATGGAGGCCGAAGGCCGCCTGCCGGACACCATCATTGCTGCCATCGGCGGTGGGTCGAACGCGATGGGCCTGTTCTTCCCTTTCCTCGACGACAAGAGCGTCAATATCATTGGCGTTGAGGCCGGCGGCAAAGGCGTGAACGAAAAGATGGAGCATTGCGCCTCTCTCACCGGCGGTCGGCCGGGCGTTCTGCATGGCAACCGGACCTACCTGTTGCAGGATGACGACGGCCAGATCCTTGAAGGGTTCTCGATCTCGGCGGGCCTCGATTATCCGGGAATCGGTCCTGAACATTCCTGGCTGCACGAAATCGGTCGGGCCAAGTATGTCTCGATCACCGATGTCGAAGCGCTCGAGGCGTTCCAGCTGTGCTGTGCGCTTGAGGGAATCATCCCCGCGCTGGAACCCTCCCACGCCCTGGCCCATGTGATGAAGATCGCACCAACCCTGCCATCTGATCACATCATCTGCATGAACATGTGCGGCCGCGGCGACAAGGACATCTTTACCGTGGCCAAGCACCTTGGCTTTGACATGAAGATTTGACCCCGGAATTCGCGGGATCGTGTTAAACGGGGCATGCTTTGGCATGTCCCTTTTTTATTGGACAACAGCCACATAAACCTTGGTTTATGCGACTTGGCCCCAGGTTTATCGACGGTGTGATAAACTCGTGGTCAATAGATCACGATGGTTTTTCCGGGCTTTGTCACTGTCATGGACGGCCCACACAGGGTGGGCTCACCCGATCTGAGAAAGAGGATTTCAAGATGCGTTTTACCAAAACACTGCTGATTGCGACGACCGCCCTGACGCTGTCGACAACATTTCTTAAGGCCCAGGGGGTCAGCGACGAGTTGGTCCCAATGCTGCAAGAACAAGGCTATACCCGCATTGAAATCAAACAGGGCCTTACGCAAGTCAAAGTCGAGGCCGTGAAAGACGGGATGAAGCTCGAGTACATCTACGATATCACCACTGGCGACATTCTCTACCAAAGCACCGAGTCTGTCGAAGCAGGCGACGATACAAGCCCGGGCATCGAAGTCCGCAGCGAGTTGCGCGACTTCGTCGGCGCCAACGGCAACCGCCGCGACGACGATAGCATTGCGACGACCGCCCTGACGCTGTCGACAACATTGCTTCAGGCTCAGGGGGCCAGCGACGAGTTGATCCCAATGCTGCAAGAACAAGGCTATACCCGTATCGAAATCAAAGAAGGCCTTACTCAAGTCAAAGTAGAGGCCGTGAGAGACGGCACCAAGCTCGAGTACGTCTATGATATCAATTCCGGTGATATTCTGTACCAAAGCACCGAGACTGTCGAAGCTGGCGACGATACAAGCCCGGGCATCGAAGTTCGCAGCGAGTTGCGCGACTTCGTCGGCGCCAACGGCAACCGCCGCGACGACGATAGCTATGATGACGACAGCTATGACGACGACGATGATGACAGCTACGATGATGACGACCATGACGATGATCATGATGACGATCATGATGACGACGACGACCATGACGATGATGACGATGATCGTGATGATGATCGCGACGATGATCATGGTGACGACGACAGCGACGACGGCGACGACGACTGATCCGGTCTAGTCCGAGCAGTAAAAGAATGGCATCGATATAGCGGTGCAAAAACCTCCCGCGGCAACATGTGCTTTGCCGCGGGATAGCCACTTTGGGGGAAGCTTTTCAGTAACCGCCCCCGTTTCAGGAGACGTCAAGGTGACCCTTCGCCCATTCATGCTTTGCACGGCCTTATTGCTGGCCCCCTTCGCGGTGCAGGCGCAAACGCCACAGGAAAGCGTCCTGACCCAGCTTCAGGCCCAGGGTTTTGACGACTTCAACATCAACCGAACCTTTTTGGGCCGTATCCGGATCGTTGCCCTTAGCGACGATCTGCGACGTGAGATTGTGTTCAATCCTAACACAGGTGAAATCCTTCGCGACTTTTGGGAACAGAGGGATGGCGACGGACCGGCTGGTCTGCGACTGGTTGACCCAAGGGATCGCGATTCTGACGACCGCGATGCACGGCGGTCCGCATCCGATGACGACCGTGATCCGCCACGGGCAAGCTCGGATGACGATGAAAGGGACGAGGCGGACGATAAAGACGATGAAGACGACAAGGACGACGACAGCGATGATGACGACGACAGCGATGACGACGAAAGCTGACCGGCCCTACCGTCAACCTGAGGACAGCCAGTGACAAGTCGCCGGGTCATCGTTTCGGTGCTGGTTGTGCAGGCGCTATGCGCCGCCTTCTTTCTGTTCAATATCGCTGTTTCCGTCTTTGGCCTCCCTCCTCTGCCTTGGTCCGCCTACGAAGCTATCGAATTGGGCGCCGCCCTCGGGCTTGTCCTGGGAAGCATCTTGGGCCTTCTTGCCTTGCGTCGAACCCTTGCACGGACGGCCCGGGTGGAAGCCCAGTTAAAGGTCGCCACCGGAGCATTCTACGATCTGCTGGAAGAACGGTTCACGGAATGGTCACTGACCCCGGCCGAACGGGACGTTGCAATGTTCTCGATCAAGGGGATTTCCACTCAGGAGATCGCCAGCCTACGCAGTACCAGCGAAGGCACAGTCAAGGCCCAGACCAATGCCATCTATCGAAAGGCTGGCGTTTCGGGCCGCCCCCAGCTGCTAAGTCTGTTCATCGAAGACCTGATGGACGGACCGATTTCACAGTCCCCAACCCAACCTGACACGACGCCAGCCCAGGTAAGCCTATCGGCCCCCTAGGGTGTTCCGGCATCAAGGGCGTGCATTTCCAGCACGTCCAGCGGCACAATATCAAGGGCGGCCTTGTGAGTTGCGTCCAAGTTGACCCTTGGCGCACAGCCCTCTTCGTGGGCCTGCATGAAACGACCGGCACACAGGCACCAATGATCCCCCGGTTTGAGCCCGGCAAAACCGTATTCAGGGTGAGGGGTGGAAAGATCGTTCCCCACATACTTTGAGAACGCCAGAAATTCGTCTGTCATGACGGCGCAGACTGTATGGCTCCCCCGATCTTCGGCACAGGTATCGCATGCCCCGTTGCGAAAGAACCCGGTTAGCGGGTCGATGGAGCAACTGGCCAGCGCTCCCCCTCTCACATTCACCGATGCATCCTTGATCATGGTACCCTCCGTGTTTGTAGCAAACATGCACAATAGAGGCGCTTCTGCACCGTCACTCAACCCCTTCGTCGGCGACATCCCAGCGCACCCAACGTCCGTGAAAATCGGCCCGGCTCAGATTGATGCTATGATCCCCAGGCCATAGGCGTAGGCTCACGGCTGCACCCGGTCCACCCACGCCACCGTCATTCTCCATTCCCAGCCAGGCAAGGGGGCTGTCCTGCGTCGCTACTGCCCCTGCAGCCTCGATCATCGCCTTACCGCAGGACTGGGCGGCGGCGGCAAAGTACTGCCAGGCAATCGTAGTGTAGATCAGGTGAAGCCTGCCGTGAAACGGCGCAGCGAGGCGCTTTTCCAGCCAGTCGACGGCATCGCCCTTGATCACCGGCGAACCGGCCACAGCGATCGCCGCATCGGTCAGGGATAGGCGCTCTGGCTGATCGGGCCAGAGGTAGGCCCGCAGGCGCAGGACATCATCAGGGTTGCGTGGGTCTAGCGGGTTCAGGTCCACCCCTTCCCGTGCTGCCACCTCAACGGTTGTCGCCTGCGGTACAGGCCCGCTCCACTCCGGCCTAAGCTCCAATGCCGGGTCTTTTGGCCCCAGCATCATTTCCCCGACGCTTAGAGCGAACCGGTCGAACATCAGATTCAGGCCACCGCTCGCCCCAAGCTCTGATAGGACGAGGGGCATTGGATGGCGGGCACATAGCCAATGCGCCGTTGCAATCAAAACAGCAGACCGTCGCACCTCGTTGGTCTGTGGGGCACTGTCGATCCAGGCATCGATAAACGCGGCCTCGGTCTGCAAGGCCCCCCCCACCGCAGCCCAAAGGTCTGCATCAGAGGCAGCATTGGGTGGATAGACCTTCGCCAAACCCTCGTGGCCCTTCAGATGCAGAGCGTGCAAGGCACCACAAAGTCGCAGCGGCACGGATTCGGCACGGGGCGACAGATCCCCCTCCCAGCCGAACAACCGGTCCGTGAGGGCGGTGCCCGGTTCAAGCCTGTCCGCCAGAACCCTGCATAACTGCGCCATGAAGGGCGAGCCCAGCCCGGCGCAGGCCTCGGCCTGGCCACGCAGGGCCTTGGCCAGGCGATCCACGCTCACCTGAACCGGTCTGCCAGCCGCTGAAGCGCGGTACGGCCATCCGGTGCGTCCTGAGCCGATGACGGCGCTGGCTCCCCCTGTGACATCGCCACTGGCCCCTTCTCGCGGCCACTGGCCTTTGAGCTATCCTTGCCCCCACCGCTCCGCGGCGGGGCGACGCGCAGGGCGACGGCGTTGAGGAACCTTGGCCCGTCCCCTTCTGCAAGGGACACCGCCCCATCGCTGATGCCGCGCAACATGTCGTCAAGCCAATCCTGATCAGCCTTGGCAAAATCGCGCAGGACATAGCCCGGGACCGCGTCCTTGTGCCCCGGATGGCCCACCCCCATGCGGACCCTCTCATACTCCGGCCCGATATGCTGGTGGATCGAGCGTAGGCCATTGTGACCGGCATGCCCCCCACCATGCTTGAGGCGCAGTTTGGCCGGGGCCAGATCGATCTCATCGTGAAACACGACAAGATCGGCAGGGGTCAGTTTGTGAAATCGCAGCGCCTCGCCCACAGACTGACCGGACAGGTTCATGAAGGTTTCAGGCTTGAGAAGGATAACCTTCTCTGCCCCCAAACGACCTTCACAAACCAAGCCCTGGAACTTCGACCGCCAGGGCGAAAAGCCGTGATCGGCCGCGATCCGGTCGACGGCCATAAAGCCGATGTTGTGTCGGTTCTGCGCGTATTTCGCGCCGGGATTTCCAAGGCCAGCAAATAGTTTCATGCCCTCTTGATACCTTTCCCTGACGGTCAGAGCCAGAGGGGTCAGGCCCCCAAAGCCACCAGTGCCCAGCCTGCAAGCGCAGCAGCGGCCAGAACCCAGCCCAGCCCCAGCCTCAGGCGCAAGAGCATGACAGCGGCCAGAACCGAGATGGCCAAGACCCGAAGGTCGAGGGTCGCCCACTCCGGCACCCAAAGGGTCAGCGGGCCGATCGTTTCACGCGTGACGGTGGCAAAAGCGACGTGCAGCGCAAACCAAAGCGACAGATTCAGGATCACCCCTACCACCGCCGCCGTGATCGCAGCCAATGCCCCCTTGAGCCGCGGCTGACGGGCGATCCAGTCGATGTAGGGGGCACCAGCGAATATCCAGACAAAGCAAGGCACAAAGGTCGCCCATAATGTGACCATTGCAGCCGCCCAGGCCAGTCCCATGCCTCCGGCGCCATAACCTGCCAGGAACCCGACGAATTGGGTCACCAGGATCAGGGGACCGGGCGTCGTTTCGGCCAGACCCAACCCGTCCATCATCTGCCCTGCGGTGATCCAGCCCTGACCGGTCACCACGTCCTGCGCCATATAGGCCAGCACCGCGTAGGCCCCCCCAAAGGTCACCACCGCCAGCCGGGCAAAGAACGCGCCAATGTCACCAAGGATCGGCCAGGCCCCCCAGAACGACAACCCGACAAGCGGCAAGAGCCACAGGGCAAGACCAATCCCAAAGACCGACAGAGTTGCGGTAGGGCGGACGGCGACAGGGGCCGGTGTACGGTCGGGCGCGCCCGACGTGGCCAGCCCCCAAAGACCAGCGGCCAGAACGATCAGGGGGAAAGGGACCGCCAGAAAGAAGATGCCCAGAAAGGCCAGTCCTGCGATCACCCAATGGCTGAGGCCGGTCAGCGCCCGCCCCGCGACCTTGAGAAGTGCCTGAATGACGATGATCAGAACGGCCGCCTTGATCCCCAGAAACAGGCTTTGAACCAGATCAACCTGACCTGCTACGGCATAGATCGTTGCAAGGGCAAAGATGACAAGCGCGCCCGGCACAACAAACAAAAGCCCCGCGATCAGCCCACCCGGGATGCCGCGCAGCCGCCACCCGGCGTAGGTGGCCAGTTGCATCGCCTCGGGCCCCGGCAAGAGCATGCAAAATCCAAGGGCATCGAGGAACTGACGTTCGGTCAGCCATTTGCGCTCATCCACGAGGGTCCGGTGCATCAAAGCGATCTGGGCCGCAGGACCGCCAAAGGACAACAGGCCGATCCGCAAAAAGACCTGCGTCAACACTGACAATGTCACTTCACGCTGCATTCCAGCTGTTTCCCTCAATTACGGCCTTTGGCGGCAGCACGGCGATCAGAGACGGTCATGATTGCCCAATGTAACACTTTGCCAACTGCCGCCCCACCGATCCGGTACAAAAGCAAAACGGAGCCCGAGGGGCTCCGTTTCAGTGTCATGCGCAGATCCGAGGATCAGGCTTATTCGTCAGACGCTTCGGCATCATCACCGGCTTCGTTGTCCGAGGAGCGCAGTCCGGACGGAGCCGAGATGTTCGCGATCACGAAGTCACGGTCGATCGTCGGCTTTGCGCCCTCTGGCAGCGTGACGTCGGAAATGTGGATGACATCGCCAACTTCGCGACCGGTCAGGTCAACGGTGATGTGATCGGGGATATCGCCGGCAAGCACGTTCAGTTCGACTTCGGAACGGACAACAGTCAGAACACCGCCGCGCTTGATGCCCGGTGCGTCCTTGTGGTTGATAAAGTCGACGTGGATGAACAGGTTCACCCGGCTTGTCCGGCGCAGACGCATCAGGTCCACGTGGGTCGGCAGGTCCTTTACGACGTGGCGTTGCACGCCGCGGCAGATGACGCGCACGTCTTCCTGGCCTTCAACCTTGAGGTTGAACAGCGTCGACATGAAACGGCCAGCCTTGAGCCGCTTGATAAGTGCATTATAGGGGATGTTGATGGGCTGCGGGTCTGCGCCGCCGCCATAAACAATGCCAGGTACGTCGCCATCACGGCGAGCTTGGCGGGCGGCCCCCTTGCCTGTCCCCGCGCGTACCGTGGCGTGAAGATCAGGGATCTCACCAGCCATGGAATATTCCTTCGATTTTAGGGACCGGCCTCCAAGGGTGTCCGGTCCGATGAAGTCGCGCGTATAGGGGGGAATCCTGCGCTTGAAAAGAGGCAAGTTGCGACACTGGGGTCTCGTGCCCTCCCGCTCGCGCAGTCAGGCACGTCCATCGTCCCGCGTCAGGCCTTCGCCGCCGCGATAAATGCGGCGATACGCGCCGCATCCTTGACGCCCGGCGCACTTTCTACACCAGACGATACGTCCACCTGACGGGTGCCAGTCAAGGCAATCGCTTCGGCCACGTTTTCGGCGGTCAGCCCACCTGCCAACATCCAGGGACAGGGCCAGCGACGGCCCGCGATCAGGCGCCAGTCAAAGGTCAGGCCATTGCCACCGGGCAAGTCGGCATCCTTTGGTGGCTTGGCATCGACCAAAAGCTGGTCGGCAACCTTTCCCTGGGCCTCCAGCTCGGGCAGATCTTCAGGTCCGGCCACGCCGACCACCTTCATGACAGGCAGGCCAAAGCGGCGGCGAACCTCGGCCACGCGGGCAGGTGTCTCATGTCCGTGAAGCTGGATGATGTCAATTGGCACTGCGCTGGTAATTGCGTCAAGCAGGGCGTCATCTGGATCGACGACAAGGGCAACCTTGGCAACACCCGGAGGGACCGACAGGCCCAGGGGCACAGCCTGCTCGATGGTCAAGGCGCGAGGTGATTTAGGAAAGAATACAAAGCCGACATAGGCGGCGCCCGCATCAACCGCCGCCGCTATACCGGCATCGTCGCGCAGTCCGCAAATCTTGACCCGAACATCGGCAGGCATCTGTTAACGACGCGGCCCAGCGGTCTCCAGAAGGGCCAGGACCTCGTCCTTACCTTCATGCTTTTCGGTGGTCAGACGGCCAACCTCGCGCTTGAGATTAACAACTTCGCGAGACTTGTTGCGAACCTCGGCCCGGTGTTTGGCCTCCCGCAGCCACTCCCAAAAAAAGCCGATCAGCAAACCGGCTGCCACACCCAAGAAGATCACCACAAACAGCGGCAGGGTAATGTCGGGGGACACGCCGACAAGATCGGCCAATGCCTCGGGCATCGCCCGAAGCGTCACATCACCCCTGTTGGCAAGTCCAACGGTGATCAGGCAAATGGCGACGATGGCCCAAAAGGCGTAGCGGATGGTTTTCATGGACTTCTCTTAGTTTCCGTTCAGGCGATCGCGCAACAGCTTGCCTGTCTTGAAGAAAGGCACGTGCTTTTGCTCGACCTCAACAGATTCCCCGGTCCGCGGGTTGCGGCCGATCCGGGGATCCCTGCGTTTGACAGAAAACGCCCCGAACCCGCGCAGCTCAACCCGGTTTCCCGCAGCCATTGCTGAAGTAATCTCGTCAAAGACCGTGCTTACGATTCGATCAACATCCCGCTGGAACAGGTGCGGGTTGTCGTCAGCAATCTTCTGGATCAATTCAGAACGGATCATAGCAGGCTCCCAAGTGGTCAATTGCAGCAGACTGTCTTGCCTAGACGTTCAAGCAGTATAGGCACGATAGGCCCGAATGAGGAATAGATACGAGTCCTTTGTTGGGCCGGTTTTCGACTTGGGAGGCAGGTAAGCGGGTGAATTCCAAGAATAACACAGCCAAAGTACGGCCTCAGGGCGCCGCCGCAGGCCAGACGTGCCTTGGACATGCAAGGCGATTCGGGCGCCCGTCAAAGCATAGCCCATCGCATGACCGGCCCGGCGCTGTCCAATATCCACACTGTACAACGAAAAACCCCGCCACCGTTTCCGGCAGCGGGGCTTTGTCTTCTTCTCAGACGTTCGACAAGATCAGTTGTCGCTACCCTTGAGCGCTGCGCCCAGGATATCGCCAAGCGACGCGCCAGAGTCCGAAGAGCCAAACTGCTCGACTGCTTCTTTCTCTTCTGCGATCTCGCGGGCCTTGATCGACAGACCCAGCTTGCGGGTCTTGCTGTCGATGTTGGTCACGCGAACGTCGACCTTGTCACCGACGCCGAAACGCTCGGGGCGCTGTTCGGCACGGTCACGCGACAGGTCAGAGCGGCGGATAAAGGACTTCATGCCCTCGTACTCCACCTCAATGCCGCCGTCTTCGATCTTGGTCACGGCAACCGTGATGATCGAACCGCGCTTCACGCCACCAATGGCGTCGGCAAAGGGATCGGAATCCAGCGCCTTGATCGAGAGCGAGATACGCTCTTTCTCGACATCGACCTCAGAGACCTTGGCCTTGACCATGTCGCCCTTGCGGAAGTCGTTGATGACATCCTCGCCCCGACCTTCCCAGGTCAGGTCGGACAGGTGGACCATGCCGTCGATGTCGCCGGGAAGGCCAATGAACAGACCGAACTCGGTGATGTTCTTGACTTCGCCTTCGACCTCGGTGCCCTCGGGATGGGTCTCGGCAAAGACTTCCCACGGGTTACGCTGGGTCTGCTTGAGGCCAAGCGAAACGCGACGCTTGGAGCTGTCGATCTCAAGCACCATGACTTCAACCTCTTGCGAGGTAGAGACGATCTTGCCGGGATGGACGTTCTTCTTGGTCCAGGACATCTCGGACACGTGGACGAGGCCTTCGACCCCCGGCTCCAGCTCCACAAAGGCGCCGTAGTCGGTGATGTTGGTGACGCGACCGGTGTGAACGGATTCAAGCGGGAACTTGCCTTCGACGGCATCCCACGGATCGTCCTGAAGCTGCTTCATGCCCAGGCTGATACGATGCGTGTCCTTGTTGATCTTGATGACCTGAACCTTAACGGTCTCGCCGATCGACAGGATCTCGGACGGGTGGTTGACGCGGCGCCATGCCATGTCGGTGACGTGCAGCAGGCCGTCCACACCGCCCAGGTCCACAAAGGCCCCGTATTCGGTGATGTTCTTGACGACGCCGTCGACGGCCTGACCTTCGGTCAGGTTGCCAATGACTTCGGCACGCTGTTCAGCGCGGCTCTCTTCAAGGATTGCACGACGCGACACAACGATGTTGCCCCGACGACGGTCCATCTTGAGGATCTGGAACGGCTGCTTGAGACCCATGAGCGGGCCCGCGTCGCGGACCGGGCGCACATCGACCTGAGAGCCGGGCAGGAACGCTACAGCGCCGCCGAGGTCAACGGTAAAGCCGCCCTTGACCCGACCAAAGATGGCGCCATCGACGCGCTCTTCGCTGGCATATGCCTTTTCCAGACGATCCCAGGCTTCTTCGCGGCGCGCCATCTCACGCGAGATGACAGCTTCGCCACGGGCGTTCTCGACCTGGCGGAGGAAAACCTCAACCTGATCGCCAACAACCAGTTCGGCGGTCTCGCCGGGATTTGCGAATTCTTTAAGATCGATTCGGCCTTCCATCTTGTAGCCGACATCGATGATGGCTTGGCCCGCTTCGATCGCGATGACCTTGCCTTTGACGACAGAGCCCTCAACAGGCGTGTCCATTTCGAAGCTTTCGTTCAGGAGGGCTTCGAAATCCTCCATGGATGCTTTAGCGCACATATATAATCGGTTTCCTTTTTCGGTCGCTATACTGGCCTTGCGGTTGTCTCCGCCGGTCTTTGGGTTTCAGTTGGTCGAACGCGTAAAACAAAGAGGGTCGGCAACCACCGACCCTGCTCAAGTCTCACGCTCACGGCTGTTCCGCCGTTTCAACGTGGCGGTCTATAGGCCGTTTGGCCCTTTTGGGCAAGGGTGAATGCATCCTTGGGGCTTCAGGGGGATTGATGCCCTTGCCCATATCGCTAAGGTAGAACCGTGTTAACCAGTAACCCGGTACAATGATCATGCGCTTGAGTGTGTTTTGGGTCCTTGTGGGCCTTTGGGCGTTGTTTACCGCCCTTTCAACAATCCCTCCGATTGCACGAACGGGCTATGGCTGGTCCATCATCGTCAGCCTGAACCCCATCGCCAACTTTTTCCTGTTCCAGGTCGCAGCCAGCCTCGTCGCCATACCCATTTTGTTGCTGGCTCCAGGGCGGCCGGTCAGTTGGGAACGATGGCTGGCACGATCACCCGCCATCCTGGCCTGCGTGCAGCTGGTTGCATTCGGTGGGATCACCCTTTGATCCGCACCGCCTGCCGGGATTAATTCCTGGCAGTCTGGATCACGGCGATAGCCTGGGCCACAGCCTCTTCGATCGTAAGGTCGCTGGTGTCGATCTGCACGGCATCGGGGGCCGCCAACAAGGGCGCGGTTGACCTCTCACTGTCGCGTCGGTCGCGGGCAATAACGTCTTCGAGGACCTGGGAATAGGTCACGTCATGACCATTTGCAGTCAATTCGGCAAACCGCCGCTCGGCCCGGCATTCGGGGCTGGCCGTAACAAAGAGCTTGGCCGCCGCATCCGGGCAGATCACGGTCCCAATGTCCCGTCCATCCAGAACCGCACCACCCGACCGCATGGCAAAGCTGCGTTGAAACGCCACCAGTGCCGCGCGAACCTCAGGAATCACGGCGACCTTGCTGGCCGCATCCGCTGCCACCTGGGTGCGAAGGTCGTCCCGCTCCAGATCCTGTGCTGTCAAAGACATGGCAGCCGCCACAGGTTCGGCCCCTTCGGCCACCTTTGCCCCGACAGCCCGGTACAAGAGGCCTGTGTCCAGATGTGCAAAGCCAAAATGCTGGGCAACGGCCTTCGATATCGTCCCTTTTCCAGCGGCCGCGGGACCATCTATAGCGACTGTAAAGCTCACCCGTTGCTCCGGGTGATGGTAGCACCAAGAGTGGCCATCAGGCTTTCGAAGATTGGGAATGATGTGGCAATCGGGCTGGCATCATCGACAGTCACAGGCTTTTGCGTTGCAAGGCCCAGCACGAGGAAAGACATGGCGATCCGGTGATCAAGGCGGCTTTCTACGGTGACGCCGCCGGGCACATCGCCGTGGCCCCGACCCGTCACGATCCACCAGTCCTCACCCTCGTCCACGGTAACGCCGGCGGCCCGAAGCCCCTTGGCCATCGCGTCGATCCGGTCGCTTTCCTTGACGCGGAGTTCCTTGACCCCACGCATAACCGTCTCACCCTCGGCAAAGGCGGCGACAACCGACAGAATGGGGTATTCGTCGATCATGCTGGCGGCCCGCTCTGGCGGGACTTCGATGCCTTTGAGATTTGGCGAGAACTTCGCCCGCAAGTCTGCGACAGGCTCTCCGCCTTCCTCGTGCAAGTTCTCGTAGGTCAGGTCCGCGCCCATTTCGATCAGGGTGGTGAACAGCCCTGCCCGCGTCGGGTTGAGGCCAATGTTGGGGACGAGGACATCGGACCCTTCGACCAGAAGGGCGGCACAGACCGGGAATGCGGCCGAAGACGGATCGCGCGGGACAACGATGTCCTGCGGCACAAGCTCGGGCTGGCCGTCCAGTGTGATCACCCGGCCTTCGGGTAGCGTTTCAATCGCCACCTTGGCGCCAAAGCCTGCCAGCATCCGTTCAGAATGATCGCGGGTTGCCTCACGTTCGATCACGACTGTCTGGCCCGGTGCATTCAGACCAGCAAGAAGAACCGCTGATTTCACTTGGGCGGACGGGACGGGAACGGTGTAGCGGACCGGGACAGGATCAGCCGCACCGACGATCGTCATGGGCAGACGGCCCCCTTTGCGGCCATAGGCCTGGGTACCGAACAAGGCCAGCGGGTCCGTGACACGGCCCATCGGGCGGCCGTTGAGGGACGCGTCACCCGTAAATGTTGCCGTGATCGGAGAGGTCGCCATGGCGCCCATGATCAAACGAACACCCGTGCCGGAGTTGCCGCAATCGATGACCTGGGACGGTTCGGCAAAGCCGCCGACGCCAACACCGTGGACGGACCAACGACCGGGACCGTGCTGAATGACCTCTGCCCCAAAGGCCTGCATGGCCTTGCCGGTGTCCAGAACATCCTCGCCCTCAAGCAGGCCCTCGATCCGGGTCTCACCGACCGACAAGGCGCCGAGGATCAAAGAGCGGTGCGAGATCGACTTATCCCCCGGCACATGGGCCTCGCCCTTAAGCGCGCCGCCGCGCTGTGCCGTCATCGGAACAGGAGTGCCATGTCCAGACATCAATTCAACCTCGCTTCTGATTTGAGCAGGGTTCTAGACCAGCCTCCGGCAAGGGTCCATCGGTCAAACCAGGCCACTTGGCTCAAATCAACCGCCTAGAGGCCCTAGGGCTGGCGAAAGGTCATATAGTGAGGGTGGCGGCCCTCCCTTAGGGCCTTTTGTTCGTACCGGGTCGAGATCCAGTCGGTCCAGGCTCGGTCCGTTGGGCCGGCTTCAACCGTGAAACCAGCCTTTGGCACCTCTTCCATGGTCTGGCGGACATAGTCGGGAATATCGGTGGCCACCCGGAATTCAGCCCCAGGGGCAAGAACGCGACGCAGGCCCGCCAGGTAGCCGGGGGTGACAAAGCGGCGACGGTGATGGCGGGACTTGGGCCAGGGATCGGGATAGTTCAGGAAGGCCTTGGAAATGCTCGCCTCAGGCAGGACGTCGAACAGGTCGCGGACATCGCCGGGGTGGATGGCCAGGTTGGTGACGCCCGCGCTCTCGATCTTGCCCAGAAGCATCGCCACCCCGTTCACGAAGGGTTCTGCTCCGATGATCGACATGTCGGGCCAGGTTTTGGCCATATGCACCATGTGCTCACCGCCGCCAAAACCAATCTCGAGCCAGATCGGACGGTCGCCAAAGCGGGCGGCCAGATCAAGGGGGCGACGATCGGGGTTGTCCTCGCGGCTGACGGGACCAGGGGACAGGTCCGCCAGATCGGTTTCAAGCCGGACGACCTGGGCCGCGTTCAGGGTCTTGCCCCGGATACGTCCGTAGAAGTTGCGCCAGGGGGTGCCGTCGGGGTGGGTGCGATGTGTCATTCGCGGCCCTCTAGCAAGCCTTGCACCGGTGCGCAACGACGGGGTGTCGCGTAAGGTGGGTCAAGACCCACCTTACCCTTCGCAGGTCTTCAGAAACGCCTCCACCGCCTCCGGCGAGGTCAGGCGCAGCACTTTGCTCCGCCCTTGCCACTGGGTGCAGAACGCACGCGCTCGCAACCGTCCTCCATCGTCATAGGCCCAGGCGAACCGAAAGAAGGCGATGTCAAACCGTTCGGGGCAGCCCGGCGCCATGTCGGGGCGGGTCCGGCCAAGATACCGCAGGGTCCGCTTGACCAGCCGCCACATGCGTAGCCTCCGGGGCAGATCGAGAAAGAGGATCAGATCGGCACGTTCCGCCCGCATGGCCAGTGTCGGGGTGTTGTTACCCTCAAAGATCCAGGCCGGCCCTCGGACCGCTTGTTCGATCATCGCATAGGTCTCGTCAACGCTGCGTTGCACCCATCCAGGTGCCCAGAACATTGGGTCGATGTGGACAACCGGCAGCCCCGTGGCCACCCCCAACCTTCGGGCCACCGTCGACTTTCCGGAGCCTGGGGCCCCGATGATCATGATCCTCTGCATGGGCCAGCCCGCGCGTAAGGTGGGTCAGGACCCACCTTACCTGCCTCGTATCAGAAGTTCTCAGGTGGGCTTGGATGAACGAAACTATACGCTGCGCCGCAGCACCTCAGCAAGGTCCGTCCGTTCCCAGCTAAAACCACCATCGGCGTCCGGGGCCCGGCCAAAGTGTCCGTAGGCGGCTGTCCGCTGGTAGATTGGCCGGTTCAAGGACAGATGCTCGCGGATCCCGCGCGGCGTCAGGTCCATCGCCTGGTCGATCGCCCGTTCGATCGCCGCCGGGTCGACCTCGCCAGTGCCATGGGTATCGGCATAGATCGACAGGGGACGCGACACGCCAATCGCATAGCTGAGCTGGATGGTGCACCGCTCGGCAATACCCGCGGCTACCACGTTCTTGGCAAGGTAGCGCGCGGCATAGGCCGCAGACCGGTCAACCTTGGTCGGGTCTTTGCCAGAGAACGCGCCGCCGCCGTGGGGGGCGGCCCCGCCGTAGGTGTCCACGATGATCTTCCGCCCGGTCAACCCGGCATCCCCATCCGGGCCACCGATGACGAAGGTTCCAGTCGGGTTCACCCACCACTGTGTCTCCTCCGTCAACCAGCCTTCGGGCAGGACATCGCGGATGTAGGGTTCGACGATAGCCCGGATGTCGGCACTGGTTTGGCTTTCATCGGCGTGCTGCGTCGACAGAACCAGCGAGGTCACGCCGACCGGCTTGCCCCCAACATACCGCAGCGACAACTGGCTTTTCGCGTCGGGCCGCAGGGTCGGTTCGGTGCCGTCCTTGCGCACCTCGGCCAGACGCCGGAGGATCGCATGGGTATAGTGGATCGGAGCCGGCATCAGTTCGGGTGTTTCCCGAACGGCATAGCCGAACATGATCCCCTGATCTCCAGCCCCTTCGTCCTTGCCCTCACCGGCATTCACGCCCTGGGCAATATGGGCGGACTGTTCATGCAGCAGGTTCGTCACTTCGCATGTTGCGTGATGAAATTTGTCCTGCTCGTATCCAATTTCCTTGATACAGGCCCGGGTGATATCTTCAACCCGGTCCATGCAGTCCCGCAGCTTGGCGGGATCAGACAAACCCAACTCCCCGCCGATGACAACCCGATTGGTAGTGGCAAATGTCTCGCAAGCGACCCGCGCCTCCGGCTCCTGTGCCAGCAACGCATCCAGGATGCTGTCAGAAATCTGGTCGCAGACCTTGTCAGGATGACCTTCAGATACGGATTCCGACGTAAAGATATAGTCTTGACGGGACATTGGGGGACGCTCCATTTGGGTTACTTGTCACGCCAGGAAGCCGTTGTGACAAAGACTGCAAAAGGGGCTATTCTGCCGGTCTTAAGAGGTCAACCTCAATCGCCAACCGGTCGACGGAAAACCACTAGAGCGAGGGCCAAAAGCAATATGAAAACAGGCCAATTCCCGAACCGCGCATAAACCGTCGGCCGCAGGGCGGACGGCAAGACCACGTCCTGCGCCCCCTTAACGCCCAGCGCCATCCGCCCCGTCACGCGCCCTTTGGGATCGATCATCCCCGAAATGCCGGTGTTGGCGACGCGCACCAAGGGCAGCCCCTGTTCGATCGCCCGCAACTGCGCCAGTCCAAAGTGTTGCGCCGGACCGGCCCAGCCACCGAACCAGGCATCGTTTGTGATCAAAAGCAGCAACCGGGGCCGCTCGGGTACCGCATTCACCTCTTCAGCAAAGATGCCCTCATAGCAGATCAGCGGCATGGCCTGGCCGATCCCAGGGATTGAAACGAGGCCCGGTCCGGGCCCCCGGCTAAAACCGCCGCCTTCACTGGCGGCCAGTCCGTGGATGCCAAACCGGCCCATGATTTCGCCCAAAGGCATGTATTCCCCAAACGGCACGAGGTGCCATTTGTCATATTGGGCAGCAATGCCCCCAGCCTCATCCGTAACAACCAATGAATTGAAGTAGCGCGCGCCCTCTCGTCGCTGGACGCCAAGGACGACGGGCACCCCATCGGCCGCCGCGGCGGTCTGGGCCAGCACGCCGGCGGAATGTTCCAAAAGCCAGGGCACCGCGGTTTCGGGCCAGACCACCAGGTCGGGTCGCTGCCCCTCGACGGCATCTTCGCCGCCCTTTGCAGTAAGCTCCAACAGGCGGCGGACAAAAACTTCGGCAAATCCCGGCACAAATTTCTGGTCCTGCGCGGCGTTCGGCTGGACCAATCGGACGATCGGGGCATCAGGGGGCACCGGCGGCGCAACACCGGGTGCCAACCCAAACCAGGCCAGGACAAAGCCAACGACAGGCGCCAAGAGCCAAACCCGAAGCCACGTTACAACGACCAGAGCGGCAAGGCCCAGGGTAACAAGGGTCAAACCGTGTGGCCCGACATATGCCGCCAGTTGAGAGATCGGTGTCCCGATCCAGATGTGCCCGGGCAGCGCCCAAGGAAACCCCGTCAGCAGCAGCGATCGGGCGATTTCCGCCAGGCCCAAACCGGCCACGATCCCAAAGGGCGAAGCCCGCCCACGCCCAAGGGCCGAGGCGATGCCGAAACCGGCGGCCCAGAACAGGGCCATCCCTCCAGCCATCAGGACAAGGGCAAAGGGGGCCATCCAACCATGTCGGGCCACGTCGACAAGGAACGGCTGCACAATCCAGTGCAATGCAAGTGCAAAATGTCCCAGACCGAAGAACCAGCCCGCCAAGGCAATCTGCCGGATCCCCCTGACCGCCCCAACCAGAGCGATAGCAAGAGCGGAGGCCATCAGCGACAAGGGCCAAAGCGACCATGGCACCTGCCCGAGGCCCGCGGCGACCCCAAGCCCAAACAGAACCGCCATCCGGACCGGCCAGCGGTACTGCATCAACCTATGTTGCAGGCTCATACCGACGTGCCGGGCCGACGTGCCGGGCCGACGGATCACGCCGGACGTCTCAAGGCTCGACGAGGGTAGCAGGGGCAAGCCTGATGCGAAGCCTCTTGATCCTGCGCGGATCCGCGTCGATCACTTCGAACTCTGGCCCATCTGGATGACGGATGATTTCCCCACGCGCCGGCACATGGCCAGCCAACATGAAGACAAGACCGCCCAGAGTATCCACTTCCTCTTCGTCGATTTCTTCGTGAGCGGTGAGGTCCATCCCGATCTCGGCCTCGAACTCTTCCAAAGGGGTTTTGGGCAGAGCCAGCCAGACGCCCGGTTTCTCGGGGACAAAGGACGAAACCTCGTCCACATCATGCTCGTCCTCGATCTCACCGACCACCTGTTCGATCAGATCCTCGATCGTGACGAGGCCGTCCGTTCCGCCGTATTCATCTATGACAAGCGCCATGTGTATACGCTCTGCCTGCATCTTCTGCAGCAGAACACCCAATGGCATTGAGGGAGGAACATAGAGCAGAGGGCGCAGCAGCGCGCTGAGAGAATACTCGGCAAGGTCACCGTTGAATCCCTGACTAAGTGCAAAGTCCTTGAGATTCACGAGGCCGACCGGAGTATCAAGGGTACCGTCATACACGGGCAAGCGGGTCAGACCACTTTCGCGAAAGACACTGACAAGCTCTTCGCGGGTGCATCCAACGGGAACGGCGACAATGTCTGCCTTGGGGATTGCCACATCCTCAACCCGCATGCGACGCAGGTTCAGAAGCCCCGGTTTTGACTGGCTTGAGGTCGTGCTACGCCTTCGGGCGTCCTCGTCTTCGTCGCTTACAGTCTCTGCAGGGGTCAGAGCATCGAAAATTCTGCCGAAAAAGCCGCGACTTTGGCCATCGGCCGCCTGGTCGCCAAGGTCCTGTGGCGCGCTTTGCGCGGCACTAGATGACCCAAGATTGATGTCGCCCATTGTCTCCTTCCATCGCGGGAATCGCCCCGCTGGTTACTCTAGATGCTTATATGGGTCCTGAATTCCCAGATTTCCAAGTATCTCTGTTTCGATCGACTCCATCAGGGTGGCGTCCGGGTCACGCTCATGGTCGTACCCAAAAAGATGCAACACCCCATGAACGACAAGGTGAGTGGCGTGATGTTCCAGACTACGGCCTGACTTTTCGGCCTCGGCCGCGCAGGTTTCGTAGGCAATCGCGATATCGCCAAGCTCTATGGTACCGTCCGCTCCGGGCCGGGGACGGAGAGGATGGGCGCCTGCGACCTTTGCCCCCCGCTCTTCGGCTGGCCAGCTCAGAACGTTGGTGGGTTGGGGTTTTCCCCTGAAATCGGCGTTCAGGACTGCGATACGGGCGTCATTGCAGGCCAGTATGCTCACCTCGACCTCGCCGGTCTGGCCAAGGTGGTCCAGAACAGACTGGCAGGCAACCTCGGCCAAGGCCTCAAAGTCGAGCCGGGCCCAACGTGAATCTTCAATCAGAATATCGGCGTTCAGGTCATTCATTGGGCCGGTAAATCTTCATGGTTCTCAATTTGTTGTCACACCCAGCACAGCGGCCCAGAACGGTCTTGTTGCCATGAGCCTTGTATCGTTTGCCACCAGCCTCCCAAAGGTTGGCGGACCGGCCGCAGGTCTTGCACTCGATCTGCCACTTGCGGGTTTCGTGTTCAATCTCTTCAAGCGACGGTGGGGTCAGCTTGTTTCGGAGCCACTGTCCCACCGTCGCCATAGCCTAGCCTTCTGCCTCGTAGGCCTCGATGATCGCAGCGACAAGCGGGTGTCGCACAACATCCTTCGAGGTGAAGTAGTTAAAGCTTATGCGGGAAATGCCCTTCAGCAACCGCTCTGCGTCCGACAGGCCCGAAGAGACGCCGCGCGGCAGGTCCACCTGGGTCCGGTCGCCGGTGATCACCATGCGGCTGCCTTCGCCCAGACGGGTCAGAAACATCTTCATCTGCATCGACGTCGCGTTCTGCGCCTCGTCCAGCACCACAAATGCATTCGAGAGGGTCCGTCCCCGCATAAAGGCCAGTGGCGCAATTTCGATGACCTTTTCCTCGATCATTTTGGCCACCTGCTTGCCCGGCAGAAAATCATTCAGCGCGTCATAAAGCGGCTGCATGTAGGGGTCGACCTTATCCTTCATGTCGCCGGGCAGATAGCCGAGCTTTTCCCCCGCTTCGACGGCCGGGCGGCTTAGGATGATCTTGTCGACGTGGCCCGAGATGAACATGTTCACCCCCACGGCAACGGCAAGATAGGTCTTGCCGGTTCCCGCCGGACCGATGCCAAACGCCAGTTCGTTGTCATAAAGCGCTTTGACGTAGGCCTTCTGCGCCTCTGTCCGGGGTTCTACCAATTTGCGCCGAGTCTTGATTTCTACCCGGCTGGCATCCGCTTGACCCTTGAACATTTCGATCTGGTCGCCGCGTTCGGGAACAGCACGGTCCGCGACGCCCATCCGAAGTTCTCGGTCGATGTCGCCAGGTTCCAGCGACTTGCCCGCCTCAAGGCGTTGGTAAAGCGCCTGAAGAACATCCGCCGCCGCATCACGTCCCACGGCCTCTCCGATAATGACGAGGCGATTGCCCCGGCGCAGGATCTGGACCTCTAACCTTGTTTCTATCGCGGTCAGATTGCGGTCATGTTCACCGCAAAGATCGATCAGAAGGAAGTTGTCAGCAAACTCGATTGTTGTTTCCGACAGCTCATTTTGGGACGGCGCGGGGGGGAGTTCGGTGATGGCCAATCAATGCTCCTGTGTGCGAGACCTGTTTTTATCGTGACAACTTGCGCGCTCACGCGCAAGCACAGGCGTGACTTAATGATGTAACACGAACGCAAAAGACCGCAGCTTTCGCTGCGGCCGTCCATTTGCTGGGCTATGACACATGGGTCAGATCGCGTCAGGAAAGGGCGATCCGTCCTGAAAAGGCCCGATCACTTGGGTTGGCTCTCCAACACCCGAACAGACAGGGCGTCCATCAGGGGCAAGCCTTTCGGACAGGTAGCCTTCGACCCCATCATCGATGATCCAGTGATCACAACCATCGGGGTCAATCCAGATACCGGCGACCATGTCACTAAGCGGATGGGCATTGATCCCGCGGTCCACAGACTTGTCAGGCCCTGCCTCGCAGCCCGCAACACATCCGGCAAAGGCCAGTAATACGGCACCTTTTACATACTTCATGCTCATTACCCTCACCGCAAACAATAAACTTCGACGCGCCGGTTCTGTTCCTGCCCGGCGGCTGTCCCGTTGGAGGCGCGCGGCATTCGCTCGCCCAGACCTCTTGCATCGACGATGCGGGCACCGACTTCGTAGCCGATCGACGCAATCGCATCCGCCCGGCCCTGGGACAGCCTCATGTTGTATTCGTCGGATGCGCGACTGTCGGTGTGGCCGTAGACAAGAAACCCAAAGGCATCCGCATCTTCGAAGAACCGGGCGATTTCGTCGCGGCTGGCCGGGGCTATGACAACGCTGTTGGTTGCAAAGATCCAGTCCGTCGGCAAAATGCCACAGATTTCGCTCCTCCGGCAGACGGGGCGGCCGTCGCGGGTGCGGCGGGGGGACATATAGCCCTCTACCCCGTCATCCATAACCCAATGTTCGCAACCATCCGGATCAATCCAGATGCCCGGCTGATATGTTTCTTGCGCCTGTGCAGGCGTTTGCCAAACCACTGTAGCAAGAATGGCCAGAGTAAACCCCGCCACCACATTTCTCGAAAATAACGATGGGAATCCCCACACGGCTCAAACCTCCAGCACCTACAAAACACACAAAATGACGGACCGATCGCGCCATTACTTGATGATTCTGCCGATCGGCCGACTCGGAGGCAAGCCAAGAAATGGGCAAATATCAAAAAACCCACAAAATGTAGCGGATTCCCCCAAATATTGGAGCATGGTGCCACCCTGATCTTACAGGTAGCTGAACCTGAGTTGCCTACAGGCAAAGTTCCCCAGCAAGGGAATTCGGTCCAGCTTCTGTAATGCGCACCGGCAGGATCTGACCACGCAAGTCATTTGCGGACGGGACATGGACGGCATGGAGATGTTCCGACTTGCCACCCCATTGCTGGTCCAGCCGACCAGGCTTTTCAAACAGCACTGTCGTCGTCTTGCCGACCATTGCCTCCTGTGCCGCCTTCTGCTGGCGGGTCAGCAAGGCTTGAAGCTGTTGCAGGCGGTCATCCATGACATCAGCCTGCACCTCCGCCCGTTCGGCCGCCGGGGTTCCGGGACGGGCCGAATACTTGAAGGAATAGGCAGCTCCGTAGCCCACCGCCTCGACAAGGGCCAAGGTGTCGGCGAAATCGGCATCCGTTTCACCCGGAAAGCCGACAATGAAATCCGACGTCAACAGGATGTCGGGCCGGGCTGCTCGAATACGCTCGATCAGGCGCAGATAGGCCTCTGCGGTATGCTTGCGGTTCATGGCCTTGAGGATACGGTCGGATCCAGATTGGACCGGAAGATGCAGGTAGGGCATCAGTTTTGCCTGCGATCCGTGGGCCTCGATCAGGGCGTCGTCCATGTCATTGGGATGGCTCGTGGTGTAACGGATGCGGTCCAGGCCGTCGATCTGGGCCAGCTGCCCAATCAGGCCGGCCAGTCCGGTGACAGGTCCGGCGATCTCGCCGTGCCAAGCATTCACGTTCTGTCCAAGCAGGGTGATCTCACGCACGCCGGCCTCAACCAGGCCCTGCGCCTCTGCCAGCAGGCGGTCGGCAGGGCGGCTGACCTCAGCGCCGCGGGTATAGGGAACGACACAAAAGGCGCAGAACTTGTCACAGCCTTCCTGGACAGTAAGGAAAGCCGTCGGCCCGCGCCGGGCCTTGGGGCGGGCGGCAAGGTGATCAAACTTGTCCTCGACCGGGAAATCGGTGTCCACAACGCGGGCGCCGCCGTGGGCAGCGGCCTCCATCTCAGGCAAGCGGTGGTAGTTTTGCGGGCCGACAACAAGGTCGACAAGGGGCATACGGCGCACGATCTCTTCGCCTTCGGCCTGCGCGACGCAGCCAGCCACCCCAATCTTGAGGTTGGGGCGGGCAGCCTTCAAAGGCTTGAGTCGACCAAGATCGGAATAAAGCTTTTCCGCGGCCTTTTCCCGAATGTGACAGGTATTGAGAAGGACCATATCCGCGTCTTCGGCGGTGTCCGTCGACACATAGCCCTGACTGCCCAGCGCTTCGGCCATACGCTCACTGTCATAGACGTTCATCTGACAGCCATAGGTCTTGATATAGAGCTTTTTTGGCGCGGTTGTCATCGGCAGTGGTCCTCGCGTGCAAGCGTCTGATGCGGGGGTGGGTGGGGAAGACATTTGTCGAATGGTGCTAACGCCCATGCCGCTGACTTGCAATGCATGAGGAATTAGCCGATTCTTCACCAGAATGCCGGTCAATCAAATGAGAGTCAGAAGAACGTGAAACATTTCCCGTCACTGGACGCGTTTCTGGCAACGGGCGCCAACATTCTAGCCGTTGGGCCGGTCGGGCTTATCCTAGCCGAAGACGACATTGAGGTGAACACGACGATCCGGCATCACCTCGACCTTGGGTTCAAGGCGCTCATCGTCTTTGCGGCGCGGGACATGGCCTTGGCCAAGGGGCTGGATGATCGGGTTGTCCGGGTCGATCAGGATATGCAGGTCGAAGGCGCGATGCTGACTGTGGTCAACGCGGTGATCAAGGCAAGCAAGCCGATATGGCTCTACTATTGCTTCAACGCAGAGTATCTGTTTTTTCCGTTCTGCGAACATCGGACCGTTGGCGAAATGGCGGTCTTCTGCACCGAAGAGCGGCGCGACAGTGTCCTCACCTATGTGATCGACCTTTATGCCGGAGACCTTTGGGCTAATCCGACAGCGGTTTCTCTGGACGATGCGCATCTGGACAAGTCCGGCTACTATGCCCTCGCACGCGAGGACCCCGACACCCGCCATCCGAAGGAACGGCAACTGGATTTCTTTGGCGGCCTGCGCTGGCGGTTTGAGGAACACATCCCGATGCCGCGCAGACGGATCGACCGGGTCGGGTTCTTTCGGGTTAAGCCCGGGCTGCAACTGAGGATGGACCACACGTTCAATGATCCGGAATACAATATATACTCCTGCCCGTGGCATAACAACCTGACAGCCTCGATCTGTTCGTTTCGCACAGCAAAGGCGCTGAAGCGTAACCCCGGATCCACATTTGATATCGAAACCTTCCGCTGGCACAATTCAGCGCCATTCGACTGGCATTCGCAGCAATTGCTGGACCTTGGACTGATGGAACCGGGGCAGTGGTTCTGAAGCCTTCGATGGGCCGGTAAGGTGGGTCCGGACCCACCTTACGCAACTCGCATAGCGCCAACACCCTTGTCGCCCAGCTGCAGCGCCATAGGCCCGGTGCGAGCAAGGTCGCGATGGATCGAACTGTAGGGCCAGTCCTGTGGCCGGGGCACGAGTCCCGCGCGCACCGGAGCTGTCAGCGCATAAGCCCGGTACAAGTCAAAGTCGGCCTGATCCCGCACCAGATGCTCCCAGAACCGACGTTGCCATATTCCCTTTTCGCCTCGCGCCAATTTGCTCGGGCAGATGGTTGCAGGCCGTTCGACATGGCGGGAAAAGGTGGCTTTGATCATGCGCCACCGGGCTGAGTAGTCGTCGTCCTCGGCCGGAAGTGTCCAGATCATGTGGAGGTGGTCCGGCAGAACGACCGCCGCTTCGATGGTAAAGTCAAAGCGATTTCGACAGAGGCGCACGCAATCACGCAGCAGGACAATCCGGTCTGTCAAAAGCCGACTGCCCCGGTCCTGAAGCCGGACGGTGAAGAAGTAGGTCCCTCCGAGGACGCGTCTGCGGACATATCGTGCCATGCGTCTAACGTGACGCCGCAAGGTAAACGCGGGGTTAAGGATCGAGGCTCAAAAACCCTTGGCCATGGATGGATCGTCGGGATGGAGGGGGATTGTCACTCGTAAGGTGGGTCTTGACCCACCTTACCAGACACGCCCGTCAGACACGGCGCAGCCTGATAATCACGTCGACCGACGTCATTTCGGCGCCTTCCGGAACCTTTGGCAACCTGCGTATCTCAAGCTCGGACACAGGGGCATCGGTCAAGGTGGCGCTGTCTTCCCAATAGAAATGCGGGTGATCCGACATGTTGGTATCGAAATAGCTCTTCGATCCATCAACGGTGATCTCGCGCAAAAGGCCAGCATCACAAAAGGCCCGAAGGGTGTTGTAGACGGTCGCAAGAGATACGCGTTCGCCACAGCCGGACGCGGCATCGAAAAGGCTCTCAGCGGTGACATGTCGGTCTTGCCCATCTCCGACCAGCAAAGCCGCCAAGGCCAACCGCTGCCGGGTTGGACGCAGACCCGCTCCAGACAGCCAAAGGCTACCCCTCTCTGCGCTCTGTGCGTCCTTGACTGTGATCTCTGCTACCATGACGACAAATATGGACCAAAAGCCCCCAATTTCAATCACAAACGGAGCAAACTTGCTGGTTGTGGCCCAGATCGTGTCCGGACCGCCGGACTTGCGCCCCTTCAACCGGCAATGATACAGGGCTAAAGGACAGCAACCAGCAACCGGAATACACAGCTCATGGCATCATTTCCTCGCCAGTTCGACAAGCCAGACCTCCTGAAATGCGCAAGAGGCGAATTGTTCGGACCCGGCAATGCCCAGCTGCCCGAGCCCCCGATGTTGATGATGGACCGCATCACAGACATCAGCGCGGACGGCGGCGCGCATGGCAAGGGCCATGTCGTAGCAGAGTTCGACATTACACCAGACCTTTGGTTCTTTGCCTGTCACTTTCCCGGCAATCCGGTCATGCCCGGCTGCCTTGGCCTTGACGGCCTGTGGCAACTCACGGGCTTCAACCTTGGCTGGCGCGGCTGGCAAGGCCAGGGATTTGCGCTGGGCGTCGGTGAGGTCAAGCTGACAGGCATGGTCACACCGACCCGCACAATGATCAAATATTACGTCGACTTCACCCGCGTCATCGACCGCCGCCTCAAGATGGGCGTGGCGGATGGTCGTGTCGAGGCGGACGGCGAAGTGATCTATCAGGTCAAGGATATGAAAGTCGGACTGGCCGTTGCAGAGGCCTCAGCCTAGTCCCCAATACGACCGATCTAACTGCGAAAGGACCGCCAATGCGCCGCGTCGTCGTCACCGGAATGGGGATCATATCCCCCATCGGAAACTCTGCCAACGAAGTGGCCGAGGCTTTGAAGGCCGGCCGTTCAGGTGTGGAACGTTCCGAGGAAATGGTCGAATACGGGTTTCGCAGCCAGATCGCCGGGAACCTCAAGATCAATCCAGTTGAACTTATCGACAAGCGGCGGATGCGGTTCATGGGTCCGGGCGCGGCCTACGCCTATCTGGCTATGGAACAGGCGATTGCCGACAGCGGCCTGACCCCGGAAGAGGTCAGCAACTCCCGGACAGGCATCATCGCGGGATCTGGCGGTCCTTCGACCTCTGCCCTCTTTACCGCCCACCAGACCGTTCTTCGCACCGGCAGCCCCAAGAAGATCGGTCCCCTTGCCGTTCCAAAAGGCATGTGTTCGACGGTGGCGGCCAACCTTTCGACTGCTTTCCAGATCAAAGGGATGAGCTATTCGATCACCTCAGCCTGCTCTACCTCGTTGCATTGCATCGGGGCCGCGGCAGAGCAGATCATGATGGGCAAACAGGACGTGATGTTTGCGGGCGGCGGAGAAGAGCTCGACTGGACATTGTCTTGTCTGTTTGACGCGATGGGCGCGATGTCGTCCAAGTACAATGACACACCGGAAAAGGCCTCTCGTGCCTTTGACGCAGGTCGGGACGGTTTCGTCATTGCCGGCGGCGGCGGTATGGTCGTCTTGGAAACCCTTGACCGGGCGTTGGCACGAGGCGCCACCATCTATGCAGAGGTGACGGGCTTTGCAGCAACCTCGGACGGGCATGATATGGTCGCCCCCTCGGGCGAGGGCGGTGAACGGGCGATGAACCTGGCCCTTGCCACCATGCCGGAAGGCCGCAAGGTTACCTACATCAACGCCCATGGCACCTCGACCCCGGTCGGGGACGTGGGCGAGGTTCAGGCGGTCCGCCGGGTGTTCGGCGAAGGCACGACCCCTCCGATCAGCTCGACCAAGTCGATGACCGGCCACAGCCAGGGCGCAACCGGAGCGCAAGAGGCCGTCTATTGCCTTCTGATGCTGCGCGATGACTTCATCGCTCCGTCCATCAACGTCGAAACATTGGATGAGGCGCTGGCTCCCGCAGAAATCGCGACCAGCCTCGTCGAGAATGCGGGACATGACACCATCATGACCAACAGCTTCGGGTTTGGCGGCACGAACGGGTCGATGCTACTGAGCAAATACGCGGGCTAACAGGCGAGCGGCAGCCACGGTCTGGCCGAGCGAGGTTTCGCCGTGGATCTTGGTGGCGTGGTGACGCCTAGGTCACCCGCCAGTGCCATCAAACGCAGCCTGTAACTCGGCCACATCGATCTTGCTCATCTTCATCATAGCCGCCTGTGCGCGGCCGGCGGCCTGCCGGTCATCGGCACCCAGCAGGGTTGCAACGGCGGCGGGGAAAACCTGCCAAGACACCCCCCAACGGTCGACCAGCCAGCCGCAGCGACCCGGCGCACCACCCCCCGCAATCAGGGCGTGCCAAATCCGATCGGTTTCGGCCTGGCCGGGTGTCGTGACTGCGATCGAACAGGCAGGGTTGAGTTTGTAATGCGGGCCGCCATTCAGAATGCGATACGGCACGCCGGCCAGCTCAAAATCGACGATCATCGGGTTTGCGCCTTCGGGCACCCGCGACAAAAGCCGACTACCGTCGATTAGGTCAACGTAGAATCGCGCGGCGTCGATGCCGTTGGCCTCGAACCACAGGCAGGTCGCGATGGACGGTTGCCGTGTCATGTTTTGTCTCCCCGTCTGGGTGAAAAAGCCATTTGCCAGCGCAGAACTTTGCCATGAGCCGATGCTGGTCCGCGTCACCCTTTAACATAGGCTCGAGTGCTGCAAACGCAGCGTTTTGGTACCATGCAGTTGGATGTTCTATCAATTGCCAGCCCCGTGCTAACGAGGCCCCAACGCGGGGCCAACCCAGTGCAGAGTCCCCCGGCTTCCCCGTTGCAAATGCAAAAGCTGGCCCGGACCCGGGCAACCCCAGCAAAACTTGACCTCCCCCCCCAAACCGTCCACTTAGATTGCAAAGCCAAGGGGATGGGTATGACCAATTCAATGCAGGGTAAGCGCGGGCTCATCATGGGGGTCGCAAACGCCAATTCCATCGCCTGGGGCATCGCCAAAGCGATGCACGAGGCCGGGGCCGAGCTGGCCTTTACCTACCAGGGCGAAGCCTTTGGCAAGCGGTTGGAGCCTTTGGCAGCCTCTGTCGGATCGGACATCATGATTGATGTGGACGTCAACGACAACGCCTCTATGGATGCCGCTTTTGCGGTGCTGGAAGAGCGTTTGGGCACGCTGGACTTTGTCGTCCATGCCATCGCCTTTTCCGACAAGGCCGAACTTACCGGCCGTTTCATTAACACCAGCCGGGATAACTTTCGCAATTCGCTGACTATCTCCTGCTACTCGCTGATCGATGTGGCGCGACGGGCGCGGCCCCTGATGCCCAACGGCGGCACCATCCTGACCCTGACCTACCAGGGATCGAACCGGGTCACCCCGTTCTACAACGTCATGGGTGTGGCCAAGGCCGCTCTTGAAAGCGCCGTCCGCTACCTGGCCAACGACCTCGGCCCAGAGGGTATCCGGGTGAACGCCATTTCACCTGGCCCGATGAAGACCCTTGCCGGAGCCGCTATCGGAGGCGCTCGCAAAACGTTCAAGCATACCGGCGAGAATGCCCCGCTACGGTCAAATGCAACGCTGGAAGCCGTTGGAGGAACGGCCGTCTATCTTGCCTCCGACGCTGGCAATTGCACGACGGGCGAGATTGTCCGGGTTGACGGCGGCTATCACGTCCTGGGGATGCCGCAGTCCGAAAACATCTGAGGCTGTCGGGGTCCGCCACCGCACGCCGTCCTCAACGACACGGCTCGCCTTGTGGGCGCTGACGTGCCTCCGGCAGTATCCAAGTGCCCTGCTTGAGGCAGGCCAAACCCCTTAGGCGCAATCAGGTCATTTCGACCTGGGTCATCAGACCCATAGCCGCCCCTGTGGGGTCCTGTATGATGGCGATCCGACCGGTGCCGGGGACGTCAAACGGCTCTCTGATGATCTGCCCGCCGATCTGTCGGGTCCGGGCAACCGAGGCGTCCACATCATCTACGGCAAAGTAGGAAAACCAATGGGCGGGAACCTCGTCAAACCCTGCGACACCGGTCATGTCCATCATTCCTATGACGGGTCTGCCCTGCATCATGCAAAGGGTATAGGTGCCCTCTGACATCGGGACGTCTTCGAAGACCCAGCCGCAAACATCGCCGTAGAAGCCTTTTGCCTCCGCGATATCCCGCGTCATCAATTCCGTCCAGCAGACGGACCCATGCGTATCGGACATAGTCTATCCCCCCATGTGACTGGAGGGATCGTATCATG
>ERZ887942.349-NODE-349-length-38508-cov-20.741997_pt1 | contig 38508 bp, 32 predicted proteins | sample MGYA00521099_ERZ887942 | MGnify/ENA primary metagenome ERZ887942 (study PRJEB32303, sample SAMEA104408605) | aquatic metagenome | biome: Brackish water; feature: Pelagic; material: water | place: Baltic Sea | collected 2014-06-07T06:48:00 | depth 16,251 m ... | reverse complement strand
AAAACTCCTCCAGCAAGCTCGCCCCATCTAACCATCCTCAAGCCAATCGCCCTTCTTCCCGGCGCTCCGGGAACGCCTATTTTCGTGGGAAATAATCGCAGCCAATTCTCTCCTGCGAGTCTACTTTCTTCCGTCATGCTCCGCTCCCTCCCCGCCAAAATCATCCTCTGCGCTCTCGCCATGCTCTTCCTCGGTGGACTCGGCGCGGCCATCACCTCCGGCTCCATCCCCAACTGGTATGCCACCCTCACCCGCCCACCCGGCACCCCACCCAACTGGGTCTTTGGCCCCGTCTGGTCCGTCCTCTACGCCATGATCGGCATCAGCTTCGCCCTCATCTGGCACCATCATCCCTCCCGGATTGGCAAAACCCGCCTCACCTTCCTCTTCGTCATCCAACTCTTGCTGAATCTCGCCTGGTCTCCTGTCTTCTTCGGAGCCCATCAACTCGTCGCCGCGCTCGTGATCATCATCCTGCTTTGGATCTTCATTCTCATGACCATCCGCGAATTCTCCCGGTTCTCCAAACCTGCCGCCTCTCTCCTCATTCCCTACCTCCTCTGGGTCTCCTACGCCACCTACCTCAACGCCGGCTACGCAGTTCTTAATTAACGATTCCGGCAGGTTTCTCTCGGGAAATCATCGCCCTCGGGCTACTCTGGCAACCATGAGAATCAGAAAAACGATCCTGGCCTGCCTCATCTTCTTCCCCGCTTTCCTTTCGGCTGACAACAAACACACCCCGGCTCCCCCCTTCGAACCCACCATACCCTGGCTCTCTGACCTCGACACGGCTCTCGAGCAATCGCGCACGACCGGAAAGCCCATTCTGGTGGGATTTCGGTGAGAATCGTGAGCGGATTGCCGCAAGTTTGAGGCACAGTTTGTGCGTCCAAAAAAAAACAGCCCGCTCGCGAAATTGCAGGAAAAATTCATCAGGCTTCGCTTCACCAACATGGCCGAGATTGACATCGGTGTCTTTGAATTTGATTTCAACACCACTTTCGGTCTCTTCGTCATCAACCACCGAAAAGAAATCTATCTCCGCTACGGCGCTAGAAACGACGCCGGAGCAGAGACCTACCTCTCATTTCCAAGCGCCACCCTCGCCCTGCAGCGCGGACTGAAGCTTCACCAAGACTGGAAAGCCGGAAAAATCAAACTGCCTCCCGCCGGAAAATCGCGCATGTCGCAAACTTTTGCCAATGTCCGCAATGTCGTCCAGAAAAACCAATGTGTTCACTGTCATCAAGTTGCCGAAGGACAGGCCCTCGAACTCTTCGCCCTCCAAAACTTCGACAAGAAAACCATGCCCTGGATTTTCCCCGACCCGGTAAAACTGGGGCTTGGGCTCAACCTTGATGACCCCACCGTTGTCGAACGCCCAACCGGAGCGGCAAGCAAGGCGGGAATTGAAAGTGGAGAGCAGATTCTCAAGGTCGACGGCAAACTCGTCAGCACCTTTGCCGATATTCAATATGTTCTCCACCACCTCCCCCGTCATCGCAAGGAAGTCACTCTAGTAACCAGTCACGGCTCCCGAAAAATCATCCTTCCCAGCTACTGGCGCATCACTGATCTCAACCGGCGTTCCATCGGTCATAAAATGGAGCCTTTCCCGGGCTTTTGGGGAAAACCACTCACCTTGGGGGAAAAGAAAAAACTTGGGCTCAAAGCTGGAAGTTTCGCAACAAGATCAACCAAATTTTGGGTCCAAACCCAGGGGGCAAAAGCCGGACTGAAGGAAGGGGACATTGTCATCGAAGTCGATGGCGTCACTGCCAGCCCGCTCGCGACCAACGCCCAGATCTACATTCGCCTCCACTACAATTCCGGAGATCAAGTCACCTTAAAATACCTTCGTGCCGGAAAGCCTCACGAGGCAAAATACACTTTGAAGGCCAAGCCCTGGTAAATATCTACATGGTGCTCGTATCAATCTCTCCCAAAGCGGAAGGAGAAATCCATCCTGTGATAAGCCCGGCAAGTTTCTCTGTTCACCGCGCAAACACCCCGAACAGGTAGCTGATCTCCTCCTCGACCGCTTCCTCACCCTCGTCTCCGAGCGTCAGCGCGATCTCTTCCTTCAAAGTGCGCCGGAAGCGCTTGCGCAACCGGTGGGCAGCCACTTTAACCGCGCTCTCGCTCATGCCGAGTTGCTCCGCCAGATCCTGGTAGCGCAAACACCTGGTTGATCGGGAAACCGCAGTATAGAAAGAGGCCGCCTTCCCCGACCGCCACGATATCGCCGTTGTTATTCATCTCGGGGTAGTTGCCATAAGACCCGATCGATCCCAATGGTACCAGCGAGTGCGGATCCAATCGGTCGGCGATGAAGATTTCTACGTCCGAGGTCAGATCGTTGACGATGAATCCGCCGACCTGATCCGAATCGTTGATGCTGATACTTCCCCTGCCCAATCTCCAACCAGCAGGCAGAACCCAGAAGTTGTCCAGTCGGTTGATGTAGCCACCGGCGTCGGTCCAGAAAGCGCTTCGGTTGCCAGCGCTATCGTAGTAGGTGCCCACTGCGATGCCAGACGAATTGACACCATCGATATGAGTATTCCCGAAGGTTCCAGGAATCCAGGTCAGTTGGTATTCGACAGGAGAGGTTGAAGATCCACCACCGTCGCCGCCACCGTCGCCCGGTGGTTTGACAGGTTTTCCCTTGGCCGAGACCGACCCGAGAGAGGCGATGAGAAGAAGGCTGGCTGCGCCAGCGATATGAGCACCCATTCGGGCGCGTCGTTGGAGAGATGGTGATGTTACTTTCATGGTCATTTTATCTGTTTGTTTGGTCTTTGGCCCCCAATCCGCAGGTCGCCGTTGCATACAGAACAACGGATCGGCGAATTGGTTACAGGTGGGGTGAAAAAAAACTCGACACTTCCCATTCTCATTTGTCCTTGGTACAGATGTGATAAATCTGATGTCACGAGAATCCTGGAATCGCTGGGATCTGGAGAGTCGGAATCTGCCACCGACCTTCTACCCTTGCTCTACGGGGAATTGCGTCAACTGGCGGCCGCGAAGATGGCGAGCGGGGCATGAAGACCCAACAGGTTGTCGCACGATTTGAAGCTGAGCGCCAGATGCTCGCATTGATGGATCATCCGAACATCGCCAAAGTGTTCGGCGCGGGAGCGACCGAAACCGGGCGGCCCTTCTTCGTCATGGAACTGCGGAAAGGGATCTCCATCACACGTTACTGTGATAGGGAGAAAATCAAAATCTCTTGCTCAAATTTGCTGTCAAAATCACTCCGTTCGGCACGTAATAAGGAATCATGCTTCGTGCCATCATTGCTCTCTTCCTCGTTCAAGTTTCGAACTCGCTCCTCGCAGCCCGCCCCAATATCATCATCATCATGGCCGATGACATGGGCTACTCCGACATCGGCTGCTACGGGGGAGAGATCAACACCCCCAATCTCGACGCCCTCGCAAAAAACGGGATGCGCTTCACCCAGTTTTACAACACCGCGCGCTGCTGTCCTACCCGGGCCACTCTCCTCACCGGCCTCTATGCCCACCAGGCTGGCATCGGCCACATGACCGGCGACTACGGCATCCCGCAATACCAGGGCTACCTCAACAAGGAATGCCTCACCATCGCCGAAGCCCTCAAGCCCGCCGGCTACCGCACCTACATGTCCGGAAAATGGCACGTCACCCCCAAGGTCAAAGCCGATGACCCCAAAGACAATTGGCCCCGCCAGCGCGGCTTCGACAAATTCTTCGGCACCATCCACGGAGCCGGATCCTTTTTTGATCCAAATTCCCTCACCCGCGACAACACCCAGATCACTCCGGAAAACGACCCCGATTACAAACCCGACGGCACCTGGTATTACACCGACGCCATCTCCGACAACACCGTCAACTACCTCAAGTCCCACTTCAAAGAGCATCCCGAAAAACCCTTCTTCCACTACGTTTCCTACACCGCCGCCCACTGGCCCATGCACGCCCTCCCGGAGGACATCGCAAAATACGAAGGCAAATATGACGACGGCTACGCCCCCGTCTACCAGGCCCGCCTCAAAAAAATGAAGCAGCTCGGCCTCATCGATCCCAAGTGGGAAATCCCCGGCCCCATCGGCGACTGGTCCAAGGTCGAGCTTAAGGAATGGGAATCCGCCTGCATGGAAGTCTACGCCGCCATGGTCGACAATATGGACCAGGGCATCGGCCGCATCGTCAAAACCCTCAAAGAAAACAAGCAGCTCGATAACACCCTCATCTTCTACCTCCAGGATAACGGCGGCTGCGCCGAAGGCTTCGGCCGTGGCAAACTCGTCGGCCCCCTAGAACGCCCCGCCGCCCCCACTCTCAAGCCCATGGACAAGGACGAACTCCAAACCAACATGGTCCCCATCCAGTCACGCGACGGCTACCCCCTTCGCCGTGGCAAAGGCGTCATGCCCGGCCCGGCTGAAACCGAAATCGGCTACGGCGAAAACTGGGCCAACGTCTCCAACACCCCCTTCCGTGAATACAAGCACTGGGTCCACGAAGGCGGCATCTCTACCCCCCTCGTCGCCCACTGGCCAAAGGGCATCACCAAGGCCAACACCTGGGCAAAGGACCCCACCCACCTCATCGACCTCATGGCCACCTGCCTCGATCTCGCCGGAGCCAAATATCCAGAGAATAAGATTCCCGTCGAAGGCATCTCCCTCGTCCCTGCTCTCAAGAGTACCGCCCTCAAGCGAGGCAAGCCCATCTTCTTCGAGCACGAAGGAAACCGCGCCGTCCGCGATGGCGAATGGAAACTCGTCGCCAAAAGCGTCAAAGGGGAATGGGAACTCTACAATATCCCCGCCGACCGCACCGAGATGAACAACCTCGCCGAAAAACATCCCGATCGCGTCAAATCCATGTCGGCTCAATACGAGCAATGGGCCAAAGAACGCGGCGTCGTCCCCTTCGGCAGCTGGAACAAAAACAAAAAAATTAAAACCTCCGGCAAAAAAATCTTCAACCTCAAAACCGGCGACACCTTCACCCAGGAAACCTCCCCCGCCCTCGCCAACCGCCCCTTCACCGTCACCGCCCAAATCGAAAAACTTCCCGCCCAAGGAGTCATCGTCGCCCAAGGCGGCAGTTCAAGCGGCTGGTCCCTCTACCTCAAGGACAAACAACTTCACTTCACCATTCGCCGGGGAGGCAAGCCCATCACCACCAGCGCCCCCCTCCCCGCCAATGCCAGCGGCCGGTTCGAAGCCCGCGTCACCAGGAAAGGCATCATCCTTCGCGCCGACAACAAACGTCTCACCATGACCGAAGGCAACGCCCTCCTCTCCTCCCACCCCCTCGACTCCCTGGAAGTCGGTCAAGACAACGGCGGTATCGTCGGAGACTACCAAGAAGGCTTCAAGCTCAGCGTCCCCCTCAAATCACTGCAAATCGCAATCAAGTAGCAGCGAGATGAAAACGCCGACCGGATCGAGGCTCCGAATACTGGGCCTTCTTGCCCTGCTCATCTCCCCCCTCTCCGGCGAAGAGAAAAAGCCCAACATCCTCTTCATCGCTCTCGATGACCTGAACGACTGGATCGGCTGCCTTGGAGGGCACCCGCAAACGATCACACCCAATCTGGATCGACTCGCCGCCAGCGGTGCCCTTTTCAAAAATGCCCACTGCCCGGGTGCGGCTTGCAATCCCTCCCGCACCGCCATCATGACGGGGCTCTCGCCTCATCGCTCCGGCCTTTACGACAACGGGCAAAAGATGCGAGAGGTCCTCCCCGACGCCAAAATTATCCCGCAACACTTCCGCGAAAACGGCTACCACGCCATCGGCTCCGGCAAGATGCTCCACTACTTCATCGATGCCGGATCGTGGGATGAATACTTCCCGAAGAAAGAATCGGAAGACCCCTTCCCCTTCACCCTTTACCCCAAAAAACGCCCCCTCTCCCTCCCCCGCGGCGGCCCATGGCAATACATCGAAACCGATTGGGGCCCGCTCGACGCCACCGATGAAGAATTCGGCGGCGACGCCTCAGTCGCCAAATGGGTCTCCCAACAACTTTCCCAAAAACACGAGAAACCCCTCTTTCTGGCCTGCGGGTTCTACCGACCCCACGAACCATGGTTCGTTCCAAAAAAGTACTTCGAGCCCTTCCCCCTCAATAAAATCCAACTCCCCCCCGGTTACCGCGAAGACGATCTCGATGACCTTCCGCCTTCCGGAAAACGGACCGGCCCAAACCGCTACTTTGCCCACATCCGCGAACAAGGCCAATGGAAGCAGGCCATCCAGGGCTACCTCGCCTCCATCCACTTCGCCGACGCCATGCTCGGCCGCGTGCTCGACGCCCTCGAAAAAGGACCCAATGCCGACAACACCATCGTCGTCCTCTGGAGCGACCACGGCTGGCACCTCGGCGAAAAGCAACACTGGCAAAAATTCACGGCCTGGCGCGCGGTCACTCGCGTCCCTCTCATGATCCGGATCCCCAAAAACTGCGCTCCCGGCCTCCCCGCGGGCACCAAACCCGGAACGATCTACGACCAACCCGTCAACCTCCTCAGCCTCTTCCCGACCCTCACCGAGCTCACCGGCGTCACTCCCAAGAAGGACAACGAAAGCCCCAGTCTCGTTCCCTTGCTCAAAAGCCAAGACAGCCCCTGGCCCCACTCCTCCGTCACCTTTCTCGGCAAGCCCGGCAGCTTCGGACTCAGCATGACGGATTGGCGCTACATTCACTACGCCAACGGCGACGAAGAACTCTACCAGATCAAAGACGATCCCTACGAGTGGACCAACCTCGCCGGAAAGAAGGAACATGAAGCCAAACTCAAGGAACTCCGGAATCTTGCTCCCAAAACCTTCGAGCCCCTCAAACTCCCCTCCCTCGCCGCTCTTACAAAGCTCAAGTGGCACCCTGCCAACGGCCCCAAAACTCCTTCCTCAAAACCCGATGGGAGCACGTTCAAGGTCACCTTCCTTAATCGTTCCGGCAGCGCCGTCGAACTCTTCTGGATGACCCGCGACGGTGGGCGTCAATCATACGGACCCATCCCCGCCGGAAAAAACAAAACCCAACAAACCCGCCCCGGAGCAGTCTGGGCCATCTCTTCGTCAAAGACAAAAAAGTCCCTGGGCCACTTCATCATCGGAGACCGGACCGCCAAGGCCATCATCCCGAAAGAATCTCCATGAGAATCTTTTCACAGGACTCGATAGACAGCTAAAAGCCAGCGATCAAGGCCATTCAAGCCAGCCGCTTTTCATCTCCTGCGGTGTTCTCCATCGTCGCGCCATCTCCCGCCTGATTCAATTCCCACATGCAGGATGACCGATTCTTTCAAAGGAACCACGTCTCGCAAAAAGCTTCGGGGGAATCTCGTCAATGGGATCCGGCTCCACCTGATCGAACTCAAATCGAGGATCGGTGGTATCAGGAAGCCTGAGACCATCCTCAAAAATCACCTCAGCCTCCCACAGCGCCGCGTTCAAAACGAAAGTCGACTCCACTTCAAACTGAAGTGATGACTCATCCTTACCACTAATCCGAGATTGATTACCCGCCGAATTTACCAAAATGCCCTTAACTCCTCTAAAATAACTCTTTCTCAAAAAACACCCGCTTTTCTTCAAGACTCTTCCCGGTTTCTAAGGTATTCATCCCCAACATGAAGACCGTCGCCATTCTCGCCACCCTCGACACGAAAGCTGCCGAAGCCGATTTCATGCGCACCGAAATCGAAACTCTCGGCGGGAAAGCGCTCCTTATCGACCTTTCCCTTATTGGCGATTCCGAGCTCAAAGCTGATATCACCAAGCAGGAAGTCATCGCAGCCGGCGGCGGAAATCTTGACGAACTCCTCGTAAAACCCAGCCGCGAGCAGGCCAACCCTTTTATCGTCGCGGGAGCCACCAAACTTATTCTCGAACTCCAGGAGGCCGGCAAAATCAATGCGGTCGTCACCCTCGGAGGCACCCAGGGCACCTCGACCTGCGCCCCCATTCTACAAGCCCTCCCCTACGGCTTCCCCAAGGTCATGCTCTCCACCGCCGCTTCAGGAGACACTTCCCCCTTCGTCGGAATCAAGGATATCACCATGATGTTCGCCGTCTCCGACATCCTCGGCCTCAACGTCTTCTCCCGCAAAATCCTCGCCAACGCCGCCGCCGCCGCCTGGGGCATGGCCCAATCCGAGCAGTGCATCACCAAGTCAACCGCCAAGGGGGTCATCGGAATGTCCAATCTCGGCGTCCTAACCCAGGGTGCCATGCACGCCATCGACCTCTTTGAAAAAGCCGGCTACGAAGTCATCACCTTCCACGCCATCGGCGCCGGTGGTGACGCCATGGAGCAGATGATGAAAGAGGGCATCATCAACGCCGTCTTTGACTACGGCCTCGGCGAAATCGCCGACGGCGTCTGGGGCGTGCTCCGCGCCGGCGGACCCGACCGACTCACCGTCGCCGGAAAACTCGGCCTCCCCCAGGTCATCGTCCCCGGCGGATCCGAGCACCTCGGCATCCTCGTGAGTGAACCCAGCGTCGTCCCCGAAGGCTGGACCGACCACCAGATTACCTGGCACTCGCCTTACGTTTTCGTTCCCCGCCTCAATGCCGACGAACAAGCCCGCGTCGCCAAGTCCATCGGCGAAAAGCTCACCCATTCCACCAAGGACACCCTTTTCCTCATGCCCCTCAAGGGCGTCTCCAGCTACTCCGCCGAAGGTGGCGAACTCTACAACCCCGGGCTCGACGCCGCCTACTGGGAGTCCCTTCAAAAAGAACTCCCCGACACCATCGAAGTCGAGTCCATGGACAACAACGCCCAGGACGACGCCTTCGTGGAACGAGCCGTCAACTACCTCATCGACAAACTCGAAAACTAAACTCTTTCCAAAAACCAACCTACCAACCAACTAACTAATACCATGGCTGACCTAGACGACATCAGAGACGGAGACAATTTTGGTCTCAACACACCCGCTGACACTTCCAAATTCTACCTCAAAGGAATGAACAGCGCATCATGGGGCATCAAAAACCGCATGTCCCGCATCTTCAATCCCAAGTCCGGACGGACTGTCATGCTGGCCTTCGATCACGGCTTCCTCATGGGACCAACTTCCGGTCTTGAGCGCATCGATCTCAACATCGCCCCGCTTGCCGAAGAAGCTGACTGCCTCATGGGCTGCCGCGGCATGATTCGCACCAGCATCCCTGCGGAAAACACCAAGCCCATCTGTCTCCGCACCGATTCCGGCACCACCATCCTCACCGAGATGAACCACAACGTGCTCATCTCCGAGATCGATGCCATCAGCATGAACGTCTCCGCCATGGCCGCCATGCTCGCCATCGGTGACGCCGACACCGAGGCCTCCACCGTGGCCAACTTCAGCCGCCTCGTCGACATCGGCAATAAATACAGCATTCCCGTCATGGGAGTCACCGCTGTTGGCAAGGACATGGCTCGCGACTCCCGTTACTTCGGCCTCGCTTCCCGCGTCTGTGCCGAGAACGGCGCATCCATCGTCAAAACCTACTACACCGAAGGCTTCGAAAACGTCGTCGCGGCCTGCCCCGTCCCCGTCGTCATCGCCGGTGGTAAAAAGCTCCCCGAGCTTGAAGCACTCGAACTCTGCTACAACGCCATCCAGTGTGGCGCCTCCGGAGTCGACATGGGCCGCAACGTCTTCCAATCCGACAAACCTCTCGCCATGATGAGATCGGTCAAAGAGGTCGTTCACAACGGAGCAAAGCCCGCCGAAGCGATCGAAATCTACAACGCTGGATAACCAGTGGCCGGGGCGTCCCGTCCCGTAGCCAATTTCAGAAACCCCGGGTCTCCCACAAGAGCCTCGGGGTTTTTAATTTTCCGACTTCCAACTAAACACTTCCAACTTCAAACTCCCATCCCCATGACCCGCGCCGAAAAAATCGACCTCATCCGCTCCCGCCCCCAACTCTCTGTCGCCACCCTCAGTGCCGACATGGGCAACCAAAACGCCGCCCTGCAAACTCTCCAGGAAAACGACGTCAACCTCCTCCACTTCGATGTCATGGACGGTAACATCTGGCCAAACATCACCGTCGGTTCCCCCTTCGTCGCCGGCCTCAAAACGGATCTCCTCAAAGACGTCCACCTCCTCATCAACAAACCAAAACAACACATCGAAGCCTTCGCCAAAGCAGGGGCCGATCTCATCTCTTTCTCTGTCGAATACACCGCCCACATCGACGACACCCTCGCCCGCATTTCCGCCCACGAAGACATCGTCCGCGGTGTCTCGCTCAATCCCGGAACCGCCGTCAGCTTCATCAAGAACTACCTCGACCAAATCGACTACGTTCTCCTCCTCGGCGTCGGCCCCTACTCCGGCAAGGAACTTTTTCTCGACGACCTCCCCGCCAAAATCGAAGCCCTCCTCGCCCTCAAACCCGACCTCCTCATCTGCATCGATGGCGGCGTCAATAAAGACACCATCGCACAAATCGCAGCGATGAAGCCTCACTTCGTCGTCTCCGGCTCCGCCATCTTCAACAACGAAGACCCCGTCGAAAACCTCCGCTTTTTCAACGACACGCTGGCTTCCTGAAGTCCGGCACCAGATGGTCATTCCAGACAACCCCTTCCCCCTCAAAAGAAAAACGGCGATCCCTTTCAGGATCGCCGTTTGAGATTTTTCGGATACGTCTTTAGTTCCCTTTGGGCGGAAACTTGAGGAACTCCTTGTATTTGACCGGGACCTTCTCGCCTGCGCCCAGAACCTTGTCCCAGAGCTTGAGAAGAGCTGTCCCTTCCTTAATCAACATTGCTCCGTTGGAGTCATCACTGTAGTCCTCGGTTGGATAGAGGCCCATGGTCGTCTTCACGTCCTCATGATCCAAAAGAATGCGGAGGCAGTTGGTCGCTGACTTACGGGTAATTTCCTCAGAGGCCGAGAAGTCGGCCACAAAGGCGTTGTTGTAGGCATTCAGTGCCTTGATCGGCTGATTTCCACCTTCCAGGGCAAGTCCGTGACAGTAGGCGAGCTGGGCCCGGAGATTGCCGGGAAGCTTGCGATTCCGCCACTTCTCATCCCGACAGATGGTATCGAGGCGACTCCAGCTCTTGGTGCGCACCGCGTCCCAAATGACCCCATACATCTCGTATTGGACCTTATGGAATTCTTGCAGGAGATTCTCAGGCGCAAATGTTGCAAAGAGAGTCGCAAGGGTTTCAAGATCCTCGAGACGACGAGCGCACTCCATTTGATAGAAACCAGCCAGAACGGATGGATTTCCGGGAACTTCCTTCACCTTGCTGTAGGCTTCCACACACAGGGCAAACTTTTCCGCCGCATCCTTATAATTCCGGCTCCTGTAGAGATCCATCGCTTCGGTAAACTCGGGAGGCTGGATGAAATAGACCGTGCAGGTTTTCTGGCTCTGCTTGCGAGTCACCGTCGACTTCTCGTTCTCCCGCCAAAGGAAGGCCGTGTTATCAGCGGCAGCCATGTAGCCGCTAAAGGTATCCTTGTCAGTGACGATGAGGATTCGGGGCTCGGCCGCGGAAAGCGAACCAAGAGAGGCCGCCACGAAGAGGGCGGTGGTGAGAATTTTTTTCATATCTGTTTCTTCAGTTGGGGTTCTTTCCTCGTCTTCTAGTTCTCTTCCTCTTCAACGACGGGGTCGGTATCCGAGTTCGCCTCGTAGGTTTTCACCAATTCACCCACCTCGTCATGGAGTTCCCGCTCAGCAGGAGTGGCTTTCCTAACCGCAAGTTTGGTCAACTTGATGTACTCGTATCCTTTCTCGTAAGCATACTGGCGGTCACTCTTGCCGCTCTTGTTGCTTCCGCTTCGGGACCAAAGAATCTCCATCCAACGTTTGATGGCAGGAGCCGAGTAGCGAATGGCACCCATGCTTGAGCTCCAGACCTGCTGGTAGGCGATCAGAGCATCATCTGCCCGTCCCGCCTTGTCATGAGAAGCCCCGAGGAGCATCCGGCAGGGGACGCTGTATTGACGGAACTTTTTGTTATTAATATATTCCTTGGCAGCCTCAATGGCATCGTCGTAGTCGCCATTGTCCGCATGGATGGAGGCTGTCAAATAGAGGGCCTCTTCTTTCTCCGAGTCATCGTCGGAGTCATCGATGACACGCTTGAGCAACTTGATGGCCTCGACCTTGTCAGCTTTGGAGCTTCCTTTGGCACTCACGTCGGCAAGGCCAAAAATGGCGGCGAACTTGTGCGACTGGTCGTTCTCACGGCCAAGAGCCTCCTCATAGTAGACGCGAGCCGCTTGAGGCTGGTTGGTATTCTTACGAATGAAGTTTCCGACCTTCACGAGAATGAAGTTGGAGAGATCCTTGGGGCTGAATTTGTCGCGAAGTTCTTTGAAGAGAACGTTGATCATGGCCTGGGCATCGCGAGCCTGATCTTCGTTCTTTTCCTTACCGGCACTGGCAAGAACTCCTTCGAAGACATCAATGATCGCGATATGAAGCAGGGCGCGGGTGGCCATGTCACGCGAATCGATGCCCGGGAAGTTGTAGTAGTGTTCCTTGAGCTCGTCCGGGGTTTTCTCTTTCAGATACTCATCGGTGTAGGAACCAATGGATTCCTCAAGACCCGGAGTTCCGGGAATCTTGGCGATTTCGGAAATGACTCCCTGAAGACGCTCAAGAGCCTCGTCAATCTTACCGATCTTGCGCATCCCGGGAATTCCGGCGACCGCCACCTTCGCTTTGAAGGGTGATTCGTCACCGTATTCCTCCCAGAACTTGTTGTAGTATGGAACGGCCTCGGCGACCCGCGGATTCTCTTCCTTGCCAATCTTCTCCTTACCAATCAAAGCGGTCAGGTAAAAGAGACACTCGCCGGAGACCAGGTCGTTCTTTTTCTGCTCTGCGAGGGCGAGGGCCTTGAGGTAATATTGCTCGGCCTCTTCAGGCTTCTTCACCCCTTCGAGAACATTCCCTTTCAGAGCGAGGTTTTGTTCCATCACAGAGACTCCGGGAAACTCGGTCTCAACACGGGTCGTGTATTCAAGAGCTTTTTCATACTCGTTTTCCGCGTAGTAGCAATTGGCGCGATCGAAGAGGGCAAACGGGTAGTAGAGGTTTGATTTCGGCTCGGGGTATTCCTTGAGGAAGGCATCGAGCAAGCCGGCGGCCTTGGTCCACTCCTGCAGGCGCGAGTAGTTGGCGGCGTGGAAGTAGGTGGCAGCCTGAACACGGAGTTTGTCGGACTCCTTACTCTTCTTGTAGGTATCGATATACTGATTGAGAAGAGGCTGGGCTTCGACAAAGGCACCGAGGTAGTGCTTACTGCCGGCAAGGACAAAGAGGCAAACTTCGTGCTGCTTGGAGGGCTTGCTCAGCCTTGGGAGCATGAGTTCGGCAACCTCGACACACTTTTCGTATTCTCCGTTAAAAAAGAGGCTGGTGAGCATCATCCGGCGGACCTCCTTGACGTACTTGCTGTCAGGGAAGTCCTTCAGGAAAATCGACCCGTAATGCTCGGTGGTGAGAACTTCCCCGATGACGGCCGACGTCCGGACGAGATTGTAGAGATTATTCTCGCGAGCCGCGACCACCTTGCCATCGCGAAAGATTTTGGCATTGGGATAGTAGAGCTCAAGCTGCTCGTAGACCGCAAAGGCACCGCGGATATTTCCATCTTCCTCATGGAGAACAGCAGTGTTGAGATAGGCATAGACCTCATTGACCTTACCGGACGAGTTTGATTTTTCAAGATCGGTGAGACTCCCGTTCAAGTCGTCCCTTTTGACGATCATGGAGCCATCACGAATGGTTCGGGTGTGTGTGCCCACCATGGCAAGACGTGCTTTAATGGAATCGATGGCCGCAACGGTGCTGGGGACCAAAGCGTAGAGTTCAAAGGTTGACCGGATCATCTCCGCAGAGCGGGCATCCTGGGCCAGCTTCATGAAAAGAGGCGAAAACTCGTGGGCTTCAAATGGCTCCAACTTAATATGGGCGCGATTCTTGGCGAGAAAATCGAGGAGAGCCTGCTCATTCTTCTTTCTGATGACCGACTCCACCATGACGTTGAAGGCGGCCATGATCCCTTTGTTCGGGGTGGGGAAAGTCACTTTGCCGGTGATCGCGGTTTCGAGGAATTTGTTCCCCTCGGTGACCTTGTCCAACTTGTAGTGGTTGATGGCCATGTTGATGTAGAACACGCCTTTTTCGTAGCGGTCGCGGGTGTCATCACGCTCGGCCAGAAACTTTTTATACATCCGGATGGAGGTGGCCCATTCTTCCGCACCCTTGGCGGCGTGGCCCCACATGAGGAGAGCCCTCTTATTGTAAAGGTTGTTGCTGGGGGCCTGATTGGGCTTTGGTTTGACGTTCTTGTACTTCATGTAGCACTTTTCGAACGATTTCATGGCGTCATCAAACATGTTCAGTTTGATTTCGCAGTAGCCGCGATGATACCAGAACCAGCCAAAGCGGGGCCCGAAGAGTTGGAGGGCACGGGCGTCGTAGGTGTTGGTGGCCTTGACGAGAACGGCTTGTGCTTCGGCCCATTTGCCAGTCTTCATGGCATCAAGGGCTTCTTTGTGCATATTGGCCAGGGCCTGTCCCTGCACCGGAGCGCAGAAACCGCAAAGGGCGAGCAGGACGATACCGAAGGTTCGGCGGATCGATTGAATGGAGTTCATGGTTCGTGTGGTGGTGTGAGGATTTTTGGGAAAAAGAAAGGCTGAGAGCTTGGGTGGCTCGTCAGCCTTCCGGCAAGAGTTGGAACGATGTTGGCTGGGTTTCCCTTAGCTGGGATCTGGCAAAACCAAACAATTAATTGTTAAGCATCAGGGTCCAGAAGATCGGTAAAGGTAATCTCGGTAATCTTGGCTCCGGCAAGAGCATTGAGAACATCAATCACGCGCTGCTGCACGGCTTCACCGTCCACCCTGATTTGCACCAAGGCCTTACTACTGGAGGTATCAGCAACACTTTTGTGAAGATCAAGTCGCTGGGAGAGGATCGGGAGAACACGTGAATCGGCATTCGATTCAATGAGTTCTTCCACTCCACTTTCGCCCTTAATGGAAATGTTTCCATTTGCCTCCACGAGGATCAGCATGGGAGCGAGTTCAGGGGGAGTTTCAGATGGGGCGACCGAGGGAAGCGAGGTACTGAGTTCCTGTTCCTTTCTCACAATCTGGGTCGTGACCAGGAAGTAGATTAAAAGAAGGAAACAGACGTCAATGAGTGAAGAGATGTCCAATCCTGGTTCATCTTCCTCCGGAGGCTGCATTTTTTTGTGGCGGGCCATGTCAATTTTCTACGTTTACTTTGCGGAACCGGGCTGAGCCTTGTTGTAGGCACCGTAGGCAAGAGAATCGATGCCTGCAGCTGCACCTGCTTTGATGACTCGCTGACAGTATTTAAAATTAGCCCGCTTATCACCACGAATATGAAGCACGGGAGTTTTTCCCAGGCCTTTTACTTTGTCTTTCTCCTTCTCAAGGTAGTCCTTGAGATCGTCTATCCCGTCAAACGTCGTTTCGAGATCTTCGGCGAGAAATGCGCCGTCATCCCGAATATTGATGACAATCTTCCCGTGAAGCGATTTCGCGGCTTGTCCGTTGGCCGCAACCGGCGGCTGGACCCGTGGATCGATTTTGATTGTCTTGGGGTTGGAAACAACGAGGAAGAAGAGAAGAAGCAAGAAGACCATGTCGATCATGGGCGACATGTCCATCTCGGCAGGTTCGCCCTGATCCTGGTTGACTGAGCGGAGTCTGTTTGAGGCCATTGGATTTTGAGGTGGTTTGAGGTTCAACGAGAGGGGAAGGGGTCATTCCCTCCCCTCTGACAGATTAAACGGCAATCCCCTCGGGAATCTTAGCAAGATGGGCATCCGCGTTCACCGTTTGGATGGATGCATTAATGAGATTCTCGGCAGTGCCATGACAATCAGCGACCAAGGCATTGAAGCGGTTCTTGAAGAAGAAGTAGGCAAAGAGGGAAAGAATGGCAACGATCAGGCCCCACATCGTGGTCAAAAGGGCCACCGAGATGTCAGCCGCAAGATCCTGTGGATCGGCTCCGGCGTTCTCACCCAAGGTCGAAAACGCTCCAATCATACCAAAAACGGTTCCAAAGAGACCGAGCATGGGAGCGGCTTGGGCAACGAGGGAGAGCAAGGTGATGAAGGTCATCTGCTTGCGGGTTTCGTTGATGGAAAAATCAGCAATGGCGTCCTCAACGTGATCGCGGCCAAGATCGTCGGGGCGTGTGGCGTCGATGTTGGGAAGTGAGTAAGCCATCATGCGACCGAGGTAGGAAGGATGGGAGGCTGAAAGCTCGATCGCGGAACGCACCCGGCAATTGGTCATGTGATCGAGAAGCGCTGCCTTCAGGTCGTCGGGAGCGAACTTCGCCTTGGTGAGGTTCATAAAATTGAAGACCGCCAAACTGATCAGAGAAAGGAGACCAACTGCGACAATAAAGATGGTGAGAGGACCACCATCTAGAAGATAGCTATCAAGAGCACTTTTCTCTTTTTTGGCACCCTCTTGGGCGAGAGCAGGAGCAGCAGCAAGAAGGGTAAAAGCGGAGCCTACGAGCCATCCTTTGACGGTGCGGAACTTGGAGATCTGAATCATGGTGTTTTTGTGAGGTCGGATTGGAGTAAAACTGATCGGCATTCTCGAAAGTGAGTCCGCTGAGTAAAGGAACTTTTGCAGAATTAAGCGGATTTTATGAAAGACAACAGCCTTGACATGGGGACCCCCTACCCCGTCAAAGTTTGAAGCGCCGACTTATTTTTTGGTTTGAACGGGAGTCTTTCGGCGTGGGAACAAGGTTTTACAAATCTCACAGACCATCCCATTGCACCCCCTTGCCGAACAATACTCACGACCATAGAAAATGATCTGCAGGTGGAGCTTGTTCCACGCATCACGGGGGAAGAGTTTCTTTAAGTCTTCTTCAGTGCGCTGCACATTTCGCCCGTCAGTCAATTTCCACCGCTGGGCCAGGCGATGAATGTGGGTATCCACCGGAAAAGCCGGTACCCCGAATGCCTGGGCCATCACGACTGAAGCCGTCTTGTGACCCACCCCTGGAAGCTCTTCCAAAGCCGCCATATCGGCAGGGACTTCGCCACCGTGTCGATCCACTAAAATTTGTGAAAGTCCCTGAATCGCAGTGGCTTTTCGGGGAGCGAGACCACAAGGACGGACGATGGCGTCAATTTTTTCAACCGACAGCTTCCTCATTTTTTCGGCCGAGTCGGCAAGCTTGAAGAGGGCCGGAGTGACCAGGTTGACCCGGACATCGGTACACTGGGCCGACAAAAGGACCGCGACAAGAAGGGTGAACGAATTGGTATGATCCAAGGGAATCGGCGTTTCCGGATACAACTCCTCAAGACGTCGAAGGACATGGTCGGCGCGTTCCTGCTTCAGCATAACTGATCCCTGAACGATGTCAGGCTACAGGCAAACAAAAAACCGGCTTTCCTTTCGGAAAAGCCGGTTTTTAAAAATGAAATGAATCGATCCTAGTTTTTGGCAACCTGACCGGAATCAACCTTTGCTTTGGCCGCATAATACATCTTGCGGGTATGGGGATAGTGCTTGCGACCACTCAGGATGTTGAGGGTCCGATTCCAGTCTCCCCATTGAATGACGGAGATCTCGGCCTTCCGGGTTCCCCAAAGTCGCATGCTGCTGAGATTGGGGTGGTAGATGTCGATCGTATTGGTTCCAACAAGAGCGGAGCCATAGTCATCGACGACGTAGGTGTGGGGAAGTCCCTTGATCTTAAACTTGGTTCCAACCGGATAGCGGGACCAATCGGCAGCGGCGCTACGGACATGGCCATACTTGAGGTAGGTTCCGAGGGCGTTCTTTTTCCAAGGCGCGCCAACTTCCATCTCTTCGTGGGAATAGGCCGTGGTGCGGACGACACGCTGCCGGCTTGAATGGGGGTAGGTGGCCATCCCGTGCTTGTCCCTGGACATGCCTTCAGCCCTTTTTGCAAGAGACAAGGAGACAGCCGCGGGGTGGAAGCCGTTGAGGCTTTTCACCTTTTGGAACGGGGAGGATTTGGGAGTCGCCTTGGATGTTTTGGCAACGCTTCGGGTGTGGATTCCCCCGGACTTCGTATTGAAGGCCGAAGAATCAAAATCTCCGCAGCTGGAGAGCGCTAGACTGCATATGATACTGATCATTGGGATGGTTTTCATGGGTAGATGGCGTGGGGCTCATTCCCCTGCACAGCGGCGCTTTGCTACGGGGAAGGGGTGCCTGTCTAGAGTTTTCCGAAAAGTTTTCAAACAAAATTTGTAACGCCGGGATCTTAAAAACGTGGGAACAAGCGACAAAAAAACGGCGGCCCGCAGGCCGCCGTTGTAGAATCAACAAAGGGTCGAAATTCTGTCTTAAGACTCTCCGGTTCCAGCGGCATTGCCCCTGGTGAGCGTTTCATTCTCGTCAATGCGAACGGCTTTATAGCCGCCGGACGCACGGAAGTAGAAGAACAACAGGAGGTAGATCACCGCCATTGCTGCCGGAATCAATGAATCAGTTTTGAGAGTGCTGCGGTTGCCTCGAATGTCAGCATCAACAACGGCCTGTTCGGCTTCGCTACGCTCTTCGACAGCCACTTTCTTCACGTCTTCCAGACGTTTCGGATCAATGGGCTGAACAGCTTCAAAGGCCAGGAACTTACTGGAATCCCCTTCACTCACCCATTCGGCATGAAGTGCTTCATCAGCAGACTTCAGCTCTTCAGCGGCGTAACGATCCTTGAAGTAACCCAAACCGGCGGAACCGATGAGTCCGGCGGACATCATCCCGATTCCACCCATCAAGCTCATCGCGACGGCACCGGTGGCCGGGAAACGATCTCCCACAACCGCCAACATGGTTGGCCAGAAGAAGGTCTTACCAATCGAGTAGACCAAAACAGCTCCAACGGCGGGGCCGAATGACTGAATCGCAGCGACAGCGTTCAATCCAAGGCAGGCAATCACCGCACTCACGAACAGAAGACTGATCGGATTGAGTCCAAGCTTCTTTTCAATAAAGTGAGCACAGAATCTCAAGAGGAACATTCCCAGTGAAGTGATCACAAAGAGGATCTTACCTTCCTTTTCGGAAAGAATTGCGCCGGTGATGTTTTGCATCCAGCCGTCGGTTCCGAGCTCAACCGCGCCCACCAGGCCGTGGGTGATGAACAGAACGAAAATGAGCCAATGGCCCACCGCAAAAGAGGTCACTTTACCAATCCAGCCCAAGGTCGCGAATCCGATGATGAGAGCGAGAATTTGCGGTAGATTTGATCCATCTTCGAAGAAAGGAGCGAAGGTGCCCTTGAAGAAGAGATAGAGCATGAAGGCGACCACGGCTCCACCAAGGAGACCAACGTCTTTCATCATCTCGCCCATGCCCAGGCCCTTTTCAGAGGCCTCGGACTTGGGAAATTTCTGCCCCATGAACATGACGCCATAGGCAACTGTGGGCACAAGGTAGAAGGACAACTGGACTTTCCAGTTCAGGGCGGCATCGCCGGTTCCAAGGAACCAACCGACCATCCCTCCAAGAATCATCCCAAGTGGCCATGACGCGTGGAGAATATTGAGATAGTGCGTTCTGTTCTCCGGGAAAAGAGTTGAAACGAGAGGGTTTGCAACGGCTTCCAGAGTTCCGTTTGCAAAGGCAAACAGGAACATCCCCAACAGCAAAATCTGATAGGCGGTATCGGTGCTTTGCCCTTCAGTGGCCGCGAAGGTCACGAAGGCTGAAAGAATGTGACAGAGGAAGGCCACAAAAACGAGTTTGCCGTAACCAATTTTGTCGACGATCACTCCGCCAATCATAATTCCAAAACAAAACCCGGTGAAGCCGGCACCTCCGATTGCACCAAGTTGGGCTCCTGAAAACCCAAAGTCCGAGGCCCAATTGCCAAAAATTCCGCCTCGAATTCCGAAACCAACTCCCGCTGCAAGAATTGCAACGAAGCCAGCCCAGAGAAGCCGTTTCCTGTTTACCTGATCATTGTCACTCATATATTATCGTGTTTCTTGAATTAAGTTTCCCGATGCGGGAAGCGCCCAGTTTGTCCAATCTGTCCCACAACACAAGTCTAGGATTCACTGTTTTTTCAGAGCTCTTCCCGCGATCATTTTTCACCCGAAAACACTGATTCACAATAAGTAAGGCATGACCAGCCCTCACAATAAAAGAGCAGAATCTCGTGATCCTGCTCTTTTATTTTGAAATTCCACCATTCGATGGATTTCTCTTTTACCTTCGAACGGTGTCTAAATTTAGTCAGACCCTATTGAGCCTGACCGGGTCGCCAAAGCGACCTTGATGTCTCTCGCGAGACGGGATGGTTCGTAGGTGTTTATGTATGAACCTTCTTGGATAATGGCTTTCTAAAGAGATCACGACAAGCTGAAAAGTCCCTTTTAAGAGGTCCTCTTCTGCAGGAAAAGATCGAGGCCATCAGTCAATGCGATCCAACTGGCTTCAATAATGCTGTCGGAGACCCCGACTGTGCCCCAGGTTTCTTTTCCGTCGGTATGGGCAATCAGGACGCGGGTCTTGGCCGCTGTCGCCTCCCCACCGTCTATGATCCGCACTTTGTAATCAATCAACTGGACCCGATCCAATTCCGCAAAGAAGGGCTGAAGAGCCTTGCGAAGAGCACCGTCGAGGGCGTTCACGACACCATGTCCCTCCGAAACCGTCAGACTCGTTTGATCAGCCACATCCAGCTTTACCGTCGCTTCGCAAACCGGCGCATGCCCGTCTTTATAGTGACGAAAAGAACAATGATATTCGTGAAGATTCCATGGACGGGAAGATTTGCCGAGAGTTCGTCGAATCAAAAGCTCCAGCGAGCCACCGGCCGCCTCAAACGAATACCCCGTCTGCTCCAGCGCTTTGACTTCACTCAAGATGGCCTTGGCTTCATCACTTCCTTTTTCAAGATGAATTCCAAGTTGCTCGGCTTTCATCAGGATATTCGATTGTCCGGACAGTTCACTGACCAGAATCTGCTGCTCGTTCCCGACCTCTTCCGGTCGGATATGCTCGTAGGACCGGGCCAATTTCTGCACCGCATTCACGTGCATCCCCCCTTTGTGCGCAAAGGCCGTCCGCCCCACGAAGGCCGCACGGGCAAAATGGACATTATTGGAAACATCATCCACGAAGAAGGACAGATCGCGCATCTTGGAGACATCATCCACCGCCTTGAGACCCATCTTGAGCTCAAGAATCGGAATGACCGACGTGAGATTGCAATTTCCCGTCCGCTCACCGTAGCCATTGATGGTTCCCTGCACCTGGGTCGCTCCCGCATCGACCGAAGCGACGGCATTGGCCACACCCATTTCACAATCGTTGTGGGTGTGAATTCCAAGGGGCACCTCGGGAAATGTTTCACGCACCACCCGGCTCATTTCGGCAATCTCAGCTGGAAGACAGCCCCCATTGGTATCGCAGAGAACCAACCAATCAGCACCTCCCTCAACCGCGGCCTTAAGCGTCGCCATGGCATGCCCGGGACCGTCCTTGTATCCATCGAAAAAGTGCTCGGCGTCGTAGACCACCTCACGCCCTGCGGCTTTGAGATAGCGACAGGTATCCCGAATCATGGCCTGATTTTCCTCGGCAGTCGTTCGCAGCACTTCAGTGACCTGCAACTCCCAGCTTTTTCCAAAAATCGTGATCACCGGCGTTTCGGCATCAATCAAAAGCTGGACCTGGGGATCATCCTCAACCGCAAGATCCGCCCGGCGTGTCGAACCAAAAGCCGCGATCTTCGCGTGGTTCCAGGTTTCCTTCGCCGCCGCCTTGAAAAACTCAATATCCTTGGGATTGGAGCCCGGCCAGCCCCCTTCGATGTAATCAACGCCAAACTCATCGAGCCGCTTCGCAATTCGAATCTTGTCCAAACCTGAAAGTGAAAAACCTTCTCCCTGCGTTCCATCACGCAGCGTTGTGTCATAAATACTGACTCGTGCTTGCTCGCTCATCGTATGTTTATTCGAACTCCCCGTGAATGTTGTCATTCAACGACGGACCGACAAAATGCCGCCCTCCTCTCCTTGTGGCAAGAGTGAAGGCGATCATCCCCGGGAAAGACGAATCGGACGATCCACCCAAAAACAACCCCTTTTCGGTGGAAGAAGCTCTTTCTTTTCCTCGTTTTCAACCCCTCCCCAATTGCCTAGTCTGCCTCATTCCCCTTCTGGATACTCCATGAAACTTCTTCTCCTCACGCTCGCCGGCATCTCAATCGCGAATGCCGGCCTCCTCTCCCATTGGACCTTCGGCAAAGAAAAATTCGAAGGCCAAAGCCTAAAACCCTCGGGCGAAGCAGCCGAAAATCCCGAATTCGACACCGATGGGCACCTCGTCTTTGCCGCCAAACAACACGTCATTTTTCCGGAAGAAAATGCCCAAAAGCTCCCCCTGGAAACCTTCACCCTTGAAGCCCGCGTCCGCATCGACCAGCCGCAGAAATGGGGCTCGATCGTCAGTTACAGTCAGGATAACGGGAGCCACGAACGAGGCTGGCTCCTCGGATACAACGGCTCTCGCTTCTCCTTCCGGCTCTCCACCGGCGGACCACTTCTCGAAGCCGCCGCCACCGAGCCCCTCGAACCCGGCCACTGGTATCACCTCTTCGCCACTTATGACGGCAAACAAATGCGCCTGTATGTCAATGGCACCCTCGCATCCTCTCGCGCCGTGACCGGGCCCGTCGTTCTTCCCGAAATCCCCACGCCCTTTGTCGTCGGGGCCTACAAGGACAAGGACGAATTCTACCCCATCACCGGGCGCATCGATTTCGTCAAAATCCACGACACCCTGCCCACCCAAAAAGAACTTGCCACCATCGCCAAAAAATCCGCGGGCGTCTCCTTCTCCGTCCGTCCTGCGGTTCGTTTCCTCGCTCCCGGAAAGGCCCTCCTCTTTTGGGAAGCCAGCCACCCGGGCAAGGCCATCATCGCCTATGGCCCCACCCGCAAGCTTGGCACCATCGTCGAATCCACCGCCAAAGAGCTTCGTCACGAACTCCTCCTCGAGAAGCTCCAACCTCACACCCGCTACTCCTACCGCATTAGCTCCGAAACCGAAGACGGCCCCAAATTCAGCCCCATCTATGAATTCGACACCGGCATGAACTACATGCCCGCACCGGCCCCCTCCCCAACCCACCCTCTCGCCGACAATTATCTCCAGGATCTCTCGAACCAACCCGGCTTCGCCATCGTCGTCGGCCTCACCGATGGCTCCCTCACCCGCGCCCTCGCCTCCCAAAGTCAGCTCAACATCACCGCCTTCGACGACGATCTCGACCTCATCAATACCATCCGGAGAGAACTCACCACCGAAAAACTCCACGGCTCCCGCATCACCCTCATCCATCTCCCCGACCTCAAAAAGATTCCCCTCACCTCCTGCGTCGGCAACCTTGTCTGCTCCGAGCGGAAAGAACTCCCCTGCCCGTCTTCCGAACTCTCCCGACTCACCCGCCCGCAGGGCCGCACCGCCCTGCCCGGTGGAACCTTCACCACCCGCGACCCCATCCCCGGATCCGGCGAATGGACCCACCAATACGGCCCCCCCTCGAACACCGCCTACTCCGGCGAACGTCTCGGAGGATCCCAGGCCACCGGCGAACTCGAACTCCAATGGATCGGCCGCCCCGGGGCCAACTTCGGCATCGACCGACAGCCCCGCATGTCCGCCCCCCTCGCCACCAACGGAAAACTTTTCCACCAGGGCCTCAACCGCCTCATGGCGCTCGATGCCTACAACGGCCAAATCCTTTGGGGTATGGAAATCCCGGACCTTCGCCGCGTCAACATCCCGCACGACTGTGCCAATTGGTGTGCCGATGACGACCACCTCTACGTCGCCATCAAAGACCTCCTCTGGGTCCTCGACGCCGCCACCGGAAAACGCGTCACCACCTTGAAACTCACCGCCGATCATCGCGACTCCCATGAATGGGGCTACATCGCTCAAGAAGGCGATACCGTCATCGGCTCTTCGGTTCGACTCGGCGCCGAATTCAAAAAATACTTCGGCGACGCCTGGTATGACAAGGTCGGCCGCGATTCCGACACCGCCAATGTCCTCAGCGATAATATTTTTGGGTACTCCAAATCCACCTGGAAAAGCAATTGGTCCTACTCCCGCGGACTCATCATCAATCCCACCATCTCCCTTTCCGACGGAAAACTCTGCTTCCTCGAGTCCCGCAACGCCGGCCTCAAAAAAGACACCTCGGGCCGCGAAGCGACCCGCAACCTCTGGAAGGACATCCACGTCGTCTGCCTCGACGCCTCCACCGGAAAAGTCATCTGGGAAAAGCCCTTCCCCAAAACCCTCCTCCGCACCGACGCCAAAGGCTTCATTCAAGTCTCCTACGGCGCCATGACCAGCGAGGGCTTCCTCGCCACCCTCTCCGAAGGCGATACCAATGAACTGGGCAAACCAACCGGCAAAGGCCTTTTCAGCTACCACTACTTCGATCTCGCCGATGGCACGGTCCGCTTCCAATCCCAGACCTCTTGGCGCACCAACCACCACGGCTCACACATCTCCCATCCTGTTGTTTACGAAGACAAGGTCTACACCGATCCCACCGGCATCTCTCTCCCCGATGGCAAGCCCCTCGACCACAAATTCGGCCCGCGCGAAGGCTGCTCCGCCGTCGTCGGCACCAGCTACGGCCTCCTCCTGCGAGGCATCGACCGCTGCCTCACCTTCTGGTCCCACGATCAAAAAAAACCAACCCACTGGCCTCGTCTCCGGCCATCCTGTTGGCTCAGCTTCCTCCCGGCTCAAGGACTCTTTCTCGTCCCCGAGGGCGGCGGCGGCTGTTCCTGCGGCGGCTGGATGGAAACGTCCCTCGCTTTCATCCCGCGCAACAACTCCGGTATCACCGGGTCCGAAGAGCCCAAAAAATAACCTGCCATGATCCGATCAACTCTAGCTCTCCTCGTCCTTTGCAGCGCTGCCTCTGCCAAGCCATGGACCACCTACCGTCACGACAATCGCCGCAGCGGCGTCTCGTCTGAATCCCTGCACCTTCCCCTCTCCCAAGCCTGGTCCCACGACGGAGGCCCTCCCCAACAAGCCTGGACCGGCCCCGCCAAGTGGGACGCCTATTCCGCCAACGATGGCCTCCAGTCCATGCGTAACTTCGACCCCTGTCACTTCACCACCGCGGACCATGGCCTGATCTACTTCGGCTCCTCAGCCGACAATGCCGTCCACTGTCTCGATGCCAAAACAGGCGATGAAAAGTGGCTCCATTTCACCAATTCCTCCGTTCGCTTCCCACCCACCATCATTGATGAAAAAGCCTGGTTTGGCTCGGACGATGGCTTCGTCTACTGCGCCGATGCCCTCACCGGAAAGCCCCTCTGGAACAAACGTGCCGCCCCCTCCGACCGCCTCGTTCCCAGCAACGGAAAACTCATCTCTCCCTGGCCTGTCCGCACCGGCATCACCGTCGAGAATGGCCGCGCTTGGTTTGCCGCCTCGCTCCTCCCCTGGAAGACCTCCTACCTCTGGTGCATCGATGCCACCACCGCCGAACAAATCCACCTCACCGAGCACAGCGGCGTCACCCTTCAAGGTGCCATGCTTGCCGGCGGCGATCGCCTTTACATCCCCCAGGGCCGTGCCGCGCCCGTCGTTCTAAAACAAAAGGATGGCAAAGCCACCGGCACCATCTCGCAAGCCGGCGGCGTCTTCTGCCTCCTCACCGAAGATAATCAACTGATCGCCGGACCTCCCAACCAGCGAGAACGTGATGAACAACTCCGCATCGCCGACACCAAATCAGGAAAACGCCTCACCACCTTCAACAACACCACCCGCGTCGTCGTTGCCCAAGGAAAGGCCTATCTCCACTCCGTCGACAAACTCCAATGCCTCGACCTGACCCGAAAAGGCGAAGTCGAAACCACTCTCGCCTCCCACCAGACCGCCCTCAAAAAGCTCGATCCCAAGGTCGAAACCAACCTCCCCGAAATCGAGCGTCTCAAAAAGGCCCTCACCGACACCCAGGTCGAACTCAAAAAGTGCCTCCTCTGGCAAATCGTCCACCCCGCCCCCTTCGAACTCGTCGTTGCCGGTGACCAGCTCATCGTCGGGCTCAACAACCAGGTCTCCATCCTCGCAACCGCCACCGGCAAAACCCTCTGGCAGGAAAAAGTCACTGGCAAAGCCTACGGACTCACCCCCGCCCAAGGACGCCTCATCGTCTCCACCGACCTCGGCCACATCCACACCTTCGCCCCCCAACAGTGAAGCTTTTCCTCTTCTTCATTCTCTCCATTCAGACCTTCGCCTGCCAGGTCCCCGTCTTCCGCTACGCCCTCGAACGATGGCAGGCTGATTCATTTCGACTCCAACTCATCACCACCGGCGAAGCCCCTCCCGAACTCACCGGGATCCCCGACCATCTCAACCTGGAATTCGAAATCCTCGACCTCGAAAAACTCTCCCCCAACCAAAAATTCGCCGTCGTCGGCCTCGAAAAAATCACCGAAGTCCCCTCCTTCCTTCTTCACCCCCCAGAGAGCTGGGAGGACGCCGAGCCCCTCGTCTTCCAGGGAACCGAAGCCGCCCTTAAAAACATCCTCGATTCCCCCCTCCGGCAGCGCATCAAAACCGATCTCCTCGAAGGCGAATCCACCGTCTGGGTTCTCGTCGAAGGCTCCGATCAAGCAGCCAATGAAGCGACTTTCCAGCAAGTCGAAGAAACACTCAAAAAAGCCCAATCTCAAATCACGATTCCCGAAGGCGTCATCCAAGCCGACCAGGTCGGAAAAGTCGGTGACGACATCAGCCTCGACGACGTCCTCCGCTCCACCATCCCCCTGAAAATCTCCTTCAAAATCGAACGTGTCAAACGCCACGACCCCGCCGAACAAGCCTTCCTCCGTATCCTCACCGCCAACCGCCGCATCCCTCCTGCCGAGCCCCTTGTCGTCCCCATCTTCGGTCGTGGCCGCACTCCCGGACCTCTCCTCGGAAGCAGCATCACCCCGGATACCATCATCACCGCCTGCGAATACCTTTGCGGAGCCTGCTCCTGCCAGGTCAAAAGCGGCAACCCCGGCTACGACCTCCTCTTCCAGGCCAACTGGCAGGAAAAACTCCAATCAGGACTCGTCGTCATCGACAAACAACTCCCCACCGTCCTCCCCTCCCTCAATGACGAAAGCCCTACCGGCGAGTCCCCCCAACCATCCCGCAACAAAACCGCTCTCAACTCCTACCTCATCACCCTCCCCAACCTCCTCTGGATCGCCATCCCGCTAGCCCTCATCATCGGCTCCGTCCTCCTCCTAAAAAAATCCTCCTGAAAAACTCTGCGTCTCCGCGACTCTGCGCGAGACATTTCCAGGCCCCCAACCAAGCCCACCATGCTTCTCGCCGAAATCAAACACCGGAAGTTCAACTTCATCCTCGCCACCCTCGCCGTTGCTGCCGCCGTGTCCGTCTGGCTTTCGGCAAAGTCCAGCCTCGCCGACTTCGACCAAAACACCGAGTCGCAGCTCACCGTCCTTGAGGAAAAAACAAACGTCGAGATGAAGAAGCTCGAAGACGACATCCGCAAGACCATGAAAGGCCTCGGCTTCAACGTCTTCCTCTTTCCAGCCGGCGAAGAACTTTGGCAAATTAAAGAACGCGGATACTCCGAAAAGACCATCCCGCAAGACTCCGTCAACAAGCTCGCCGAAAGCAAAATCGTCACCGTCAACCACCTCCTCCCCCAACTCTCCCGCCGCATTCAATGGCAGGAAAAAAACCGCTCCATCCTTCTCGTTGGAGTCGAAGGACAAGTCCCCATCGCCCACCGCAGCAAAAAGAAGCCCATCATGGATCCTCTCGCTCCCGGCTCCATCAACCTCGGCCACGACCTCCACCAATCCCTCGGACTCAAAAAAGGCGACACCCTCACTCTAAACGGAAAAAGCTACAGCGTCGCGCAAACCTTCCCGCCCCGCAACTTCCTCGACGACGGCTCCGCCTGGATCCATCTCGACGAGGCCCAAAAAATCTTTGGCCTCGAAAACCAAATCAACGCCATCCTCGCCCTCGGATGCAACTGCGCCAGCATCGACCGCCTTGGCGAAATCCGCGCCGAAATCTCAGCCATCCTCCCCGACGTTCAAATCATCGAACTCGGATCCTCCGCCCTTGTCCGTGCCGAAGCCCGCAACAAAGCCGGCGACCGCGCCCGCGAAGCAAAACAAGCCATTCTCGAAAACCGCCAGGCCGCCCGCACCGAACGCGCCCGCTTCTCCGGCATCCTCAGCCCCCTCATCGCCGCCGGAGCCTTCCTCGCTCTCGCTTACCTCGCTTTCGTCAACGTCCGCGAACGACTCCCCGAAATCGGAACCCTCCGCGCCATCGGAGTCAGCCACCTCAAAATCGCCACCCTCCTTCTCACCCGGGCCGCCTTCATCGGCCTCCTCGCCACCGCCCTCGCTTTCATCATCTCCAAAGCCACCTCGTTTTCCCTCCCACCCATCACCTGGCTCCTCATCCCCCTCGTCAGCGCCGCCGCCGCCTGGCTCCCCACCCTCTATGCCCTCACCAAGGACCCTGTCACCATCCTGCGACACGATTAAAAAAGTCCTCAACATCTTCCTTCTCATCCTCCCCTCCTGCGCCCAAGAAAAAAGGCTCAACACGACCGTGAACAAGTCGAACAAGCCCTCGCCCAACTCACCCTCTCCGCCCTTTCGGAATAGCTGAAACACTCTGCTCTCCATCCTCCTCGTGGAATTGCCACCGAAGCTGACGCCTTGAGATCATTTTCTCTGTTAAATCGAGAAACGAATTCACCAAAAAATCCTTCCTTTGACTTCGCCAACCCGACGGCCCCTCGTAGGCCAACCAAAATGCCAAGCGATTCGCAGGCCCCGATTCGACAAAAACCCCGTAAACCTCTTCCCTGTATTTTCGAGGATCATTCAAAATCTCCATGCCATACGCGGCCTCGAACCGAATCGCATTCAGCAAATTTTCTTTTGATTCAATCCCTTCAAAAATAACGCTTAGATTTTCCAAGTCCCCGTCATTCCAAATCCGCAACCGGAGTCCGTCCCAAATGACACTGGCGCTGCTACTATGAATAGCATTCCTGACCAGATCGTGAATCAGCGCAGGTTTGCCGATCGCCCTGATCAATCGATCCATCGCCTTTTTTGAATCTCCCGACCTTAAAGCCATCAGGGCCGATGACCTCAAACACTCACACAGATCGAGACATCTGCTAATCCCCTCACCAGACCCAGCCAAAGGCCCCTTGCTCGCGGCCTCCGAGAATATGGCATGCACCGGCTTTGAAAAAATCACCTTTGAAAGATCATCCAACCTGATTTCGAGGCACTTGCCACAAGATCACTCCATCACCACCACCCGATCGGCAATCGCCTCTGCTTCCTTCTTTGAATGAGTGACGTGCAAAGCAGTCACCCCTTCTCTCTCGATCATTTTCCGGATCACCTGAAGCACCTCGTCGTGACGCTCTTCATCCAGACCTGTAAGTGCTTCATCCAGACAGAGCAGTCGCGGTTTAAGAGCAAGCGCCCGCCCCAGAGCCACGCGACGGGCTTCGCCTCCCGATAATCCCTGCGGCACTCGATCCAACAACTCATCCAAACCAAGATCTTCAGCGAGACCTTCGGCCCGCTCCCTTACTTCTCCAACATCCCATCCATGCAATCTTGGTCCAAACTCCAGTTGCTCTCGTACCGTAAGGGTCGGAAAAAGGGCCACGTCCTGAGGCACCAACCCAATCCCTCGAGCCCCCGGTGGCAGCCCTGCGATCTCCACTCCATCGAGTAGGATCCGCCCTCCGGTCATCCCGCTCCTCAAACCGCAAACCGTTTCCATCAAAGTCGTCTTTCCACAGCCGCTCGGGCCCATCAGCGCGACACATTCTCCCTCGGCAATCTCCAATGAAAACTCCGACAAAACAAACTGCCCGACTTCCACCGTCACCCTGTCTAAAATCAGCATCACCTCGCTCATAACGCCCCACCCTTCCCGGCAAAAAACCTCACCAGTAACAAGGTCGTCACTGCCAAAAGAATCATCAACAAGGAAAGCGCCGCCGCTCCTGGAAGATTCCCGATATTGATCTCCAGAAACACTGAAGTCGCCAGCACTTCAGTCCTCCCCCGCGTCGCCCCGGCAAAAATCAAAATTGGCCCAAACTCTCCAAGCGCCCGGGCCCAGGCCATCGTGCCCGCCGCCACCATCCCCTTGCCCGCCAAAGGCAAAACCACCCGCGTAAAGGCCTGCCCGCGATTGCAGCCCAAGGTCATCGCCACCTCCTCGTAACGGGGACTAATTTGATCAAAAGTCGTCCGCATCGTCCGCACCGCAAACGCCGCCGCAACCGGAAACTGTGCCAGCACCACTCCCAGCGGATGAAACGTCATCGGAAGTCCCGCCCCGCTCACCGCATCTTCCAGCGAACTCTCACCTCCACTCAACATCAGCCCCCCGACTCCAAATAAAACCGCCATTCCACCCGTGACATTCCGCACCAATCCCTTCCCTCCAAACACCGCCGCAAGCCCAAACCCTCCCGCAATCATCCAACAACAAGCCGATGGCGGAACCCGATTGAACAAGATCAAGAGACTCAACCCCACAATGAGCGGCGGCAAAAGAATCGGAATATCAAGCAAGGTGTCGATGAAAGCTCTCCCCCGAAACTGATACCGCGACAAAAGGTAAGCCACCGGAACCGACAACAGCACCGAGAGGATCGCGGTCACCGTGCACGTCACAAAGGTCAGTTTAATCGAATGCTGAATATCCGGGTTCTTCAAAATCTCCCCTGCTTGCGACCACGACACGGTCAGCACATTCGCCCCCACCAATAGAAGAAGGAGCCCCAGATAAGCGGCAACCACGAACACCAGAAAAAGAAGGAAAGGCCACTCCGGCCTCACTCTCCAAATCCTCTGCTCTCTGCGCTCTCCAGCCATCATTCCAACCTCCAGCGAAACCCCAGTGATTCAAAACGCGTCCGCGCCTCCCCGTTGCTCAAATGCTCTCCGAGGCGCTTCATGAGCTCGGGATAGGGAGTTTCTTTCCCGACCGCATAGGGCTGTTCGGCGAAGGCCAAGTCATCGTTCAACTCCACAATCTCGTGTTCCTCCAGGGTCACCGGACTTGCCAGCACATTACTCCGGTAAACCAAGGCGGCATCCAGCGAGCGGGCTTGTATCGCAGACACCAAATCGTCGCCTTTGGCCACTTTCACCACCACATTTCCCTCGATTTTCTCCGCCACACCCCGACGTTCCAACATCGTCCCCGTCAACTCACCCAGCGCACTTTTCTCACTGTCACAAATTCCCAGTTTCACCCCGGCTTTCGCAAGATCTTCCAACCCCAAAATCCCCATCGGATTCCCCTTTCGAACAAGTAAAACGATCTCGTTCCCCGACACAACAGTTCCGGCAAAAAATCGATCCTGCACCTTTGTCAAAAATTTGGTGTCACAGGCAAAGTATCCCGAGGGTGTGATCCCGCCATTCATCTGGGCGACCAGCGTTCCGCACCCCTCAAAAACAGTCGCAATCCGGCACCCCTCCCGCTCTTCGAATTCCCGAACCCGCTCCTGAATCGCGGGTCGCAACATCGATCCCGAAAACAAGGTCACCTCCGGTCGCTCGGCCCAAACATCCCCCTCGTCAGGAATTTCGAACCCTTTCGCAAGAAACACCTCACGCCCCCGGTCCTTCGCCGTGACATAACGGGCAAAGTGCAGGGCCCTCGTTGCGTCCTTGCTCGATTTCAGAACACCAATGGACGCTCTTTTTGTCCGCTTCGTAAATTCCGGCACCGCGAGCCATTCCACTTCCGGGAAATTCCCCGCCACCGCATCCCAAGCCAAGGAAACGTCCACCGCCCCCGTCGCGACATCCTCCACGATGCCATTCACCGTCGGCTTCGTCACCACGACATTTGGTTCCACTGCCCCAAGCAATCCCTCCTTCTCCAAAACCGACCACGTAAACTTCCCCACCGATGCAGATTTTTCGCCCATCGAAATTTTCAGCCCCTCTCTTTTCAAATCATGCAAACTCGTAATTCCCTTCGGATTCCCCTTCGAAACCACCAATCCGGCTGTTAAACGCGCCACCGGAATCGCCTCTTCCAACAATCCCTCCTTCCTCACCTCATCAATGTATTCCTGATCCGCCGGCAGGTACAAATCGCCACCTGCAACTTGAAGCTGGCTCTTCAAAGCCCCCGATCCCCCGAATTGCAAATTCACTTTCACTCCAAATTCCTCCTCGTAGTTCCGCGCGATTTCGGTTATCGGCTTCCGCAATCCCGCCGCGCAATGCACCAGCAAGTCCTTCTTGCCAGCTTCGCCCCCACCTTGATCTCTCACCAGCCACCAAAACGCACTCCCAAGCACCAGGAGCAAAACCATAAGGACAATCAACGGACGTTTCATCAGGAACAATGGGAACAGGAGGGGTCGCGAAGGACACGGACTTTTTTCATTCGCATCGCCAGCGTATCAACATGAATCAATCGGTCCAGAGTGGGCTCGGCAAAATGGGTCAATAACTTGAGCCCCTCCAAAACTGCGATCTGCGCCACCATCGCTGACACCGCCCCAATCACCGGAAAGCGTCGCTTCCAATAGGCCGGAGGCTCCTTGACCAGACAAGCCAGACAAGTCGACTTCCCCGGTTCCACCGCGAGAACGTGCCCTTCCATCGAGCACATCGCACCATCGACAAAATATTTCCCCTGCCGCATCGCCTCCCGATTCATCAAAAGCCTTTCCTCAAAAAGCGGAGCGCATGAAAAGACGATGTCGGCCTCTCCAACCAGATCACCGGCATTTCCTTCCGAGATATTCTCCCCCACGGACTCAATCTGAAGATCACGATTAAATCGGCGCAGTGTCTCTGCCGCCTGTTCATGCCGCAACGAGCCCAAGCCTGCATGCCTCATGAGAATTTGGCGATTCAAGTCATCCGGCCTCAACTCCCCCCCGTGGGCCAGAATGATCCTGCCAACGCCCGCCGCCGCCAACGAAAAGGCCAACGGGCCGCCAAGTCCTCCGACCCGCGACACAAGAGCGGTGGAATCTCTCAACTTCTCCTGCGCTTCCCGACCAAAGCCGGGAATATTTTCCTGCCAGGTATAGTATTCCTCGTACTTCATGCGCGGAGTCGTCCGTGTTCAAGGGTCAAGATGCGGTCGGCAATCTCAATCACCCGGGCGTCATGGGTCACCACCAGCACCGAACCACCATCATTGGCATACTTTCGCAATCCCGCGATCACGAGCTCCGTGTTCTCCTCATCAAGATTTCCAGTCGGCTCATCGGCGAGCACCAGCTTTGGATTGGTGACGAGGGCCCGGGCCAAACCCGCCCTTTGTTGTTCTCCCGCACTCAGTTTCTTGGGAACATGTGTTCGTCGCGAAGTGAGACCGAGTGATTCAATCAATTCATCGGCACGTTTCGGATCGCCTCCCGCGACAAGAACATTTTCACGAATGTTGAGATAGGGAATCAAGCGGGCGTCCTGAAAGACCATCCCAAGTTCCTCGCTTCTAAAAAGCGTCCGTTTGGCACCACTCAAAAAGTAGGGATCGATCCCCGAAACCGTCACCGTTCCCGCATCAGGAGCCAGCAATCCGGCAATCAGATACAGAAGTGTCGATTTCCCAGCTCCGCTTGGTCCGCGAAGCGCAACGATCTCCCCTTCCGTCACCGAAAGAGAGACATCGTCCAGAGCCACCACCTCTCCAAAGGATTTGGAAAAGCCCTCCAGACAAAGCACCTCGTTTTCACTCATTAGGACGCAGTCTGACTTCCGAACCAAAATGACCCAAGAGAAAGATCAGGAATTTAGAGTCTATCTCGACAGCCTGGGTTCCAACCACAGCCCCCAATCGGACCCAGTGCCATCGTTGCTTGGATCAACGACCAATTCGAGCAACTTCACCCCAAGAAGGTCCACCGAATAATCGACGAGGCCACCAGACTTTATGACCCGCGATTTCCAAAGCGTTTTGCCGTCACCTTTCACTTCAAAACGAACCGAACCGCCCTTCCCCGATGCCATTCCCGCCTTCCCGGAAAACTTCTTCCATTTCCCGCCCAGATCATAGCGATGCTCTGCCGGAGCATGACCATAGATTCCCGTCGTGAAAATCATCCCTCCCGCTTCGAGCGTAAATGGTGCCTCGGGCAGAAAATTGTAGGCCGGACGTCCCCATCCAACTTTCGCAGCGGATGGCTTAAAAGACGTCAGAGATGCGCCCTTCGTCTTTGCTTCGGCTTCAGCCGGGCTCTTCGCCGGCTTTCCTCCTCTCGCGAGAATGTTCCCGGCAATCTCGCGTGTCATTCCCTCCGGAAATTGACGGGCAATCGACACCGCCTGTTCCCGGTCCCGCTTCTGCAAAGCTGCCACGAGCGGAGCCAGAGCAGCCCGCACTTTGAAGGTCGACAAATCCGGCGTCCCATCCTTCTTCACGATGTAAGGATATTTAAACCTGGTCTGCGACAACCACCCACCCGTCGAACCATTCACATGAAGCGGGATCAAGCGAAGCTCTCCCGATTTCCCTGCCGCCAAGGCATCCGACGACAGCGTGAAATTCCCTTTTGAATCCGGAACTGCGGTGGCCGTCGTGGCATTGTAGTCGCTCCCGCCATCAGGATCAAAGTAGGCCACAAGCGCATAGGCCGGCGGGTTTGCCGTCAGCTTCCCGGAGACGTGAATCGTTTTCTCTTTCACCGTCAGCTTCAAATCATCAATCCTGGCATCCACCGGCAAATTCATTCCCTTGGTTGATTCCGAGAACTGGGGATGCGAGGCCAATCGCAAGGCATGGGCGAGGGTCAAAAACGATCCTTTTCCTTCGCCTCGAAGTTCATCGCCATAACTCCGGTTTCCCGATCCCATGAGCGCCGTCCCTCTTGCCGCTTCATCCGGGCGTTCCCTGCAGTGCGGCAATCCCAGAGCGTGTCCCAGTTCGTGAGCCACTCCACCAATGAAGATCGAATTGTGCTTCCCCAAGGAAATCCGCCCGTATTGCCCGTCCCGAATGATCGGCTTCTTGAGAGGCAGGTTCGTGGTATCGAGTTCGGGCGAGTCCAACTGCCACGCCGTCCCTCCCTGATGATTCCCACCCGCATAATAGGGCGATTTGTGGGTGAACTCCAATTTCTCCCCATCCCACTGCGCAAGGTTGCAAAAAATCACCAGGGTCTCCTTTTTCGCATCAATCCCCTTCTCCGCCAAAACCGGAAGGCATTCCTGCTTGATCGCATTACCCGAAGACATTCCATACTCGCTTTCCGCGTTCTTTCCCTCAATCAAGTGAATCTTCAACTGCTGATCCGTCATCGGCAGATTGATCGAACGCGGACCAAATCCAAGGCGGTCCATTTCCCTTCCGTAAAAATCGCGGATGTGGGTCATCATTCGTGTCAACCTCGCCTCATAATCCTTTGGCGGCTTCCTTCCCTTCGGTGTCCAAAGCACAAAATGAAGCGTCCGAACCTCTCGTTTCGCATCCTTCTCATGCCATCCATTCAGAATTTTGAGAGCCGCCTCTGTTTTCTCAGCTTCCCCCGGAACCTGCCCGTGAACCAAAGCCATCGAAAGGGTGAAAAATGCCGTAAACCGTATCATACCGCCTGATACGGTCCATCCACCCCGGGCTTTCGCACAACCGCTCTTTTGTCAGCATGTCCACTTCAATTGAAAACGGACCTCGTTCCCTTCGCACCAGATTGGGCAAAGAGGTTTTGAGACCTTCGGCTGGCTGTCGTTCGAGAGTGACCTAGAATCTCTCCCCACGAAACCATGTCAAACCACCTTAGCTTCTCAACTTTGGAAATGGTAGATCGGCTCAAGCTGATCCGCCAAAGAATGACCGACCTCAGGCGGGATGCCTTGATCACGACAAACGCGGCCAACATCCGCTACGCCACGGGCTTCCGGGGGGAGCCCAGAACCCTCCTCATCACGCAGAAGGAAGCCATTCTCTTCACCTCTTTCCGCAGCTCCTCCTGGGCAGAGGCCCAGACGACCCAGCTCGACTCGTTCCTCGAAATATCCACCGAAGCTGATCCCCTGTCCTCAATTCAAAAACGACTCTCCAAATGTCCGCTCGCTCTCGGTGTCGATCATACGATCAGCCACAATGATCTCTTGAAATGGCGCTCCCAACTCACGCTCCACGCGCTCCGTCCGGCCTCCGTGATCGAAGAAACCAGGAAAATCAAGTCCCCCGCCGAGATCGCACTCCTCCAAAAATCACAACAAATCAACGAGCAGGTCTTCCAAGCCATTCTCCCAAAAACCCATCCCGGCATGACCGAACGGGCAATTCAGGGACTGATCCTTGCAGAGATGGCCGCCAACGAGGATATCGACCGATATTCCTTCATGCCCATTGTCGCCGTCGGCCCCAATTGCTGGGAAATCCACCATCTTCCGGACAACACCATCATCAAATATAATGACCTTCTCCTCATCGATCTTGGTGTGATCCATCAAGGCTACGCCTCCGATATGACCCGCATGGTCTGCCTTGGGCAAGCCTCTCATGAAATGCAGGAAATCCACGAAATCGTTCGAACTGCGAAACAAGCCGCCAGCGAGGCAATGTCTCCCGGCAAAAGTAACCACGAAATCGACAAGGTCGCCCGCAACATCATCGAGGCTTCCGGTCACGGCAAAACCTTCACCCACGGCTTGGGCCATAGTATCGGACTCGAAACCCACGACCCCGGCCTCAACCTTTCACCACGCGCCCCCGAAACAACGCTGGCAGCCGGCATGGCCCTCACCGTCGAACCTGGAATCTATCTCGAAGGAAGATTTGGCGTCCGCATTGAGGACATCGTAGTCATCAATGACGAAGGAAACCAAAATATCACGGCTCAAACCTCCAGCCTCATCGAACTGGACCTCTGACTGTATTATGTGTGCGAGGATGGGAATATACTTTACCCGTTTCCGTCCTATCTTATTGGCGGAAAGAGCCTGAAACAAAAACGATTAACAGAGGCTCTCGATCCAAATTGAGTAGGGACGCCAGACTGATGGCAAAAATGTCACAGGAGACTCTATCGACCGCTTGCGTGGAAAGTGATGCGGCGCTTTTACTCATCGCGCCACCAGTCCACCGGTAAGCACACCGAAAGGAAACGACATCAAGCAATCCATGCGAATTAAACCATAAGAAGTGCGTATCCCCGGGATTCATTGTGTGCTCAACTATCATTGCTCCCGAGAGCCAAAGCCCCGACAAACCCCGGAAATGCAGATCCCCGCCGACATGCCAAACCACCAGCTCCGCCCCTCCTTCCCCCCTCAGCGCCCCTCAACAGCGCCCTCAAGCTTCGCCAACCCAAAAGCAAATTTCCTAACAGTCGGAATCCTTCGGTCGGCTTTTGCGATGCTCCTGGCCGCAGTTTCGGGCACTTCTCAGGCGGGGGCGGTCGGCCCGGTGCCCGCCGCCAAAATCCAAGCCTCTCCGGAGGGTGGCTACCGGCTGGAGTTCCGCACGGATCCAGGCTGGGTCTACCAGCTACAGTCCTCTTCGAATCTCGCAGATTGGACCGACTGGGGGGATCCGGTCGAAGGGAATACCGGCCCGGCCTGGGTGGTCGAAACACCTGCGCAAAATCGGCAGTTTTTCCGGCTGGAACGCGGGTCGCCGCCGCTGGCCGTTGCCGGCCTCAGTTTCTCCGAGCCCTGCTACACCGTGACCGAAGACGCACGTTCCACCCAGGTTGAGATCCTGCGGTTCGGCCCAACGGATGGCGCTCTGGTGGTGAGCTACCAACTCGTGGGGGAAACGGCGGGCGAGAGTCTGGATTTTGTCGGCGGCTCGGGCTCCCTCGTCTTTGCTCCCGGGGAGCAACGGCGTTCGTTACTGATCGAACTTCTGCCCGATGCGTTGCCGGAGGACGACGAGCTTTTTCATGTGGTGATCGAATCGGTCCAACCGGAACAGGTGCTCTTTCCCCACCGGAGTGCGCAGCTGCTGATCGCCGACGACGATGATGATGGAGGCAACGGGGGTGGCGAAAACGGAGGTGTCAGGACACTTTTCGGGTGCCGGCCCCTTGATCCCGCCTGCCGCAGTTCCTCCGATGGGCCGCACGAGTTGTTGGCCGAAGGTGACCGCCTGCTCTGGCACGAGATTTCGGAGTGGCCGATCCGGGTCGCTCCGCAAACAGGTGGTGGGCCTCCGTTAGGGTTGGTTCAACGGGTGGGGCAAGTCAGCGATTTCACCCTTCGATCGGGCTACTGTTTTCGCCTGGAACAGCGCAACGAGGGGTCGCCAACAGGGGGGTGCGCGGGCGCCGTGACGGGCGCGATCGTCCGCAGCCGGGCCGACGGGACAGAACCGGTCCTACTCGATATCTTCGACCGCCACGACCCGAAGGGCGATTGGCTTGAACCTCCTCATCGCCTACGTAGCGGGGAAATATTTTC